>FTGK01000705.1_pt1 | contig 21683 bp, 28 predicted proteins | sample 1640691 | NCBI WGS metagenome assembly FTGK01 (sample SAMEA3914789, study PRJEB12502) | metagenome | biome: forest; material: soil | place: Canada | collected 2011-07-03 | depth 0.3 m | reverse complement strand
GAGGTCACCTTCGACATCGACGCCAACGGCATCGTGCACGTGACGGCCAAGGACAAGGCGACCGCCAAGGAGCAGTCGATCCGCATCCAGGCCAACGGCGGGCTTTCCGACACCGACATCGACCAGATGGTCAAGGACGCCGAGGCGCACGCTTCGGAAGACAAGAAGCGCAAGGAGCTGGTCGAAGCCAAGAACCAGGCCGACGCGGCGGTGCACTCCACCGAGAAGGCGCTGGCCGAGCATGGCGACAAGATCGGCGGCCCCGACAAGGCGGCGATCGAGACCGCGCTCGAGGACCTGAAGTCGGCCAAGGACGGCGAGGACCTGGAGGCCATCCAGGCCAAGACCCAGGCCCTGATGCAGGCCTCCATGAAGCTTGGGGAGGCCATGTACCAGGCTGCCCAGGGCGCGGCCGCCGGCGGGGGCGCCGAAGGCGGCGAAGCCTCCTCCGACGAAGGCGTGGTCGACGCTGAGTTCGAGGAAGTCGACGACACCAAGAAGTCGGCGTGATCATCTGACGCGTTCACAGAACCCCTCGCACTTGGCTTAGCTCAATGGCGAGGGGTTTTCTTTGAGCGCGGCAAACCGGGAGCGTGGCTTGTTTAACGCCGGCGCGCTCCCACCTTTAGAGTTGTGAGTCGGGGCGAGACGGGGCCAACCTGACGATGGTGCGTGATTATTACGAAGTCCTGGAAGTCGAGCGCGGCTGCTCGGACGAGGATCTGAAGAAGGCGTTCCGCCGCCTGGCCATGCAGCACCACCCCGACCGCAACGGGGGGTGCACCGACTCAGAACAGCGGTTCAAGGAACTCAACGAGGCCTATTCGGTCCTCTCGGACGCCAACAAGCGCGCGGCCTACGACCGCTTCGGCCACGCCGGGCTGAACGGCATGGGCGGGGGTGGCGGAGCCCAGTTCAACGACATCCACGACATCTTCAACGAGGTGTTCGGCAGCGCCTTCTCCGACATGTTCGGCGGCGGCGGCGCGGGGCGGCGGCCGCAGGGGCCGCGCCGCGGCCAGGACCTGCGCTACGACCTGGAGATCACGCTCGAGCAGGCCTACGCCGGCTCCGCCGCGAAGATCACCATTCCCGCCTCGCTGAACTGCGAGGTGTGCTCGGGCTCGGGCTGCAAGCCCGGGACCCAGCCCACCACCTGCACCACCTGCAACGGCCAGGGCCGGGTGCGCGCCACCCAGGGCTTCTTCGCCATCGAGCGCACCTGCCCGCGCTGCGGCGGCTCCGGGAGGATGGTGCTGGATCCCTGCGCGGGCTGTCATGGCGCCGGCCAGGTGCGCAAGGATCGCACCCTGGAAGTCCAGATCCCGCCCGGCGTCGACGACGGGGCCCGGATCCGGCTCGAGGGCGAGGGCGACGCCGGCTTCGGCGGCGGCCCGCGCGGAGACCTCTACATCTTCCTGAGCGTGCGGCCCCACGACCTGTTCGAACGGGACGGCCTGGATCTTCTCTGCACCGTGCCTGTGCCGATGTGCACCGCCGCGCTGGGGGGCGAGATCGAGGCGCCCTGCCTGATGGGCGCCGCGGAGGACGACGACTGCCGCCTCACGGTGAAGATCCCGGAAGGGACCCAGACGGGGCACAAGGTCCGCATCAAGGGCCGCGGCATGCCCTCGCTCAGGAGCCGCCAGAGGGGCGACCTGCTGGTCGAGCTGTTCGTCGAGACCCCCAGCCGGCTGACGCCGCGTCAGAAGGAACTGATGCGCGAGTTCGCCGAAGGCTGCGGCGAGAGCCAGCATCCGAGGTCCAGCGGCTTCTTCAACAAGGCCCGGCGGTTCTGGAGCGACATCACCGGCGTCGAGGAGCGCGAAGAGGCGCGGGGGTAGACGCTCCCCCGCTTCTCCGGAGCACGCTGGCTCAGCTGGCCTCGAGCTCGGTGTTCAGGGACTTGGCCAGATCCAGCAGTCGGCGGCGAGGGCGCTCGCCCAGCTGATAGTAGGCCCGGATCAGGTCCTGGGTCTCCTTGCGGGCCAGCATCTCGCCGGCGGCCTCGCCGCGCTCGTGCGGCATCTCGTGATGCATGCGGTCGGAGAGCCCGTCGTAGAAGTAGTTGATCGGCACCTCCAGCGCTTCCGACAGCTGGAACAGCCGCGCGGCGGAGATGCGGTTGGCGCCGCACTCGTACTTCTGGATCTGCTGGAAGCGGACGCCGACGGCGCCGGCGAGCTGCTGCTGGGTAAGGCCCAGCAGGCGACGGCGGCGGCGCAGGCGCTTGCCGAGATAGAGATCGATGTCGTTCGCCATTTGAAGGCCCCTTGGTCGGTCCGGCGCGTCCCTTTTCGGGACGGATCGACCAGGAAGCGGCAAGCGCCGTGCCGCGCCTTGCCCGCGTTGCACCCGGGGGCGCCCCCCGCTAGGTAGCGCGCGTGAGCGACGGTCCCCCGACAATCTGGCGACGGCTCGGCTGGCGCGCCGAGACCCTGGCCTATGACGTGGTGTCCGCCTTCGTGCGCGTCCTTCCGGTGGACGTCGCGTCGGCCATGGGGGCCGCCGTCGTCGGTTTCCTGGGCCCGCTCACCGCCAAGCACCGCATCGTGCTCAGGGGTCTGGAGCTGGCCTTCCCCGAGAAGACCACGATGGAGCGGGCGGCGATCGCCAGGGAATTCTGGCGCAAGATCGGCCGAACCTTCGCAGAGTTCCCGCTGATGGACCGCATCACCCCCGCCACCGGGCGGGTCGAGGTCGTCGGCCTGGAAAGGCTGCAGGAACTGGCGCGCACCCGCACCCCCGCGGTCCTGGTCTCCGGCCACCTCTCCAACTGGGAGACGATGATGGCCACCGTCGTCCATTCCGGCCTCGACTGCCGTGTCAGCTACCGTCCGGCCAACAACCCCTACATGGACGCCCGCATCACCGAGAGCCGGCGCCGTTACGGCGTGCAGCTGTTCGCCGCCCGCGGCAGCGACGGCGTGCGCGGCCTGATCTCGGCCCTCTCCAAAGGCGCGGCGGTCGGCCTGCTCAACGACCAGCGCGATTCCTCCGGCGTTGAGGCGCCCTTCTTCGGGCAGTCGGTGTGGACGGCGGGCGGAGGCGCGCGGCTGGCCATGAAATTCGGGCGGCGGCTCTTTCCCATGTCGGTGGTGCGGCTGAAGGGCGCCCGCTTCCGCGTGACCATCCACGAGCCGATCGAGCTTGCCGACACTGGAGACAAGGCCGCGGACCTCAAGGCCGCGGTGGCCAAGATCAACGCATTCATCGAAATGTGCATCCGGGAGCGGCCGGCGGAGTGGCTCTGGGCTCACCGGCGCTGGCCGGTGGAATTCTACCGATAGCGACTGGCGCTAGCGCTTGGCGCTCGCGGCCGGGGCGGTCTCGGCCCCGCGGGCGTCGTCGCCCTTGCGGCGCCATGGGCCGATATATTCCGGATCCTGGCGGCGACGCCGGTCCGGACCGAAGTATTCGCCGGTGCGCACGAACGAGCGCGGACGCATGATCACGGCGTTGATGCGGTCCAGCACTGCGCGCGCGGTCACGGGTTTCACCACGAACTCGGTCACCCCGGCGTCACGCGCCTCTTCCACCCGGGCCTTGGCGGCATGGCCGGTGAGCATGATGATGGGCAGGAAGGGATTGGGGCTGTCGGCCGCGTTGCGGACGAGGCGGGTGAACTCGACCCCGTCGATCGGCGACATCTGGAAATCCACGATGGCCAGGTCGGCCGGCCACTGGCGCAGGGCGTCCAGCGCCTCGGCGCCGTCGCAGCATTCGCGCAGGTGCTGCACGCCCACGCCTGCCAGGACTGTGGCCACGATCGAGCGCATGTGCTGGTTGTCATCAACCAGCAGCACGCGTACGGCCGACAGAGGCGTGGTCATCCGGAGCCTTACCCAACTCGGTGCCTGAGCCTGCACCGATTCCGGCCGAGGAAACACCGAAACAGCTAACGAAGTGCAACCGTTGACCGGCCCTCGAAACCTTGGCTAAACCATAGCCCCCAGCGGTTGTACCTGTATAACGCTCGCTCAGACCTTGCCGCGGCCCTGGGTTTCCAGCCAACGCTGGGTGGCCTCCTTGGGGCTGGTGTAGGCCTCCTGCAGCACAGGGCTCCAGTAGCGAAGGGCGTGAAGGGGGATCTTCGCGCCGGTCACGGCGCAGATCACATACTTCCCCGGCTTCATCACGGCGTACTCGCCGTCGCCGTAGTGCAGCACGGCGATGTCGCCGAGGTCGCGGTCATGCACGTTCATGGGGCCAATCTAGTGGCTGGACGGGCGCTAGAACAGGTCTCCCTGTCCGGCGGCAGGCGGCCTGGGCCCCTTGGGGCGCCTTGCTTCCGGGGGTGGGGGAGTCCCATCCACCGTCGCTTGCCGCGTGGCGTCGGCGAAGACCAGGCTCACGGCCTCCCCTGAGTCCAGGGCCGCGCCAGAGCGCGCCAGAGAGCCGTCTGCGCGGTGCACACGGGCGAAGCCCCGCGCCAGAGGCCGGTCGGGATTGAGCGACTGCCGGAGCTTGTCGAGGCTTTCCAGCCGCTCGGCGGCCCTTGCGGTGATCCGTCCGACCGCGGGGGTGAGCCGGGCGGAAATCTCGGACAGGCGCTCGGCGCGGAGCCGCTGCGGCCGCGCCAGGGTTTCTGCCCGCAGACGGCTGGTCACCCTGGCAAGTTCCGCCGCGTGCACCGACACGTTGCGGCCGAGCGCCGTCGCCATCCTCGATGAGACCTCCGCCAGCCTCTCGGCCCGGAGCCGGCGTGGGCGATCGAGGAGACCCGGGGACAGCCGCCCCGCCACCTGCACAAACGCCACCCGATGGATGGCCACATTGCGTTCCAGCCCGGCGCCGAGCCGGCTGGACGCGTGATCGAAGCGCTGGCTGGCGAGGGCGAGCAGGTCGGCAGGACGCGGCAGCCCGCGCCCGGCGGAGGTGAGGCGCGTCCTTCGCTCCTCGAGCGTCCGCCCGGCGGAGCGGACAAGGCGGCGCTGAAGGTCGGCGGTCAGGGCCTTCAGCTCCGCCAGCACCGGGGTGGCGATCTCGGCCGCGGCCGTGGGCGTGGGCGCGCGCCGGTCGGAGACGTAGTCGATCAAGGTGGTGTCGGTCTCGTGCCCCACCGCGGAGATCAGCGGAATGGCGCTGGCCGCCGCGGCGCGCGCCAGCCGCTCGTCGTTGAACGGCCACAGGTCCTCCACCGAGCCGCCGCCGCGGGCGACGATGAGCACGTCCGGCCGCGGCATGGGTCCAGCGCCGACCACACGGTTGAAGCCCTCGATGGCGGCGATCACCTGCAGCGCGGCCTGGTCACCCTGGACGACCACCGGCCAGACCACCACGCGGCAGGGCCAGCGGTCCCGGATGCGGTGCAGGATGTCGCGGATGACCGCCCCGGTGGGGCTCGTGATCACGCCGACGACCTCCGGCATGCTCGGCAGGGCGCGCTTGCGGGCGGCGTCGAACAGGCCTTCGGCCTGCAGCGTCGCCTTCAGCTTCTCCAACTGGGCCAGCAGGGCGCCGACCCCGGCCGGCTCCATGGTCTCGATGACGATCTGGTATCGCGAGCCCATGGGATAGGTCGTCACCTTGCCGGTGACGATCACCTCCATGCCCTGTTCCGGCCTCACGCCCAGGCCGCGGACCGAGGACTTCCACACCACTCCATCGATGCACGCCTTCTCGTCCTTGATGGAGAGGTAGACGTGGCCATTGGAGTGGAAGGTCACCTTGGAGAGCTCCCCCCTCAGGCGGACGAAGCCGTAGGTGGTCTCCAGGGTCCGCTTGAGGGCGAAGGCGAGCTCCGAGACGCTGTAGGCCTTGGCGTTGCTGTCAGGCGCGGGGGCTGGCGTCTCCAGCTCGGGGATGTCGGCGAAGGTCACGGCGGGAACATAGGCGTTGGAGGCGAGTCGCGCACCTGGAGGGCGCGGCGGGTTCCGCCTTGGCTCCAGGACGCCTGCTGTCGGCGATTACGCGGCCGCAAGGCAAGAAGGCTCCGGGGAAGCCCCCGGAGCCCTCTCTATGCAGCGCCGCAACCTGACGACGGGCGTCAGGGCCTGTCGGTCGCCTTCCTGAAGATCGTGGCGCCCAGGATCAGGAAGGCCACGAACAGGACGAGGAACAGGAAGAACAGGAGTTTCGCGACGCCAATGGCCGCACCGGCGACCCCGGTGAAGCCCAGGGCTCCGGCCACCAGGGCGACGACCAGGAAGATCAGGGCCCACTTCAACATTTTGGCTCTCCTCGAACGGCTAAGCTCGGGCTTTCAACGCCAGGATGTTCAGTGCGTTCCACCTTGCGACTTGGCGTTGATCGTCTCCTGGATCTTCCGCCGGGTCTTGGGGCCGTGCTCCTGACGATCGGAGTGCTCGGGGATTCGGGTCCGGGTCTCGCCGCCCTGGCCGCCCAGGGCCGGTCCTTCTTCGGGCTCGAAATCCGCGGCCACATCGTGGCTGAGGCCGTAGTCCTCGGCGTGCTCGTCGGTGTTCTGCGCCATGGGGTTCGGCTCCTCTAAGCGCGTCCGGAAAAGACATGGACGCTGAAGGCAAACGTCCCCCGCAGGACCGCCGTTCCGGCCCTCAGCGCCGCTCGGCGAGGCCCTTTGCGATCTCCGCGTTGAGGGCCGCGACCGCCGCGGCGGCCCCCTCCGGATGGCCCCACACCCCGGCGCACACGGCGACGAAATCCGCTCCTGCGGCCGCCACCTGGCGCACGTTCTCCACGGTGATGCCGCCGATGGCGACGCACGGCGCGTGCATATCCGCCTGCCAGGTGGTGATCAGCTCCAGCTCTGCGTGGGTGCTGGCTTGCTTCGTCGTGGTGGGGAAGACCGCTCCGAAGGCCACGTAGTCGGCGCCGGCCTCGGCCGCCTCCATCGCCAGGTGGCGGCTGTCGTGGCAGGTGACCCCCACGATGCGCTCGGGCCCCAGGATCCGCCGCGCCTCCGCATAGGGCGCGTCCTGCTGGCCGACGTGCACCCCGTCGCAGCCGAGGCGCGCGGCGAGGTCCGGCCGATCGTTCATGATCACGGCCACGCTCCGCGCCTGGGCCACCGGCAGGATCGCCGCCGTCGCCGCCTCGATCGCCCCGTCGGGAAGGCCCTTCAGCCGGATCTGCAAGGCCGCCACGTCGCCGACGTCGAGGGCGGCCTCCAGCGCGCCGGCGAAGGCAGCCGGATCGGGGATGACGGACGGCGTGATCACATAGAGGCGGCAGGCGGCGGGCATGCGCCGGTTCTAGGGGGGCCGCAGCGCGGGGGAAAGCCGATCAGGCGATGGTTGCGCGCAGCGCGGCCAGCCGCGCGAACGCCAGGGTCAGGGCCTTGCGCCGCGCGGGCGCCAAGAGCGTCTCGGGAGGATCCAGGATCACCGCCCCGTCGAAGGCGTCGGCGACGATCAGGCCGGGACCTTCCGGCAAGGCGTGGCGGGGGAACTCGGGGGCCACGGCGAAGAAGAACTGGTCGCAGAACGGCAGGTACTCGCCCCATTTGCGATCGGCCCGGTAGTCCTCGATCCCCGACTTCACCTCGCAGATCGCCACCCGGCCCTTCGGCGAAAGGGCCATGATATCGGCGCGGCGGCCGTTCGGCAGTCCCACCTCGAGCAGGGGGGCATAACCCATGGCCAGCATCAGCCGCGCCGCCCCCCGCGTGACCGCCGTGGTGGTCTGCGGCCGGGACAGCTCAAGCACGGTCAACTCGATCTCCATCTCTCCATCATGTTTCGGTTTCGTTCTCGCGGCAACGGCGGGATTCCCGCGGCGTAGCCTTCTGTTCTCATCGGAGGGGGGTGCGGCCACTTGCCGCGAAAAGCTACGCTTGAGCCGGGGCCCACGTCTGAGGAGTTTCCGCGCGACATCTGGAGGGCTGATGTACACGCTGCAGGTCTTCTATCCGCGCACGCTCACCCCGGAGCACGTGGAGGAACTGGCCAGCGCGGCCGAAGTGCTCACGCGGATCTCGGCCCTTCTCCAGCAGCACGGCCGCTGCGAGAAGGTGGTCGTCTGGATGGGCCCCACCCGGCTGTTCGCGGTCGACTGCAAGGGGAATCGGATCCCCGACTGACGCCTCAGGCCTTGGCCCCCTTCCGCCCCGGCGCGTGGGTGGGGCGCGCCGCGGCGGCGGCTTCGTCGAGCGGCCAGCGAGGACGGGCGGCGACGTCGAGGGGGCTGGTCAGGCCGGCGCGCAGCCGTTCGGCGCCGGCCAGCGCGATCATGGCGGCATTGTCGGTGCAGTAGGCGAGCGGAGGGGCGGCGAACGAGAAGCCGTGCTCCGTGGCGACCGCCGTCAGCCGGCGGCGCACCTCGCCGTTGGCCGCGACTCCGCCCGCCACGGCGAAGCGCCGCGGCGCCCCCTCGTGGCGCCCGGCGTAGAGGCCCATGGCTCTGGCGGTGCGCTCGGCCAGCTGCCCGGCGATGGCGGCTTGCGCGGCGGCGGCCACGTCGCGGCGGTCCGGCTCGGACCGGGCGGCTTCGGCCAAGCGGGCGGCGGCGGTCTTGAGGCCTGAAAAGGAGAAGTCGCAATCCTTGCGTCCCACCATGGCCCTCGGCAGCGGGAACCGCTCCGGATCGCCCCCCAGGGCCAGCTTCTCCAGCGCGGGGCCCCCGGGGTAGGGCAGGCCGAGCGCCTTGCCGATCTTGTCGAAGGCCTCGCCCGCCGCGTCGTCGATGGTGGATCCCAGCCGCTCGCAGGCGCCGACGCCTTCCACCGCCAGCAACTGGCAGTGGCCGCCGGAGACCAGCAGCAGCAGGTAGGGATAGGGCAGGTCCTCGGCCAGGCGAGGGGACAGGGCGTGGCCTTCGAGGTGGTTGACCGCGACAAGCGGGATGCCGAGGGCCATGGCGACGGCCTTGCCGGTCGAGAGACCCACCATCACCCCGCCGATGAGGCCGGGCCCCGCCGTGGCCGCGACGCCATCCAGGGCTTCGAAGCCGATCGCGGCGCGCGACAGGGCCTCGAGCACCATGGCGTCGACCACCTCGACATGGGCCCTGGCGGCGATCTCTGGCACGACGCCGCCGTAGGGGGCATGGGCCTCCACCTGGCTGGAGATCACCGAGCTCATTACCTCCGCCTGCCCGCTCTCCCCCACGCGCACCACCGCCGCCGCGGTCTCGTCGCAGGAGGTCTCGATGCCGAGGACGGTCAGGTCGCCCATGCTTGCTCCGGGAAGCCCGCCGGGGTAGCGAGCGCGCTTCGCAGGTAGGCCCCCATCCTTGCCCAGCCAAGCCCCCATCCGCATCGGCACCCGCGCCTCCAAGCTGGCCCGGACCCAGTCTGGCCACATGCAGCAGCGGATCGCGGCCGCCCTCGGCGCGGCGCCCGAGCAGGCCGAGGAGGTCGCGCCCCTGGTGCTGATCACCACCTCCGGCGACCGCATCCAGGACCGGCGGCTGCTGGAGGCTGGGGGCAAGGGACTGTTCGTCAAGGAGATCGAAGAGGCGCTGCTGGAGGGCCGCATCGACTGCGCGGTCCACTCCATGAAGGACGTGCCGGCCGAGCTGCCGCCCCGCCTGGTCATCGGCGCGGTCCCTGAGCGCGAGGATCCCCGGGACGCCCTCGTCAGCCGCGGCGGCGTCCGGTTCGATGACCTCCCGAAAGGCGCGCGCCTCGGCACCGCCAGCCTCCGCCGGCAGGCCCAGGCCCTTCACCGACGGCCGGACCTCCGGATCGAGGTGCTGAGAGGCAACGTCGACACCCGTCTCGCCAAGCTCGACGCGGGCGACTTCGACGCCATCCTGCTGGCCGCGGCCGGCCTGAACCGCCTCGGCCTCTCCGGACGCATCATCGAGCTGTTCGACCCCACGGCCGCGCCGCCCGCGCCCGGCCAAGGCGCCCTGGCGCTCGAGGTCCGCGAGGGCGACCTCGGCGCGGAATGGCTGGCCGCGCTTCGCCACGCGCCCACCGCCCTTTGCGTCGCCGCCGAACGCGGGGCCCTGGAGGCCCTGGAAGGCTCCTGCCGCACGGCGATCGGCGCCCACGCCCGCATCGAGGACCAGCTCCTCAGCCTCACCGTCGAAGCCCTGACCCCTGACGGCGCGGACCGCTTCCGCCGCGAGGCCGCCCTGCCGTTGGGCGGCTCCACCACCGAAGCCGAGGCTCGCGCCCTCGGGCAGGCCCTTGGCGGCGACATCCGCGCCGCTGCCGGCGACCGGATCATCTGGGCCTAAGGGACGGTAGCGGCTGCACGGTTGCCTTGCGGCAAGCTGCGCCTAAGCTGTGCTGGGAGATGTTGCAGCGCTTGGTCGGTGACAACCGGAGCTGTGCGCAGTCCGCTTGCGGGGGGCTTGATGGGCGAGCAGTACTGGCGGCGCACGGTCGTCGCCAGCCTCTTTGCGGGCCTGGCCTTGGGTCTGGCGGCGCACGCCAGGGCCGACGAATGGGCGCCGGCTGCTCGCACCCAATCTGGCGACCTATACGAGGTCGATGTCAGCGCCCTCACCCGAACCGGTACGGTGGTGCAGTCCTGGGCCCGAGAGACCCTCGCCCACCCCCAGCGCGACACCGCGTCGGGAAAGAGTTTCGTCCTGGAGCTGGACCAGCGCTACGACGATTGCCAAGGCCATCGCTTCAGGTTCGGACAGGTCACTCGCCGAGGCAGGAACGGTGATGTCGTAAGTTCCGGTCTGGCGCCGAGTCCGTGGCAGGACATCGTGCCGGAATCCATTGCGGACGGCATCAACCACGTCGCGTGCAGAGCGAGTCAGCCGCCGGAGGAGAAGCCCATCCTGGACAACATCACCGTGGGCAAGTGGGTGCCGTTGGGGATGTCTGCCGACAAGAAATACTGCTTCTCCGTCCTCTTCGATCGGCTCCTGAAGGTCACGGACGATGGCGTGCTCGTCGTTTCACGTTCTGAGTACGTCAACTACGAACCGATCGACGGATATCCCGTGAAGTACGTGATCAACGCGAACCTGGTCGACTGTAAGCAGTTGCGGACCGCATCGCTCGCGGTGGACTCGTACATGGGTCAGAACGCCCGGGCGGAGTCGCTTCGGACCGCTGAGAAGGACGTGGCCTTCCAGCCGATCGCATCCGGCAGCTTCCTCGCCAACTCCGTGACGCAGATCTGCGCCTCGGCGCAACCCCTTCCGAAGGCGGCGGATGAGACGTCAGACGACAGCGCCGCTTTTGGGACGGCCTGGGGCGTGAGCAAGGGCTATCTCGTGACCGCCAGCCACGTGGTCAAAGGCGCGAAACGCATCGCCGTCTACAGCAATGGGCAGCCGGTCGGGACCGCCCAGATCGCCGCCGAAGACCCCGCGAGCGACGTGGCGGTCCTGAAGTTCTTCCCCCTGCATTCAGGGATGTTGCAGGCGCTGAAGCTATCCGATCACGCCGCCAGTTTGGGCAAGAGCGTCTTCACGCTTGGATACCCAGCGCCCGATCTTCTGGGCCAGCGCGTGAAAATGACGGCCGGCGAAATCAGCGCCACGACCGGGCCCGCCGACAATGCCCGGTTGATGCAGATTTCGGTTCCGATCCAGCCCGGCAACAGCGGCGGACCCATCATCGGCTGGGACGGCGAAGTCGTAGGCATCGCGGACTCCAGCCTCGGCAAGATCGGTGACGAAGCCATAGCTCAAAACGTGAACTACGCGGTCAAGGCCTCATACGTCCGAGCCATGCTCGAGGACCTCCCGGACCTCGGTGGCTATGCCCTGATCAAACCCGCGCCCAGCCATGAGGAGCTTGTGCTGTCTGCCCAAAAGGCCGTGTTCATGTTGGTGGTCACTGAGTAGCATCCTCGCGGTTGAAGGCGTCATCCCGGCGCGCGAGGTGGGCCAATGCGCATCTGGATCACCCGCGCCCAACCGGAGGCGGACGCCACCGCCCATCGGATCCGGGCGCTCGGGCATGAACCGGTCGTGGCGCCGTTGCTGGAGGTGCGGCCGGTCGGCCGCCCGCCCATACTCGAAGGAGTCGGCGCCCTCGCCTTCACCAGCCGCAATGGCGTGCGGGCCTTCGCCGCCCTGACGCCCGAACGCGCGCTCCCGGTGTTCGCCGTGGGCGATGCGACTGCCCAGGCTGCGCGCGAGGCGGGGTTCGCGGAGGTCCACAGCGCGTCGGGGGACGTTTCGGCCCTGACCGGGCTCGTCGCAGCTCACAAGGCATCGATCCCCGGCGCCCTGCTCTACGCCGCGCCGGAAGAGCCGGCGGCCGACCTCGTCGCCGCCCTCGAAGCGGATGGCGTGCCCGCCCGCGCAGAGACGGTCTACCGGACCGCAGCCGCCGAGCCCGCCCCGCCCCCGGGCGCCGATGTGGTGCTGGTCCATTCCGCGAAGGCAGCCCGACGCCTGGCGGCGGAGCCAGCTGTGCGCGATGCCGCGCCATCCATGACCCTGATCTGCATCTCCCCGGCCGCGGCTGCGCCCCTTCAGGAGACGGGCTTCCGCGAGGTCCTCATCGCCGAGCGCCCCGACGAGGCGGCGATGATCGACCGGTTCCAGGGCTGGGCCGCAGCTCAGCCGGGGCCTCGCCTCTACACGCCTCTGTTCTGGGTGGTGATCGTCTTGGGGCTGGCCTGCATCCTCGCCGCGATGGTGATCGCGGCCATGGGGCCCCGCCTGTTTCCGATGCGCGTCGATCAGCCCTCCCGAGCCACAGCGCAGCCGCTTCAAATCCCCAGGAATTCGGGCTAAGACCACGCTCCCCGAGCGGGCCGCCTTAGCTCAGCCGGTAGAGCGGCGCATTCGTAATGCGTAGGTCAGGTGTTCGAGTCACCTAGGCGGCACCACTCCTCCCGACCGCGGCCCTGGCGGGCTCCATGCGGATGACGTTTTCCGACCTCTCGGACGCCTTCATGTTTGTCGACGCGGGCGAGCCTGGAGAGTGCCAGGCGTGGATTTCGCGTACGACGGGCAAGGTCTACGTCCAGTCGGATTATACTGACGAGGACGAGCCGCTCCCCGACGACATCGAGGACGCCGGCCTCTATCTGCCGATCCCTAACAAGCGCGACCTTGGGCTCGGACGGCAGGTGGCGATCGCCTTCTCCGAAGAGGTGATGCCGGACGAGGTCGAAGAGGTTCGGGACATTTTCTCACGTCGTGGCGCATTCCGGCGCTTCCGGGAGCTGGTCGAGCGGCGCCGTCTGCTCCAGCGCTGGCACGAATTCTCCAACAAGGCGGAAGAGGATGCGCTTCGCGCGTGGTGTGCACACAAGGGCATCGAACTGACCGACAACGGTGGAGCCGGCTGATGGGCGCCGTCTGGTCCGTCACGCGCTGGAGATTGGGCGCGACTGGCGAGCCGGTCGGATACGGCTCCTAGCGCGGTGTCCGCCGGCAAGAAGCGCCGGAGCCACCGGGCCGAGGATGTCTGGCGCCACATCCGTGCCAACCACGGCGCCTGTCCGGAGGGAATTGCCGAGGAGATCGTGCGGCGCGTCTGTGAGCGGACCTGGTCGCCGCCGGTCGAGGTCGGCCGGGGCGTCGGCATTGTCGCCACCAACCTCGTGCGCCATAGGATGACGGAATACGATCGCCTGTTCGAGAGCGACGGGCTGACGCGCGAAGAGGCGCGGCTGATCGTGCAGCCGGAAGTCGACGCGATCATCGCCTCATGGAAGAGCCACTGAGGTCGCCGCCCGCGCCGCGCGAAGGCTGGCAAGGTCCCGTTCATGGACTGCGGCCTGCGTGCGGACTGGGATGAGCCCACAGTTAGGTGAGCTGTGAGAGGCCCCATGCCTGCCGCCACGCAGAACAGGACGCGCAGCTCCGGGCTGCGGCCCAGCGTCCACCCCACGGCCAAGCTCGCCGCCGCCCTGGCCTCGCTCATGATCCTCGCGGTCGGGAGCGCCGCCGGGGCTGAGGTTGCGACCTCCGCCGCTCCCCTCGCGGGCGGCGAGTACGACTGCGCCGTGCCGAACGGCATGGGAGTCCTGCCACTAGGCCGCATGGACATTAGGGGCGGCAGCTACCGGTTCCGGCCGTTGGGAAAGGTGACGCAAGGCTTCGCCGCCTATTCGGTCGGCGCCGGCGGCGTGCTGCACTGGAGCGGCGGCGTGGGCGGTCTCACCCAGACCCCATCGGTGATCCTCGAGTCGGCCAAGACGACCTACGGCTTCCGCATCAAGTACCGCGCCTCGCCAGGCGGGTTCGCCGAGTCGATGACCTGCCGCCATATGGGCTGAAGGCCCTCGCGTTACCGCACCTTCGCCTGCAGATCGAGCTTGTAGCTTCCGATCACGTCCACCGGGTTCGGGTTGGCGATGGTCACGCGCTCGCCGGAGCTCAGCACCATGTAGACGCTCTGGCAGCCCTGCACGTCGAACGAGGCGCGGCCGAGCACCTGCAGCTGGACGTGCGGCGCGGCGGGCCCCTCGGCGCGGGTGCAGAGGTAGATCACCAGCGGCAGCGGCTTCCTGCCGACGTTGGCGTAGAGGTCCTGGCTCTGGCCGGCGCGGACGAACCAGGGGCCCTGGTTGGTCGCGACGGCAGGGCGAGCGTGACGGGCGGGGAAGTGGGACATGATGCTGGCGACGGCAGGGCCGGCCGCGGCAAGGGCGAGCGTTCCGGCCAGGGCCAGGGCCGGTCGGGTCTGCCGATGCATGGGGTCCCTCCGCTGCGGCGAACGCCTGCAAGGTGGCCCCGACTCACCCTCCGGCCAAAGCCCCAATGGCCTCGGCCCCGCGGGAACCTGGACAGCCGCCGCCGTGTTGCTGCGGCATGGCTCAGATCTGGCTGTTCGTCGCGGGCGGTGTGGGGATGACCCTGGGCACGCTGATCGCCCTCTTTCCGGACCCCCGCTCGGAGCAGGCGCGCGTCCGCCACGGCGTCGCCCTGGCGGTCACCACCTTGGGATTGGCGATCGGCGTCGCCGGAGCGTTCGTCGGCTAGGCCGAAGCCTCAGCCGGTCCGGCGCAGCTGCTGGCGCAGCTCCTGCTGAAGCTCGCGCTTGGCGCGGGCCTCGGCCTTGGTGGCGGCCTTGCGCGCCTTCCGGTCGGAGCGCTGGGCGGACAGGGCGTCCTCCTCGCTGAGGACCGCTCGCTGGCGGGCGGCCTCCTCTTCGGCGAGCTTGGCCAGCCGCAGGGCTTCCTTGGCGTCGAGCCGCGCCTGGCGCACCTGCTCCAGCTCAGCCTCGCGCTGGCCTTTGCGGGATTCGAATTCGGGATCCGGGGCGTGGGGCTTGGGCTTGAACTTCGCCAAGAGGGCCTTCTTGGCATCCTGGGAGCGGCCGAGCCGCTCGTCCAGATCGGACTTCTTCTTGGTATTCTGCAGCATGATCCTTCCGAAGACGCTTCGAGCCGCCGCGCCTAACCCAGAGCGGGGCCTTGAGGCAATCGCTTTCGTGTGACGACCAAACGCGCAGGTCGCCGCAGCCGTTTCCGACCGGGCGATCACATTCGATCCTTCCGCATGTGGCGATCGGCTGGGCGATCCGCCAGGGGGTGCGGTCGCGAGCGCCCTATTTGTCACATGAGCGGCGACGAACCCCTCGATAGCTGCTAGCCATGCGCCGCCGAGCGCTCTCGCGGCAGCAGCCAAGGCTTCGCATGGGTGGACCTCGCGCGATCAGCGCCGACGGCGGGCCGGACGGGGCGGGCCCCCGCGCCTCCGCCGGCCAGGTGGCCGCCGTCGTCTGCGGCAACGCGCTCGAGTTCTACGACTTCCTCACCTACGCCTACTTCGCCCTGCAGATCGGGCGAAGCTTCTTTCCCTCGTCGAATCCCAACGCCAGCCTGCTGGCCTCCCTGGCCACTTTCGGCGTGGGGTTCGGCATGCGGCCCGTAGGCGCTGCGGTGCTCGGCCCGCTCGGAGACCGCATCGGACGCAGGCCGGCGATGCTGCTCTGCTTCGGCCTCATGGGGCTGGGCATGACCGGTCTCGCCCTGACGCCCCCCTACGCCCAGATCGGTGTCGCCGCGCCCGTGCTGGCCGTCGTCTGGCGCCTGATCCAGGGGTTCGCCCTCGGCGGGGAGGTCGGCCCCTCCACGGCCTTCTTGGCCGAGGTCGCGGGGCCAACGCGGCGGGGGCTGCTGATTTCCTTCCAGCTGGGAAGCCAGCGCTTGGCGACTCTGGTGGCCGGGCTGGTGGGGCTGGTGCTCGCCAACCGGCTTTCGGGCGGAGCGCTCGATGCCTGGGGCTGGCGCCTCGCATTTCTGATCGGCGCCGCGATCATCCCCTTCGGGCTCTGGCTGCGGAGCCGCCTGCCGGAGACGCTGCTGCCGGCGGGCGCGGACGAAACGGAGGAGCCGGGAACCCGGCGCGGTTCGGCCCTGGCGCTCATGGGTCTGGCGGGTTTCGTCGTCCTGGCGGGCGGCACCATCGCGTCCTATGTCGCCGACTATCTGACCACCTACGCCACCCACACCCTGAGGATGGGCTCCTCCGTGGCCTTCGCGGCCCCCGCGGCCGGAGGCCTGGCCGGGGTGCTGGCCGCTCCGATCGGCGGCTGGCTCTCCGATCGCCTGGGCCGCAAGCCCGTCATGCTCGGTTCATGGGCGGTGGTGCTGGTGGGGGCCATTCCGATGTTCGTCCTGCTCGAGCACAGCCGCAGCCTCCTCGCCCTCGTCGCCCTCGCGGGCGGCCTCACCGCCTTCGGCGTGATGGCGATCACCGCCGTCATGGCGGCCCTCAGCGAAGGGCTGCCGATGCGGATCCGCTCGGGCGGGCTCGGCCTGATCTATGGTCTCGCCATCGCGGCCTTCGGCGGCAGCGCCCAGTTCGTGGTCGCCTGGCTGACCGACCTCACCCATGACCCGCTGGCCCCGGCCTGGTACCTGACCGCGGCCGTCGGCCTGTCCCTCCTGGCCATGCTGGCCATGCCCGAGACCGCGCCCGTCCGCGCGGCGAAGGGCGCCCACCCGCTCACGACTGCAAGGATCCCCGCATGAGCGACGCGACCGCCACCGCGCCGGCTAGCCCGCAGCAGACCACCCAGATCTTCAGCTACTTCACGGTGCTGACGCTGGTCGTCTACCTGTCGTCGCCGTCCGGCTACCTGATCGACTTCGCCACCTCCTACATGCTGAAGGACCAGCTCCACCTGACGGCGGACCAGGTGGCGAACTTCCGGCTGTGGACCGGGATCCCGACCTATCTGGCCTTCCTGTTCGGCCTGACCCGCGACACCTGGAACCCCTTCGGCCTGCGCGACAGGGGCTATCTCCTGATCTTCGCGCCGGTCGTGGCCCTGGTGTTCGGCTGGCTGGCGGTCTCGCCCCTGACTTACCATGGCCTGTTCATCGGCATGCTCGTCGCCATGGTGGCCTCGCGCTTCCAGCGCGCGGCGTTCCAGGGGCTGATGGCCCTGCTCGGCCAGGAGAAGCTGATGTCCGGCCGCCTGACCGTCGTCTGGCAGGTGGTGGAATCCATTCCTGCGGCTCTCGCGGCCTATGGGGGGGCCTGGGTGGCGGCGAACCTGAAGCCCAGCCAGACCTTCCTGATCGTCGCCGTCATCGCCCTCCTGGTCGGCGTGGTCGCGCTGTGGAAGCCGTCGGCGGTCTTCAAGGGCACCTACGACAAGCCGCTGGCGCGGGGCTCCACCCTGCTTGGAGACCTGAAGCGCCTGTTCCGTCACAAGGCGGTCTACCCGGCGGTGCTCTGCCTCTTCCTGTTCCAGTTCGCGCCGGGATCGAACACGCCGCTGCTCTACTATCTGACCGACAAGCTGCACGCCTCGCGGACCGTCTACGGCATCTACAACGCCGGCTTTGTCATCGGCTTCATCCCCGTGTTCTTCCTTTATGGCTGGCTCTGCAAACGGGTGGCGCTCAAGCACCTGCTGTTCTGGGGCACGGTCATCACCATCCCCCAGATGATCCCCTTGGCGCTGATTCATTCGGCGACAGCGGCCATGTGGCTGGGCCTGCCCATCGGGGCGATGGGCGGGATCGCGGCGGCGGCCTACTTCGACCTGGCCATGCGGTCCTGTCCGCCGGGGTTGCAGGGGAGCCTGATGATGCTGGGCGACTCCTTCTTCCAGCTCTCCTATCGCGGCGGCGACTGGATCGGCTCGCGGATCTATCAATCGAGCCCCACCCACGGCTTCCTGTTCTGCGTCCTCGCCACCTCAGCGGTCTACGCCCTGATCCTGCCGGTGCTGCTGCTGGTGCCCAAGGCCCTGGTCTCCACGCCGGATGGGCAGGTGAACCCCGAGCTCGAAGCGGAGGCCGCGGCGGCGGAAGCGGAGGCGCGGGGCGCAGCGCCGGCCTGAGCCCTGAGGACTCGACCCGACTGGGCGATGAGCGCGCCGATATGGCCGGCGGGGATCCGCCCCGTCGGATATCCGGACGGGCGCCTTGGCTCGAGCGTCACAATATCGCCGTTCCTGCGGAGCCTGCTCGGGACCAAGGAGGGGCGATGGCGGCGGCGAGGCATCGGTCGGTGATGCTCTGGGCGCTTGCGGCCGTCGCCGGGGCGCATGGTCTGGTGGTGCTCTGGCTGGCCGCCCAGGTCGCGGTGCTGAGCTTCCGAGCCCGGCCCGTGGCCGACCTGAGCTCCATAACCGTCACGCTGCAGCCGCTGCCCGGTAGGACGTCCCGCCCCCGTCCGGCGGAGCGATCCCCGGCGCGGCCCGAGCCGGCTCCGCCGGGCTCGCCCGCGCCATCCGGACCGACCACGATCGAGGGCGACGCCGGACCCGGTGAGCTGGCCAATCTCGCCAAGCCGGTGTTCCTCGACTGGCCGCATCCGACGCCTGCCGGGGCGGCCTGGGGTCGCGAGTCCGAGGCCGCCTCAGCGCCGAGACTGGCGCTCTCGGGCGGCTGGACGCAGTGCCGGCGCAAAGACAAGGCGGAGGATGAAGCGGCCTGGAGCCCGAGCGGACGGGTGAAGGCCCCGTGCCTGGATCGCTAGAGCCAGCCTCGCCACTTGAACCAGAGCAGGGGCACGATGGTCGAGAGCAGGATCATCCCGATGCCGAAGGGATAGCCGTAGGCCCAGTGCAGCTCCGGCATGTGCTCGAAATTCATGCCGTACCAGCCGGCGACCAGGGTCGGGAAGATCCCCACGACCGAGGCCACGGTCAGCACCTTGAAGATGTCGTTCTGCTCGATGGAGATGAAGCCGAGCACAGCGTCCAGGAGGAACTGCACCTTGCCCAGGAGATGCTCCTCGAACAGCGCCAGCGAACCGATGTCGTCGCGCACGGCCTTCAGCCGGCGTGTGGTCTCCGGGTCGAACCAGCTCTTGGCCGCGTCGAGGGCGAAGGCGGTGGCGCGGTCCACGCCCAGCAGGCTTTCGCGGATGATGGAGGTGCGCTCGCCGATCCGGCCGAGCGCCTCGAGCTTCTCTCGCATCACCTGGTTGGAGCGCTTGAGCCGGGTGCGCTTGTGGGTGGGCGGACGGAACACCCGGTGGGAGATGTCGTCCAGGAAGGCGCGCGCGCTCTCGAGCAGGTCCGCCTGGCCGGCGACATAGGCCTCCATCAGGGCCGCGAACACCTCGACGCTCGACAGGTGGGCGCACTGGGGCCCGACGGTCTTGGCCACAGCCTCGATCGCCTTGGACGGCTCGTAGCGCACGGAGACCAGGAACTCCCGCGTCAGGATGAAGCCGATGTGCGACAGCTTGGGATGGTCCGTCTCCGGCTTGGCGATCACCGGGGCGGCCAGCCGCAGCACCTTGCCGTCGAAGGAGAGCCGCGAGGACGGCTCGATCTGGCTGAGCTCGGCGCGATTGGGCAGATCAAAGCCGGTGTGGTCCTCGACCACGCGCGTCTCCGCTTCTCCGGCTCCCACGAGGTCGATCCACACCGCGCCCGCATGAGGCTCGGCCGGGTCGCCGGAGCGAGGGGGATAGAAGGCGAGCATCGAACGCTCCGGGCGGAAGGCGCAGCTTCCTCTAGAGCATCAGGCCCCCGGCGCCTGCAAGCGCCCCGAGGCGAATGACGGCCGCGTTCGCGGGGCTGGTAGGCGCCCGCCGCAGCGGCCTCTAAGCTCCACCTCCGGAACCGGCCGCTCGGCGGCGGCGGGGCGGAGGAGCGGGTGATGGCGGCACGAGGCTGGTGGTGGCTGGCGCTTGGCGCCGCCGTCTTGGCTTGCACCTCGGCGCATGCGGCGTCGCCCAGGGCGCCGGCAGGCTGCGCCCGCGCCTGCCTGGGGCGGCTGCTCGACGCCTATCTGACCGCCGTCGTGGCCCATGATTCGAACCGCGCGCCGCTCGACTTCGGCTTCCGCCAGACCCAGAACGCGGTGGTGATCGCCCGGGGCGAGGGGCTGTGGCGCGACGCCTCGGGCCTTGGACCGGTGCAGCGCCGCTATGTCGATCCGCAGACCGGCACGGCCGCCTATTTCGGGACCCTGATCCTGACCGGCGGCGAGACCGCCGTCGCGGCGCTCCGCCTGCACGAGACCGCGGGCAGGATCGACGAGGCCGAGTGGAACGTCTCGCGCGCCAGCGACCCGGGCGCCACCTCGAGCGACAAGGCGATGTTCGATGCTCCGACCCTGCTCTCCGACCCGCCGCCCGACCGCGCCGCGCCCGGGCCGCGGCTGACCCGCGATCAGCTGGTCGCCGTCGCCAACAGCTATTTCGACGGCATCACCAGCGCCAATCCGCGCCTCATCATGGCCCACCCCGGCTGCAAGCGCCTGGAGAACGGCCTTCGCACCACCGGCCGGCCGCTGCCGGCAGGCCGCGAGGCGGAGGGCCCGGGCGGAATCTCGGACTGCACCTCGGGGCAGGGCAGGTTCGGCGTATCCCTGGTGGCCGGCCGGCGCTATCCGATGGCGGACGTGGACGCCCAGGTGGTCCTGGCCATCGCGACCTTCGTGCGGACGCCCGGCGAGCCCAGGCGGCGCAACCAGTTGATGGAGTTCTTCTACGTCGAGCAGGGGAAGATCCGCAGCGTCTACGCGGCCTTCTTCTATCCGCCGCCCGCCCAGCCCGTGCCGAACTGGCCCCCCTATGAGGGGCATTTCCCCCTGCCGGCGGACTTCGGCGCGGCGAAGTAGCGGGCGCCCCGCTACTGCCCCGGGAAGTTCACCCCGTCGAGCTTGCGGCAGTTGTTGGCGCCGCAGCCCCCAGGGTTGTTCGCCGCCAGGCTGTCGTAGATCAGGTTGATCGGCATCCTGTGGGCCATGGCCGTGCTGGCGAGGATCGCCACCTGGGTCGCCAGGTGCGGAAACTTGACCGCATCGAGCACGAACTGGTTGGGCTGGCCGGCCTTGGGCGCCACCCCGTTGCAGACCAGGGTCACCTTCGAGGGGAAGGCCTCGACCAGGCTGACGTTGCACTTGAAGAAGACTTCAGGGCCGTTGTTGTTCTGCGCCGCCGCCGGCGAGGCGGCCGACAGAGCAGCGAGCCCCGCCGCCGCAGCGGCGAGCAGAGTGCGGACGATGATCATGGCTTTGGGTCCCCCAACCTGGGGACAAAGCTGACATGTCGCCGCTCAGCGTGCAATTGCGGCGGCGGCGCCCTGGGTTCGGGTGGAGATCAGCCCTCGACGTCGGTCTCGGGGCGATCGCCGCCGCCAGCCAGCTCCTCGTGCCAGCGGCCTTCGGTGTCTTCCCAGGAGATGGCGGCGGTGTCGCCGGGCGTCCGCTGCTCGGCCGCCGCCTGCTCGGCGGCGCGCCGGGCGTCGTCATGGCTGCGGAAGGTCTCGGAATAGACGCCGTCGACCGTATAGGCCCAGCCCCCGTCATGCTCGACGATCTTGTAGGTGACGTGAACCATCCGGTCCTCCAGCGCCGCTGCTTGTGGTGCCCCAGGTCGGACTCGAACCAACACGTCCTTGCGGACAACAGATTTTGAGTCTGCCGCGTCTACCATTTCGCCACTGGGGCGCAGGGCGTGGG
>FTGK01000530.1_pt1 | contig 22213 bp, 22 predicted proteins | sample 1640691 | NCBI WGS metagenome assembly FTGK01 (sample SAMEA3914789, study PRJEB12502) | metagenome | biome: forest; material: soil | place: Canada | collected 2011-07-03 | depth 0.3 m | reverse complement strand
GCGGCGGCCCGGCCCTGGCTCGGGGGCGGAGCCGCGGTCGCCGTGGATGGGCGATTGCACGTCTGGGAATGGCGCCGGGACCCGGCGGGGCGGATCTGGAAGACCGACGCCCTCGATCACTGCTGCGCCCATGACCTGATCGGCGGCCAGGACATCGCCTGGGACGTGGCGGGCGCGGCGGTCGAGTTCGGGCTGGATGCAGAGGAGGCGAGGCGGCTCGCCGCGGCGGTCGCGGCGCCGCCGCCGCGGGTCGCCGCCATGGAGCTCGCCTATTGCGCCTTCCAGGCGGGGCTTTGGTGGTTCGCCGCTCAGGACCCATCGGAAGCCGCGCGCGCGGGCGCCCAGGCGCAGCGGTATGTCACGCGCCTGGAAGCATTAGCCTTCCCGGACTGAGCGCTCGGAGGCCTGGGAGCCGGGCCCTAGGCGCTGCGCTGCTGGACCGGCACTTCGCGGGGCGAGCGGGCGCCGCAATGGTTCTCGATCTGCTCGCGGGTGGCGATGACCGCCTCGCGGATTTCCCCGACGTGCCGGTGATAGCGAACCGAAGGCACGCAGACCGAGATGCAATAGACCCCGCCCTTGGGATCGCGAACATCGGCGGCGACCCCGCAGGCGCCCTCCGCGACTTCCTCGACGTCAAAGGCGACGCCGGTGCGGCGGATCTCCAGGATCTGCGCCATGAACTCGGCGACCGTCGCCGCTCCGTTGGGTGTGGGCGGATTCAGCAGCGGCCGGATCATCTGCACGATCTCGTCGTCCCGCAGGGTGGCCAGCTGGGCCTTGCCCGAGGCGGTGTAGCAGGGATTCAGCTCCGTCGAGGGGCTGATCACCACATGCAGCGGCCGCTCCGGAGGGACCTGGTCGACGATGGTCAACCTGCCGTGCTTGAAGGTGGTCAGCACCACCGTCTCCTGGACCCGGCGGCAGAGTGATTCGAGATAGGGCCGCACGCTCGACCTGAAGTCCGCGAACGAGGAGGCGGCCAGCCGGGTCACCGCCGCGCCCAGGCGAACGCCGCCGTTCAGGGTGTCGGCTGCGACGAATTGCTCCATCTCCAGGGCGTCGACGATGCGGTGGACGGTCGCCTTCGGCAGGCCGGTCGCCTTGGCGATCTGGCCGAGGCTCAGACCCACCGGCTGGTTCTCCAGCGAGCGCAGAATGGCCGAGATCCGGGAAACCAGCTGGAGCGAGGCGCCTTCAGGGCGCTGCGCCGCGCGGCGACCTCGTGAACCCGACTGAGATTCTGCGGAACTCTCGATCAAGGTCTTCTCCATGTCCGCCGCCGGGCGGTCAGGCCGCCCGATGTACCGCATGCGAGCGGCCCATCCAAATCGCAACGGATGCAGACGTCAGCTTGACAGCAAAATCTATAGCTTCCTACAGTCCCGTTCAATGAGACGTCGTCCTGTTCAGTGAGACAGGCGTTGGGGAGGCTGCCTTCGCTCCGTGGCGAGGGCTGGCGGACGGGGTCCGCGACGAAGCGAGGGGAATCCGATGTTCAATCCGTGTCAATCGATCGTTCGCCGCCGCACAGGGGCCGGCGTGTCGCGTAGCGCCCTGATGATTGCAGCGTCCCTCGGGGCTCTGAGCACGGCGGGCGGAGCGTGGGCCGCCGACGACCAGGGTTCCGGTCAGAAGACGGGGAACACCGTCTCCGAAGTGGTGGTCACCGCCACCAAGGAAGGGCAGGGGACAAAGGTCTCCAAGACGCCGATCAGCATCGCGGCCTACAGCCAGAAGGACCTGGACCAGGCCAGCGTGAAGACCGTAGGGGACCTGTTCGTGCGGACGCCCGGCGTGAACTTCACCCGCCAGGCCCTCTTCGGCAGCGGCTTCACCGACATCGCCATCCGCGGGGTCCAGTCGCACACCAGCCAGCCGACCACCGGCGTCTACGTCGACGACACCCCGCTCTACAGCTTCGGCAACAACACCAACCTCGGGGGCTCGAACGCCTATCCGTTCGTCTTCGATCTGGCCCGCGTCGAGGTGCTGCGGGGCCCGCAGGGCACCCTGTTCGGGTCCGGCTCCGAAGGCGGCACCGTCCGCTTCATCACCAACGAGCCCAGCCTCACCCGGATGTCGGCCTATGATCGGGCCGAGATCTCCGGCACCGACGGCGCGGGTGGTCCGAACTACGAGGCCGGCGGCGCCCTGGGCGGCCCGCTGGTCGAGGGCAAGCTGGGCTTCCGCATCAGCGCCGACTACCGCCACGACGCCGGCTGGGTCGACCACTGCGTCCCCGCGGTCGCCATGCCCGGGTGCGCATCAGTCGCCGAGAGCGACGCCAACACGGCGGACCGCACCGTGGTGCGCGGGGCATTGCTCTGGAAGCCGACGGACTGGCTCTCCATCGAGCCGTCGGTCCATTACCAGAAGTTCCACCAGGCCAATCCCAGCGAGATCGAGATCGCGATCTCCAATCCCGACCAGGGCGTGTTCCGCCAGGCGCACTCCAAGGACGAGCCGGTCACCGACCAGTTGTTGATCCCGACGATCAAGCTGGAGGCGGACCTGCCGAACTTCCTCGGCGGCGCCACCATGACCTCTTCGTCGTCATATGTCTGGCGTAAGAACCGGTTCTACACCGACTACACGCACTACCAGGACTTCTTCTTCTTCAATAATCCCTATCCGCTGACGGGTGCGCCCGACGACTTCGGCCTGGGCAAGTACGGCATCACCCAGAACGACGTGTTCGAGGAGTTCCGGATCGCATCTTCCAATCCGGCGTCGCGGCTGACGTGGGTGATCGGCGGCTTCTACCAGGCCGCGCGCGAGTTCGACTATGCGCACGTGATCCACCCGGACCTTCCGAACCTGATCCAGTCGATCTATGGCGCCACCATCTCGCAGATCCTGGGCGTCGACCCCTACCAGGGCACCTATGTGGCCTTCAACGAGGTGCGGACGACCGACAAGCAGGAAGCGATCTTCGCCAATGCGGACTACAAGGTGACCGACCAGATCAAGGTCACAGTCGGTGGCCGCTACGCCCACTACAGCGAGACCGTGAACAGCTTCATCGCCGGCCCCTTCAACGGCACCAACGGCGAGACCTTCACCGGCACCACCAGCGGCAGCACCTTCGACCCCCGCGCGGTCCTCACCTGGCAGCCGGACGGCCAGACCCTGCTCTACGTCTCAGGCGCGAAGGGCTACCGGCCGGGGGGCTATAACGCCCAGGTCAACAACGCCCAGCCTGCGTGCCAAACGCGCCTCGGCCAGCTGAACCTGACGGTGCCGCGCACCTACGCCCCGGACTCGATCTGGAGCGTGGAGGCCGGGGCCAAGGAAAGGCTGTTCGACAACCGGCTGGCGATCGACTTCAGCGTCTATCACAACAACTGGGACAACATTCAGCTGTCGGAACAGATCGCCGACTGCGGCTTCGGGGCCATCCTGAACCTTGGTTCGGCGATAACCCAGGGCTTCGACCTGAACATGGAATCCCGCCTCGGGGATCACCTGAAGCTCAACCTGGCGGTCGGCTACACCGATGGCCACTTCACCAAGGACGCCTTCGTCGGCGATCCCGCCAAGGGCGCGCCCCAGGCCGTCGCCAAGGGTGAGCAGATCACCGCCGTGCCCGGCGCCATCCCGCCGTGGACCATCACCGCCGCGCTGGAATACGACTTCAACCTGATGCGCTACGGGGCCTACTTCCGGGTGGAGGACACCTACCACAGCGCCAACAACGGACGCTTCGCCCAGCAGGAAACCACAGGCTCTCCGCCGCAGGCGGTGAACCCGGTGGTCTACGATCCGCTGGCCTATCGCGAGCCGTCCAACAACGTCGTTAACATGAGGCTGGGGGTCCGGTTCAATCAGGTCGATGTGGCCCTGTTCGCCGACAACCTCGCCAACGCCCACCCGCTGATGGCGCCGTTCCACGTCGGGCAGCGGGCGGTCAATCCGACGACGGGGGCGGTCGACTCCGACCCGCGCTACTTCTTCCAGACCTTCACGCCCAGGACGATCGGCCTCAACCTCACGGCCAACTTCTGAGGTCCGGCGACTGAGCGGGTACGGCCCGTCCCGCTGAGTAGGCTCGCCGCCGGTTTTCCCGGTGGCGAGCCGATCGCCTGCGTGGTCTGGCGGGCGTCCGGATGATCAGAGGTCCCGCCAGCGGACTTCCGGCGGGGACTGCACACGCTCCACAGCCTGCAGCAGGCGTCGCGTCGGCCCCTCCAGGCGGCAGGCGGTGAGGACGCCGGTCATGTAAGCGCCGGTGTCCAGGCCGATCCGACGGTGGTCGGCGTGAGCCTCCTCGGCCGGCGTGTGGCCGTGGACGACGACGCGCTCGAACGCCTCCGCGTCGTCAAGGAAGTCCTTTCGGATCCAGAGCAGGTCCTGGGCGTCTTGCTCTGGCAGGGGGACCCGCGGTCTGGCGATCGACGTAGTCGCCGAGGGTCACCACCATGGTCCGCCCGTTGGAGGGAAGCTCGCGGCGGATTTCGGCCAGCAGCGGGTCCAGCAGGTCCAGGCGCCCATGGATATCCCCGATCGCGTAGAGCACGACGCCGTCCTCGAGGGCGGGCGCTGGCCTTTCGGCGGGGAGAGGGTGCAGGGCGTCGACCAGCCGGCGGAACATCGTGCAAGCCTAGGCGGATGACCTGGCCTCGAACAGCCGGTCCAGGAAAGCCAGGCCGAGACGGTCCCGATAGATCGCTGGCAGCCGGACCAGCCCCCATTCCGCATTGAAGACGAGCGCCTCACGCAAGCGGTCCTCCATGCGGACCAGCTCGTCCGGGTCCATCCGGCATAACCGGGTGAACTGCTGGTAGGCCGCTGCGAACCGGCGGCCGGGATCTTCGATGTCGTCGTAGCTCTCGTCGATGACCGCGCCGAAGGTCTGGTAGCCGAAGCCGCGCACCGCGCTCAGCGACCCCGGATTGCCGAAGACGACCATGGGGTGGAAGTTCACCAGCGGGCCGAAGGACTTTTCGGTGATCCGCGAGCGCCAGGTTCTCATCTCCGTCTCAGTGACGGCGGTGAACCAGGAGTCGTCGTACTCGCGAAGCATGGGGTTGATTGGGGTCCCCTTCGGCCGGCCGAACGGACCTTCAAGCTCCACCTCGCCAAGCAGGATCTGACCCTTGGCCTGCAAGGCCGGGAAGAAGGGGAGAAGCTGCCCCGCCAGCTCCTCGAAGGTCCCGCCACCGCCAAGCTTGGCCAGGACATAGTCTGCAGTGACCGCGAGCTCGGCCAGGGTGTCGAAGCGGCCCGTCTTCTTCATCAGACCGCCGCAGGACACGTACCCCTGGCTCCACAGGTCGTCCCGGATCAGGGACAGCAGGAACAGGACCTTTGTCGCCCTGGGCGTGAGGTTCAGGGACACAAATCGGCGGCTCCTCACCTTCGGCCTGGCCTCGAAGTCCGCCAGTCTCCGGGCGAAGGCGGCCGCACCCCTGCGGAGGAATTGCTGGTGGAAGCGCCGGATCCAGAAATCCTCGTTGATCACGCGCAGGCCACTGCCGGCGCGGGCCTTGCGCAGATACCGCGCGTACGTGGCCGCATAGCCGCGGTCCTGAGTGAGAAGCACTCCCGCCTCGACGGGCACGCCGAGCCCCTGAAAGCCGCGATGGATCGCCTCCAGGCGCGGCCGCGCCGGCGGATAGCCTTCGGCTGACGCGTCGAGGACGATCCGCACCCGGCGCTCGATGGCGGCCTGGCGCAGCTCTTCGGTCCAGACCCCCCGCAGCTGATCGAACACCTCCACCAGCCGGGGCGGCTTGGTCGAATGCGGGAATGAAATGACGATCAGTCCGTGGTCGAGGTCGCCGGGCGGCATCTCGCACCGGATGTCGAGCCCGAAGCGCCCCATGAAATCGAAAAGGGTCTTGCCGACCCACGGTATGTAGACGCGCGTTCCCCGGTAGCGGGCGACAGCCGCCTCTGTACCGGCCGGCTCCGGGGCCTCGCTCAGCACGGCGGATGCGGCGGCGCCGCGGCGCAAGGAGGCCTGGCTCGCCGCTGTCGTTTCGTACTCACGGGGGCTAGATAGGCCCCTGGGCCGGGACAGCCAAGCTGGGTCGTTCAGGCGGCGGCGCTGACCCGCCAGACGGTGTTGCCGACATCGTCGGCGATCAGAAGGGCGCCGCTGGAATCAAGCGCCAGACCGACGGGGCGGCCGCGGGCCTCGCCGCCCGAGTTGATGAAGCCCGTGACCACATCCTGGGCCTTGCCGTTCGGTCGGCCGCCCGAGAACGGCACGAACACCACCTTGTAGCCATTGGGTTTCTGACGGTTCCAGCTGCCGTGCTCCCCAACGAAGGCGCCGCCGCTGTACCTGGCGGGGAGGGCGGCTCCGGTGTCGAAGACCAGTCCCAGAGGCGCCACGTGCGAGCTCAGGCCGTAGTCCGGCACGATCGCGCTCTTCACCAAGTCGGGCCGCTGCGGCTTCACCCGCGGGTCCACATGCTGGCCCCAATAGCTGTAGGGCCAGCCGTAGAAGCCGCCTTGGCGCACGGAGGTCAGGTAATCCGGGACGAGATCCGGGCCGAGCTCGTCGCGCTCGTTGACCACGGCCCAGAGCACATGGGTCTGAGGCTCGAACGAGAGGCCGTTGGGGTTGCGCAGACCGGTGGCGTAAGGCCGCCAGGCGCCGGTCGCGCGGTCGATCTCCAGGATGTCGGCGCGGTTCTTCTCCGCCTCGATGGTGTTCTCGGTGATGTTCGAGTTGGAGCCGACGCCGGCGTAGAGCTTGGAGCCGTCCGGACTGGCGGTCAGGCTCTTGGTCCAGTGGTGATCGATCGGGCCGCCAGGCAGATCGCAGAGCTTGACGCCCGGTTGGGTGATCCTGGTGTCGCCCGTCTGGTAGGGAAAGCGGAGCACCGCGTCTGTGTCGGCCACGTAGAGGTCCGAGCCCACCAGGACCACGCCGAAGGGCGAGTTCAGGTGGTCGATCAGCACCGACTTGCTGACCACATGGCCTTGGCCGTCGGTGCGCAGCAGCAGGATGTCGTGACCCTCCGTGCTGGAATGGGTCTTCTTCTCCATCCACCCCATGACGAGGTCCTTGGGACGGTGCGGACCGGGACCTTTCGGGCCCGCCGTCTCCACCACCAGTATGTCGCCGTTGGGCAAGGTGTAGAGCGAGCGCGGGTCCTTCAGGCCGGTCGCCAGGGCGGCGATCTTCAGGCCGCGGGCCACCGTGGGCGCCTCGCCCGCCTTCCAGCCGATGACCTTGGCCAGCTTCATCGGCGGCAACAGGTACTGGTGGATGTCGGGAAGGACCGGGTTCGGCCCGACCTGGGCGCTGGGATCGGTGGGGGCGGGGCCGCCGCAGGCTGCAAGGCCCAGGGTGGCGGCGGCGAACAGCGAGAGGCGAAGCTGGCTCATGACCGGCGCTCCGGGCGGATCGCGACCCCGTGGCGGTAGACCATGTCCCATCCGTTCCAGCCGGTGACCGCCAGGATCAGCACCATCAGGAGGGAGAGAATTAGGCCGGCAGGCATCTGGCCGTAGGCGTCCCGGGTGTGGACGAACTCATTGGCGATGGCGAGGATCAGCACCACTCCGTTGCCGACGGCATGGATCCACGCGGGCCTGAGGCGGGAAATGCGCCGGTCGCCGAGGAAGTCGACGATCCCGGCGATCGCCGCCAGCACCATGACGATCAGACCGACCGTCAGGAGCCAATCGGAGAAGTTGGCCCACTGCAGGTCCGCCGTGCGCCAGTAGGCGAAGTCCGTCAGCAGGGTCCCCACGAAGCAGGTGATCGGCACGGGCACGAGCATCGGATGGATCGGGTGACCGCCAATGCGCGCGGTCGAGCGCGGATAGTCTTCCGCCATCGGAACCTCCTGTCGTCGCCCACACCCGCCTAATACGGTTCAACCAGAGGGCGGTTCCGGCCGCGCGGCGACCTGTCCGGACGGGCCGGCTTCAGCCAGCGGCTCTTGCGGATCACCTCCCGAGGATGTCCGGAGGGCGCTGTCCAACCGGAGCGGTCGGAACCGGGGGCGCCAGCACCTGTTCCCGTTGGGCGCGACAGCCGCCGCGCTTTTGCGGAGTGCTCAGATGTCCCAGACTGTCGGCGATTTCCTGGTCGAGCGGCTTCATGCCTGGGGCGTGCGGCGGATCTACGGCTACCCCGGAGACGGCATCAACGGGGTTTTCGGGGCGCTGAACCGGGCGGAAGGCAAGATCGACTTCATCCAGGCGCGCCACGAGGAGATGGCCGCCTTCATGGCGTCGGCCCACGCCAAGTTCACCGGCGAACTCGGCGTCTGCATCGCGACCTCAGGCCCCGGAGCCACTCACCTTGTCACCGGGCTCTACGACGCGCGCCTAGATCACATGCCGGTCCTGGCGATCTGCGGGCAGCAGGCCCGCACCGCCATCGGAGGCCATTACCAGCAGGAGGTCGATCTCAAGAGCCTCCTGAAGGATGTCGCCGGGGCCTTCGTGGAGGAGGCGGCGGCGCCGTCCCAGGTGCGGCACCTCGTCGACCGGGCCGTGCGCATCGCCGTCGGCGAGCGGCGCGTGACGGCGATCATCCTGCCGAACGACCTGCAGGAACTCCCCTACGAAGAGCCCGCCCGCAAGCATGGAACGGTGCATTCCGGCGTCGGCTTCACCAGGCCCAGGACCGTCCCCTATGACGCCGACTTGCGCAAAGCCGCCGAGGTCCTGAACGCCGGGGAGAAGGTGGCCATGCTGGTGGGCGCCGGCGCCCTCGGCGCGACCGACGAGGTGATCGCGGTGGCGGACCGCCTGCAGGCCGGCTGCGCCAAGGCGCTGCTCGGCAAGGCGGTCCTGCCGGACGACCTGCCCTGGGTCACCGGGACGATCGGCATGCTCGGGACCAAGCCCAGCTGGGACATGATGATGGAGTGCGACACCCTGCTGATGGTCGGCTCCGGCTTCCCCTATTCGGAGTTCCTGCCCAAGGAGGGCAAGACGCGGGGCGTCCAGATCGATATCGATCCCGGCATGCTGTCGCTGCGCTATCCGATGGAGGTGAATCTCGTTGGAGATGCGGCAGAGACCCTGAAGGCGCTGCTGCCGATGCTGACGCCAAAGGCCGACAAGGGTTTCCGGGACGACATCGCCAAGGGGCTTGGCCGTTGGTGGGACACCTTGAAGGACCGCGCCCTGCAGCCCGCCAGCCCCGTCAATCCTCAGCGCGTCACCTGGGAGCTGTCCCCGAAGCTGCCCCAGGACGTGATCCTGACCAGCGACTCGGGGTCCTGCGCCAACTGGTTCGCCCGCGACCTGAAGCTCGGCAGGGGCATGATGGCCTCCCTCTCCGGAGGCCTGGCGTCCATGGGCGCGGCCGTGCCCTACGCGATCGCCGCCAAGTTCGCGCATCCCGGGCGTCCGGTGATCGCCCTGGTCGGCGACGGGGCGATGCAGATGAACAACATGGCCGAACTGATCACGGTGTCCAAATACTGGCGGCGGTGGTCGGACCCACGCTTGATCGTCTGTGTCTTCGACAACGAGGATCTCAACCAAGTCACCTGGGAGCAGCGGGTGATGAACGGCGACCCCAAGTTCGACGCCTCTCAGCAGATCCCCGACGTGGCCTATCACGAGTTCGCCGAGCTGGTCGGGCTGAAGGGCATCTATGTCGACGATCCGGAGCGGCTCGGCGCCGCATGGGACGAAGCCCTCGCCGCGGACCGGCCGGTGGTGCTGAACGTCAAGACCGATCCGGAGGTCCCGCCGCTGCCGCCTCATGTCACCTTCGATCAGGCCGTAAAGCTTTCGAAGACGCTGGTGAAGGGCGATCCGGACGAGGCCAACGTCGTGGTGGGAGCTGCCCGCCAGATGCTCGGCGCGCTCCTGCCGCACGACAAGGACTGAGGTCTCGGCACCTCAACCCTCGGCGAGGTGCTTCAGCCGCTCCAGATCGCGCCGGACCATCGCAGCGTCCCCGGCGAAGTCGGCCTCGCTCATGCCGGGTTGCCGGAACAGGGTGAGCGCGACCTCTGCGCCGTCTCCATTTTCGACCACCCGGAGCGGGACGTAGACAGTGGAGCCGTCCGGGAGGCGCACCCTGTGATCCATGACGCCGAAGGGGTTGTGCTCTGTGAACGCGATCGAGACCGTCCCGCCGGGCCCTTCCGCCTTCCACTCACCGTCCACCTGCCGCAAGGAAGCATCGCTGAGGCCGGCAGCCCACGTGGCGAAGGCTTCTGGTCGCCAGAATGCCTCGTAGACCTGCCGCCAGTCCCGCCCGATGGCGATGGTGATGACGGTCGCGTCCAGCATGGGGTCCGATCTGGGCTCGGGCGTTCAGGTCCTTCCAAGACTTCTTAGCATCACTCCAAGCCCGAGGAAGGCGGCGGCGCCCAGGGCCACGACGCCCGCCCGAGCAAGCGGAGCGGGGACGAGCACGGCCCGGTGGCCGGCTTCCTGGCTGAAGGAGCCGCGGGTCCGGTGAGGCGGTCCGACCGGGGTGAACAGGTTGTCCCGCCGCCACGATTGCAGCGGCTCGGAGGTCTGCTGGCCGTCCACAGCCTTCTTCGCCAGGTAGCGGTCGAGCACGCCGGGCAGGATGGTATTGGCGATGATGGTCTGAGCGGTCGGCCAGCCTAGCCAGTATTCGCGCCAGCCGCCCCGCGCCGCCCTGAAAACGGCATCCGCCACCACCTCCGGCTCGATAGGTTTGCCCATGGGCCGGGGTTGGCGCGGGGTGTGGGCGCGGGCCCAGTCGAACTGTGGGGTGTTCACCGCCGGCAGGTCCACCATGGCGATGGTGACCTTGGAGCCCTCGTGCTGCAGCTCCGTGCGGACGGAGTCGGTGAATCCTCGGATCGCGTGCTTGGCGCCGCAGTAGGCCGATTGCAGCGGGATGCCCCGGTAGGCGAGGGCGGAGCCCATCTGGATGATCCGGCCGCTTCCTCTGGGGCGCATGCTCTTCAGCGCCGCCATGGTTCCATAGACGAAGCCCAGATAGGTGACGTCGGTCACTCGCCTGAATTCCGCCGCGGTCATCTCCGAAAGCGGCGAGAGCACCGTCTGCATGGCGTCATTGATCCAGACGTCCACCGGGCCCAGCTCGATCTCGAGGGCCTCCGCGGCGGTGAACACCTGATGCGGGTCGGCGACGTCGAGCGCGGCCACGGCGACCTTGGCGGCCCCGAGGTCCAGAGCCTCCGCGCGCACATCCTCCAGCGCCGCCGCGTCGCGCGCGATCAGGCCCAGGCGATCGCCTGCTTCTGCGAACCGGTGGGCGATGGCCCGTCCCACTCCCGCCGAGGCCCCCGTGATGATCACGGTGCGCGGCGGACTATTGCGGGGCGGCGAGGGGGGCATGTCGTCAGTCCAATCCGGTTCTCGGACGCTTGGTTCCTGGCCTAGGCGCCGTCGGTCCAGCGCAGCTCGGCCCTCGCCGCGCCATGCTCGGCGTGGAGCGCCGCCGGTCGGCCCTGGATCCAGAGCTGGTCGCATTCGATGGCGGTCCAGCCGGATGGGAGAACGACGCCCCGATGTGGCCAGGTCTCCGGGCCGCCCGGCCCCGGTCTGAGCCCACCCAGACCAAACAGCAGCATGGTCAGGAAGGCCCCGATGTTCGCGAAGAAGGGCCCAGCGGCGACTCCGTCTTCGACCGTATCGAGGCGGTATTCCAGGGTCTGGGCGAAGCGGCCGATCTGATAGAGGCCATAGCCCTCGTCCATCAGCTTCAGCGCCAGGTCGCGTTCACCGAGCCACAGGGCCCACACCGGGTAGAAGGCGGCGAGCATGGGTGCGCCGACATAGTCCTGCCAGCGGCTGAGATAGAGCTCGAGGGTCTTCTTCTCGCAATCGGCGTCCACCGTGATCCAGTAGGGGAACAGAGCCATCAACGGAGTGGGTGCGGCGCCCTGCTCCTCGTCCATGCGATGGCGGTCGTGGGAGGCGATCGCGCCATCGGCGCGGATCGGGGCCTTCAGCCCTGCGGCCACCTTGCCCCATAGAGGCGGGGCGGCGAAGCCCAGCTCGGCAGCCAGGCCCAGGGCGCGGCGCAGGACGTCCACGGCAAGCAGGTTGGTGAGGGCGTCGTTGTCTATGGCCTGCTGGCGCTCGGCGGCCCCGCCGACAGCCAGCCAGTCGTAGTGACCGTCGGAGCGCGCGGTGACGCGGCTGACGATCCAGTCGGCGACGCCGGAAAGCACCGGCCACGCGTCGTCCCGGCGGAATGCGTCGTCCCCCGTGACCTCGGCGAAGAAGGCAAAGGCGTGCGCCACGTGCAGACTGACATGATCCTCCCGCGTCGCGCCTTCCCCGCTCCCGGGCGTGGCCTCCTCGCCGGTGGAGGGCGCAGCCTCCCAGGGGAACCTCAGGCCTTCGAGACCCTGCATGCGTGCGTTGTCGCGGGTGCGGTCGAGGTGACGGCTACGGAAATCCAGTTGGGCCTCGGCCGCCGCAGGCTGGATAATGCTCAGCAGGGGCGTGGCGAAGGCGTCGATGTCCCACATCACGTGGCCGTAGTAGTAGTGGTAGTCCTTCCAGGTCGCGAGACCGAAGATCGAGGTCGATGCCGGCGAGGCGGCGTGGACCGAGGCGTTCAGATAGTAGAAGCCGGCGTCTGCGAGGGCCTGCCATCGCTCGTCCGCACCCACCAGGCGGATGCGGCTTTTCCAGATCTCGGCCCAGGCTTCCCGGTTGCTGCGGCGCAAGCCGTCCAGGCCCTGCACCTTGGCGCGCGCCAGGAGCCTCAGCGCATGAACGTCCGGCTGGTGGTGCATCACGGAGGGCAGCAGGCTCGCCAGCTGGCGGAACCGGGCCGGGCGGCCCTTGGCGAGGCGCAGGCGATAGGTGGTGCTCACCGGATCCATGTCCTGCCACGGGTGCTGCAGCCGCTCGGCCGGTTCCGGCGCCTCGGTCAGCAGGGCAAGGCCACAGGAGGTCGCATCCCCATAGGCGCCCCAGAGCATGGTCCCGTCGCACACCGGCTCGGGTTCGCCCGGAGTGCCCAGACGCCGCCGCAGCAATCGGCCCCGGATGTTGGCGGCGTCGGGCCGGCTGCACCATGTCAGCTCGAGGGCCCGGTCGGCGACCACGGTGGTCTCCTGGCACACGACGGAGGGCTGGGTGCGGCTGCAGAAGGTCAGCACCTCGACATCGAGGGTCGCGCCGCAGGCGCGGAAGACGAGCCGGCTGACCAGTTCCCCGGTAGAGAAATCGTAGGCCTGGTCGATGAGCTCGACGAGCTCGGGCTGGTCGCCCATCCAGACCCCTTCGATCGCCATGTCGCCACTCAGAGGGTAGGGGGCGACCGCCGCCGCTTCGACGTGGCGCTCATGATGCTCGCCGGCGAACCCCGATACGATGCACATGCCGGCGCGCAGGGGATTTTCGCGCACGCGCAGACCGATGAGCCCGTTGGACAGGTAGGCGGGCAACGCCCTTTCCCGGGCGCCTCGCTCGCGCGGCGGACTGATGGGAGTGTGCTCTGGGGCCAGGGGCATGGGGTCTCCATGGAACCGACCTGCCGGCAGTGACGCCGGCTGGCGACGGAACAACGCCAAAGCCAGCGCTTCGTCTCCCGCAAACGGAATGCTCCGCGGCGGCGCCCTTGGAACGCAACGCCGCGGCGACGCTTTAGTCAGGAGTGGGCAGCCGGCGGGCGCGCCCTGCACTCATCCAATGGAGACCACCATGGCCGGCAAAGACCAACCCGACGCAATCGCCCTGCTCAAGGCCGATCACCGCAAGGTCGAGGAGTTGTTCGAGAAGTTCGAGTCCGCCAAGGGCAAGTCGCAGAAGGAGCAGCTGGCGCGTCAGATCTGCACCGAGCTGACGGTCCACACCATCATCGAGGAAGAGATCTTCTACCCCGCGTGCAAGGGCAAGACGGAGGATGATCTGCTCAACGAATCCTACGTCGAGCACGACGGCGCCAAGGTGCTGATCGCCGAGATCGAGGCCGGCGGCCCGGACGAGGAGTTCTACGAAGCCAAGGTCAAGGTGCTCTCCGAACAGATCGAGCACCACGTCGAGGAGGAAGAGAAGCGCTCGGAGGGCCTGTTCGCCCAGGCCCGCAAGGCCGGGCTCGACATGGACGCCCTTGGCGCCCAGATGGCGGCGCGCAAGGAAGAGCTCCTCGGCCAGATCAAGGCCCAGGGACTGCCGACCCCGGAGACCCGCAGCTTCACGGGCGCGGAGGTAGAGCACGGTCAGCCGATCGAAGAGGGTCAGGCGCCTTCCGAGGGCGGCCAAGAGCCGGCTTCGGCGCGCTGAGATTACGCTGCCGGGAGGGCCGTTCCGCGGCTCTCCCGACGCTCCTGTGGCGGTGAGCGAGCGATGACGGAAACTCTCGACGAGACACTCCCCGACGACGTGGCGGAGTTGGTGGAGCACGTGTTGCGCCGCGCCTGCGACGACGAGCAGACCATCGCGACCGCAGAGAGCTGCACCGGGGGGCTGCTGGCTTCGCTGCTGACGGACGTGGAAGGCTATGCCCACGCCTTCGAGCGGGGGTTCGTGGTCTACACCGAGCGGGCAAAGCACGAGATGCTTGGCGTCAAGCTCGAGGATTTGGAGCGCTACGGTGCGGTTTCCGAACCCGTGGCGCGCGCCATGGCCGAAGGCGCCCTGAGGGCGGGCGGCGTCGACCTTGCCGTGGCGGTGACCGGCTTCGCCGGACCAGGGGCTCCAGGCGACGAGCCGGGGCTCGTCCACTTCGCCGTCGCGCGCAAGGGCGCGGAGACCAGGCACAGCGAGGAGCATTTCGGGGACATCGGCCGCGGCGGCGTTCGCCTGGAATGCCTGCGCTGCAGCCTGAAGATGCTGGACCACGCCCTGCGGGAGCGTCCGGGCCCCCTCGGCCAAGCGGCCTGACGGGGCGGGCGTGCGGGCGCGCCACACATGCCTCGGACTGGGCCTGGGCCTGATGGCGGCGGCTTGCCAGGCCAATCCAGCCACGCACATCGGCGACAAGACAGGCGGCCGGGTGATCATCATCCGGCAGCAATGCGGCTCATGCCATGTGATCCCCGGCATCCCTGGAGCCGACGGCCTGGTCGGCCCCTCCCTGGCGCATTTTTCGAAGCGCGCGACCGTGGCGGGAATCCTCGCCAATACGCCGGCCAATCTGGTGGCCTGGCTGCGCCACCCGCAGAGCTTCGTACCCGGTAACGCCATGCCCGACAGCGGGTTGGACGAGCAACAGGCGCGCGACGTCGCCGCCTACCTCTATTCGATCCCATGAGCCCGCGCTGGCCGTGGTTCTTCGCAGGGATGGTGGCCGCCTTGGCCACGTGCGGCGCCCTTGGCATGACGGTGATCCAGACTGGCGCCTTCGAGGCGCGCGCCTCCAAGCCCGACGATCCGATCTCCGCCTGGGTGACCCACACCACCATGAGCAATGCGATGCGGCGTGAAGCGCGCAGCGTGCCCGCGCCGGCCTCCTTCACGCGGGAGCAGATCCTGGCGGGGCTCCGGCTGTACCAGAGCAGATGCATCGCCTGCCACGGCGGGCCGGGCGTGGCGCGGGCCGACTGGGTCCAGGGCCTCACGCCGTCGCCGCCCTACCTGATCGACGCCTCGCAGCGATGGACCCGGCCGGAGCTCTACTGGATGGTCAAGCACGGCGTGAAGATGACCGCCATGCCTGCCTGGGGCCCGACCGAGAACGACCAGGAGGTCTGGGACGTGGTCGCCTTCCTCGTGGCCATGCCGGACATCAAGCCTGCCGAATTCCAGCGGATCGAGGCGGGCCGGACGCAGGTTCAGGCCGCGGCGCCGAAACGCCAGGCGCGGTAGCGGCGCAGGCTGCGCGTCACGAACGAGTTGGTCCGCTCCGTCCCGAAGTCCCTGATCAGGCGCTGGAGGCTGGGCTCGGCCACCCGGCTGGCGGCCGCCCGATAGCCGAACCAGCGCAGGGTTCTCTGGCCTTGCTCCTTCCAGGACTCCACCTGGTCGGCGACGTGAAAGGGAAACACGATCACCTGGACTGCGATGGCGTCATCTCCCTTGAGCCGCTTGAGATAGCGATAGGAGCCCAGCGGCGTGTCCTCGATGGCGCCGATCAACCCTGCCTCCTCGGCGGCCTCGGCGGCGGCGGCTTCCTGCGGCTTCAGCCCGTTCATCGGCCACCCCTTCGGGATGACCCAGCGGTGGGTGTCGCGCGAGGTGATCAGGAGCACGCGCAACTGGCGCCCCTCGAGACGGTAGGGCAGGGCGGCGTACTGGATGCCGGTGCGCTTGGTGGATTTCATCGGAAGAGCCCGCCTCCGAGCAAATAGGCGCCCGCGGCGATCAGGCCGGCCATAGGCATGGTGATGATCCAGGCGAGCACGATCCCGCGGGCCACACCCCAGCGCACCGCGGAAGTCCGTCGCGCCGCGCCGACCCCGATGATGGCCCCCGTGATGGTGTGGGTGGTCGACACCGGCACGCCCAGATAGGTGGCGGTGAACAGGGTGATGGCCCCGCCCGTCTCTGCGCAGAAGCCCTGCTGGGGGGATAGCCGGGTGATCTTCGATCCCATGGTATGAACAATGCGCCAGCCGCCCGCCAGGGTGCCGAGCGCCATGGCCGTCTGGCAGGCCAGCACCACCCAGAGCGGCACGTGAAACTGGCCCTGGTGGCCAGCGTGCGCGAAGAGCAGGACCGCGATGATCCCCATGGTCTTCTGGGCGTCGTTGCCGCCGTGGCCGAGCGAATAGAGCGAGGCAGAGACGAACTGCAACGACCGGAACAGCCGGTCCACGGCCGCGGGCCGGCTCCGCACGAAGATCCAGGAGACCAGCAGCACAAGAAGCAGGGCCAGCACGAAGCCGAAGAAGGGGGAGACCACGATGCCGGCCGCGGTCTTGCCCACGCCCCCCCAGACGATCGCCTTCAGCCCGGCCTTGGCCAGGCCCGCGCCCACCAGGCCGCCCACCAGGGCATGAGACGAGGACGACGGAATCCCCGCCAGCCAGGTGACGACATTCCAGACGATCGCGCCGGTGAGCGCGCCGAAGATCACCCGGTCGGTGACGATGTCGAGCGAGACGATGCCCGCTCCGACCGTCTTGGCGACGTGCAGGCCGAAGACAAGGAAGGCCAGGAAGTTGAACACCGACGCCCAGATCACCGCGTAGCGCGGCCTGAGCACCCGGGTCGAGACGATGGTGGCGATGGAGTTGGCCGCATCATGCAGGCCGTTCAGGAAGTCGAAGAGGAGGGCGACGGCGATCAGCGCCCAGAGCGTGAGGGAAGCGTCCACCCTAGAGGTGCTCGATCAGGATGCCGCTGATGGAATTGTGCACGTCTTCGAAGCGGTCGATGACGCGCTCGAGGTGGTCGAGGATGTCGGCGCCGACGATGAAGTCCATGGCCTTGGTCTGGCTCCGGCCGAACAGCCGCTTCATGCCCGCGTCGTAGATCTCATCGGAGCGGTTCTCGATGCGGGTGACCGCCTCGCCGATGGCGTTCAGCCGCGCGGCGTTCTTGCCCATGTTGCGCAGGAGCTCGGTCGCTTCGACGGTGAGGTAGGCGGCCTGGATGGCCAGATCGCCCATCTCGCGCATCTCGGGCTGGAACTCCTTGACCTCGAAAAGGGTGATCGACTTGGCCGTCTTCTGCATCTGGTCGATGGCGTCGTCGAGCGCGGTGGTCAGGTCGCGGATGTCGCTGCGGTCGAACGGGGTGATGAAGGTCCGCCGCACCGCCAGGAAGACGCCGCGCGTGATCTCGTCGGCCTCCTCCTCATGGCGGATGATGGCGGCGCAGGCCTTGGCCATGCCCGGGCCGCCGTTCAGCAATTCGCGCAGGGCCTCGGCGCCCAGCACCAGCACCCGGGCATGGGCGGTGAACTGGTCGAAGAAGCTGTTCTCCCGCGGCAGGAGCGCCTGGAACCATCGCATCGGGTATTTTGTCCGCACCAGGACGAGACGACTCGCCCACCAAGCTTAGGCGGCAGGGGGCGCCCTATCCATAGCTTCGGATAGCCGCCGGGCGCCTATTCGGTGGTGATGCCGTCGAAGTGCTCTTCCTCGGCTTCCGCGGCGGGCTTGTCGATATGCACGACGCCGTCGCGGTGCTCGGGCGGGCCATACAGGGTGTAGAGCTTGAGCACCTCCGAACCCGTGTTGACCACGTTATGCAGGGCTCCGGCCGGCACGATCACGGCGTCATCCGCCTTCACAGGGGTGACCACCCGGTCGATCCACACCTCGCCCGCGCCCGCCTCGAAGCGGAAGAACTGGTCGTGGTCGGCGTGCACCTCCTCGCCGATCTCCTCGCCCGGCTTCAGCGCCATCAGCACCAGCTGCAGGTAGCGGCCGGTGTAGAGCACGTTTCGGAAATCGGTGTTGGTGACGGTCAGGGTCTCGATGTCGTCGACGAAGCCTTTCAAGGCGGGTCCCTCCAAATCATGGCGCAGGCGCCACGAAGGCGGAAAGGCGCCAGGCGCCGCGATGGTTGCGGGCCCAGATCAGGCCGCACCGGCGAGCGCTTGAGACGTTGTGCGGTTCCAGGCTCTGCGAAGGTCCTCGACGAAGGCCGTGTAGGCGCGCGCCTGCTCGGCCGGATCGGGCAGGCGCAGCAGGTAGGACGGATGGACGGTGATCCAGGCGGCGCGGCCGTCCAGCACGGCCGGGCCCCGGTTGGCGGCGATGGGGAGGGGCCGGCCCGCCAGCGCCAGGGTGGCCGTCGCGCCCAAGGCCACGACAAGCCCCGGCTGCACGAAGTCGAGCTCCTGCTGCAGCCACCAACGGTAGGACTTCACCTCGCTGGAGGTCGGCGACTGATGGATGCGCCGCTTGCCGCGCAGCTGATGCTTGAAGTGTTTCACGGCATTGGTGACGTAGAGCGCCTCGCGGGGGACTCCAGCCTCGGCCAGCGCCCGGTCGAGGAGCTGTCCAGCGGGCCCCACGAAGGGCCTGCCCGCGAGATCCTCGTGATCCCCGGGCTGCTCGCCGACAAGCGCCATGGCCGGCCGCATCGGTCCTTCCCCAAGCACGGCCCGCGCGGAGAAGGGTGACGGGGGGCGGGCGGCGTCGATCGTGGCGTTGAGTTCGGCCAGGGAGGCGAAACCCTGGTCGGCCATGGCCGCCACGGCTTTTTGCGGATCGCGCTTGCGCGCGTCGTCCGCCGCCTTCGCCACCATGGCCTCGACGCGGCCATGGGCCTCCCGCTGCAGAGCCGGAATGCTTTGTGCTTCCGGAAGATTTTTCCAGTACCGGGTCGGCATCTCCTTGCGCATCAGCTCGGGATTCAGCCGTGCGGGATTGAAAGTGCTCTCGTAATAGCCGCGCCAGTGGGCCTCGAACGCGTCGGGAGCGGCGGCCGCCGTCGGCGCCGCCGGCGGGCCGATGGTCAGCTCCGTCCGGTCCCAATGAAGCGATCCCTTGGGCGTCAGTATGCTCCAGTCCATGCCGCGGAAGCGGTTGACGAAGAAGTTGGCGACCGACTCCACGATGAAGTGGTCGGGCTCGAACCAGGCGACCCATCGCTCGCCCTCTGCCGTGTCCACCCGGCGGAACCGGACGAAGGCGTGCATCTTGTGCACGTCGCGTCGCACCGCCTTGGCCATGCCATTCAATCGGTGCACCAAGGGATCGGACGCCACGTCCAGCAGGTCCCGCTCCCCGTGCCGGATGCGCCAGATCGCCCGATAAAGCAGGGCGTATCGCTCGGGATCGGTGTGGCAAACCACCAGGCGCGCCAGTTCGGCCATTGGCTTCGGAAGCCAGACCGCGGGCGCCCCGCCGCTCGGCGCCTCGTCGAAGAGGCCGCCGCCGCCGTCGTCGCTCCAGGTCACCCGCGCGGGCGAGATCCCGAGAGCCACGAGCCGTCGAACCGCATCACGGAACCCCTGCTGATCAGCCCCGAGCTTCAGGCTGACGTGGACGGGCTCGGCGCTCATGCGAAGAGGCTCAGCTGTTCGGCGCGGGGAGGGGGCTCCAGCTCGATCTGCTCCCGATCGGCGAGGGCGACCGGGCGGTGATCGGTCGCGACAAGGAAGGCGCGGGCGCGCTTCAGCCCGCGGGACAGGCGTGAGAGATCGGCCATTCCGAGCCGTACGTGCCGGCGGGCCTTGACGATCTTGTCGACGGCCGTCTTGCCCAGGCCCGGGACGCGTAGAAGGAGTTCCCGCTCGGCGGTGTTGACGTCGATCGGGAAGCGATCGCGGTGCTTCAAGGCCCACGCCAGCTTGGGATCGATGTTCAGGTCGAGCATGCCGGCCTCACCGCCGGCCGTGATCTCCTCGACCGAGAAGCCGTAGAAGCGGAGTAGCCAGTCGGCCTGGTAGAGGCGGTTCTCGCGCTGCAGCGGCGGCGGCTTGGCCGGCAGCACCTTCGAGGCTTCGGGTATGGGGCTGAAGGCGGAATAGTAGACGCGCCGCAGGCCATGCTCGCGGTAGAGCCGGTCGCTGGACCCGAGCACCGCAGCGTCCGTGGCGGCGTCCGCGCCGACGATCACCTGGGTGCTCTGGCCCGCTGGCGCAAAGCGGCGCTTCTCGGACTTCGCCTCGCGGATCCGTTCCGCCATCTGTCCCATGGCGCTCTTGATCGAGCCGCCGTCCTTCTCCGGCGCCAGGGCCTTGAGCGAGGCCTCCGTGGGCAGCTCGATGTTGATCGACAGCCGGTCGGCCCAGATGCCTGCCTGCTCGATCAGCCAGGGGCTCGCCTCCGGAATGGTTTTGAGGTGGATGTAGCCGGCGAAACCGTGGTCCAGGCGCAGGACGCGGGCCACCCGCACCATCTCCTCCATGGTGTCGTCAGGCGTCCTGGTGATGCCCGAGGAGAGGAACAGCCCTTCGATGTAGTTGCGCTTGTAGAAGCCCAGCGTCAGGTCGACGACCTCTTCCACGGTGAAGCGGGCGCGGGGCGTGTTCGACGACCGGCGGTTGACGCAATAGGCGCAATCGAAAAGGCAGTAGTTGGTCAGCAGGATCTTGAGCAGGGACACACACCGGCCATCCGGGGTGTAGGAATGGCAGATGCCGGCGCCGGTGGTGGAGCCTACGCCGCCCGAACCCGCCCGGCGTCCCTTCGATCCCGAGGAGGCGCAGGATGCGTCGTACTTGGCCGCGTCGGCCAGGATGCGAAGTTTGCGCCCGATACGCTCGTCCATATGTTCATGATATGTTCTTTCACCGAGTCGTGGCAAGCCGGGCCGTGGGGGCCATTTCGACTCAGGCGGGCTGCTGCTTCTTGAGCTCCATGTTCTCGCGGAACAGGCTCATGATCTGCTGAAACGGGCCTTCCAGGTAGGCCTTGAGCACCGGCATCTGGCCGGGGTCCTTGCCGCAGCCCGCCGCGAGACGAGCGATTATGCCGTCGGAGTCGGCGATGAACTCGCCGGGCGCGACCTCTGCGGCCGGGAAGCTGACCTTCTCAAGGTGCGGGGAAACGGCGTCGCGGACCTCCTGCTCCTGGGGCGTGCCGGGGGCGAAGTCCTTGACGTCGACGTCCTTAAGCAGGCCCGACTCGAGCAGGAAGATGCGGATCTTCATGCAGAAGGGGCACTTTTCCTTCAGGTAGATCGTCGGGCGGAAGGCCTGGTCGGTCATGGTCGTCCTCCTATGCAAGGCTGCTCATACAGCGGTTGAGGGATGGATGTCGCCCTGTCCGTAGAGAGCTAAGCCTTGCCTTGGCCGCGATAGCGGAGATGATTTGCGCATGAGACACCGCCTCGTCGTCCTCGGCGTCACCGCCGCTCTCCTGGCGGGATGTTCCAAGCCTGCTCCCAAGACCACGATCCAGCAGTTCATGGAGGACCAGGTCAATCCGGCCGGGGAGTTCCTGTTCCATTCGGTCGAGCAGGTCTCCGACGCCAAGGGAATCCGCATGCGGGCCCCTGAGACGGCGGACGAGTGGAAGGCGGTGTCCGATCGACTTGCGGTCCTGCAGAGCGTTCCGGAGGTCCTCAGCGACAGGCGCATCAGGGCCGCCCCGCCGGGGTTCAAGTCGGAGCATCCCGGCATCGAGAGCCCGCCGGAGTGGATCCAGAAGACGATCGACGCCCACCGCGAGGACTTCGACAAGCGCGCCGAGAGACTGAAGACGGCGGCGGCCAAGGCGGCGCAGGCGGCGGAGGCTCATGACGCCAAGGCGCTCTTCCGCTCGTTCGACGGCATCGACAAGGCCTGCGAGAGTTGCCACCTGCACTACTTCTATCCGGCCGACAAACGCGCCTGGGTCGCGGCCAAGGAGGACGGCATGAGCGACCGGCCGGGGGTGTTCGACTAGGGCGCGGCCGAGGAGCCCGGAGGCGCGCTCGAGGAGTCCGAGCCGCCCAGGAACGAGCTGAAGTCGACGTTCGGCGGCGGGGCCGCGAG
>FTGK01000958.1_pt1 | contig 22320 bp, 13 predicted proteins | sample 1640691 | NCBI WGS metagenome assembly FTGK01 (sample SAMEA3914789, study PRJEB12502) | metagenome | biome: forest; material: soil | place: Canada | collected 2011-07-03 | depth 0.3 m | reverse complement strand
TGCCCAGGAGAGGACTCGAACCTCCACGACCGTTAAGCCACTGGCACCTGAAGCCAGCGCGTCTACCAATTCCGCCACCTGGGCAGGCGATCCGGCGATTAGCGAGCGGCGACAGATAGGGGATGACCCCCGGAGGGTCAATGGCGTGGCGAAGCCTGAAGGCCTGATGCGACATCGGGGCCGGCGACCGGCGCTGGAACTTGCACGCAACCCCTTGAAACGGCAACACATCTCGGCCATGGTCAAGCCAAAGGGCTAGGGGCGTCCTTCATGATCAAGTCCGAACTCATCGCCAGGCTGGCGAGCGAGAACCCGCACCTGACCCAGCGGGACGTGGAGCGCGTCGTCAGCGTCATCCTCGACAGCATGACCGAGGCGCTCGAGAAGGGCGGCCGTGTGGAGCTGCGCGGTTTCGGCGCCTTCTCCGTTCGATCGCGCCCGGCCCGTGCCGGGCGCAACCCTCGCACGGGCGACACCGTCTCCGTGAAGGCCAAGAAGGTGCCCTTCTTCAAGAGCGGCAAGGAGCTGCGCGAGCGGCTGAACGCCGACTAGGACCCAATGAAGATCCTGCACGAGTTCCGCGAGTTCATCTCGCGCGGCAACGTCATCGACCTCGCCGTGGGCGTCATCATCGGCGCCGCCTTCAACAAGATCGTCACGGTGCTGGTGGACGAGGTGATCATGCCGGTGATCGGCGTCCTCACCGCCGGCGTCGACTTCACCCAGCTCAAGGTCGTCCTGAAGGCGGCCGATCCCGCCGCCAAGCACGCCGAAGTGGCCATCAAGTACGGCGACTTCATCAATGCCATCGTGCAGTTCCTGATCGTGGCGGCGACCGTGTTCTTCATGGTCAAGGCGGTGAACATGCTGCGGCGATGGACCGCCCGCCGGGATGAAGAGGAAGCCGCCGCAGCCTCGTCCGCGGCGCCGACGCCGACGGAAGCGCTTCTCATGGAGATCCGCGATGCCCTCAGGGCGCAGGCGGGAAGCACGGCTGTCCAGAAGCAGACCGCGGTGCGCAAGCCGACGTAAGGCGGGTGGATTCAGCTCTCCGACGGCGCTGCGGCCGAGGACTTCGCTCCGCTCGGGTCAGGCCGCACGGATGCCGCTGGAGACGCCCTCGGCCGACTGGCCCAGGATCGCGTCGTAACCCAGGATCATGTCGACGTCCGCGCCGTTGCTGGACAGCGGGAAGCGGATCCACAGGATCGACAGGTGCGGGGCGCCGCGCCAGGCCAGGTTGTGCAGGCCCACCGCGGGACGCTTGTCCTCGACCACGTGGTCCAGCTCCGTGCGCCAGTAATCTGCGGCGGTGGCGGAATAGATCTCTTCCAGGGTGCGGCCGGTGATTTCCCGGCCGTAGACGCCGTAGAGGCCGGTGCCCGCCAGGCGCAGCCGATAGCTGCGCGGATCCTGGCTGACGTCGGTCAGGCTCACCGTGGGCAGGTAGCGCTTGAAGTCGGAGGGGTGGATCCCGTCGCGCGAGGGCAGCCGATTCCCGCGTCGCCGCGACGCCCAATAGGCGAATAGCTCTTCATGGGCTCGCGCCCCGGAAGCCTGGGCGCCCATCTGCGTGAGCAATTGCGGAGTCCCGCTCAAGATGTTGGAATCGCTTCGATTCACTATCGCTTAACCAACGAATCGCTGGCAAGCGGAAAAGCGACGCGGACTCCGAAGCCCAGGGGAGTCAATTGGTCGCCAGGCGCGGAGGCGCGGGCCTGCCGACACAGTCATGAAGCGTGGGCAGACAAGCCCTGGGCGAGATCCCGCGCCGTCAAAAGCCTGGGTCCGGCGCCTTCGCCGGCCAGGCCCGTCGCTTAGCGCCGACGGCCGGTCTGCCGGCCGCCCTGGCCGAGGCCCATCTGCTTGGCCAGCTCCGAGCGCGCCTTTGCGTAGCTTGGCGCGACCATCGGGTAGTCCTTGGGCAGGGCCCACTTGGCCCGATAATCCTCGGGGCTCATGTTGTACTTGGTGCGCAGGTGGCGCTTCAGCGACTTGAACTTCCGCCCGTCCTCGAGGCACACCAGGTACTCCGGCGTGATCGACTTCTTGACGGGAACCGCCGGCTCACGCGGCGCGGCCTCGGCGACGTCGGCGCCCGCGGCCACTCCGGCGAGGGCGCGGTGCACGCTCTGGATCAGCGAAGGAAGATCGGACGCCGGGACCGAATTGGCCCCCACGTAAGCGGCCACGATATCGGCCGTCATCTCGATGATTTCGGACTTGTCTTCCATTCCGATCTATCCCGCGGGCCCCCTGTAAGGACGGAGTCTTGATTCAGCGGTCGGCTATTACAAAGCTTCACGGAACAGCACAACACGGGTCGTCAGGAAAAATCGCCCGTGCATTGAACAAGGACAGCAAAGAAAAACATTGTTTGGCGTGAACGGGACGGGGGCGTCGCGCAGACTTCAGCGGGCCAGGTCGCGCTGGAGCACCAGCATCGCGGCCTGCTGCGGCGCGGAATAGTCGTCCACCGCTTCCTCGTCGCCGTCGCGGATCGCCCTAAGCAGGGCGGGGGTGATGGCGGAGGACAGCGACCAGTTCCAGTAACGCAGGACCGTCTGGGCGCGGTCGACGGCGATCATGTCGTAGATCTGCAGGGTGCGGACCAGGGCGGGGGAGGGCTTGCCCTCGGCATCGGTCTCCGGACGTCGCATGCCCTGCCACAGGGCGCGGATCGCCACACGGCTGAGGCCGGTAGCCTTGCAGAGGATGGCCAGGGGCTCGCCCCCCGCGTCCGTGAAGATCTTGGCCCCGGTCATCGGCTTCAGGCCGGAAAGGTAGGAGATCTCCTCGGCGGTCTCGCGCGTCAGGCCCGGGCGCGCGGCGGCGACCGCCTCTTCCAGGCTGGCGAAGCGGCTCTTGGCCACGGCGGCGCGGTTTCGCTGGCGGCGCTCGATGAACTGCAGCGCCTTGCGGCTCACCGGGTCCTGCCAGTCTTCCTCGGCGGCGAGGGCGAAGACGTCCGCCGCAGCCTCCTGCAGCACCTCGCGAGAGACGGCGAAGCGCTGGAGGATCTGGCGCCGGGCGTCGGCGTCCGACCACCAGAACATGGTGTAGGCGTGGTGGGGGCGAAGCTCCGGTCGTCGCAGCAGCAGCGGGATGAACTGCGGCTCGTCGCGCGTGGCGGCCACCATGGTCTCGACGGCGGTGTTGGTCAGGCGCGCCAGCTCGTTCTTGAGCAGCGCCTCGATGACCGGGAGCTCCATGCCCTCGATGAGGGTCTCGGAGATCACGTCGCTGAGCCCGCGCCTGACCGCGATCAGCCGGCGGTGGTCGGTGGTTCCGCGGCGGGCGCAGTCGAGCAGATCGGCGTCCGCGAGGGAGGCGCAGTTCTCCAGCAGCGTCTGCGCCACGACCACCTCGTCTCGCAGCAGGAAGCGCACGAGGCGGGCCGGGATCTCGGTCAAGGACGAGAGACGGCGGGCGACGCGCGTGCGGTCCTCGACCGGCGCCTCGCGCAGCATGTCGACCAGCAGGTCGGCGGTCATGCTGCGCTCGAAGGCGTTCACGCGGCTGGTGGGCAGGCAGACCACGTCCGCGAGCCGCTTGAACAGCGCCACCCGCGAACGCGACGGCGGCGCCGGCGGATCGGCGTCCGGCTCGGGCCCTTCGGGCGGGAGGATGGCTGGAGTATTCACGGCAGGGCCCTGAAGATCAGCCCCGATTAAGCGCCAGCTCAGTTAATCGGGCGTTTGTGCGCGGCGGCTTCTGAAGGCCCGGGCTGCGACCGCCACCGCCAGGGTCTCCGGAAGCGGCGAGGGCGCGCCAAGCCCCTCGGCGGCGAGGTGTTCGGCCAGGAGGGGCGCCAGGGTGAAGCCGCGGCCGCCCAGGCCGGTGAGCACCAGGAGGCCCGGCGCGACCTCGCCCGCAAGCGGCGCGCGGTCCTGAGTGGAGGCGCGCAGCGCCGCCCGGCCTTCGAGGTGGCCTTGATGCAGCATGGCGGCGAGGGCGGGACGGCCCTTGGCGAGGGTGTGCAGGTTGCGAGCGTGGTCCTCCTGTAGGACCTGGGTGTCCTCGCGTCCGCGGTCGTGGGTCGCGCCGAACAGCATCCCCGTGCGCGTAGGCGTGACGTAGCCGCCCCAGGCCGCCGCGCGGGGAGGCTCGACGCACTCCAGGAAGCTGGCTTGGCCGCGCACCGGCTCCAGCGCCAAGTCCGGCCACAGGCTCCTCGACCCATAGCCGCCGGCTAGGCAGACGAGGTCCGCCGAGGCCACCGCCTCCCCGGCCGCCCCCACGACCTCCCAGACAGGGCCGTTCCGGCGCAAGGCCTGCACCTGCGCCTCGATGCGGGGCGCGCCGCCCAGCCAGGCCTCGAGCACCAGGCGCGGCTCGACCGTCAGTGCCTCTGCGATCCACAATCCGCCCGCGGCGCAGGGCTCTCCCAGGCGCTCGGCCGCGCCCCCCGGATCAAGGCGGGCCAGGGCGCCGGGCTCGAACAGGGCGCTCGAGGCCACGGCGTCGAAGCGCCGGCGGTCGCGCTCGGCGGCCTCGAGCTGCAGGGCCCCGCGGGCGATCACCGCCTCGGGCGCCTCGTCCTCGTACAGCGCAACGGCGCGCACGAATGCCTGGGCGTGCAGCTTCGCCATAGACCCGCCTCCAGCGTCGAAGCGGGGCGTCACCAGGGCCGCGGGATTGCCCGAGGCGGCCACCGTCGCTCCGGAGATCACAACGGGGTCGCGGCCCAGGCGGCGGAAGGCGCGGGCCAGCGAGGCGCCGGCGATGCCTGCGCCAACGATGGCGACGCTCGAGGCGAGCCCATCTTCAGAGCGGGGGGCGCCGGCAAGCTGCGCCTCCAGCCGCTGCGCCTTGCGTCCGAAGCCCTGGCGCCGCTCCACGGCGAAACCGGCGGCCTCGAGGCCCCTTCGCACCGCGCCCGCGACGGTGAAGGTGGCGGCCCGCGCGCCGGGCGCGGAGCGGGCGGCGAGGAGGTCCAGCACCTCCTGGCGCCACATCTGGGGATTTCGGGCCGGAGAAAATCCGTCGAGGAACCAGGCGTCGGCGCGGCCGCGCCAGGCGTGGAGCGCCTCGGCCGCTTCCATCACCGCCAGATCCAGGCTGGCGCCGAGACCCGGGAGGTCTATGCGGTGGAAGCCTTCGGCGGTCGGCCAGCGCCGGATCAGCGGGGCGGCCAGGTCGGCAAGCTCGGACCAGGAAGCCAGCGCCCGCGCGGCGTCGGACGGCGATAGGGGGAAGGCCTCGACCGAGAAGATGTGGAGCCGACCGTCGTCCGGACCCGTCCGTCTCCAGAGGTCCAGCAGCGCCAGGACGTTGAGCCCGGTCCCGAAGCCAAGCTCCCCAACGGTGAAGCGGCGCCGGCCCTGCCATGCGGCGGGCAGGCCGCAGCCGGTGAGGAACACGGCGCGGGACTCCTCCAGCCCGCCTTCCCTGGAGAAGTAGACATCGTCGAACCGGCGCGAGCGGGGAGCGCCCTCGTCGCTCCAGTCGAGGATCGCCCGATCAGCCATAGGCCGGAATCAAGAAGGGCCGCCCGTGAGGGCGGCCCTTCAGAAGTCCCAGACCAGTAGGTCTTACTGGGCCGAAGAGGCCGGGGCCGCAGCGGCGGCGTCCGAGGCGGCGGCGGCGCTGGAAGCGGCGGCCGAAGCGTCAGCAGCAGCGCTCGAAGCCGCGGCGGCGGCGTCGGAAGCAGCGGCGGTCGCGTCGGAAGCAGCGGCAGTGGCGTCGGCGGCAGGCTTCGGCTTGCAGGCCACGACGCCAAGAGCGGCGACGATGGCGCCACCGACCATGAGCTTGCGGAGGAGGTTGGAGGTCATTGGAGAGGTCCCCTTTGGAGGTTTAGAGCGCCCTTATCGCGCAGACGCCCCCGGCCGAATACCCTCATTTGTCGGATTCCGGCAAGCGGAGCCTTAGGCGCCGGGAGCCATAATGCGCAAGCTGCGCCGCCGGTTCAATCACCGGCAACCCTGGAGCGAAGCTCAGGCGGCGTCGCCGGGAGCGGCCGTGAGGGCTTCTTCCATCTCCAGGAAGCTCGGCTGGGCCGGCGACGGGATGTCGCCGCGGCCGATCTCCACCGAGATCTGGGCGGCGTTGCCGTGCAGGTGGGCGACCAGCACGGACTGTATGATTCGGTAGAAGGCCGCCTCTTCGTCGACGATCGCCTTCATCCGCGTGGCGATGGGCCCGACCATCCCGTAGGCCAGGAAGACCCCCAGGAAGGTGCCGACCAGGGCGCCGCCGATCATCGCCCCTAGCACCTCCGGCGGCTCGGTGATCGAGCCCATGGTCTTGATCACGCCCAGCACCGCAGCGACGATGCCCAGGGCGGGCAGGGCGTCGGCGAGGTTCTGCAGCGCGTGGGAGGGGGCCACCGCCTCGTGGTGGTGCTTCTCCAGCTGCTTTTCCATCGCGTCCTCGACCTGGTGCGGATCCTCCAGGTTCATGGTCATCATCCGCAAGGTGTCGCAGATGAAATCGATCGCGAAGTGGTCCTTGGTCAGGCGCGGATAGCGCGTGAAGATGGTGCTCTCGCCAGGCTTCTCGATGTGGCTCTCGAGAGCGATCACGCCCTTGGACTTCATGGTCTTGGTGAGCAGGAACAGCAGCGACAGCAGATCGCGATAGTCGCTGGGCTTCCACTTGGGGCCGGCGAACGCCTTGGCGACGCCGCCGCCGGCGCCCTTGATCACCGTCATCGAGTTGGAGATCAGGAAGGCGGCCACGCCCGCGCCGCCAATGGCCATCAGCTCGTGCGGCAGGGCCGACAAGATCACCGCCAGCTTGCCGCCGGAAATGATGAAGCTGCCGAACACCGTCGCGAACAGCACGACGATGCCGATGATCTGGAACATGAACCCGCCCCGGTGATTGCCGGGGGAGAGTCCCTGTTAATGCTTAATTCCGCGTTTGCGATCGGCCCCGGGCGCTAGGCCGTGAGCGCCTTCACCTGGTCCAGCGTCAGGTGGCCATCGCGCGGGCGGCCGGTCGAGAGCTGCCAATCGCGCAGGGCCTTGCGCGAGCGCTTCCCCATGTCGCCGTCGAGCTTGCCGGAATAGAGGCCGAGCCGGGCGAGGGCTGCCTGGGCGGCCATGCGGGATTCGGTGGGAAGCGCCGCTTCGGGGGGCCAGGGGCGGCGGAATGGGGTCCGGCCGGCGGCCATCTCCGCCAGCAGACCCACGCCCACGGCATAGGAGAGGCTGGGATTGTAAGCCTCGAAGGCGGCATAGTTGGGAAAGGCCAGGAAGGCCGGGGCTTCGATGCCGGCGGGCAGCAGGAGCACGGCGGTCGCGGCGCGGTCGGCGGCGTTCCAGGGCTCAGCGGAGGCGCGGCGGAAGCCCATCCCCTCCCAGGCCAGGGGACCGAGGGCGGTCACTTCCGGCTCGACCTGGCTCCAGTCCAGGCGGCTCGGGAGGATCACCTCCTCGAGCCAGCTGACCCCCGGCTTCCAGCCTGCGGCCTGGGTCAGGTGCTTTGCGGTGGAGGCCAGGGCGTCCATGGAGTCGCCCCAGACGTCGATCTTCCCGTCGCCGTCGAAGTCGGTCCCGTACTTCAGATAATTGGTCGGCATCAGCTGGGTCTGGCCCAGGGCGCCCGCGTAGGAGCCGATCAGCCGCGATCTCGGCACGACCCGCGTCTGCAGGATCTTCAGGGCGGCCACGAATTCGGCGCCCCAGTCCGAGCCGCCCGACCCGGCCGCGCCATGGGTGGCGGTGGCGCGCAGGACGTCACGGTCGCCGATATTGCCGCCGTAATCGGACTCCATGCCCCAGAAGGCCACCAAGGGGCCCGGAGGCACGCCGAAGCGGAGCTCCACCTCCTGCAGTTGCGGCATGGCCAGGAACTTGGCCCGGGCCCGCTTGCCGCGGCCGCCCAGCAGCCGCTGGACATAGTCGGTCACCGTCTGGTTGGTCTCCGCCGCCGCGGCGCGCCTGGCGATGACCACCGGATCGGGCCTCAGGCCCTGCAACGCCAGCTCCCAGGTGTCGGACCTGACCCCTTCCGAGAGGGCGCGCGCGCGCATCTCGCCGACCCACTCGTCGAACCGCCCCTGGGCCAGGAGCTCGGAATCCCCCGCAGCTGGGGCCGTCTGGCCGAGGGCCGCGGGCGCGGCGGCCACGGCGGCCGCTCCCAGGATCAGGTCTCTTCGCCTCATGGGGTCAGTCTAGCCGGCGACTCTGAACAATGGGCAACCCCAGCTGCGTCAAGGCGTCCCGGCCGGCGCGGCGGACGGGCCGGCCTGGCCGAGCGCCGCGGCCTGCCGCTGGAGGCTCTGCGACAGCTCCGGGGTCAGGTGGCCGTCGGCGACGAGGCCGGTCTTGGCCTGCCACGCCCTCAGAGCCTGACGGGTCTGCGCCCCGATGCGGCCGTCCACAGCGCCCGGATCGTAGCCCAAGGCCTTCAGCGAGGCCTGGGCGCCGGTGCGGTCGTCGCTGGAGAGGGGCGCCTCGACGGGCCAGTTCGCGATCAGGGCCGGGCCGTCCTCGACCCCGTCGGCGATCATGCCCACTGCGAGGGCGTAGCTGACCGAATTGTTGTAGGCGCGGATCACGAAATGGTTGGGAAAGGCGAGGAACGCGGGTCCTGCTGCTCCCGCCGGGACCAGCAGCTGGGCGGGGGAGGCGGCGTCCGCCGCGGGCCAGGGCCTGGCGTCGGCGCGCTGAGCCCCCTTCGACGCCCACCACGAGGGCGGCTGCTTCGGGCCTTCAGCCAGGGTGTAGTCGAATCCCGGCGGCAGCCGCACTTCGCGGGCCCAGTCCTCTCCCGCTCGCCAGCCCGCGAGCTTCAGCAGGTTTGCGCTGGAGCCGAGGGCGTCGGGCGGCGAGGTCCAGATGTCGACACGACCGTCCCCGTCGATGTCGACGCACTTGGCCAGGTACTCGCTGGGCTCGAACTGGGTCTGACCCATGGCTCCGGCCCAGGATCCCTTCAGCTCCGCGCGCGAAATCTTGCCCGCAGCCAGCACCCGCAAGGCGTCGGAGAGCTCCGTCTCGGCCCAGGACCGGCGGCGCCCGTCCGCCGCCAGGGTGGCGAGGGAGCGGACGACGTCATAGTCGCCGGAGTCCTGTCCATAGCCGCTCTCGAGGCCCCAGATGCCGATCAGGATGCCTGGATCGGCCCCATAACGGCGGCGGATCAGCTCGAGCCACGTGGCCTGTTGCGTCCGGTGCGCCTTGCCCAGGGCGATCCGTGTCGGCGAGGCGGCCGCCTTGATGTAGTCGCCCACCGGGCGGGTGAACTCAGGCTGCTTGTGGTCGGCGGCCACGACCCGCGGGTCGGGCGTCACGTCCCTCAACTGGGCGCGCACCAGACCTTCTGGCAGACCAGCCCCGACGGCGCGCGCCAGGAAGCCTTGCGACCAGGCGTCGAAGGCGGCGTCGCCCGAGTGCGTGATCGGCTCGGGCGCGATTGTGTTCAGGAAGGCGGCGGGATCGGCGAGCCCCGCGATGCCGGTGAAAAGAAACAGCCGTCGATCCATGCTGACGCGAACGGCTCCCCTTCGGTGCGCCGGGCCCAGGCGCCCGCCCCCGCCGCCTAGCAGAAACGGCGCCAAGAGTATTCGGCTCCGGCGTCCGGACTGGGAACCGGCGGGATCCAGCGGCGCGCAGGGGGCCTTCGAGGCCTTGGCGGCGTGCGCGCCGGAGTGGCCGTGGGCCATCTCGGGCTTCGTTGACTTTGGCCCGGCTGGGCCCTATATGCGCCCGCTTTCCAAGTCACCTTAGCCGGCCTGCTCCGGCGCCCGAAAGACGCCGACATGAAGGTCAGAAGCTCTCTCAAGTCCCTGAAGACCCGTCACCGGGACTGCAAGGTGGTGCGCCGCAAGGGCCGGGTCTATGTGATCAACAAGACCGACCCGCGATTCAAGGCTCGCCAGGGCTGATCGGCGGCGCGTCTGCGCCCACAAGCGTTGGAGATGGTTCGCGCCCATGAGCGATGAGCCGAAGCCGGATCCTCAGGCCCTCCGTTCGCGCCTATCCATGCTCAAGCTCGAGCATAACGACCTCGACGCCGCCGTAGGGGCGCTCGAGGCGCTCGCCGGTCCCGACCAGATCCAGATCGCGCGGCTGAAGAAGAAGAAGCTCGCCCTCCGGGACGAGATCAGCCGCATCGAGGACCAGCTCTTCCCCGACATCATCGCCTGATCCTAGATGATCGGCACGCCGTAGCTGCGGGCCGTGAACAGCAGGAGGCCGAAGGCCACCAGCCCCGACGACACGACGTCGATCACCAGGGGGCGGGGCAGGCTCAGCCGAGCCTTGGCCAGCAAGGCCACGCTTCCGACGACCACCAGCACCACCGCCATCTGGCCGAGCTCCACGCCGATGTTGAAGCCAAAGATCAGCTCGGCCAGCCGCCCCTTGGGCAGACGCTCGTCGAGCAGGTTGGCGGCGAAGCCGAAGCCGTGGATCAGGCCGAACACCAGGGTCACCACCAGGCGGATGCGGGCCGCGTCCTTCAGGTGGCCCGAGAGCATCAGGTAGTTGGAGGCGAACAGCCCCGCCCCGATCAGCAGGAGCACAGGCAGGCCTCCCAGGCCGGCCAGGTGGGCGAGCGCCATCAGGCAGAGCAGCCCCACCAGAGACAGACCGACCACGGCCGGACGGCCGGATGCGACCGCTATGTTCTCGGCTCCGACCACGGCGATGGTCAGGCCGATCAGGGCGTCGATGTACTCCGGGTGCGGGCGGATGACGCCGGTCACCGCCAGAGCCAGGGTCAGGCTATGGCCGATGGTGAAGCCGGTCACCACGAACAGCAGGTCACGCAGTCGCCGGGCGATGATGATGAAGCCCAGGATGAAGGACATGTGGTCGATGCCGGTGAAGATGTGCAGCATCCCCATCTTCACGAACTCCAGGAAGCTGGCGTTCTGCAGCCGGCCTCCCGTGGCGCTGGCGTCCAGGGTGCGGTCGTCGGTGCTGATCAGCTGCTCGATGAAGTCGCCGTTGGAGGTCACCACCTGGGCGAAGGTCACGTGCGAGGGCACCAGGTCGAAGAAGGCGTCCGAATGGAGCTTCATGTCCTTGGCGTCCGGACAGCGGAAGGTCAGCTCGAAGCGGCTGAAACCCGGGGCCGCCGTGGTGGCCCGCACGGGTCCCGCGCGAGGACACGGCGTCTTGTCGTTCAGCACCGAAAGGCGGGCGGCCAGGTAGTCGCCGAGCCTGGTGGACGAAGGGGGCGATCCATCGGGGCCGGCCAGGCGCCTGGCCGGCCCCGATGGATCGCCCCCTTCGTCCACCAGGCTCGGCGACTACCTGGCCGCCCGCCTTTCGGTGCTGAACGACAAGACGCCGTGTCCTCGCGCGGGACCCGTGCGGGCCACCACGGCGGCCCCGGGTTTCAGCCGCTTCGAGCTGACCTTCCGCTGTCCGGACGCCAAGGACATGAAGCTCCATTCGGACGCCTTCTTCGACCTGGTGCCCTCGCACGTGACCTTCGCCCAGGTGGTGACCTCCAACGGCGACTTCATCGAGCAGCTGATCAGCACCGACGACCGCACCCTGGACGCCAGCGCCACGGGAGGCCGGCTGCAGAACGCCAGCTTCCTGGAGTTCGTGAAGATGGGGATGCTGCACATCTTCACCGGCATCGACCACATGTCCTTCATCCTGGGCTTCATCATCATCGCCCGGCGACTGCGTGACCTGCTGTTCGTGGTGACCGGCTTCACCATCGGCCATAGCCTGACCCTGGCTCTGGCGGTGACCGGCGTCATCCGCCCGCACCCGGAGTACATCGACGCCCTGATCGGCCTGACCATCGCCGTGGTCGGAGCCGAGAACATAGCGGTCGCATCCGGCCGTCCGGCCGTGGTCGGTCTGTCTCTGGTGGGGCTGCTCTGCCTGATGGCGCTCGCCCACCTGGCCGGCCTGGGAGGCCTGCCTGTGCTCCTGCTGATCGGGGCGGGGCTGTTCGCCTCCAACTACCTGATGCTCTCGGGCCACCTGAAGGACGCGGCCCGCATCCGCCTGGTGGTGACCCTGGTGTTCGGCCTGATCCACGGCTTCGGCTTCGCCGCCAACCTGCTCGACGAGCGTCTGCCCAAGGGGCGGCTGGCCGAGCTGATCTTTGGCTTCAACATCGGCGTGGAGCTCGGCCAGATGGCGGTGGTGCTGGTGGTCGTCGGAAGCGTGGCCTTGCTGGCCAAGGCTCGGCTGAGCCTGCCCCGCCCCCTGGTGATCGACGTCGTGTCGTCGGGGCTGGTGGCCTTCGGCCTCCTGCTGTTCACGGCCCGCAGCTACGGCGTGCCGATCATCTAGGATCAGGCGATGATGTCGGGGAAGAGCTGGTCCTCGATGCGGCTGATCTCGTCCCGGAGGGCGAGCTTCTTCTTCTTCAGCCGCGCGATCTGGATCTGGTCGGGACCGGCGAGCGCCTCGAGCGCCCCTACGGCGGCGTCGAGGTCGTTATGCTCGAGCTTGAGCATGGATAGGCGCGAACGGAGGGCCTGAGGATCCGGCTTCGGCTCATCGCTCATGGGCGCGAACCATCTCCAACGCTTGTGGGCGCAGACGCGCCGCCGATCAGCCCTGGCGAGCCTTGAATCGCGGGTCGGTCTTGTTGATCACATAGACCCGGCCCTTGCGGCGCACCACCTTGCAGTCCCGGTGACGGGTCTTCAGGGACTTGAGAGAGCTTCTGACCTTCATGTCGGCGTCTTTCGGGCGCCGGAGCAGGCCGGCTAAGGTGACTTGGAAAGCGGGCGCATATAGGGCCCAGCCGGGCCAAAGTCAACGAAGCCCGAGATGGCCCACGGCCACTCCGGCGCGCACGCCGCCAAGGCCTCGAAGGCCCCCTGCGCGCCGCTGGATCCCGCCGGTTCCCAGTCCGGACGCCGGAGCCGAATACTCTTGGCGCCGTTTCTGCTAGGCGGCGGGGGCGGGCGCCTGGGCCCGGCGCACCGAAGGGGAGCCGTTCGCGTCAGCATGGATCGACGGCTGTTTCTTTTCACCGGCATCGCGGGGCTCGCCGATCCCGCCGCCTTCCTGAACACAATCGCGCCCGAGCCGATCACGCACTCGGGCGACGCCGCCTTCGACGCCTGGTCGCAAGGCTTCCTGGCGCGCGCCGTCGGGGCTGGTCTGCCAGAAGGTCTGGTGCGCGCCCAGTTGAGGGACGTGACGCCCGACCCGCGGGTCGTGGCCGCCGACCACAAGCAGCCTGAGTTCACCCGCCCGGTGGGCGACTACATCAAGGCGGCCGCCTCGCCGACACGGATCGCCCTGGGCAAGGCGCACCGGACGCAACAGGCCACGTGGCTCGAGCTGATCCGCCGCCGTTATGGGGCCGATCCAGGCATCCTGATCGGCATCTGGGGCCTCGAGAGCGGCTATGGACAGGACTCCGGCGACTATGACGTCGTCCGCTCCCTCGCCACCCTGGCGGCGGACGGGCGCCGCCGGTCCTGGGCCGAGACGGAGCTCTCCGACGCCTTGCGGGTGCTGGCTGCGGGCAAGATTTCGCGCGCGGAGCTGAAGGGATCCTGGGCCGGAGCCATGGGTCAGACCCAGTTCGAGCCCAGCGAGTACCTGGCCAAGTGCGTCGACATCGACGGGGACGGTCGTGTCGACATCTGGACCTCGCCGCCCGACGCCCTCGGCTCCAGCGCAAACCTGCTGAAGCTCGCGGGCTGGCGAGCGGGAGAGGACTGGGCCCGCGAAGTGCGGCTGCCGCCGGGATTCGACTACACCCTGGCTGAAGGCCCGAAGCAGCCGCCCTCGTGGTGGGCGTCGAAGGGGGCTCAGCGCGCCGACGCCAGGCCCTGGCCCGCGGCGGACGCCGCCTCCCCCGCCCAGCTGCTGGTCCCGGCGGGAGCAGCAGGACCCGCGTTCCTCGCCTTTCCCAACCATTTCGTGATCCGCGCCTACAACAATTCGGTCAGCTACGCCCTCGCAGTGGGCATGATCGCCGACGGGGTCGAGGACGGCCCGGCCCTGATCGCGAACTGGCCCGTCGAGGCGCCCCTCTCCAGCGACGACCGCACCGGCGCCCAGGCCTCGCTGAAGGCCTTGGGCTACGATCCGGGCGCTGTGGACGGCCGCATCGGGGCGCAGACCCGTCAGGCTCTGAGGGCGTGGCAGGCCAAGACCGGCCTCGTCGCCGACGGCCACCTGACCCCGGAGCTGTCGCAGAGCCTCCAGCGGCAGGCCGCGGCGCTCGGCCAGGCCGGCCCGTCCGCCGCGCCGGCCGGGACGCCTTGACGCAGCTGGGGTTGCCCATTGTTCAGAGTCGCCGGCTAGACTGACCCCATGAGGCGAAGAGACCTGATCCTGGGAGCGGCCGCCGTGGCCGCCGCGCCCGCGGCCCTCGGCCAGACGGCCCCAGCTGCGGGGGATTCCGAGCTCCTGGCCCAGGGGCGGTTCGACGAGTGGGTCGGCGAGATGCGCGCGCGCGCCCTCTCGGAAGGGGTCAGGTCCGACACCTGGGAGCTGGCGTTGCAGGGCCTGAGGCCCGATCCGGTGGTCATCGCCAGGCGCGCCGCGGCGGCGGAGACCAACCAGACGGTGACCGACTATGTCCAGCGGCTGCTGGGCGGCCGCGGCAAGCGGGCCCGGGCCAAGTTCCTGGCCATGCCGCAACTGCAGGAGGTGGAGCTCCGCTTCGGCGTGCCTCCGGGCCCCTTGGTGGCCTTCTGGGGCATGGAGTCCGATTACGGCGGCAATATCGGCGACCGTGACGTCCTGCGCGCCACCGCCACCCATGGCGCGGCCGGGTCGGGCGGCTCGGACTGGGGCGCCGAATTCGTGGCCGCCCTGAAGATCCTGCAGACGCGGGTCGTGCCGAGATCGCGGCTGATCGGCTCCTACGCGGGCGCCCTGGGCCAGACCCAGCTGATGCCGACCAATTATCTGAAGTACGGGACCGACTTCGACGGCGACGGGAAGATCGACGTCTGGGGCGACTCCATGGACGCCCTGGCCTCCACCGCAAAGCACCTGACCCAGGCCGCAGGCTGGAAGCCGGGGGTCAGCTGGCTCGAGGAGGTGATCCTCCCGAGCCGCCTGGACTGGAGCCAGGTCGAGCCGGAAGTGACCGCCCTCGGTCCCCTGGCCTGGGAGGGGATGGGCTTCCGCCGCGCCTCCGCTGAGCCCTGGAACGCCGCCGACCGCGCCGCGACCGCCGTGCTCCTGCTGCCCGCCGGCATCGAAGCCCCGGCCTTCCTGGCCTTTCCCAACTATGCCGCCTTCGAGGCTTACAATCCCAGCCTCTCCTATGCCGTGGGCGTGGGTCTGCTGGCGGAGATGGCCGCCGGCCGGACCCCATTCCGCCGCCCCTGGCCCCCCGAAGCGGCGCTTCCCACCGAATCCCGCATGGCCGCCCAGGCAGCCCTCGCCCGGCTCGGCCTCTATTCCGGCAAGCTCGACGGCGACATGGGGAAGCGCTCGCGCAAGGCCCTGCGCGATTGGCAGCTCTCGACCGGCCGCCCGCGCGATGGCCACCTGACGCTGGACCAGGTGAAGGCGCTCACGGCCTAGCGCCCGGGGCCGATCGCAAACGCGGAATTAAGCATTAACAGGGACTCTCCCCCGGCAATCACCGGGGCGGGTTCATGTTCCAGATCATCGGCATCGTCGTGCTGTTCGCGACGGTGTTCGGCAGCTTCATCATTTCCGGCGGCAAGCTGGCGGTGATCTTGTCGGCCCTGCCGCACGAGCTGATGGCCATTGGCGGCGCGGGCGTGGCCGCCTTCCTGATCTCCAACTCGATGACGGTGATCAAGGGCGCCGGCGGCGGCGTCGCCAAGGCGTTCGCCGGCCCCAAGTGGAAGCCCAGCGACTATCGCGATCTGCTGTCGCTGCTGTTCCTGCTCACCAAGACCATGAAGTCCAAGGGCGTGATCGCTCTCGAGAGCCACATCGAGAAGCCTGGCGAGAGCACCATCTTCACGCGCTATCCGCGCCTGACCAAGGACCACTTCGCGATCGATTTCATCTGCGACACCTTGCGGATGATGACCATGAACCTGGAGGATCCGCACCAGGTCGAGGACGCGATGGAAAAGCAGCTGGAGAAGCACCACCACGAGGCGGTGGCCCCCTCCCACGCGCTGCAGAACCTCGCCGACGCCCTGCCCGCCCTGGGCATCGTCGCTGCGGTGCTGGGCGTGATCAAGACCATGGGCTCGATCACCGAGCCGCCGGAGGTGCTAGGGGCGATGATCGGCGGCGCCCTGGTCGGCACCTTCCTGGGGGTCTTCCTGGCCTACGGGATGGTCGGGCCCATCGCCACGCGGATGAAGGCGATCGTCGACGAAGAGGCGGCCTTCTACCGAATCATACAGTCCGTGCTGGTCGCCCACCTGCACGGCAACGCCGCCCAGATCTCGGTGGAGATCGGCCGCGGCGACATCCCGTCGCCGGCCCAGCCGAGCTTCCTGGAGATGGAAGAAGCCCTCACGGCCGCTCCCGGCGACGCCGCCTGAGCTTCGCTCCAGGGTTGCCGGTGATTGAACCGGCGGCGCAGCTTGCGCATTATGGCTCCCGGCGCCTAAGGCTCCGCTTGCCGGAATCCGACAAATGAGGGTATTCGGCCGGGGGCGTCTGCGCGATAAGGGCGCTCTAAACCTCCAAAGGGGACCTCTCCAATGACCTCCAACCTCCTCCGCAAGCTCATGGTCGGTGGCGCCATCGTCGCCGCTCTTGGCGTCGTGGCCTGCAAGCCGAAGCCTGCCGCCGACGCCACTGCCGCTGCTTCCGACGCGACCGCCGCTGCTTCCGACGCCGCCGCCGCGGCTTCGAGCGCTGCTGCTGACGCTTCGGCCGCCGCTTCCAGCGCCGCCGCCGCCTCGGACGCCGCCGCTGCGGCCCCGGCCTCTTCGGCCCAGTAAGACCTACTGGTCTGGGACTTCTGAAGGGCCGCCCTCACGGGCGGCCCTTCTTGATTCCGGCCTATGGCTGATCGGGCGATCCTCGACTGGAGCGACGAGGGCGCTCCCCGCTCGCGCCGGTTCGACGATGTCTACTTCTCCAGGGAAGGCGGGCTGGAGGAGTCCCGCGCCGTGTTCCTCACCGGCTGCGGCCTGCCCGCCGCATGGCAGGGCCGGCGCCGCTTCACCGTTGGGGAGCTTGGCTTCGGGACCGGGCTCAACGTCCTGGCGCTGCTGGACCTCTGGAGACGGACGGGTCCGGACGACGGTCGGCTCCACATCTTCTCGGTCGAGGCCTTCCCCCTATCGCCGTCCGACGCCGCGCGGGCGCTGGCTTCCTGGTCCGAGCTTGCCGACCTGGCCGCCCCGCTGATCCGGCGCTGGCCGACCGCCGAAGGCTTCCACCGCATAGACCTCCCGGGTCTCGGCGCCAGCCTGGATCTGGCGGTGATGGAAGCGGCCGAGGCGCTCCACGCCTGGCGCGGCCGCGCCGACGCCTGGTTCCTCGACGGATTTTCTCCGGCCCGAAATCCCCAGATGTGGCGCCAGGAGGTGCTGGACCTCCTCGCCGCCCGCTCCGCGCCCGGCGCGCGGGCCGCCACCTTCACCGTCGCGGGCGCGGTGCGAAGGGGCCTCGAGGCCGCCGGTTTCGCCGTGGAGCGGCGCCAGGGCTTCGGACGCAAGGCGCAGCGGCTGGAGGCGCAGCTTGCCGGCGCCCCCCGCTCTGAAGATGGGCTCGCCTCGAGCGTCGCCATCGTTGGCGCAGGCATCGCCGGCGCCTCGCTGGCCCGCGCCTTCCGCCGCCTGGGCCGCGACCCCGTTGTGATCTCCGGAGCGACGGTGGCCGCCTCGGGCAATCCCGCGGCCCTGGTGACGCCCCGCTTCGACGCTGGAGGCGGGTCTATGGCGAAGCTGCACGCCCAGGCATTCGTGCGCGCCGTTGCGCTGTACGAGGACGAGGCGCCCGAGGCGGTGATCGCCCGCGGGGCCCTGCAGCTCGAGGCCGCCGAGCGCGACCGCCGGCGCTTCGACGCCGTGGCCTCGAGCGCCCTGTTCGAGCCCGGCGCCCTGGCCCGCCTTGATCCGGGGGGCGCGGCCGAGCGCCTGGGAGAGCCCTGCGCCGCGGGCGGATTGTGGATCGCAGAGGCACTGACGGTCGAGCCGCGCCTGGTGCTCGAGGCCTGGCTGGGCGGCGCGCCCCGCATCGAGGCGCAGGTGCAGGCCTTGCGCCGGAACGGCCCTGTCTGGGAGGTCGTGGGGGCGGCCGGGGAGGCGGTGGCCTCGGCGGACCTCGTCTGCCTAGCCGGCGGCTATGGGTCGAGGAGCCTGTGGCCGGACTTGGCGCTGGAGCCGGTGCGCGGCCAAGCCAGCTTCCTGGAGTGCGTCGAGCCTCCCCGCGCGGCGGCCTGGGGCGGCTACGTCACGCCTACGCGCACGGGGATGCTGTTCGGCGCGACCCACGACCGCGGACGCGAGGACACCCAGGTCCTACAGGAGGACCACGCTCGCAACCTGCACACCCTCGCCAAGGGCCGTCCCGCCCTCGCCGCCATGCTGCATCAAGGCCACCTCGAAGGCCGGGCGGCGCTGCGCGCCTCCACTCAGGACCGCGCGCCGCTTGCGGGCGAGGTCGCGCCGGGCCTCCTGGTGCTCACCGGCCTGGGCGGCCGCGGCTTCACCCTGGCGCCCCTCCTGGCCGAACACCTCGCCGCCGAGGGGCTTGGCGCGCCCTCGCCGCTTCCGGAGACCCTGGCGGTGGCGGTCGCAGCCCGGGCCTTCAGAAGCCGCCGCGCACAAACGCCCGATTAACTGAGCTGGCGCTTAATCGGGGCTGATCTTCAGGGCCCTGCCGTGAATACTCCAGCCATCCTCCCGCCCGAAGGGCCCGAGCCGGACGCCGATCCGCCGGCGCCGCCGTCGCGTTCGCGGGTGGCGCTGTTCAAGCGGCTCGCGGACGTGGTCTGCCTGCCCACCAGCCGCGTGAACGCCTTCGAGCGCAGCATGACCGCCGACCTGCTGGTCGACATGCTGCGCGAGGCGCCGGTCGAGGACCGCACGCGCGTCGCCCGCCGTCTCTCGTCCTTGACCGAGATCCCGGCCCGCCTCGTGCGCTTCCTGCTGCGAGACGAGGTGGTCGTGGCGCAGACGCTGCTGGAGAACTGCGCCTCCCTCGCGGACGCCGATCTGCTCGACTGCGCCCGCCGCGGAACCACCGACCACCGCCGGCTGATCGCGGTCAGGCGCGGGCTCAGCGACGTGATCTCCGAGACCCTCATCGAGGGCATGGAGCTCCCGGTCATCGAGGCGCTGCTCAAGAACGAGCTGGCGCGCCTGACCAACACCGCCGTCGAGACCATGGTGGCCGCCACGCGCGACGAGCCGCAGTTCATCCCGCTGCTGCTGCGACGACCGGAGCTTCGCCCCCACCACGCCTACACCATGTTCTGGTGGTCGGACGCCGACGCCCGGCGCCAGATCCTCCAGCGCTTCGCCGTCTCTCGCGAGGTGCTGCAGGAGGCTGCGGCGGACGTCTTCGCCCTCGCCGCCGAGGAAGACTGGCAGGACCCGGTGAGCCGCAAGGCGCTGCAGTTCATCGAGCGCCGCCAGCGAAACCGCGCCGCCGTGGCCAAGAGCCGCTTCGCCAGCCTGGAAGAGGCGGTCGCCGCCGCGCGCCCGGGCCTGACGCGCGAGACCGCCGAGGAGATCTCCTACCTTTCCGGCCTGAAGCCGATGACCGGGGCCAAGATCTTCACGGACGCGGGGGGCGAGCCCCTGGCCATCCTCTGCAAGGCTACCGGCCTCAGCCGTGTGGCGATCCGCGCCCTGTGGCAGGGCATGCGACGTCCGGAGACCGATGCCGAGGGCAAGCCCTCCCCCGCCCTGGTCCGCACCCTGCAGATCTACGACATGATCGCCGTCGACCGCGCCCAGACGGTCCTGCGTTACTGGAACTGGTCGCTGTCCTCCGCCATCACCCCCGCCCTGCTTAGGGCGATCCGCGACGGCGACGAGGAAGCGGTGGACGACTATTCCGCGCCGCAGCAGGCCGCGATGCTGGTGCTCCAGCGCGACCTGGCCCGCTGAAGTCTGCGCGACGCCCCCGTCCCGTTCACGCCAAACAATGTTTTTCTTTGCTGTCCTTGTTCAATGCACGGGCGATTTTTCCTGACGACCCGTGTTGTGCTGTTCCGTGAAGCTTTGTAATAGCCGACCGCTGAATCAAGACTCCGTCCTTACAGGGGGCCCGCGGGATAGATCGGAATGGAAGACAAGTCCGAAATCATCGAGATGACGGCCGATATCGTGGCCGCTTACGTGGGGGCCAATTCGGTCCCGGCGTCCGATCTTCCTTCGCTGATCCAGAGCGTGCACCGCGCCCTCGCCGGAGTGGCCGCGGGCGCCGACGTCGCCGAGGCCGCGCCGCGTGAGCCGGCGGTTCCCGTCAAGAAGTCGATCACGCCGGAGTACCTGGTGTGCCTCGAGGACGGGCGGAAGTTCAAGTCGCTGAAGCGCCACCTGCGCACCAAGTACAACATGAGCCCCGAGGATTATCGGGCCAAGTGGGCCCTGCCCAAGGACTACCCGATGGTCGCGCCAAGCTACGCAAAGGCGCGCTCGGAGCTGGCCAAGCAGATGGGCCTCGGCCAGGGCGGCCGGCAGACCGGCCGTCGGCGCTAAGCGACGGGCCTGGCCGGCGAAGGCGCCGGACCCAGGCTTTTGACGGCGCGGGATCTCGCCCAGGGCTTGTCTGCCCACGCTTCATGACTGTGTCGGCAGGCCCGCGCCTCCGCGCCTGGCGACCAATTGACTCCCCTGGGCTTCGGAGTCCGCGTCGCTTTTCCGCTTGCCAGCGATTCGTTGGTTAAGCGATAGTGAATCGAAGCGATTCCAACATCTTGAGCGGGACTCCGCAATTGCTCACGCAGATGGGCGCCCAGGCTTCCGGGGCGCGAGCCCATGAAGAGCTATTCGCCTATTGGGCGTCGCGGCGACGCGGGAATCGGCTGCCCTCGCGCGACGGGATCCACCCCTCCGACTTCAAGCGCTACCTGCCCACGGTGAGCCTGACCGACGTCAGCCAGGATCCGCGCAGCTATCGGCTGCGCCTGGCGGGCACCGGCCTCTACGGCGTCTACGGCCGGGAAATCACCGGCCGCACCCTGGAAGAGATCTATTCCGCCACCGCCGCAGATTACTGGCGCACGGAGCTGGACCACGTGGTCGAGGACAAGCGTCCCGCGGTGGGCCTGCACAACCTGGCCTGGCGCGGCGCCCCGCACCTGTCGATCCTGTGGATCCGCTTCCCGCTGTCCAGCAACGGCGCGGACGTCGACATGATCCTGGGTTACGACGCGATCCTGGGCCAGTCGGCCGAGGGCGTCTCCAGCGGCATCCGTGCGGCCTGACCCGAGCGGAGCGAAGTCCTCGGCCGCAGCGCCGTCGGAGAGCTGAATCCACCCGCCTTACGTCGGCTTGCGCACCGCGGTCTGCTTCTGGACAGCCGTGCTTCCCGCCTGCGCCCTGAGGGCATCGCGGATCTCCATGAGAAGCGCTTCCGTCGGCGTCGGCGCCGCGGACGAGGCTGCGGCGGCTTCCTCTTCATCCCGGCGGGCGGTCCATCGCCGCAGCATGTTCACCGCCTTGACCATGAAGAACACGGTCGCCGCCACGATCAGGAACTGCACGATGGCATTGATGAAGTCGCCGTACTTGATGGCCACTTCGGCGTGCTTGGCGGCGGGATCGGCCGCCTTCAGGACGACCTTGAGCTGGGTGAAGTCGACGCCGGCGGTGAGGACGCCGATCACCGGCATGATCACCTCGTCCACCAGCACCGTGACGATCTTGTTGAAGGCGGCGCCGATGATGACGCCCACGGCGAGGTCGATGACGTTGCCGCGCGAGATGAACTCGCGGAACTCGTGCAGGATCTTCATTGGGTCCTAGTCGGCGTTCAGCCGCTCGCGCAGCTCCTTGCCGCTCTTGAAGAAGGGCACCTTCTTGGCCTTCACGGAGACGGTGTCGCCCGTGCGAGGGTTGCGCCCGGCACGGGCCGGGCGCGATCGAACGGAGAAGGCGCCGAAACCGCGCAGCTCCACACGGCCGCCCTTCTCGAGCGCCTCGGTCATGCTGTCGAGGATGACGCTGACGACGCGCTCCACGTCCCGCTGGGTCAGGTGCGGGTTCTCGCTCGCCAGCCTGGCGATGAGTTCGGACTTGATCATGAAGGACGCCCCTAGCCCTTTGGCTTGACCATGGCCGAGATGTGTTGCCGTTTCAAGGGGTTGCGTGCAAGTTCCAGCGCCGGTCGCCGGCCCCGATGTCGCATCAGGCCTTCAGGCTTCGCCACGCCATTGACCCTCCGGGGGTCATCCCCTATCTGTCGCCGCTCGCTAATCGCCGGATCGCCTGCCCAGGTGGCGGAATTGGTAGACGCGCTGGCTTCAGGTGCCAGTGGCTTAACGGTCGTGGAGGTTCGAGTCCTCTCCTGGGCA
>FTGK01001026.1_pt1 | contig 22555 bp, 24 predicted proteins | sample 1640691 | NCBI WGS metagenome assembly FTGK01 (sample SAMEA3914789, study PRJEB12502) | metagenome | biome: forest; material: soil | place: Canada | collected 2011-07-03 | depth 0.3 m | reverse complement strand
GGCAAGCTCAGCTCGAACTAGGGAAGGGAGAAGCTAGATGCGCGCGCTCTCCACAGCAGCCACGGGCATGGCCGCCCAGCAGCTGAACGTCGAGGTCATCTCGAACAACATCGCCAACATGAACACCGTCGGCTTCAAGCGCCAGCGGGCGGAGTTCCAGGACCTGCTCTACCAGGACCTCGAGCGCGCCGGCGCCCAGAGCTCCTCGAACGGCAACACCGTGCCCACGGGCATCCAGGTCGGCGCGGGGGTGAAGACCGGCTCCGTCTACCGGATCATGGACACCGGCTCGATGACCCAGACGGGCAACCAGCTCGACCTGGCGATCAAGGGCCGCGGCTACTTCCAGGTGGTGATGCCCAGCGGCGAGACCGCCTACACCCGCGCCGGGAACCTGTCCCTGAACCAGGACGGCCAGCTGGTGACCTCCGAGGGCTATCTGATCCAGCCCCAGATCACCATCCCGCAGAACTCCACCGCCATCACCGTCTCCGAGACGGGCCAGGTGCAGGCGACCGTCGCCGGCCAGACCGCCCCGCAGGTGGTGGGCCAGCTGACCCTCGCCAGCTTCATGAACGAAGCGGGCCTGCAGGCCATGGGCGACAACCTCTTCCAGGTGTCGGGCGCCTCGGGCGCGGCGGTCACCGGCAACCCCGGCGACCCGGGCTTCGGCGGCCTGATGCAGGGCTACACCGAAGGCTCCAACGTCGATGCGGTGACCGAGATCACCGCGCTGATCACCGCCCAGCGCGCCTACGAGATGAACTCCAAGGTGGTCTCGGCGGCCGACCAGATGCTGTCGACCACCAACCAGATGAAGTCCTGACGCCATGACCCGCTTCAGCCGCCCCGCCCTCCTGGCCGCTCTTGCGGTCGTCGCCCTGGCCCTGGGCCTGCTCGCGGGTCCGCAGCCGGCCCACGCCACTCCGGTGGAGCTCCGCGGAGAGGTCGTCGCGCCGGGGGGAGACGTGACCCTGGGCGACCTCTTCGAAAACGCCGGCGCCGCCGCCGATGTGGTGGTCGCCAACGGAGGTCCCGACGGCGGCTCCCTGGTGCTGAGCGCCCGCCACGTCCAGGAGCTGGCCGCCGCCAACGGCCTGGAGTGGGCCAATTCGCGGAACATGAACCGCCTGATCGCCCGGGTGGAGCCGGTTGCGGTCCGGGGCGGAGCCGCCCGCACCATCCGCATCGGCAGCTCGGTGAGCCTCGGGGGCCAGCGCGTGGTCGTGACCGGCCAGATCCTGGTCTATTCGCGGGACCTCAACGCCGGGGAGATCGTCGGACCGCAGGACATCGTCTGGTCCGTGCCTTCCGGGTTCGGAACGCCGCTCGACGCCGCCCGCGACTCCCGCAGCGTGATCGGACAGGCCGTCCGCCGCCCGCTCCGGGCAGGGTCGGCCGTGTCCATGGCGGATCTCGCGTCGCCCAAGATGATCAAGAAGGACGAGATGGTGCAGGTCGCCTACTCGGCCGGCGGCATCCGCTTGGTGCTGCAGGGCAAGGCCATGTCGACGGCCGGGCTCGGCGAGGCGGTCGACATCCTGAACCCGGCTTCCAAGAAGGTCTTCCAGGCCGTGGCCGTCGGCCTCGATCAGGCCGTGGTCGGCCCCGACGCGGACCGCATCCGCAGCTCGCCCCCCGCTTCCCAGCTCTACGCGTCCCTTAGGTGAGGAATCCGCCCATGCGTTCGTCCGTCATCGTCGCCTTCGCCGGAACCAGCCTGCTGCTGGGAGCCTGCGGCACCATCGGCGACGCCGTGAAAGGCCCCAAGCTGGCCGACATGGACAATCATGCCCTGGCCGCCTCGATGCAGCCCTCTCCGGCGGTGATCGCCTCCAGCGTCAAGCCTTCGGCTCCCCCGGCGGCGTCGACCGCCAACTCCCTGTGGCGGCCGGGGGCCCGCGCCTTCTTCATCGACCAGCGGGCCTCCAAGCCCGGCGACATCCTGACGGTGCTGATCAACATCAACGACAACGCCAAGCTGTCCAACAACACCGTCGCCTCGCGTCAGAACGCGACCAAGGGCCAGATCTCCCACGTCCTCGGCCTCGAGGGCGCCCTCGCCAAGATCATGCCCAAGGGCTTCGACCCGGCGAACGCCATCGACCAGTCGGGATCGACCTCGTCCACCGGCGCGGGGCAGGTGGACCGGCAGGAGCAGATCTCGCTCACCGTCGCGGCGGTGGTCACCGGGGTGCTGCCGAACGGCAACCTGGTCATCCAGGGCAGCCAGGAGGTGAAGACCAACCAGGAGCTCCGTGAGCTGACCATCTCCGGCATCGTCCGCCCCGAAGACATCTCCTCCGGCAACACCATCAACCACACCCAGATCGCCGAGGCGCGGATCCAGTACGGCGGCCGCGGCGACCTCTCGCGGGTCTCCCGCACCCCCGCGGGCCAGGCGATCATGGAGTCCCTCTCGCCCTTCTGATCGGGCCAGCGCGAAGCTTGGCCTCATTGATAGGGCGGTGCGGCCAAGCTCTTCGGGGGCTCACATGAAGCGGGTGCGCAGTCTCCTGATGGCCGGAGCCAGAGCGCGGGTGTCGAGCGCTTCTTCAGGGTCTGCGGGGCCGCCGGCCGCTAGTGCGGCGCGCCGTGCATGAAGCTGGAGACCAGGGAGCCGGCGACCAGCCTCCAGCCGTCGACCAGCACGAAGAAGATCAGCTTGAAGGGCAGGCTGACCACCACCGGCGGCAGCATCATCATGCCCATGCTCATCAGCACGCTCGCCACCACCAGGTCGATGACCAGGAAAGGCACGAAGAGCAGGAAGCCGATCTCGAAGGCCCGCTTCAGCTCCGAGATCATGAACGCCGGCGCCACGACCTGAAGCGGCAGGTCGGCCTGGCTCTTGGGGCGGGGGGTCTTGGACAGTTGGATGAACAGGCCGAGGTCATCCCGGCCGACCTGGTTCAGCATGAAGATCTTCACCGGCTGAGCCGTGGCGGTGAAGGCCTGGGGCAGCTCCATCTTGTGGTCGAGCAGGGGCTTGATGCCCTGCTGGTACGAGGCCTGGAAGGTCGGGGCCATGATCAGGGCGGTGAGGAACAGCGCGAGGCTGACCAGCACCGCATTGGGCGGGCTCTGCTGCAGGCCGAGCGCCGTGCGCAGCAGCGAGAGCACCACCGTGATCCGCACGAAAGAGGTGGTCATGATCACGATCGACGGGGCAAGCGAGAGCACCGTCATCAGTCCGACCAGCTGCACCACCCGGTCGGTCAGCCCGGCCCCGGAGCCGAGGTTGATGTTGAGCGCCGACGCTCCGGCCGCCGCCTGGGCCAGGGCGAAGGCGGGGAACACGAGGGCGGCCAGGGTGGCGACGGCGGAGATGACGGCGGCCCTCTTCAGCTCCGCGCGGGTGGGAGGCTGAAGGACCTGGCGCAGAAGCTGGGGGACGCGCATCAGGCCGCGCTCCGCGGGGGCTGGGCTTCGCCGAGGTCGCTCAGCAGGCGGCCCTCGCCGAGGAGGATCAGGTGCTCGCGCCCGTCGCAGCGGACCACCACCAGCCGCCGCTGCGGGTCCAGCATCAGGCTCTCGACCAGCGCGAGGCGCCGCTCCCCCTGCGTGCGGAGCCGCAGCACCTCCAGGGGCGCGAAGCGACGCGCCAGCACCACCGCCAGCCCCCCTAGGCCCAGGGTCACCGCCAGGGCGGCCATCATGCGCAGAACGTCGGCGAAGGACATGGTCGGGCGGGGAACTTGCGATTCGGCTGGAGCTTGCCCCAGAGCCTTGCCGCCGCAGCCGTTAACGCCGCCTTAACCATAACCGGCGGTCCGGGAAGTTTTCGTTAACCCTCTTCGTTCACCGTCCGGAAAGCACAGCCTGGGCCCCGAGACGATGGACATCAACGCCATCCCATTGTTTTCAATGCTGAAATCGCGGCTGGCCTATGTCAACGCCCGCGAGCAACTCATCTCTCAGAACGTCGCCAACGCCGACACCGCCGGCTTCACGCCGCAGGACCTGCAGGGGTTCGACGTGAAGAAGGCCCTCGGCGGCGCCTCGGGACCCGAGACCGGTTTCGTGCGCACGGTGACCACGGATCCCGGCCACCTGACGCCCAAGGCGCTGCAGTCGGACGTGCAGTGGAAGGTGGTCGACTCCGAGGATTCCTCCGGCACGCTCAACGGCAACAAGGTCAGCCTGGAGGACGAGATGTCCAAGATGAGCGAGGCCCGGATGGATTACGAGGCGGCGGTCGGCTTCTACCAGAAGGCCATGAGCCTGCTGCAGATGGCGGCCCGCAGCCCCGGTGGAAAGTGAGCTAGACCATGGCCGACCAGACCAATCCGACCTCAGGCATCCTTTCGATCGCCGCCTCGGCCCTCAAGGCCCAGCAGCAGCGGATGCGGATCATCGCCGAGAACATCGCCAACGCGGATTCGACCGCCAAGGACGCGACGGGCGAGCCCTATAGGCGCCAGGCCGTCGTGTTCGAGCCGACGCCGGTCGCCGGGGGCGGGCAGGGGGTGCACATCGCGCAGGTGCTGCCTGACCAGACGCCGTTCAAGCAGGACTACGAGCCGGGCAATCCGGCGGCCGACAAGGGCGGCTATGTGAAGCTTCCCAACGTCGAGCCCCTGGTCGAGGCCCTGGACATGAAGGAGGCCCAGAGGGCCTACGAGGCCAACCTCAACGTCATCGAGTCCGCCCGCGCGATGGAGATGCGCACCCTCGATCTTCTGAAGCAGTAGCCTAGATGATCAGCCCGCTTCTCGCCGCAAAGGCCTACGCCGCAGCCCAGTCGCAGGGTCCCGGCGACATCGGCGGACCCGACGCCGGGGAGGCCGCCAAGCTCGGGGGCGCGCCGAACTTCGCCCAGGTCCTGGACAACGTCCTCTCCGACACCATCCATCAGTCGCGGCAGGCGGAATCCCAGATCGTCGCGGGCGTCCAGGGCAAGACGGACCTGGTCAACGTGGTGACCGCCATCTCCTCGGCCGAGACCTCCCTGCAGACGGTCATGGCCGTCCGCGACCAGGTGATCGCCGCCTACCAGCAGGTCATGCAGATGCAGATCTAGCTGGGCCGAGCGCGCCGGATCTTCCCCCTCTGGGGGAAGTCCGCCCGAAGGGCGGGAAGGGGGCTGAAGTCCGCGATGCTTAGGCTTAAGCTTTCCCCATGCATGCGCCCAAGCGCACCATCACTCGGGCCCGCCAGCTTCGCGCCTCTATGAGCCTGCCGGAGGTGCTCCTCTGGCGGCAGCTGCGACGGCAGGCGCTCGAAGGTCTGCGATTTCGGCGGCAACACCCACTCGGACCGTACATCCTGGACTTCTACTGCGACGATCGGCGTTTGGCCGTCGAAGTGGATGGGCAGGGGCATGGCTACGGCGATCAGCCCGCACGCGACCAGCGACGGGACGAATGGCTTGCGGGACGCGGCATTCGAGTGCTTCGGATATCGGCGCGGCTCGTGCTGAAGGAGATGGATGCCGCTTTGGCCACCATCGTGGCTGCGGCGCTGCCCCCATCCCGGCCTTCGGCCGTACTTCCCCCAAAGGGGGAAGATCTGGGCTGAGCCTGCCTAGCCCCTGGCCAGTCTCAGGAACTCCTCGCGCGTCCGCGGGTCGTCGCGGATGGTTCCGAGCAGGGCCGAGGTGGTCAGGTTGCTGCCGGGGGAGTTCACCCCTCTCAGGGTCATGCAGCTGTGCTCGGCCTCGATCAGCACGCCGACGCCATGGGGTTTCAGCACCTCCTGGATGGCGTCCGCGATCTGGGCCGTCATTTTTTCCTGGATCTGAAGGCGCCGCGCGAAGCCGCGAACCACCCTCGCCAGCTTCGAGATGCCGACGACCCGGTTGGTGGGCAGGTAGCCCACGTGCGCCCGTCCGATCACCGGCAGCATGTGATGCTCGCAGAAGCTCACGAAGCGGATGTCGCGGAGCAGCACCATCTGGTCGTAGCCGCCGACCTCCTCGAAGGTGCGCTCCAGGTATTCCCGAGGCTCGACCTCGTAGCCGGCGAACATCTCGCGATAGCTGCGGATCACGCGCCCGGGCGTGTCCTGCAGGCCTTCCCGGTCGGGATCGTCACCGGCCCAGCGGATCAGGGTGCGCACGGCGGCGGCGGCTTCCTCCGGACTCGGACGGTCGCCCGCCGGGCTCGCGTGGTCCTCGTTGGGCGGCGGGGTGCCGGCGCGGATCGCGGCCTCGGTGCGGGCCCGGAAATCCTTGCGGGGGTCCAGATCGTCCATGCATCCTCGCTCCCGGCGGTCCCGGGTATCGCTTCGTTAACCATACACCCGGCAATTCTCGCCGGGCGGGCCGCGGTTCATTTGGGCGCCCGCGCAGGGAATTGTAAGCATGAATGGCGCACAGGTCCTGGACGTCGGTCGCGACGCGATCTGGCTCACGCTTCAGCTGTCGGCGCCGATCCTGATCGTCGGCCTCGTGGTCGGCGTGGTGATCGGCCTCTTCCAGGCCCTGACCCAGGTCCAGGAGGCGACGCTCATCTACGCTCCCAAGATCCTGGTGGTGTTCGCGACGCTGCTCATCACCCTGCCCCTGATGGGGGCCCTGATGGGCGGCTTCATGCGCCACATCGCCGATCGCATCTCGTCCATGTAGGCGAGGGAGCGGCGTGGAACCCTACGCCCTACCGGCCCAGATCTACGCCGCCGGGCTCGTGTTCGCCCGGGTGGGCGCGGTGGTGATGCTGATCCCGGGGATCGGCGAAGGCTTCGTGCCGCCGCGCGTGCGCCTGGCGCTCGCCCTGGTGCTGGCGCTCTCCCTGGGTCCCATCGCTTCCAAGGTGCTTCCGCCCATCCCCTCGACGGTCGGGGACATGGGCGGCCAGGTGCTGCACGAGCTCCTGGTCGGACTGATGCTGGGCGCCCTCCTCCGCTTCTTCCTGGCGGCCCTGTCGGTGGCCGGGGAGGTGATCTCGATCCAGACCACCCTGTCCTTCGCCCAGACCGCCAATCCCCTGCAGGCGCAGCCGGGCGGCGCGATCTCCACCTTCCTGTCGATGCTGGCGCTGGTGATGCTGTTCGCCACCAACACCCATCATCTGTTCATCGCCGCCATCGCCCGCTCCTACAGCCTCTTCGCCCCCGCCAAGCACGTGCTCACCGCCGACGCGGCCGCCGTGGCGGTGCAGGCGGCGGGCGCCACCTTCTCCCTGGGCGTGCAGCTGGCCGCCCCGCTGATCGTGTTCTCCCTGGTGTTCAACGTGGCGCTGGGCCTGATCGGCCGGGTGATGCCGCAGTTCCAGGTGTTCTTCGCGGGCACCCCGCTGATGCTGCTGGCCGGGCTTTCGATCTTCGCCCTCAGCCTGGGGGCCGGCATGCTGATCTGGCTCGATCGCTATCGCGACTTCATGCGCGTCTTCACCTGAGGCCTTGAGCAATGGCCGAAGACAATGACGCCGCAGACAAGACAGAAGAGCCGACATCCAGACGGCTCGAGGAGGCGCGGCGGAACGGCGACATCGCCAAGTCCGCCGATCTCGCCTCCTGGGCCTCCCTGGCGGGGGTCGCCGGAGCGATCGCCATCGCAGGCGGCTGGGCCTGCCAGGATCTCACCCGGCGCCTGCTGCCATTCCTGGAAGCGCCCGACGCGTTCAACCTAGAGGGCGGCGGCGCCGTCGACGTGTTCCGCAAGGCGATCGTGGCCGGCGCGCCGGCCCTGATCCTGGTGCTCGGCGCCGGCATGGTCGCGGGGGTGGCCGGCAATGTGCTCCAGCAGGGCTTCCTGTTCGCCCCCGGGCGGCTGAAGCCCGACCTTTCCAAGCTGTCCCCCATAGAGGGCTTCAAGCGCCTGTTCGGCGTCGACGGCCTGGCCAACTTCGTTCGCTCGGTGCTGAAGATCATCGTGGTCTCCTGGGTCGCCTGGGCCACGCTGGGACCCCACGCGGGGGACCTGAACGGCCTGGCCGGGATGGAGCCGGCGGCCATCCTGCCCTTCGCGGCCAAGATCCTCCGCTCCCTGGCGATCGCCATCGTGGTCTTCATGGGGGCCGGAGCGGGGATCGACTGGATCTGGCAGCGGCAGCGCTTCATGCATCGAATGCGCATGAGCCGCGAAGAGCTGAAGGAGGAGGCCCGGCAGTCGGAAGGCGATCCGCACGTGAAGGCGAAACTCCGCCAGATCCGCAACGAGCGGGCGCGCAGGCGGATGATCCAGAACGTGCCCAAAGCCACGGTGGTGATCGCCAACCCGACCCACTATGCGGTGGCGCTGCGCTACGTGCAGGGCGAGACCGAGGCGCCGATCTGCCTCGCCAAGGGGGTCGACGCGGTCGCGCTGAAAATCCGTGAGGTGGCCGAGGGGGCCAAGGTGCCGGTGATCGAGGATCCGCCCCTGGCGAGGGCCCTCTATGCGGCGGTCGAGGTCGACGAGGCCATCCCGGTGGGCCACTACCAGGCCGTGGCCAAGATCATCGGCTTCGTGCTGGCCCAGGCGCGGCGGCGGGCAGCTCGCATCCGGCCCATGGGGCTTTAGGGCGCACGCCCTGAATCCCGCTATCGTGTCCGTGCTGATTCGTGTGAGGCCGGTCTTCGATGGGCGGGACGATCGCAAGCAAGCCCGGCAGGAGCCGGCGGGCCCAGGGCCTGCTGGACCTTCTGCGCGCGCCTGAAACGCCGTCCGAGGAGCCGGGCCTGGAGTCCCTCGTGGCTGCGCTTCCCGAGCCATGCGCCGCCGCCTCCGTCGAGGGCCGCGTGCTCGCCGCCAACGAGGCCTGGCGCACGCTGTTCCCCCGCACCAACCGCCTCCCCGCAGGTCCGGCGCTGTTCCCCGCCCTGGCGGCGGCGCGCAAGGGCGAGGCGGCCGAGGCGCGCCTTCAGGTCTGCGGCGCCGAGCGGCTGGCGCGCGTCTCCGGCCTCGGCGAGCGGCACCTGCTGGTGCGCCTGTTCGATCCGCCCGCCCAAGCTCCGGCGGCCCCCGCCGCGGCCGCCCAGGGCCAGGGCGGCCTGCCCGCGACCTTGGATGTCCTGGCCGCGGCCTCGCCCTTCGGCGCGGCCATGCTCGACGGCCCCGATCCCTTCACGGCCAAGGTGGTCCAGGCCAACCCGGCTCTCGACGAGATGGCCCGGGGCAAGAAGCTGCTCGGCCATTCCCTGGCCCACCTGATCGATCCCAAGTCGCGCAAGGAGGCCGCGGAACTCCTCGCCGGCAAGCCGGGTCCCGTCGAGGTCAAGCTGGTGGGCGAACCGGCCCGCACCGCCCAGCTCTATGTCGCCCGCTCCGAGGGCCGGCTGATCGTCTATCTGGTCGATGTCTCCGAGCAGAAGCAGCTCGAGCTGCAGCTGATGCAGTCGCAGAAGATGCAGGCCATCGGCCAGCTGGCCGGCGGTGTCGCCCACGACTTCAACAACCTGCTCCAGGCCATCCAGTTCAGGCTCGACGAGCTCCTCAGCCGCCACCCGGTCGGCGATCCGTCCTACGAGGGGCTGAACGAGATCCGCCAGACGGCGGTGCGGGCGGCCGATCTGGTCAAGAAGCTGCTCACCTTCTCGCGCAAGCAGACGGTCCAGCGCGAGACCCTGGATCTCGGCGAGGTGATCGGCGAGTTCGAGGTCCTGCTGCGACGGCTGATGCGCGAGGACGTCAAGCTCAAGACCGAGTACGGGCGCAACCTGCCGCTGGTCCGCGCCGACAAGGCCCAGCTCGAGACGGCGGTGATGAACCTCACCGTCAACGCGCGGGACGCCATCCGCGGCCTGGGCGCCTCGACCGGGGGTGCATCGGGCGTGGTGCGCATCCGTACGGCCCGGGTGTCGCGGGCCGAGGCCATGTCGCTGGGCTATCCGGAGGCCCCCGAGGGCGAGTTCGGCCTGATCGAGGTGTCCGACACCGGCCCCGGCATCGCGCCCGACGTCATGGCCAAGATCTTCGAGCCCTTCTTCACCACCAAGGCCCTCGGCGAAGGGACGGGTCTCGGGCTTTCCACAGTCTACGGCATCGTCAAGCAGGCGGACGGCTGGATCGCCGTGGACTCCAAGCCCGGCCAGGGGGCCTGCTTCCGCGTCTTCCTGCCCGTCTTCACCCCGCCGGCCATCTCCGAGGCGCCGCCGGTGCAGCCGGTGCGCGCCAAGCCTAAAGCTCGGGACCTCTCCGGCGCCGGACGCATCCTCTTCGTCGAAGACGAGGACGCGGTGCGCGGCGTCGCCGCCCGCCTGCTGCGGGCCCGTGGCTATGAGGTCATCGAGGCGGCCGACGGCGAGGAGGCCCTCGCCCTTGCCGAGGAGAACGCCGGGACCATCGACCTTCTGATCTCGGACGTGATCATGCCTGGCCTCGACGGTCCTTCGCTGCTGAAGAAGGCGCGGCCGTACCTGGGCTCGGCGCCGGTGATGTTCATCTCAGGCTACGCCGAGGCGGAGTTCTCGGACGTCCTCGAGGGGGAGCCTGGGGTGACCTTCCTGCCCAAGCCCATCGACATCAAGTCCCTGGCAGAGCGGGTGAAGCAGCAGCTGCAGGCCGCCTGAAGCTTGCGAGGGGCGGCTCCGCCCCTTAGGCGTGCGCCATGATCGATCGCCGTCTGTTGCTGGGAGGCGCCGCCGCCGCGAGCGCCGCCGCGATGTCTCCATCCTTGGCCGCCGCCCAGCGGGCACCCGCGAGGGCGTCCGACCCCGCCGAGGCGGCCAGGCTCAAGGCCCTGATGGACGCCTTCATGGCGGAGAACCTGAGGCTGGAGCCGGAGACCGCCACCGGCCTTGGGCTCGATACGGGCGAACTGGCCTGGACCAAGTCCGAACTGGGGGACGCCTCGCTCGCGGGGCACGCGCGGGCCAAGGCGCTGACGGCCAGCCAGCTCGACCGGCTGCGCAAGATCCGCCGGGACGCCCTCTTCGGCATGGACGCCGTGGACTACGACTCGGTCGAAGCGCCGCTGGCGGTGACCGACGAGGCCAACCGGCGCTTCGCCTATGGCGGGGGCGGGGCCGATTCCCCCTACGTCGTCAGCCAGATCACCGGCTCCTACCAGTCCGTTCCCGACTTCATGGCCGACGAGCACCAGATCGTGGTCAAGGCGGACGCGGACGCCTACCTGGCCCGCATGGAAGGCTTCGCCAGGAAGCTCGACCAGGAGGTCGAGGTCGCCCGGCACGACGAGGGGCTGGGGGTCATCCCGCCCGATTTCGCGATCGATCGGACGCTCGCTCAGATGCGCACTCTGCAGGCGCAGCCCACCGAAGCGACCATCCTGCTGACTTCGCTGAACCGGCGGCTGAAGGCGCTGGGGATCAGCGGCGGTCATGGCGAGCAGGCGACCCGCATCTACGACGAGGCGATCCGGCCGGCCCTGCTGCGCCAGATGCAGCTGGTCGAGTCCTGGCGGCCGAGGGCGGTGCACGACGCCGGGGTCTGGCGTCTGCCGGACGGGGGCGCCTACTACGCCCTTGCGCTGAAGTCCTACACCACCTCGGACGCGACCCCCGCCGAGGTGCACAAGCTGGGGCTCGATCTGGTGGCCAACCTCTCGGCGGAGGCGGACGGGCTGATGAAGTCCCAGGGCCTGACCCGCGGCACGGTCGGCGAGCGGATGCGCGCCATGTTCAAGGACCCCAAGTTCCTCTTCGCGGACACCGATGAGGCCAAGGCGGCGGTCGTCCAGTCGCTGAACGCCAAGGTCGAGGCCATGGAGGCCAAGCTTCCCCAGTGGTTCGGCCGGACCCCGAAGACCAGGCTGGTGATCCGCCGTATCCCCAAGGAGACCGAGCTCGGGGCGTCCAGCCACTACACCACCGGCCCCCTGGATGGGTCGAGGCCGGCGATCTACTGGATCAACCTGCGCGACGCGGCCGAGAATCCGCGCTGGCTCCTGCCCACCGTCACCTTCCACGAGGGCGTGCCCGGCCACCACCTGCAGGAGAGCGTCTCGCGCGAAGCGGGCGAGCTTCCCCTGCTGCGCAAGAGCCTCGGCAACTCGGGCTACGCCGAGGGGTGGGCGCTCTACGCCGAACAGCTGGCTGTGGAGATGGGGATGTACGCCTCGGACCCGCTCGGTCACATCGGCCAGATCCACGACGCCATGCTGCGGGCCGTGCGGCTGGTGCTCGACTCCGGCCTTCACGACCGGCGCTGGAGCCGCGAGCAGGCGATCGCCTATTTCGGCGAACACCTCGGCGATCCGGAGTCGACAGCGGTCCAGGAGGTCGAGCGCTACTGCATCTGGCCGGGCCAGGCCTGCGCCTACATGCTGGGCAAGATGGAGTTCCTGCGCCTCAGGGAGCGGGCGAGGAAGGCGCTCGGGCGGCGGTTCGACATCCGCGCCTTTCACGACGCGGTGCTGCTGGCCGGCAACATGCCCCTGACCGTCCTGGGGCGGCGGGTCGACGACTACATCGCCGCTGGCCGCTGAAGGGCCAAGCGCGCTCCAGCCTTCCCAAACCTGCCAGATTGGCTCAAGGCATCCGCGGCTTTCAGTTGCTTTGAGTCAGTCCCGATGTTGAACCGTAGACGTCTCCTTGCCGCGGGAGGCGTGGCCGCCCTGGCCCATGCCCTGCCGCCGTTCGCCTTCGCCCAGGCGCCGACCGACGGGCGGCTGGTCCAGCTTCTGGACCGAATCTTCTACGCCGGGATCGACGATAGCCCAGAGCGGGCCACCCAGCTCGGCCTCGACAACGGCGAACGGGCGGGCTTGCGGCGCAGGCTGGACGACCGCTCGTCGGAGCACAAACGGGTGCGGCTCGAGCGGGACCGAGCCCACCTCGCGGCGCTCCGCGCCCTCGACCGCCGAGGGCTCACCGCGGCGCGTCGCGTCGACTACGATTCGGTGGAGTTCCAGCTGCGCACCTCCGTCGAAGGCGGCGACCGGTTCGACTTCGGCTCGGTCGGCGGCCGCTTCATCCCCTACGTCGTCAGCCAGCTCGACGGCGCCTACCGCGACATCCCGGACTTCCTGGACAACACCCACAAGGTGCAGTCGGCGGAGGACGCCGAAGCCTATCTCGAACGGCTGCGGGCTTTTCCGGCCGCCATGGACCAGGATCTCGAGCGACAGAAACGGGACGCCGCGGGCGGGGTCTTCGCGCCGGACTTCATGCTCGACCTGGCCATGTCGCAGCTGAACACCCTGCACGGGACGCCGCCTGGTCAGTCGGTGCTGGTGCAATCGCTCGCGCGCAAGACCAGGGACGCCGGCGTCGCCGGGGACTGGGCGGGCCGGGCCGAAAGCATCGTCGCCGGCGAGGTCTACCCTGCGTTCGACCGGCAGATGGCCCTGATGCAGGACCTGCGTCGCCGCGCCGTCCACGATGCGGGCGTCTGGCGGCTGCCCGGCGGCGACGCCTACTACGCTGCGGCGCTCGAGGCCGCGACCACGACGACGCTCTCGCCCGCCGAGGTCCACAAGCTGGGCCTCGACCAGGTGGCGGAGATCACCGGCCGGCTGGACGCCCTCCTGAAGTCGCAAGGCATGGCCAAGGGAACGGTGGGCGAGCGGCTCCTGGTCCTCAACGACACCCCCTCCCAACTCTATCCGAACAGCGACGAGGGGCGGGTGGCTCTGATCGACCAGCTCAATCGTCAGATCGAGGCGATGTACCGGCGTCTGCCCGACGCGTTCAGCAAGGTCCCGGGCGCGAAGGTCGAGGTGCGGCGGGTGCCCCCTTTCATCCAGGATGGCGCGGCCAACGGCTACTATCAGCGAGCCGCCCTCGATGGTTCGCGGCCTGCGCTCTACTTCATCAACCTGAAGGACACTCACGAGTGGCCGAAGTACAGCCTGCCGACCCTCACCTATCATGAGGCGGTCCCCGGCCATCACCTGCAGATCTCCATCCAGCAGGCGGCCGACATCCCGCTGATCCGTCGGACGGCGGGCTTTTCCGCCTACACGGAAGGCTGGGCCCTTTATGCCGAGCAGCTCGCCGACGAGATGGGCGTCTACCGGGACGACCCGCTTGGCCGCGCGGGATATCTTCAGTCCTTCCTCTTCCGCGCCGTGCGCCTGGTCGTAGACACGGGCATGCACGCCAAGCGATGGAGCCGCGAGCAGGCCGTGGACTACATGGTCGCCAACACCGGCTACGCCCGCGGCCGCGCCGCGCGGGAGATCGACCGCTACTGCGGCTGGCCCGGCCAAGCCTGCAGCTACAAGGTGGGGCACACGGTCTGGGCCCGGATGCGGGACCGGGCCCGCGCCCAGCTCGGCGCACGTTTCGACCTCAAGGCGTTCCACGACGCGGCGCTCGACCCCGGCGCCATGCCGCTGACGGTCCTGGAAGAGGCGGTGGGCGACTGGCTCGGCGCCCGGGCCTGAGGCGGCGCCTACATGGCGCCGCCGAGCTTGCCGCCCTGTCCGTTGCCGATCCTCGCCTTGGGCGCGCCGCCCTTGCCCTTGCCGGCCTGCGCCTGCTGGCCGCCTCGGCCGTCCTGCGCGGACGGCTTGTTCTGACCCTGCTGGGGCTGGCGCTGCTGGCGGCTGCCCTCGTCCTGCTGCTTTTCGGCCATCTCGTTCCTCCTGGCGCCCCCCTAAAAAAAGCTAACCCGCCCGAGGGGCGGCTGTTCCTGCTATCGCCCCTTGCGCTCCTCCTCGCGCTTCCGATCGGCCGCGCGCTGGCTGTCGCTGGACAGGCTGTACTGGTCGGTGGAGCGGGCCTGGGTGGGATCGCGCTGGGCGTCCAGCTCCTTGGCCCCCATGCCGCCGCCCTGCATCCGCTCGCGGGTGGCCTCGACCTCCGACGGATTGAAGGTGTCGTCGCGGCCTTCGTCATCGTCTCGGGTCTGGTTCGGATCGGCCATGATCAGTCTCCTTGGGTGTGCAAGGACAACCAATCCGGCGCCGCGCTGTTCCCGCCGACTGACAGGGCGGGGTGAATCCGCTAATCGGCGGACCATGACCCAAGCCGACAAGCCGATGGTGGAGCTCGCCCAGGAATTCGGGCTCAAGCGCGACGAGTACGACGTGATCCTGCAGCGGCTGAACCGGGAGCCGAACTACGTCGAGCTCGGCGTCTTCTCGGTGATGTGGAGCGAGCACTGCTCCTACAAGTCGAGCCGCCGGCACCTCCGGAAGTTCCCCACCTCGGGGCCCAGGGTGATCCAGGGGCCGGGGGAGAACGCCGGCGTCGTGGACATCGGCGACGGCCAGGCCTGCGTGTTCAAGATGGAGAGCCACAACCACCCCTCGTTCATCGAGCCCTATCAGGGGGCGGCGACGGGCGTGGGCGGCATCATGCGCGACGTGTTCACCATGGGCGCGCGGCCGGTGGCGCTGCTGAACGCGCTACGGTTCGGCGATCCCAGCCATCCGAAGACCCGCCGGCTGGTGGACGGCGTGGTGGCGGGCATCGGCGGCCATGGCCACTGCGGGGGCGTGCCGACGGTCGGCGGCGAGACCAACTTCCACCCCGGCTACAACGGCAACATCCTGGTCAACGCCATGTGCGTGGGCCTCGCCGACGCCGACAAGATCTTCTACTCGGCCGCGCCCGCGCCCGGCCTGCCGGTGGTCTATTTCGGCTCCAAGACCGGCCGCGACGGCATCCATGGCGCGACCATGGCCTCGGCGGAGTTCGACGACGCCTCCGACGAGAAGCGCCCCACCGTGCAGGTGGGAGATCCCTTCGCCGAGAAGCTTCTGATCGAGGCGACCCTGGAGCTGATGGAGTCCGGCGCGGTGGCGGCGATCCAGGACATGGGGGCGGCGGGCCTGACCTCCTCGTCGGTGGAGATGGCCGGCAAGGGCGGTCTCGGCATCGAGATCGACCTGGACGCCGTGCCCCAGCGCGAAGAGGGCATGAGCGCCTACGAGATGATGCTGTCGGAGAGCCAGGAGCGGATGCTGGCGATCCTGAAACCGAGCCGAGAGGGCGACGCTCGGCGAATATTCGAGAAGTGGGGGCTCGACGCGGCGGTGATCGGCCAGACCACAGAGAGCGGCCACCTGGTGCTCAGGCATCGGGGCGAGGTCGTCTGCGACATCCCGCTGGGCCCCCTCACTGACGATGCGCCCAATTACGACCGGCCCCAGGCCCCTGCCGCCAAGCCCGCGAGGCTCGATCCGGCAGCTGTCCCGCCGCCGGGCGACTGGCGCGAGGCGGTGCTGAAGCTGATGTCCTGTCCGGACATGGCCTCCAAGCGCTGGATTTGGGAGCAGTACGACCACCACGTGATGGCCGACACCCTGGCCGACTCTTCGACGGGCGCGGACGCGGCCCTGGTGCGGGTGCACGGCACGCGCAAGGCCCTGGCGATGACCTCCGACGTCACCCCGCGCTACGTCGCGGCCGATCCCTATGAGGGCGGCAAGCAGGCCGTGGCCGAGGCCTGGCGCAACCTCACGGCCGTGGGCGCCGATCCCATCGCCATCACCGACAATCTCAATTTCGGCAATCCCGAGCGGCCCGAGGTGATGGCTTCCTTCGTCGCCGCCGTGGAGGGGATGGCCGAGGCGTGCCGGGTCCTCGACTTCCCGGTCGTGAGCGGAAACGTCAGCCTCTACAACGAGACCAACGGCCAACCCATTCCGCCCACCCCCACCGTGGGGGCCGTCGGCCTCGCCCCGGACTATGCAAACACCATCGGCTTCGGGGGCCTTCGGGCCGGAGACGCGGTCGTGCTGATCGGCCAGACCCGCGGCGAGCTCGGCGCCAGCCTCTACCTGCGCGAGCTGCTGGGCCGTGAGGACGGGGCCCCGCCCCCGGTCGACCTGGCGCAGGAACGGCGTACCGGGGATTTCGTGCGTGGCCTCATCCGCTCGGGACGGGTGCGGATGGTCCACGACCTGTCGGACGGCGGCTTGATCTGCGCCGCGGCCGAGGTCGCCCTGGCGTCGCGCGTGGGCATGCATCTTGGGATCCAGGGGGATGGACCCGACCATCCGTTCTTCTTCGGCGAAGACCAGGGCCGCTACCTCATCGGGCTCCACGAGGCGGACCTGGACTGGCTCGACGCCGCGGCCAAGGAGGCGGGCGTGGACTATCTCGACCTCGGCGTGGCGGACGGGACCGCGCTGGCCATCAATGGCAGCCAGGGGCCGCTCCTGGAGATCGAGATCGACGACCTCCGCGCGGCCAACGAGGGCTGGCTGCCCTCCTACATGGCGGGCGGCATCGCCGCAGAGGCGACCGCCATCTAGGTTTCCCGCGGGCTCAGGCGGGGCGGCGGACGCGGTTCAGCAGCCAGTAGACCGCGAGCGTCAGCGCCGAGGCCAGGCTGATGCCTGTGCAGAGCTGGGCGAAACCGATGTCGATGAACATACCGACGGCGCTACCGCCCAGGCAAAATCCCAAAGGGGCAAGCAACAGCGAATCGACCAGCTTCATTGGACCCCCCGATGTCGCGCGTCGGGAGTGAATGCCCAATTCCGCTCCTCTTCAAGTTGAGAACGCGGTTAAGGCGGCCGTAGCCATAGATGTCTGTGGATGATCTGCGTCGGGATGTCGCGGTCAGGCGACGGCGGCCTCCGCCGCGCCGGCGGCCGGGCTCCCGGACAGCATGAGCTCGATGGCGGAATAGAGCGCGTCGGCGGTGATCGGCTTGGCCAGGTGGTGGTCCGCCCCGGCCTCCATCGAGGCGTCCACCTGGTGGGCCATGGCGTTGGCGGTGAGCGAGATGATCGGGGTGCGGCCGCGCCCGAGCCGAGTCTCCTCCTGGCGGATCAGGCGGGTCGCCGTCAGGCCGTCCATGACGGGCATCTGGGTGTCCATCAGGACCACGTCGAACGGGGCGTCCCCAAGGGCTGCCTCGACGGCAAGCTGGCCGTCGCCGACGATCACCAGCTCGGCCGCCTCGCCGAGCATCAGCTGGACGACCTTCTGGTTCACCTCGTGGTCCTCGGCCAGGAGGACCCGCGGCTTCTGGTTCAGGCCGGACGGCGGGCGGTCAGCCGAGGTTGCCGGGCTGGTCGCCGGAGCCGCGGCCAGATCCAGGCGCGCGCGGAAGACGAAGGTGGCCCCTTCGCCCGGCCGGCCGCGGCAGTCGATCTGGCCGCCCATCTTCTGCGCGAGGGCGCTGGCGATGGAGAGGCCGAGGCCGGTGCCGCCGTAGCGGCGGGTGACGGAGCCGTCGCCCTGCTGGAAGCGGCTGAAGAGCTTGGCCCGGACCTCCTCGGAGAAGCCGGGGCCGGTGTCCCTGACCTTGACGCTCAGGCGGGCCGAGCCATCGGCGCCGAGGCGGCTGGCCACGCTGACCCGGATCTCCCCCTTGGAGGTGAACTTCACGGCGTTGCTGATCAGGTTGGAGACGACCTGCCGGATGCGCAGCGGATCCCCCATCAGGTGGTCGGGTCCATCGGGGTCGAAGTCCACTCGGAAGCCGACGCCCTTGTCCCTGGCGACCGTCTGGAACAGGAAGGCCGCCGAGCCGATGGTGTCGCTGAGGCTGAATGGCTCGCGCGCCAGCTCCAGCTGACCGGCCTCGGCCTTGGCAAGGTCGAGCACGTCGCTGAGGATCCCGGTCAGGGCGCGGCCGGAATCCACGATCATCCCGACGATCTCCCGCTGCTGCGGCGTCAGCTCCATGCGGGCCAGGGCGTCGGCAAGGCCGAGCACCCCGTTCAAGGGGGTGCGGATCTCGTGGCTCATGTTGGCCAGGAACTCACTCTTGGCGACACTGGCGGCCTCTGCGCGATGCACGGCCTCCTCGAGGGCGTCCTGCGCCAGCTTCCGGTCGGTGACGTCCTCGGAGATGGAGAGCAGGTATTCAGGGCCCACCTCTCCCTGGATCACCACCTTCTTGCGCCGCAGGAACTTCCGGCCCGTGGGGGTGTCCACCGGCTGGTCCTCGTAGACGCGGGCGCCGCCGGACGCGATCACCTCCATGTCCTGCTGAACCACCCGCCGGGCCATCTCGGGAGGGAAGATCTCCTCGGCTCGCTTGCCGACGTTGTCCCGCCGGCCAGTCCCATAGATGGCCTCCACCGCCGGATTGGCGATGAGCACCCTTCCCGTGGAGGCGTCCTTGACGGTGATCCCCGCGGGCATGTTGTCGATGACGGTTTCGAGGAAGGCGCGGGTGCGCTCCAGCTCGTCCAGCGCCTGTTTGCGCGCGGTGACGTCCTCGGTGATGGTCAGGATGTAGTCGTCGCTCGGGACGCCGTGGATCAGCGCCTTGAACTGGTTGACGTAGCGGACCCCCGTGGGGGTGGTGATCAGGTCGTTCTCGTAGAGGGTGCTTTCACCGGTGCGGGCCAGGTCGCGCTCCCGTTCGGTGAAGCGCGCCGCCATCTCCTGCGGAAACACCTCGTCATTGTTGCGGCCAAGATGCTCACCCGCTCGACCGAAGCCGAAAATCCGCGCCACCGCCTGGTTGGCGAGCAGCAGCCGACCGTCGGCGGCATTCTTCACCGTGAGGCCGACGGGGATGTTGTCGATCACGGTCTCCAGGAAGGCCCGGGTCTTCTCGAGGACGTTCTGGGTGCGCCGCGCCTCGGTAACGTCCTCGCTGATGGCGAGCAGATAGGCTTCGCCGTCGGGGCCGCGGATCGCCGCCTTGGTCTTGCGGATGGCGCGGGGTCCCTCGAGGCCAGGAAGGAACCTCTGCTCTTCCACGACGATCGGCTCGCCGGAGTCCAGGGCCCGCCGGTCCTCCTCGGCGATGACCTCCGCTTCGCCCTGCGACATCAGCTCGTGGATGCTTCGGCCACGGTGCTCCTGCTCGCGCAGGCCGTAGAGCTTCTGCATGGCGCGGTTGATCAGCAGCACCCGTCCCTCGGCGTCCTTGACCACCATCGGCAGGGGCGAATGCTCGACGATCATCGAGGCCAGGGCGCGGCTGCGGCGGGCCTCGTCCTCGGCCTCCACCTGGGCCGTGACGTTGTTGGAGACGATCAGGATGCCGGCGATCTCGCCGGCGTCGTCGCGCCAGGGGCTGGCGCTCCAGCTCATCCAGCGCTCCTCCCCATTGGGCAGGACGAGGCGGTCCGGCTCTCCGGTGAGCGTCTCGCCCTTGAGCACGCGCCGATGCGCGGCCTCGTAGCGGCGCGTCTCGGGCGCGACGGCGTAGGAGTTCTTGCCGATGACCGCTTCGGCGGGCGTGTCGAGGTCCGCCATCCAGGCCGGGCTGACCGCCAGGAAGTTCAGCTCACGGTCGGTGAGGGCGGCTGCGATGGGCGCAGTCAAGACGAAGGCCCTCAAGGCCTCCAGCTGTCGTGGCCCGTCAGCGCGCCGGTGCGGTTTTCGCGCCGAGGCGGTCTTGGCGGAGGCGCCCATCCGGCCCCGTCCCTCCCCGCAGATCGAGCGGAAGGATCGCCCCGCGGGCTTAAGAATTGGTGTGACTGCAACTTCGCCGCGATCAGCCGTGTTTCGCCTCGGGCACGGCTTTCTTAAGGTTTTTCCGCTCTTGTCGCTTCCGCCCTTGGTCTCACCACATCATGCCGATTTCCCAAGACGAGCTGCATAGCCGGCTGCAGGCGGCTTTCCCCGGCGCCGAGATCGCCGTCCAGGACCTGGCCGGCGACGGCGACCACTACCGTGCGCGCATCGTCTCGGACGCCTTCAAGGGCCTCAGCCGCCTGAGGCAGCACCAGCTCGTCTACCAGGCGCTGGGCGGCCGCGTGGGCGGGGAGATCCACGCCCTGGCGCTGGAGACCCTCGCGCCGCCGGAGAGTTAGGGCGTGCGCTACCGTCCCCTGGGGGGAAGGGGGCAGGTCATCTCGGCCATCTCCCTGGTCCTGGAACCGGATCCCTCGCGCCAGCGGCCCTCGGACTGGGTCTCGCTGATCTACGCGGCCCTCGAATGCGGCGTCAGCGGCTTCGAGATCCGGGGGTTGGACTCCATCCTGGGCGAAGCCATCGGCGAGGCCTTGTCGGCGATCGAGCGGCGGATGGCGTTCGTGGCCGTTCGCCTGGCGACGCCGCCCGGCCGGCTCGCCTCGCTCGAGGTGGTGGCCGCCCAGATCCGCGCCGCCGTCGCCGCCACCGGTCTCGGCTATCTGGATGCGGCTCTGCTCGACCCGTCAGCGCTGAGCGCGCCGCGCGCGCTCAAGGAGCTTGGCGCCCTCAAGTCGGCTGGCCTGGTGAGAGCGATCGGCGTCTCGGGCTCGACCGAGGCCGTCGATCCGCTGATCGACAGCGGCCAGCTCGACCTCGTCGCGACGGAGTTCTCGCTGCTCTCCGGATGGACGGAGCGGCGCCGTCTGCGGGCGGCGATGACCACGGACATGGCCGTGTTCGGCTATGGATGGCATCCGCGGGAGCAGCTCGAGGTCCTGACCAGGCCCGCGCCTCGGGACCGGGACAATCCGCTGGCGGGCGCCGGCGGCTACGGCTTCCTCAACCAGACCAAGGACTGGACGTGCGAGGAGCTCTGCCTCGCCTACGCCCTGATCGAGCCCAGCCTCGCGACGGTGCAGGTGCGGGTGCGCTCGACCGAGCACCTGGAGAAACTGGCCTCGGTGGCGGACCGGGAGCTGCCTGCGACCGCCGCCGCCCAGATCGAGATGGCGCGGTTTTCGTCCCTGGCCGCGGGCGAGGCCCGGCGCACCGCTTGACCCTGGGGGCGCGGGCGCCTAGCTCTTGATCGCATTCGAGAGGGTTCCGCCGTGACCGACGCCGCCGCCGTAGAGACTTCGCCCGTCCACGCCTTCATCGCCCACACCGTGGCTGAGAACCCCGTGGTGCTGTTCATGAAGGGCAATGCCGAGCAGCCGGCCTGCGGCTTCTCGGCCCTGGTGGTCCAGATCCTCGACCACGTCGGCGTCGACTACGCCACGGTGAACGTGCTCTCCAGCGACGAGCTGCGCCAGGGCATCAAGACCTATTCCGACTGGCCGACCATTCCCCAGCTCTATGTGAAGGGCGAATTCGTCGGCGGCTGCGACATCATCAAGGAGATGTTCCAGGCCGGTGAGCTGAAGCCGCTGCTGGTCGAGCAGGGCGTGCTGGAAGCCGGCGCCTAGGCCTTCGGCTTCGTTCCCACGCTGCGCTTGCCTTCCGAAGGGTCCCCCTTCGGACCCAGGAACCCGCCGTCGCCTTGCGGCGCCTCGCCGCCCGTTGCGCCCTTGCCTTGTCCGGGCTGGCGCGAGCCGGCTTGGTTGGACCCTTCAGGCTTCGAATTGGACATGGTGCGCCTCCTTGCACGGAGTCCAATCCCCGCCGGGCGCCGAGCGTTCCCCCAAACCAAAAGGGGCCCGCCGAAGCGAGCCCCTTGAAAGCCGTGGTCCTGCGGCCTGGATCAGGAGGCGTAGTATTCGATGACCAGGTTCGGCTCCATCCGCACGGGATAGGGCACTTCGGCCAGGTCGGGCGCCCGCACGAACTTGGCCTGGAGGTGCTTGGAGTCGACCTCGATGTACTCCGGCGTCTCCCGCTCGGAGGACTGCTGGGCTTCGAGGATCAGGGCCATGTTGCGCGAGTGCTCGCGCACCTCGACCACGTCGCCCGGCTTCACCTGGAAGGAGGCGATGTTCACCCGGCGGCCGTTCACCTGGATGTGGCCGTGGTTGACCACCTGACGGGCGGCGAAGGGGGTGGGGGCGAACTTGGCGCGATAGACCACCGCGTCCAGCCGCGACTCGAGCAGGGCGATCAGGTTCTCCGAGGTGTTGCCCTTGCGGCGCGCCGCCTCGGTGTAGATCTTCTGGAACTGCCGCTCGGTGATGTTGCCGTAGTAGCCCTTCAGCTTCTGCTTGGCCTTCAGCTGCAGGCCGAAATCGGAAACCTT
>FTGK01000903.1_pt1 | contig 22637 bp, 21 predicted proteins | sample 1640691 | NCBI WGS metagenome assembly FTGK01 (sample SAMEA3914789, study PRJEB12502) | metagenome | biome: forest; material: soil | place: Canada | collected 2011-07-03 | depth 0.3 m | reverse complement strand
GACCTCGTCTTCCTGCACGAGGCGCGCCCCGGCCCGGCCGACCGCTCCTACGGCGTCCAGGTCGCCAAGCTGGCCGGCGTGCCGCCTGCGGTGGTGGCGAGGGCCCGCGAGGTGCTGGAGCGGCTGGAAACCCAGACCGCCTCCCCGGCCCGCCTGGAAGACCTGCCCCTGTTCGCCCCGACGGCCCCCCTCGCGGTCTCGGAGGCGGGGCCGAGCGCCGTCGAGGAGGCCCTGGCCGAGCTTGACGTCGACGGCATGAGCCCCCGCGAGGCGCTCGAGGCGCTCTACCGCCTCAAAGGCCAGCTAGCTTCCCCGCCGCGCTAGCGACGGCGGGGGGGTGCGGATCAGGAAGCGCGCTTCGCCACCACGCTCTCCAGGAATTGCCGCATCGTCTGCGGCTTGCGCCCGGTGATCTTCTCGTAGTCGTGGGTGGCGATGTCGAACTCGCCCTTCTCGATGGCGCGCATGGTGCCGATGGAGCTCTTGGAGAGCTCGAGCGGCACGCCCCAGTGGTCGGTCATATACTGGGCCCATTCGGCCGAGGGCACGGCCTCGTAGCGGATGGGCTTGCCGAAGACCTCGCTCATCAGGGCCGCGATTTCGTCGCAGGTCAGGGCCTCTTCCATGGTCTCGGTGTAGATGCGGTTCTCGTGGCCGGGCTTGGCCAGCACGGTCGCCGCCGAGACTCCCAGATCGTCCCTCGCGATGTAGCAGCAGCGGGCCGAGCCGCCCGCGCGGCGGAGGACGCCGCTGGCGAGCGTTTCGTCCAGGTCGCCCACCATGATGTCGGCGTAGAGTCCGTGGCGGAGGATGGTGTACTCCAGTCCCGAGTCCAGCAGCACCTGCTCGGTCGGCCAGTGGACCTGGACGGTGTGGTCGGCGCTGGCGGTCGCGCTCGCGCCGGCGAAGCTGGTGTAGGCGAGGCGCCTTACCCCCGCGGCCTTGGCGGCCTGGATCGCGTTGCGATTCTGCCCCGCCCGCTCCGAATTGGGCGCATAGGTCGAGATGATCAGGGCCGCCTCGACTCCTTCGAAGGCGGCCGGCAGGCTCGACGGGTCATCGAAGTCGACCCGGCGCACGGTGACGCCCTGGCTGGCGAACTCGCGGGCGCGGGCTGAGGATGGATCGCGGGTGCCGGCGACCACGCGCGATGGCCCCACCATCCCGATGAGGTTGGCGAGCGTGCCCCCGCCCAGATTTCCGTTCGCGCCCGTGACCATGAGCATGTGGAGACTCCCGACCGCGGCCCATGCGCCGCCTTCCGGCTAGCTCATAGCATCCTCAGCTGGCGAACGTCCCTTCCGCGCGGATGCGCTCGGCCCACTCGGCGATCGAGCGGGTTGGGACCAGGTCGTTGATCGCGACGTCGATCCCGTAACGGGCCTTGAGCTCCAGCGCGATCTCCGTGGCGTTTAGGGAGTCCCCGCCCAGCGAGAGGAGGTTGTCCTCGCCGGTGGCGCCCACCACCCCCAGCACGCGCTCATAGATGCCGGCGACGGCGAGGGTGAGGGGATCGGCCGGGGCCTCGGCGCGGGCGAGGGCCTCGGCATCGAGCGCGGCCAGCGCCTGGCGGTCGATCTTGAAGTTGGGCAGCCAGGGAAGGGCCTCGAGGATGGCGATGGAGGCCGGGATCATGTGCGCCGGGGCCCGCTGCGCCAGCAGGGTCATCAGATGGCGGGGGTGCAGGTCCTCCGCGTCCGGTTGCAGCTCCACATAGGCCGCGAGGGCCAACGGGATCCCGGCGGCTGAGCGGCGCACCACGATGGCCGCGTCCCGTACGCCAGGGCAGCCCCGGAGCATGGCTTCCACCTCGCCGGGCTCGACCCGGTAGCCATGCAGCTTGATCTGGTCGTCCTTGCGGCCGGCGAAGACCCGGAGCCCGTCGGGCCGCTGGATGGCGAGATCTCCGGTGCGATAGGTCCGCAATGAAGGATCGCTGGGGTCGGCCCCGAACGCCCGGGCGGTCAGCTCCGGCTCGCGCCAATAGCCGAGGGCCAGAGTGCGCCCGGTGACCACCACCTCTCCTGTTTCGCCCAGGGCTACGGGGCGGCCGTCCGCGCCGACGAGGGTCACCGAGCGTCCAGGCAGAGAGCGGCCGACGGGAAGCTGGGGAGACGACGCCCGAAGCGCCTCGTCGACGAACCACTGGCTGTGCAGGACCCAGACCTCGGTGGCGCCCATGTGCACCATCAGCTTGGCGTCCGGCCGGCACGCCCGCCGGAAGACGTCGACCACGCCCCAGTCGACCCGCTCGCCTCCGAGCAACACCAGCCGGACATCGTCCAGTTTCTGGCCGGGCTCCAGCGCCTCGACGATGTGGCGGAACAGGGTGGGCGAACAGTTGATCAGGGTGGCGCCTGACCGGAGCACCTGACGGGCCAGCGCCCGGGCCCCGAGCCGCGCCGGGGACATCACCACCAGCGAGCTGCCTGCCAGCAGGTTGATCAGGAGCTTGCAGAGCCCTGCGATGCTGGCGGGCGAATAGAACAGGGCGGTGCGGTCGCCGGGGCCGAGATGGCTCGTATTCACCCACTCCGCGACGTTGCGAATTGTCCCTCGATGATCCTGGTAGACCCCCTTGGGCGCCCCGGTCGAACCGGAGGTGTAGAGGATGTAGGCCACGGCGTCGGCGCCGGGCGGCGCCGGCGGCGGTGCGTCGGGCAGGTCATCCAGATCGATCACCGGCAGCTCGCCGCCAAAGAGCGTCCGAGCCTCGGCGGCGGCGGCGCCGGCCGAAACCACCGCGGTCGCGCCGGCATGGGTGGCGATCCGCCGGTTCCGCTCGGCAGGGTGTTCCGCATCGAGCGGCACGCAGGCATGGCCGGCGGCGGCCACGCCCAAGGCGGCGGCGACGAAGCGATGACCATGGGGCAGGAGCACGGCCACCACGCCCGGCGGCGGGCAGGCCGCGGCTGCGCCCGCCGCGATCCGGTCCACCAGCGCCTGGAGCTCCGAGAAGCTGAGGCTGGTCTCCCCGTCGACGACGGCCACCCGGTCCGGATAGCGCCGTGCGATCTCCCGAAGGCGCTCGCCGACAGAGCCATTCTCGGCGCTTTGCGGAAAAGGCTCGAAGGGGAGCGTGGGCCCGCCGTGGTCCAGGGGCAGGGTCTCGGGTTCACTGGTCATGGACGGCGGCTCCCGAAATGAAGCTTGCGAGCATGGGCTCGAACTCTCCGCGGCGGATCAGCTCCGCCGCCGTGGCGTGGCCCTTGTAGCCGGTCACCGGGTGGAGTTCCGCCCGCTGGAGACCGGCCGCATGCTCGGCCTGGATGCGCTCGTTCCAGTTGCGCTCGGCATAGACGATCAAGGCGCGTGGCGGCCGGCCTGCGGCTTCGAGGCGGCGGCGCAGATCCAGATCCTCGTAGGGGAAGGCGGCCTTCAGCTCGGTGGCGGCCGCGGAATGGTTCATATGCTTGAGGAATTCCGGCTCCATGCTCGTGGGGCTGCCCATCGAGATGGCGTCGCCGCCGAGCTCCAGCGCGTAGAGCAGAGCTCCGAATCCGCCCCCCGAGCAGCCAAGGCAGACAAGGCGCCGGACGCCGATTCCATCCAGGAGGCCGCGGAGCGCGGTGATCGTCTCCGGCCGGTCCCGGCCCAGGGAGGCGACCCCCTTCAGGTAGCAGAGACCGTGGAAGTCCCTGAGATAGACCAGGCTGACGCCGAGGCGCGCCAGCCACCGGTGGATCAGCGGCACGGGCATGCCCAGCCGATGCTTGGCCCCGCAGAAGAGCAGCAGGGCCGCATCCGATCCGGGTCGCGCCACGACCTGGACGTCCTTCCCCAGGTCGTCCTCGAGCTCTTCGACACCCCGTTCCGGGGCGGGGGCGAGACGAAGCAGCTCAGCAAGATTGGCCGCCCACTCCAGCCCCGGCTGCTCCCGAGTGAGAACGGCCAGCGCGGCCTTTGCCGCCTCGAGATGGCCGCTCTCCACCAGCCAGTCCGCGGCGTTCAGCCAGGCCCGGAGCAGCTCCGGGTCGAAGGCCGGGGGGCGGCCCTCGATCAAGGCGTCTGCGATCCGCTGCGCCTTGGCGCCGGTCGTCACCGGATTGGGCGCCACGGGCGCCAGGACTTCGGTCAAGGACGGGATCCAACTCTGGAGAACCCCGATGTGGAGGCATTTGCGGCTGGGTGGCAAGCCACTCCTAGACGCGCTCCACGGCCTCGGCAGTCGAGGTCAGGCGTTGGCCCAACCGCTCCGCAAGCGCCTTGCGCCTGGGCGAGTCCTCGGTGCGATCGAGGCTGTCCCGGGCATTGTCCACCGCGTTGGCCCGGACCGCTTCCAGCAGGGCCAGGCCTCCGGCGATGTCCGGAGCCATGCGCGGAGTGATCCGTTCGGAGATCGACTTGGCGAGGGTGATGCCCTCGGCGGCGTGCTCCAGGGCGCCGATCGCCACCGCGATGGCCTCGAGCGCAGCGGCCTCCAGTCCTGCCGCCCGCTCGGGGTCCTCCTTCGGCAGCCGTCCTGCGGCCATGTAGGCCTCGAAGCTTGCGGCATCGGCGTCCGCGTCCCTGGCCAGGGCGCCGGCGATCCGCGCGAAGTCGCTCTCGGCCGCCTGCAGCACCTCATCCTCCGGCCGCCGCTTCAGGGTGATGCGCACCGCCTTGAGCAGCAGGGACACACCCATCATGCCGCAGAGCCCCATCACGGCCCCGCCTCCAGGCGAGGGCTGGGTCGAGGCTGCGGTTTCGAAGACCTGGTCGAACGATAGGCTGCTCAGACGATCCACGCGGGGCTCCCTTGCATCGCCGGGACAGGGGCGCCGGCACAGCCTATATAACGCCCATGCCCGGCCCCCGCCTTCGTCCGACCCGCATCGAGCACGTCGTCGATGGTGTGAAGCTGCGCGCGCAGCTGACCGCGTCCGCGCTGGACCGCATCGGCGACGAGGCCGGCCAGCGCAAGCGGGCGTTAGAGATCCTGCGCGCCGCCCTCTTCCGCGGCCGGATGATCGCCAAGGAACGGCTGGACCAGGGCGCGGGAGGGATCGAGACCGCACGTCTCCTGTCGGCGGTCACCGATGAGGTGGTCACCGCCCTCTACGACTTCACCACCGTGCACGTGTTCCGGGCGCGCAATCCCACCGAGGGCGAGCGGCTGGCGCTGCTGGCCGTCGGCGGCTATGGCCGAGGGGCGCTGGCGCCCTTCTCGGACATCGACCTTCTGTTCCTGCGGCCCTACAAGCCCACCGCCCATACCGAGAGCGTGATCGAGTTCATGCTCTACGCCCTCTGGGATCTTGGCTTCAAAGTCGGCCACGCCTCGCGCACCGTCGAAGAGTGCCTGAAGCTCTCGCGAGAGGACTTCACCATCCGCACCTCGATCCTCGAGGCGCGCAGGCTGGCGGGCGACGACAAGCTGGCCGAAGAGCTGAAGCGCCGCTTCCGGGCCGAGGTGGTCAAGGGCTCGGCCGCCGAGTTCGTCGCCGCCAAGCTCAAGGAACGCGACGAGCGGCACGCCAGGGCGGGGGCCTCCCGCTACATGGTCGAGCCCAACGTCAAGGAGGGAAAGGGCGGGCTTCGCGACCTCAACACCCTGTTCTGGATCGCCCAGTACCTGCACCCGGCCGAGGCCAGGGACGGCATGGTCGAGCTGGACATGTTCGACCGGCGAGAGGTCTCGACCTTCGTGCGGGCCTTCGACTTCCTCTGGGCGGTGCGCTGCAACCTGCACTTCGCCACCGGCCGGGCGGAAGAGCGCCTCTCCTTCGATCTGCAGCCCGAGATCGCGCGGCGGATGGGCTATGGCGACCGCGGCGACGCGCCGGCGGTGGAGCGCTTCATGCGCCGCTACTTCATGACCGCCTCGGAGGTCGGAGCGCTCACCCGCGCTTTCTGCGCCAAGCTGGAGGCCGACGAAGCCAAGAAGCCCCATGGCCTCTCCCGCTTCCTGCCTTCGCGTCGCACCCGCCAGAAGCCGCTCGACGCCCCCGGCTTCCACACCGAGGGCGGCCGCCTCACGGTCGAGGGGCCTCAGGTGTTCGCAGAGGATCCGGTCAATATCCTGAGGCTGTTCCGCATCGCCGACCGGTTGGACCTGGACCTGCATCCGGACGCCTTCACCGCGGTGACCCGCGCCCACCGGCTGATCACCCCCAAGCTGAGGCGCGACCCAGGGGCGGTGGCCGCCTTCCTCGACATCCTGGCGCGGGGCAAGAGCACCTACCGGACCCTGGTGCTGATGAACGAGGCGGGCGTGCTCGGACGCTTCATCCCCGAATTCGGCCGGGTCGTCGCCCAGATGCAGTTCAACATGTACCACTCCTACACGGTGGACGAGCACACCCTGAGGGCCGTAGGCGTCATCGCCGACGTCGCCGGGGGGAAGCTGAAGGAGGAGTACCCTCTGTCCTCGGCGGTGATGCCGCTGATCACCGACCGGGAGGTCCTGTTCCTGGCCATGCTGCTGCACGACACCGGCAAGGGGGGAGTCGGCGGCCAGGAGAAGGCCGGCGCGCGTTCGGCCAGGGCGGCCTGCGAGCGGATGGGCCTGGATCGCCAGCGGGTGGAGATGGTGTCCTGGGTGGTCGAGCACCACCTGGTGATGAGCGACTTCGCCCAGAAGCGGGATGTCTCGGACCCCCGGACGGTCGCCGCGTTCGCCCGCATCGTCGAGAATCCCGAGCGGCTGCGCCTGCTGCTGGTGCTGACCGTCGCAGACATCCGCGCGGTAGGGCCCGGAGTCTGGAACGGCTGGAAGGGTCAGCTTCTGCGGGAGCTCTACGCCTCGACGGAACGTCTCTTCCGCGGGGGCCGTGGCGGTGAGCTGAAGCCCGACCATCCCGACTATGCTGTGGCCGACGAGCGCAAGGCGCTGACCGACGTCAACCCCGCCGCCGCCGGCTTCTCCTCAGAGATGGAGGACGCCTACTTTTCGGCCTTCACCCTGGAAGAGCAGCTGGAACACGTCGAACTGGTGCGCCGGCACAGGGCCGCGGGCCATCCGACCGCTTCGGTGCGTATCCGCCCGGACCTCAATGCGACGGAGGTGGTGGTGGCGGTGGGCGATCGCCTGGGCCTGTTCGCCGACCTCGCCTCGGCCCTGGCCGCGTTCGGCGCCGACGTGATGGGGGCGCGCGTCTACACCTCCAAGGCCGGCCAGGCGCTCGACGTCTTCTACGTGCAGGACGCCGCCGGCGGCCCCTTCGGACAGGACAGCCCCTCCCGGCTGGAGCGTCTGGCCGGTGGGCTGGAGGCGGCCGCCAGGGGAGAGCCGCCCAGGAGCGAGCCCGCGAGCGGCCTCGACCTCGGCCGCGCCGGGGCCTTTTCGATCGCCGCAGCGGTCACCGTGGACAACGAGACCTCCGAGGACTGCACGGTGATCGAGGCCTCGGGTCGGGACCGTCCGGGCCTGCTCGGCGACCTGGCTGGGGCCCTGGCCCGCCACGCCCTGTCAATCCAGTCGGCCCACATCGACAACTATGGGGAGCGAGCCGTCGACGCCTTCTACGTCCAGGACAAGGGCGCCAAGCTTTCCTCGCGCAAGGCCCAGGCCCTGAGGGCGACCCTGCTGGAAGTGCTGGGGGAAGAGGAGACCCGCGCCCAGCCCAGGGGCGCTCTGCCGCTGGAAAAGGCGAGGGCCAGCGTCGGGCGCTAGCGGCTCTTGATCGCCACGGCGATGATCCGCGCCGAGGACGGGCGTCCGGCCAGGCCCTGGCTGGAGTTGACGGTGATGTTGATCACCCCTTTGGCGGCGGACACCGATCCCTTCGGCCCCGGCTTGAACAGCACCCGCTCGAGGCGTGCGAGGGGCCCTTCGCCGCGATGATCCGTCGCCAGTCGCACCAGGGCCTGCGCCGCCACGACCGCGGCGTCGGCGAAGATGGCCTCCGATCCGGAGGGCGGGTCCTGGGCGTCGAACACGATCAGGTGCCGCGCCGCATGGGTGGCCCTGGCGCTGGCCAGGGCAAGCCGCTGGAGGAGCCCCGTTGGGCTCATCGGCGCCAGCCTGATGCCCGGCGCCTGGCCGGCGAAGGCCACCGGGGCGCCAGCTGGCCGACCGGGCATGAAGACGGTGAGACCGCCCAGCCGCGTCACCCGGAGCACGGGATCTCCCATGTCGTCCCGGTAGATGGTGTCCCCGCGCGAAGCCGGGCTGGGGCTGAGCGCCAGCACCTCGCTGCTGTCTTCGAACTTCAGGAGCGGCGTCGGGCTCGAGCGGTCCAGGACGAAGGTCTGGCCCTGGTCGGAGACGTACCGGGCCACGGGAGGCGCCGGCGAACTGCGGTCGTCCTGCTGCGGCTGGCCGAAAATGAACTGGCCGAGCAGGCTGGTCTGGACCACCACCGCGGCGTCCGCAGGGGAGGCGCGGGCCATGGCGAGGCAAAGCCCCGCCAAGACGATCTGCACTGCGCGCCCACCGGTCATGCCCCTACGCAATGGCGAGCGAGTGGGGCCGATTTTGGACAGCGGCAGCCCTGCGGCCCAGCTTTGACTTTCTTGCAACACTGCCTAGCAAGGACGCACATTTGAGATACTGTGCACTGCACAATCGCGGACGGCTCGAGCCTCAAGGATCAGCAATGTCGCAGACCGATCAACCCTCGAGCGGCCGCCGAAGAGCCGAAGGCGAGCCGGTGGTGATCAAGAAGTACGCCAACCGGCGTCTCTACAACACCTCGTCCAGCTCCTACGTGACCTTGGAGCATCTCGCGGAGATGGTGCGCCAGGGGACCGATTTCGTCGTCTATGACGCCAAGAGCAACGAGGATCTGACCCGCAGCGTGCTCACCCAGATCATCTTCGAGGAGGAAAGCCGCGGCGCGCAGAATCTTTTGCCGCTGCAGTTCCTGCGGCAACTGATCCGGTTCTACGGCGACTCGATGCAGGCGCTCCTTCCCAGCTATCTGGAGGCTTCTTTGGACGGCTTCGCCCGCCAGCGCGAGCGCCTGCAGAAGGACTTCGCGGGGCCCTTCGGCGGCGCCGAGGCCATCGACCGCTTCCAGGACCAGGTCCGCCAGAACCTGCAGCTGTTCGACCGGGCGATGAAGATGTTCACCCCCTTCGCCTACAGCCGGGGCGACAATGCCGAAGAGCCGGCTCCCGCCGCCGCCGAGCCTCCGAAAGCTGCGGCTCCCCCTTCGGGAGGTCCGGACGAGTCTCTGACCGAGATGAAGGCGCAGATCGAGGCGATGCAGAAGCAGATCGAGAAGCTGATCTCGACCAAGACCTGATCAGAGCAACTTAACCCATCCTGCCTACGTTCCAGCGGTCATGACCGACCCTGCTGGTCCCATCGGCGGCCCTCTCGACCGCCGCGCCCGCGAACGCCGCAGCCTCGAGCGCCGCAAGGTCTCGACGTGCACGGCTCTCGTCCTGGCTCCGGCGCCACCACCGGCACACGAGGAAGTCGACCCCGTCGTAGAAGCCGCCTTCACGGCGCAGCTGCTGGGACAGAACGGTCAGAAGCGGGGATTGAAGGGTGGGCCGCCCGTGCTGGAGCAGGCAAGATCGGCCTATCTCGAGGCCGCCTACTCCGGCCCCAACGACCGCCGCCCTCCGCCCGGCCGGGTCACGAAGACCAAGATCTAGCCTGGCGCGCCTCTTGCTTGATCCCCGGCGAAGCGTCCTTCGCCGGGAGCCGTCATGCCGCGTATCGCCAGTTTCGCCGTCCGGGCCTTCGACATCCTGGTCGTGACCCTGATCTTCTCCGCCCTCAGCTAGGCCGCGCTTCGGGCCGCCTCCGTCCCCAGCATGGCCGCCTTGCGTGCAAGCCCCCAGTGATAGCCGGTCAGCCGGCCGTCCTTGGCCAGGGCGCGGTGGCAGGGGATCAGCCAGCTGATCGGGTTTGCCCCGATCGCGGCGCCTGTCGCCCGCGCCGCCTCCGGCCGCCCGGCCCAGGCGGCGACCTGTCCGTAGCTGGCGGTGCGGCCGGGCGGAATGCGCAGCAACGCCTTCCAGACCTGCAGGTGGAACGGCGGACCGATCAGCACCACGGGCACCGGCTCGCCATGGCCGAGGAAGGCCTTGCTCGCCATGGCCTCGGCGGCCTTGTCGTCGCGGACCCAACTGGCGGCAGGCCAGCGGGCGTGCATGTCGCTGAACGCCGCCTCCCAGCCGCCTTCCCCTTGCGTGAAGGCAAGCCCGCAAAGTCCCCGCGGCGCCACGACGAACAGGCCTTCGCCGAAGGGAGTCGGGGCGAGGCCCCAGCGCAGCTCCAGCCCCTCGCCTCGCCGGCGCGCCTCGCCCGGCGTCACCGCCTCGTGGGCGATGAACAGGTCGTGCAGCCGCGACGGACCTGAGAGACCCGCGTCGAGCGCCGCGCCCAGGACGCTTTCGCCGGCCTCCAGGCTCCGCCGGGCCTCGGCATGGGCGAGGGCGGCGACGAAGGTCTTGGGGCTCACCCCGGCCCAACGGGTGAAGATGCGCTGGAAGTGGAAGGGCGAGAGGCCCACCGCTGCGGCGGCGTCGTCGAGCGAGGGATGCTCGCTCCACCGCTCGGCCAGCCATGCGAGGGCCTTTTCCATGCGGTGATAGTCGCGCGCCTGCTCCTGCAAGCGCTCGAAGTCGGGATTGGTGATCAGATCGAGAGCCATGTTCGAAGGATAGGCGCGGCTCGCGGGTCCGTCCGCCCGGTTCTTGCGGTCACGGCGAAGCATGCCGTTCGGCCCGCGCCGAACGTATCGCCGCCTCTATCGCCTGGGCGAGATCCTCGCGCTGCTTGGATCCCAGCCCTTGGCCGATCGCCAGCCGCCGCCGCGACAGGGCGAGCCTGACCTGGCTCCCATGGCGACCGGACCGTTCGAGATCGACGCGGGTGAAGGTCGTAGGGGAGGTCCAGACCACGTCGGTCCTGCCGCCCCGCTCCTTCAGCACCTGCACCTCGTCGGCGGTGACCACCACCCGCTCCCGTGTCGCCGCCCTGCGGTAGCTGACCCGGAAGGCGATGAAGACTCCGAGCACGTCGAGCCCCAGGAACACCGGCGCGGGCCAGGCTCCCATGAGGAGGAAGATCCCGCCGACCACCAGGTTGAGGACGATCAGGACGCCCAGCAAGACCTTGAACCCGGCGAGCGGCAGGGACCGCTCGGGCGAGATCACCGTGTCCATGTGGATGCGAGCGACGTCCATGCGCCGAGGATAGGCCGAGGGCGAGCGCGCGCGAAGCTTGGCTGGGGACCCGGGCCGACGCATGTTCGGCCATGGCCAGGCCGCGACTCTCCCTCAAGGAACGCCAGCGCATCGAGACGCTGTTCGAACGTTTCGAGACCGGCTCCGCCCATCCCAAGACCGAGCTCGACTACGCCAGCCCCTTCACCCTCGTGGTGGCGGTCGTCCTTTCCGCCCAGGCCACCGACAAGTCGGTCAACAAGGCCACGGCGGAGCTGTTCAGGGTCGCCGACACGCCTCAGAAGATGGCGGCGCTGGGCGAAGAGGGGCTGATCCCCTTCATCAAGACCATCGGGCTCTTCCGGACCAAGGCGAAGAATGTCGTGGCCCTTTCACGTCTCCTGATCGAACGGCATGGGGGTCAGGTCCCGCTCCAGCGCGACGCGCTGCAGGCCCTCCCCGGCGTCGGCCGCAAGACCGCCAGCGTGGTGCTGAACGAGCTCGACATCGAGCCGGCGATCGCCGTGGACACCCACGTCTTCCGCGTGTCTCATCGGCTGGCGCTGGCCAGGGGCAAGACGCCCGATCAGGTCGAGGCCGAACTGATGAGCAAGGTTCCCGAGCGCTATCTCACCCGGGCGCACCACTGGCTGATCCTGCACGGCCGCTACACCTGCCTGGCGCGCCGCCCCAGATGCGAGACCTGCCTGGTCTCCGACCTCTGCCCTTCACGCGAGCTTTTCGTCGGCGCCTAGCGGCGTCTAGACGCTAATAACCTTCATAAGCAGGGCTGCTACTGCGGCGTGGGGACGTTGATCGGGCCCGTTGGCTTGGCGTTGCCCAGGACCTGGCCGCTCGGCAGGGTGACGGCGTTGAACAGGCCGCCGGTCTTGCCGTCACGCAGCGGGTTGAGCACCACGGTCACCTTGTCCCCCGGCTTCAGGGCGGTGCGCTTCCAGCCCTGGCGGACCAGGTTGTTCGGGCTGTTCAGCTCTACGCTCCACAGCTTGCCGTCGCCGGCTTCGAGCTCGATGTAGGCGTGGGGGTTGGTCCACTGGAATTGCCTGACGGTGCCCGCAATGCTCACCTGCCGGTTCTGGTCGAACATGGCGAAGGAGTGGTGGGCGAAGGCGCTGCCGCCGCCGAGCAGCACGGCGCCCGGGAGCAGGGCGCCAATGGCCGCGGCGATGTTCCTGGAGGCGGTTTTCATGCTTGCTTCCTTAGGTCCCTCTCAGGTTACCTTACAATAGCCTAAGCCGTAGTCGTCCAGTCATATCAGGTGAAGCCGAGTCGCGGCCGTGCGACATGGGCGTCCCAAGGGGGAGGAAATCGGGTTGAGAAACAGAACCGCCATGGCCGCGCTGGCCGCCTTAGCGGCCGCCGCCGTCGCCCTTCCCGGCCTGGCCCAGGTCGGCCCCGTGGTCGGCACGCCCAAGCCCGACGGGCTGAAGGCCGGAACCGGCGCCCCCTTCCCCAAGGGCCGCTATGCGGCCCTCGACCGGCTGCCGGACTGGGGGGGCATCTGGCTGCTCAGCTTCAATCGCCCAGCGGGATCCGGCGGGCCGCCCCCCCCGGCGCCGCCTCCGCCGCTGAAGGGCAAGTACCTCGACGAGTACAACGCCTGGCGCAAGACGATCCGCGAGAACAATGGGGTGGTGAAGTCCAACACCTCCCACTGCACACCGCCCGGGATGCCGGCCATCATGGCGATGTTCCAGTATCCCTACGAGTTCCTGTTCACCCCGGGCCGGGTGACCATCAACCAGGAAGCGTGGATGCAGACCCGGCATATCTGGACCGACGGCCGCCCCCATGCCGATGATCCGGACCCCACCTTCATGGGCGACTCCGTCGGACATTGGGAGGGCGACACCCTGGTGGCAGACACCATCGCGATCAAGGACACGGTCCCCCTGGCGACCGGGGCCATGCACTCAGACAAGCTGCACGTGAAGGAGCGGATCCACCTCAAGCCAGGCGACCCCGACACCCTGATCAACGAGATCACCGTCGAGGATCCCGACGCGCTGGAGCATCCCTACACCAACACGGTCACCTACCACCGCGACCGCTACGGCTCGCTGCTGGAGTTCGAATGCGCCGAGAACGACCGCAATCCGGTCGACGAGAAGGGCGACACGACCTTCCAGTAGAAGGCTCAGCCCTCGCCGGAAAACCTCTTCGCCTGGGCCACCCAGGCGTCGCGGACGGCGCGGCCCTTGAGGTCCAGGGCCCGATCGACTTCGGCGAGGTCGGCCTCGCTCCAGGCGGCGAGTTGGGCGAAGCGGGTGACGCCTCGCTCGGCCAGGGCCGCGGCCAGCTTGGGGCCGATCCCCACCAGCCGGGTCAGGTCGTCCGGGGTGTCGGCGGCCACGGCCGCGGCGTGGACCGCCACGGAGGCCGCGTCCTCCACCGCCGCGACAGAGGCCTCGGTCATGATCTCGGCGATCTCCACCGTGGTCACGGCGACATCGGCCGCCTCGGCGGCGGTGTGAGAGGCGGCGGCTTCCGCCAGCTCGATCATGGCGGCGGCCGGACGGGCAGCCGGAGCGGCGGCGACAGGAACAAAGGCCGACAGAGTGTCGGACCAGCGCTCGGACCACCACAAAGCAACATCCATGCTCGTGCGCCAACGCCCGAGCCAGTAGGACATGGCCGCCCGGCTGGCGGCGAACGGGTCGACATAAGGAGCGAAGGCTTCAAACTGGGGCAGGGCCTTGGCGGCGGGCATGAGCTGGCTCCGGACAGGTTGATGTTGCAGTGCAGCATAGCACGGAGAGTCATGGTGCGCGTGCGAAATTTCCAAGAAGGGCCCCTTTGATGCGCGTGGTCGCCGGGGAGCTGCGAGGACGGCCGATCCGGACCCCCGACGGGGCCGACGTGCGGCCGACGTCAGACCGGGCCCGCCAGGCGATCTTCAACATCCTGGAGCACGCGTCCTGGTCTGAAGGGCTGGAGGCGCGGCGGGTGCTCGACGTCTTCGCCGGCTCCGGGGCCATGGGCCTGGAGGCCCTGTCGCGAGGGGCGGCGTTCTGCCTGTTCGTGGACCTGGCGGAGCGCTCGCTGGCGGCCACGCGCGCCAACCTCGGAGCTTTCGGCCTGCAGTCGCGCGCGCGACTGCACCGGCAGGACGCGACCCGGATGACGCGCCGTCCGGAGATCGAGACGCCCTTCGATCTCGCCTTCCTGGATCCGCCCTACGGCAAGGAACTGGGCGGCCCGGCGCTGATGGCGCTGAGGAATGGAGGCTGGCTGGCCCCGGACGCGGTGGCGGTGCTGGAACAGGGGGCCGGCGAGGCGGCGCTGGAGCTGCCCGGTTTCGAGCGGCTGGACCAGCGGCGGTACGGCGCCGCCCAGGTGAGCTTCCTGCGCGTCACCTAGAAGCTTGGGCGGTATTCGAACTCCACCAGGAAAACCCGTTCGCCGGATCCGTGCTTGGCCATCTTCAGCAGGTCCACCACGCCCTGGAAGCCTGAGCGGCGCGCCAGCTCGGGGGTGATCCCTTCGAGCCCGATCTCGCGGAGGGAGGTCACCTCGATGTGGCCGTCGCCAAGCGGATATCGCCCGCCGACCTTCACGTGAGGCCTCTGCCAGATCCGCACCGAGCAGGTGATCTCGCCCCTCGCGACCGGCTCCCTGAGGCGCCTGGCGAACATCATGGCCCGCGGCTCAGAGGTTCAAGAGCGTCGGGTCCCCGCCCTGGGCGGCGATATTGACGCTGACGGCGCGCTCGACGGCGTAGCGCAAGAGGGCGTGTGGCCCGCCAGCCTTCGGACCTGTGCCGGACAGTCCCTCCCCTCCGAAGGGCTGGACGCCCACCACGGCGCCGATCATCGAGCGATTGACGTAGAGATTGCCGGCCGGAACTAGGGCCGCCACCTCCTCGGCGAAGGCCTCGATGCGGCTGTGCACGCCCAGCGTCAGGCCATAGCGGCGGGAGGCCAGCTGGCCGGCGACATCCTCCAGCTCGTCCGGATCGTAGCGGACCACGTGAAGGATCGGTCCGAACACCTCCGTCTCCAGGAAGGACGCCGACGGGATTTCCGCCAGCACGGGACCGAAGAAGACGCCGCCCTCGGTTCCGGCGGGCGGCTCCAGCCGGTGCAGCACCTTGGCCTCCCGTCCCAGCCGCTCGAGGTGCTGCTGCAGCGCGCGCCGAGCCTCGTCGTCGATCACCGGCCCCAGGTCGGTGGCCGGGTCGGACGGGTCCCCCAGCACCAGGGTGTCCATGGCGCCCGAGATCCCCTGGATCAGAAGGTCGGCGGTGTCGCGGGGCAGGAACAGCAGGCGCAGAGCCGAGCACCGCTGGCCGGCCGAGCCCAAGGCCGAGACCACCACGTCATCGATCACCTGCTCCCTCAGCGCGGTGGTGTCGACGAACATGCCGTTCATCCCGCCCGTCTCGGCGATGAAGGGCGAGATCGGCCCCTGGCGGGCCGCAAGACTCTGGTTGATCCGCCAAGCCGTATCCGTGCCGCCGGTGAAGGCGACGCCGTCGCAGCCGGGATGGCCGACCAGGGCGGCCCCCACAGTCTCACCGCGGCCGGGCAGCAGGTTGAGCAGCCGGGGATCCAGGCCCGCCTTGTGGTAGAGGCGCACCGCCTCGGCGGCGACCAGCGGCGTCTGTTCGGCGGGCTTGGCCAGCACGGCGTTGCCGGCGGCGAGGGCGGCGGCGATCTGGCCGGTGAAAATGGCCAGGGGGAAGTTCCAGGGGCTGATGCAGACGAAGACCCCGCGGCCCTTCAGGCGCAGGGTGTTGCGCTCTCCCGCGGGCCCGATCATCTCCTCGGCGGATGCGAACTGCCGCTCCGCCAGCTGGGCGTAGTAGCGGCAGAAGTCGGCGGCCTCGCGCACCTCGGCGATCGCGTCCGGCAGGGTCTTGCCGGCCTCGCGGGCGAGGATGGCGATCAGCCGGTCGCGGGCGCCTTCCAGGGCGTCGGCCATGGCGCGCAGCACCTCGGCGCGCGTCCGGCCGCCCGCCCGATCCCAGGCCGGCTGAGCGCTCCGGGCGGCGGCGAAGGCGGCGTCGACGTCCGCCGATCCGGCCTCGGCCACCTGGCCCAGCACGCGGCTCCGATCCGAAGGGCTCCGGGCCTCGGCGGGCTCGCCCGAGCGCAGCTCGCCTGCGATGATCGGGCCCGCGCCGAGCGTCTCGGCATCGATCGCCGCCACGGCCGCGGCCAGGCGTTCGCGGTCGGCCCGGATCGAAAGATCGACGCCTGCGGAGTTCAGCCGGGCGCCGTAGAGATCACGAGGCTTGGGGATCCGCGGGTGCGGCCCCGGTTGAGCCTTCACCGCCTCCACCGGATCGACGACCACCGCCTCGGGCGGGGTGCGCTCGTCGAGCAGGGTATGCACGAACGAGGTGTTGGCCCCGTTCTCCAGGAGCCGTCGGACCAGATAGGGCAGGAGGTCCTCGTGCCCGCCCACCGGCGCATAGGCGCGGACCGTCACCCCGTCGTATAGGTCGTCCGCGGCCTGGTAGAGCGCCTCGCCCATGCCGTGGAGGCGCTGGAATTCGATGCCGGCCCTGGCGTTGGAGGCCATCCGGCGGACCGCCGCCAGGGTGTGGGCATTGTGGGTGGCGAACTGGCCGAAGAGGTGGGGGGCCGCCGCTACCAGGGCCTTGGCGCACACTAGGTAGGACAAGTCGGTCGCCGCCTTGGTCGTATAGACGGCATAGTCCGGCCGGCCTGCAACCTGGCCCCGCTTGATCTCGGAATCCCAGTAGGCGCCCTTGACCAGGCGGACCATCAGCCGGCGCCCGCTCGACCGCGCCAGCGCTTCGATCTCGGCGATGACGAAGGGCGCGCGCTTTTGATAGGCCTGCACGGCGAGGCCGAGGCCCCGCCAATCGCCGAGGACCGGCTCGCGCGCCAACCGGTCCAGCAGCTTCAGCGAGAGGACCAGCCGGTCGGCCTCCTCCGCGTCGATGGTCAGGTTGAGGTCGTGACGGGCGGCGATCATCGCCAGCCGCTTCAGCCGCGGATAGAGCTCCTCGAGAACCCGCGCCTCCTGGGTCGCCTCATATCGTGGCGACAGCGCCGAGAGCTTGACCGAGACTCCATGCCCCCCCTCGGGCCCGGCCCCGCCGGAACGCTGGCCCACCGTCTCCAGCGCCGCGGCATAGGCCCGCTCGTAACGCTCGGCGTCCTGCGGCGTGCGGGCGCCTTCGCCCAGCATGTCGAAGGAGCAGATCATGCCCTCGCCCTTCGCCCGGGCGAGCGCCGCGTCGATGTTGCGGCCGAGCACGAACTGCTCGCCCATGATGCGGACGGCCTGGGCCACCGCAGCGCGGATCATCGGCTCGCCGACGCGGCCCGCCAATCGCTTCATGAACCCCGGCAGGTCGCGCCTCGCCTCCTCGTCCACGTCCACCAGCCGGCCCGTCAGCATCAGCCCCCACGTCGAGGCGTTGACGAACAGGCTGTCGGAGCGGCCGAGGTGGCTGGCCCAGTCGGCAGAGCCGATCTTCTCGGCGATCAGCTTGTCCCTGGTCTCCTGGTCCGGGGTGCGCAAAAGGGCCTCGGCGAGGCACATCAAGGCGAGGCCCTCGCGAGTGCCGAGCGAGAACTCCTGGAGGAAGCCCTCCACAACGCCCTGCCGGCGCGCCTTTCGCCGGGCGCCTCGCACCAGGGCCTCGGCTTCGGCGCGGACGGCCGCCCGGTCTTCGCCGGACAGCGGGCTGCGGGCCAGAAGATCGGAGACCGCCTCCGCCTCGTCCCGATATTTCCACGCGTCGAGCCCGTCCCAGTCGGTGGCGGGGCCGGCGATGACCTCCGCTTGGCTCACGCCGCGGCGTCCGACGCTTCGGAGCGGGCTTTGGGGAAGCGGCCGGCCCGCGAAATCGCCGAGGTGGCGGGGCGGCCGAGCTTGCCGTTGATCCAGCGGGCAGTCTCGATCAGGGCGTCGAGGTCCAGGCCGGTGTCGAACCCGCCCCGCTCCAGCATGTGGGCGAGGTCCTCGGTGGCGACGTTGCCGGTGGCCTTGGGGGCGAAGGGGCACCCGCCTATGCCGCCGCAGCTGGCGTCCAGCACATCGACCCCCGCGTCGACCCCGGCCGCCGTGTTGGCCAGGCCGGTGTTGCGGGTGTCATGGAAGTGGAGCCGGAGCCGCGCGCCGGGCGCGGCGGCGCGGACCGCGTCCACCCGCCGCCGGACGTCCCAGGGATCGGCCGCCCCGATGGTGTCGGCGATGGCGATCTCGGGGATCCCCAGGGCGGCCGCCTGGCGGGCGATCATCACGACGCGCTCGACCGGCACTTCGCCCTCGAACGGGCAGCCGAAGGCCACCGAAATGGTGAGGCTCAGGGGCGGGCCGCCGTTCTGCGCCTGGTCGCTGGCGATCTCGGCCATGGCGGCGATCTGCTGGGCGGTGTCGGCGTTCTGGTTGCGGAGTCCGAAGCTGTCTGTGGCGCAAACCACGACATTGGCCTCGTCGCAGCTGGTGGCCTTCAGCCGTTCCCAGCCCTTGAGGTTCAGCACCAGTCCGATGCGAGAGCGGCCCGGCGCGTGGGGCAGCGCGGCCATGATCTCCTCGGCGCCCGCCATCTGGGGCACGCGCCTGGGATTCACGAAGCTGGCCGCCTCCAGCCGGCGCACGCCCGCCGCCTCCAGACGCGCGATGAATTCCAGCCGCTCCTCGACCCCGAGGTTGGCGGCTTCGTTCTGCAGCCCGTCGCGGGGGCCGACGTCGACGATCTCGATCCTGCGGCTCACTTCTGATCTCCGCTCTCCAGCGAACGATATAGGAAGAGATCGACGGGCTTGTCCTTGGAGTAGTCGACGCCCTTGACCTCCGCCGCCGCGGCGGCGTGGGCTTCCTGGGCCTTCAGCGCCTCCTGGAACTCCTTGAGCTCCTTGGCCTCCACCACCGCCGGCCGGCCCTCCGAGATGGCCGCCGCAGCCACTTCGCCCGAGCCGAGGTCCGTGCGGGTGCCGAGCAGGAAGACGATCGAGGGCTCCGAGAAGCCGGCGACGGCGATCGGGCCGGGGGTGACGCCGTTCCGGGGGTCGAGACCTGCCCGCTTCACCGCAGCGGCCACCCGGCTGGAGACCCAGAGCGGCGACAGGGAGGGAGCCAGGCCGGCGGCCAGGGCGTCATGGCCAAGCGCGCCCAAGCCCAGGGCCGCGGCGAGGGCCGTCAAGGACCGCCGCCGAAACAGGACCAGCGCGATCGCCGCCGCGGCCGCAGCGAGCACGAAGACCGCCGCCACCACAGCCCAGCCCATGCTCGAGGGTCCGCCGTAGCGCGTCGCGAGCACAACCGCGGCGGCCGCGAGAAGAACGCCCGCCAGACCGCTGAGAACCGCGCCGACGAGGCGGCTGATCCGGCCGATGGGCTGTTGCAGGGCCGCCGCCATGAGCCAGGCCAGCGCGGCGTAGAGCGGCAGGGTGTAGTGCGGCAGCTTGGTCGGCGTCAGCTCGAAGACGAGCCAGGCGGGGACCAGCCAGCAGAGGGCGAAACGTACGCCCGTCTCGGCCCTCTGCTTCCAGCCCAGCACCAGGGCGGCCGGCAGGAGCACCGTCCCTGGGAACAGCAGGACCGGCGAGAGCAGCGCGTGCAATCCTGGCGGGGCCCCGTGGCTCTCCTGGCCCGACCCGATCTTGGAAAGCATGTCGCCGACCACCGCACCGGTCCAGAAGCCGCCGTCGGTGGTGACGGTGATCGCCCACGCCCAGGGGCCGACCACCAGAAGGATGAGCGCGACGCCCCAGGTCCAGCCCAGGCTTTGCATCCAGGCGGCCTTGCGGTCCCAGGCCCAGAGGGCCAGCAAGGTCAGGCCGGCGACGAGCGGGCCGATCGGCCCCTTGAGCAGGATCGAGGCGGCCATGCCGGCCCAGAACACCGCGCGCGTCCCGACTCCGGCGATCACCTCGTCATTGCTCGCGGCATAGATCCTGGCCAGGGCCGCCATCATCAGGGTGATCGCGGCGCAGAGGGCGGCGTCGGTCTTGGCGATGAAGCCTTCGGTGGAGAGGACCAGGCTGGCCCCCAGCAGGGAGCCCGCAGCAGCGGCGCCGGTGGGGCCGAAGAAGGCCGCCGCCCCCCAGGCGCAGGCCGCCGCCGCCGCCATGGCGCCGAGAAGCGAGGGGATGCGGTAGGCCCAGATGCGGCGCGCCTCCACCCGCGACAGCACCCCGACACTCAGCGACTGCAGCCAGTGGATCCCTACCGGCTTCTTGGAGCGCGGGGCGTCCTGCAGATTGATGGAGACGAAGTCGCCGGTCTCCAGCATCTGGGCAGTCGATTGGGCGAAGCGCGCCTCGTCGCGGTCCAGCACCGGCATGGCGAGCAGCCCCGGCAGCACCGCGAAGAGGGCCACGATCGCCGCGACCAGCGGCGCCCGCCAGCCTCCGGCGAGGAATCGATCGATGGGGGATTCGTCCATCCCCCGCTTGATAGCACGGCTGGCGCATCAGGCTCGGCCATATGAGGCCGATCAGGCGCGCGGATGCGCCTTGGCGTAGACGGCGAGCAGGCCGGCCGCGTCCACCCCGGTGTAGCGCTGGGTGGTGGAGAGGGAGGCGTGGCCGAGAAGCTCCTGGATGGAGCGGAGGTCGGCGCCGGCGCCCAGGAGGTGGGTTGCGAAGCTGTGACGCAGCGCATGCGGCGTCGCGCTGGACGGCAGCCCGAGCCGCCCGCGCAGCCGCTGCATCAGGGCCTGGGCCCGGCGAGGCGGATAGGGCCCGCCCCGTCTGGCGCGGAACAGGGGCTCGTCGGGCGCGAGCTGGAACGGCAGAGCCGCGGCGTATCGGTCCACGGCCTCGGCGACCTGCGGCAGCACCGGCGCGATACGCGTCTTCGACCCCTTGCCGAGGATGCGCAGCGAAGGCCCCAGCGGAACGTCCTTGCGCTTCAGGGACAGGGCCTCGGAGATGCGAAGGCCGCAGCCATAGAGCAGGGTGAGCAGAGCCACGTCCCGCGCAGCCTCCCACGGCTCCTGGTCGGGATCGGCGTCGGCCTCGAGGATCAGGCCGCGCGCCTGGTCCTCGGTGACGGGCCGGGGCATGGAGGGCTTCACCCGCGGGCCCCTGACGAGCTCCAGGGCCGGGTTGGGGACGCCCAGACGGCGGTCGAGGAAGCGGTGGAAGCTGCGGATGGCCGAGAGCGCCTGGGAGATGGACCTGGCCGAGAGAGGCCGCGCTCCTTGCCGGCGGAAAGCCAGGAAGGCGCGCACGTCGGCCGCCGCCACAGTCCCGAGGTCGGCCAGGGACAGCGACCCGCCCTTGTGCTGCTGCAGGAAATCCAGGTAGCGCCGGACGCCGTCCCCGTAGGCTTCGAGCGTCCGGGGCGACGCGCGCCGCTCGTGCGCCAGATGCTGGAGCCAGGCCGAAAGCGCTTCGGCCGAGGTCACCTAGAACACCGGCCAGCGCTCGGCGGTGCGCTCGACCACCCGGGCGAGGAAGGCCACCAGCTCGCACCCCATGTCGGCGGTGAAGCCGTCCGGGTCCGGGGAGCCGAAGGCGAGAACCCCCTGGCGGGCCGGCGACCACATGGCCATGCGCACGTAGGCGGCGCTGCGCACCTGCTCGGCGGCCTCGCCGAACACCAGCTCCGCCTCGACGGGCTCGCCCATGCGGGCCAGGCCTTCGGCCCCAAGCAGATTGTCGACCGCGCCTCCTGCCAGGGTGCGCCATCCGGAGGGCGTGCGGCCGGGCCGTTCCAGCGCCACCACCGCGCAGGTGAGGTTGAACCGCAGACGCGCGGCGTCCATCAGCCGACGCGACAGATCTGCGTGGTTGCGGGCCTCCAGGATCTCCAGCACCGTCGCGTGAGCCTGGGCCTGGGCGGCGTGGTTCGCCCGAGCCACAGCTTCCAGCTCGCGCCGCGCGGCCATGTCGGGGGCCTGAGCCAAAGCCCGGCGCGCCAGAGCCGGCGGAATGAAGTCCACCACATTGGCCGCGTGGATGCGCAGTCCAAGCTCGCCGAGGAGTTCCGGATCGCTACGGATCAGTCCGGGATCGGACCGGAGGAACGCCTGCACGGCGTCCCAGCTCAGCTGAATCTGCGCCTCGGCCTTGGCTTCGGCCTGGCCTTTGTCAGTCGCCCCCATCACGTCCCCCATACTAGGGCCATCGCCTCCCGCCCCGGGAGACTTGTTCCGCGGAGAGTAGAACCCCAGGTCCGGTTAATGTCCGCTTTCCCGGCTGTCCCCAGGCTGAGCCTTGCCGCCCCTCGACGGCGCCGCCGATCTCGGCGATGACCTCGCCATGAGCCGGATCGCCCAGGTCCTATTGCCCCTGCCTCTGCCCGAAGCTTTCGATTACGCGGAGCCGGAGGGGATGGAACTCAGGGTCGGCGAGCTGGTCGCCGTTCCGCTGGGTCCCCGTCAGGTCTCGGGCGCGGTCATCGCCTTGAAGGAGGCGCATGGGCACAATCGCCCTTTGAAGTCCGTGCTGGCCCGCCACGCCGAGCCCGTTCTGCCCGGGAGCGCACTCGAGTTCATCGACTGGGCGGCGCGCTACGCCGTCGACAGTCCGGGCCAGCCCCTCGCCATCGCCCTGCGCGGCGCGAGGGCCCCCAAGCCGCGACCGGAGATGGAGTGGCCATGGCGTTTCGCGCCGGCGCGGAAGTCAGCGATATGGAAT
>FTGK01000622.1_pt1 | contig 22759 bp, 23 predicted proteins | sample 1640691 | NCBI WGS metagenome assembly FTGK01 (sample SAMEA3914789, study PRJEB12502) | metagenome | biome: forest; material: soil | place: Canada | collected 2011-07-03 | depth 0.3 m | reverse complement strand
CTTCGTCAGCTACTACGACTACTACCAGCCCGAAGCCTACGTCCCGCGCACCGACACCTATATCGAGAAGGACTCCTCGATAAACGAGCAGATCGACCGGATGCGCCACGCGGCCACCCGGGCGATCCTCGAGCGCGACGACGTGATCGTGGTCGCCTCGGTGTCCTGCATCTACGGCATCGGCTCGGTCGAGACCTACTCGGCCATGACCTTCCAGCTCGCGGTCGGCGACCGGGTCAACGAGAAGCAGCTGCTCGCCGACCTCGTGGCCCAGCAATACAAGCGCAACGACCAGGCCTTCGAGCGCGGCACGTTCAGGAAGCGCGGCGACACGCTTGAGATCTTCCCCGCCCACTACGAGGACCGCGCCTGGCGCGTGCTGATGTTCGGCGACGAGGTGGAGGCGATCCATGAGTTCGATCCCCTCACCGGCAAGAAGGTCGCCGAGCTGCCGTCGATCAAGGTCTACGCCAACAGCCACTACGTGACGCCCCGCCCCACCCTGCAGCAGGCGGTTAAGGCGATCCGCGAGGAGATGAAGCAGCGGGTCGACTGGTTCGTGCAGAACGGCCAGCTGCTGGAGGCCCAAAGGCTGGAGCAACGCACCACCTTCGACCTGGAGATGATCGAGACGACCGGCTCGTGCGCCGGGATCGAGAACTACTCCCGCTACCTCACCGGGCGCCGCCCTGGCGAGCCGCCGCCGACCTTCTTCGAATACATCCCCGACAACGCCCTGCTGTTCGTCGACGAGAGCCACCAGACGGTGCCGCAGATCGGCGCCATGTTCCGCGGCGACTTCCGGCGCAAGACCACCCTGGCCGAGTACGGCTTCCGCCTGCCCTCCTGCCTCGACAACCGCCCGCTCAAGTTCGAGGAGTGGGACGCCATGCGGCCGCAGACCACCCATGTCTCGGCCACGCCGGGGCCCTGGGAGATGGAGCGCACCGGCGGGGTCTTCACCGAGCAGGTGATCCGCCCCACCGGCCTGATCGACCCCCCGGTCGAGGTGCGGCCGGTGTCGAAGGACGGCTTCAGCCAGGTCGACGACGTCATCGCCGAGTGCCGCGAGGTCGCCTTGCGCGGCTATCGCACCCTGGTCACCGTCCTGACCAAGAAGATGGCCGAGGACCTCACCGAGTACATGCACGAGCAGGGTCTTCGGGTCCGCTACATGCACTCGGACATCGACACCCTGGAGCGGATCGAGATCATCCGCGACCTCAGGCTCGGCGCCTTCGACATCCTGGTCGGCATCAACCTCTTGCGCGAAGGCCTCGACATCCCCGAGTGCGGCCTCGTCGCCATCCTGGACGCCGACAAGGAGGGCTTCCTCCGCTCCGAGACCAGCCTGATCCAGACCATCGGCCGCGCGGCGCGCAACGTCGACGGCAAGGTGATCCTCTACGCCGACCAGATCACCGGCTCGATGGAGCGAGCCATGGCGGAGACCCAGCGCCGCCGCGAGAAGCAGGCCGCCTACAACCTCGAGCACGGCATCACGCCCGAGAGCGTGAAGCGCAACATCAAGGACATCCTCGACAGCCCCTTCGAGCGCGGGGACCGGGTGGTGGTCGACGCCGGCGTCGCCGAGGACGCCCGCCCCTTCGTCGGCTCCAACTTCCAGGCCACCCTGCGCGACCTGGAAAGCCGCATGCGTGAAGCCGCCGCCAACCTGGAGTTCGAGGAGGCCGCGCGCCTCCGCGACGAGGTCAAGCGGCTGAAGATGCTGGACCTGGAGTTCGCCAACGAGGCCATGACCGGCGAAGGCGAGACCGCCGACCGCTCGGTGCCCAAGCGCGAGCGGGCCGTGGCCCGGGCGGACAAGATGCAGCGGATGCGGCGCGGGCGGCGGTAAGGGGCCCCCTGGATTGTCATCCCGGACGCAGCCCGCGGGAGCGGGCGGAGATCCGGGATCGGGTTGAGCGCAGGCGCCCGCGGCGATCCCGGACAAGCCGCGGTCGCGGCTTTCCGGGATGACAAGACTTCTGTCTTGACCTCCACGGTCCTCACAGCGACGGTCCCCCCACAACAAATCCCTTGGGGAGGGACCTCCGTGATCAAGCTCGCCAATCCTGCGCCGTTGGGCCTCTACGGCTTTGCGGTGACGACCATGATGCTCAGCATGTTCAACGTGAAGTGGTTCGGCCCGGTCGAGGCCTTTCCGCTGCTGATGACCACCGCCTTCGCCTTCGGCGGCACGGCCCAGTTCCTGGCCGGGCTGATGGAATATCCCCGCGGCAACACCTTCGGCATGGTGGCCTTCTGCTCCTACGGCAGCTTCTGGTGGGCGTTCGCCCTCTACATCTCCGGCGCCTTCGGCAAGGTCGCCCTGCTGAACCTCGGCGCCTGGCTGGTGATCTGGGCCGCCTTCACCTTCGTGCTCTGGCTCGCCACCCTGAAGGCCGCGACGCGGGCGCTGCAGATGGTATTCCTGACCCTGTGGATCGCCTTCCTGCTCCTGGGCCTCAGCCACCTGCTGAACATGGACATCCTGCACACCATCGGCGGCTGGATCGGCTTCCTCTGCGCGGTGCTGGCCTTCTATGTGGCCTCGGCGGAGATCCTAAACGAGGCCCACGCCAAGACGGTGCTTCCGGTCTGACACTCCAGCCGGCTCTGACCTCCTCGGCCTGAGGGCGCCTTCTCGACAGTTGCTTCCCGTGGTCGCCCACGGCCATATGGGGCCCTCAGCCGGGTTCCGAGGCCGTGGGCGATCTCCCTGAACGTCGCAAGCCGCTTCGCGCCCTGAAGGCGCACCCCGGGCCCACCTGCCTCGACCTGATGGCGGGCCCCGGCCTCATCCTGAAGGCCCTCGACAGCTCGCGGCCGGGCGCGCACCGGCTGGTGGTCCTGCCGGCCAGCCTGGACTTCGAGTTCCTCGACCACCTGAGGGAGATCCCCGACTGGGCCTGGGAGCCGGCGCGCCGCGAGGGCGGGCGGCTGGTGTTCGACGCCTCGCTCGAGGGGCACCGGCACGCGGTCAAGGACAGCCACGCCCTGCACCGGGTGCTGCAGCGCAAGCGGATCCCCCGCGCCAACGCCGTCTACCTCACCCAGGACCGGGGGTACGCCGAGGCGTACCGGCGGACCTTCGCGGGCGAGCCGCAGATGCGGATCCTGGTCTACGACTACTGGATCCGCGCGGTGGCGGGCGAGCACATGGCCGATGGCGAGGAGGTGTTCGAGACGCGGCTCGCCGCCTGGCGCGTGCGTCCTCGCCGGCGCGAGCGCCGGTTCCTGTCGCTGAACCACACCCTGCGGCCCCCCAAGATCCTGTTCCTGCTCCGCCTGCTGGACGCCGGGCTGTGGGATCGGGGCTTCGTCTCCACCGGCGGCCTGAAGCCGCGCCTGGGCTACCCGGGGTTCGCCGAGGGGGAGCTGGAGGCGGAGCTCGATCGCGAGCCGCGCCTTGGGGCGCTGGTCCGCGCCCTGGCGCCGCTCCTGCCGCGGCTCGACGCCATCGGCAGCGTCGCCTTCACCGCCCCGGGCGCCCGCTCCGACATCAGGCCGGCCATGGACCAGGCCCTGCCCGAATACGGCCGCAGCTGGTTCAGCGTGGTGACCGAGACCGAGATGGATGAGCGTCCGCTCAGGATCACCGAGAAGCCGCTGAAGCCCCTGATGAACTTCCATCCCTTCCTGGTGCTGGGGAACCCTGGCTCCCTCGACCTGCTGCGCGGCTACGGCTTCCGCAGCTTTCCGGGCCTGTTCGACGAGAGCTACGACGGCGAGCCGGACCCCGCGCGCCGGTTCGAGGCCGTCTTCCGGCAGGTCGAGCGGCTCTGCGGACTGGAGGAGGCCGAGCTCGAGCGCCTGGAGCGAGCGGCCGAAGACGCCGTCCTCCACAACGCCCGCCAGGCCCTGGTGGGGCTGCCGCGCCTGTTCCGCGAGCGGCTGGACCCGGACCTGATCGGCCGCATCCTTGCCCCCGCCGAAATCCAGCCGCCTCAATCCGACCGCACGGCTCAACTAGCCTGACCGGAGGCGGGCGAGGCGACCGCGGGCCGCCCGTGTTATAGAGTGAGGCCTATGTCCTGGTCCCGACTTCTGCTCTGCGGACTAGCCGCCGCAGCCGCCCTGCCCTCCCTTGCCGGCGCCGAGACGAACCTGACGCCCCGCGACCTGATGCTGCTGAACCGGGTCACCTGGGGGGCGACGCCCGCGGACGCGGCCGAGATGCAGAGGCTGGGTCCCAGGCGCTGGCTGGAGGCGCAGCTGCACCCCTCCGGCGACGACGGCCTGCCGCCGACGGTGCAGGCGGTGATCGCCGACCTTCCGGCCGTCAAGCAGCCCTTGAGCGAGATCCTGGCGGAAGAAGTGGGACTTAGGCCCGGCAAGGTCGCCAAGGCCATGACGGCGATGCAGGGCGTCGATACGCCGGAGGCCCGGCAGGCCATGTCCCAGGCCTACAAGCAGTACCTGTCGAACCGCCTGCATGACGCCATCGTCCAGTCGCTGATGCGCGACATCTATTCGAAGCACCAGCTGCTCGAGCAGATGACCTGGTTCTGGTTCAACCACTTCAACGTCTACCACCGCAAACGCGACATCCGCGCCATGCTGGTCGACTACGAGAACGGCGCGATCCGGCCGCATGCCCTCGGCAGGTTCCGCGACCTCCTGGAAGCGACGCTGCGCCACCCCGCCATGCTGCGCTACCTCGACAACGACCAGAACGCCGCCGGCAAGGTCAATGAGAACTACGCGCGCGAGCTGATGGAGCTGCACACCATGGGCGTGGGCTCCGGCTACACCCAGAAGGACGTGCAGGAGCTGGCGCGGATCCTCACCGGCGTCGGCGTCGACGAGAAGAACGAGGACCCGCAGCTGCCTCCCGACCAGCGGAAGCTCTACGTCCGCGACGGGGTGTTCGTCTTCAACCCGAAGCGGCACGACTTCGGCGACAAGGTCTTCCTCGGCCATCCGATCAAGGGCTCGGGGCTGGGCGAGGTCGAGCAGGCCCTGGACATCCTGAGCCAGCAGCCAGCCACCGCCCGGCATGTCTCGGGCGAGCTCGCCACCTACTTCGTGGGCGACAATCCCCCTCCTGCCCTGATCGAGCGCATGGCCGCAACCTTCCAGCGCAGCGGCGGAGACATCGCCGAGGTGCTGCAGACCCTGTTCGCCTCGAAGGAGTTCGAGGCCTCCCTGGGGACCCAGTTCAAGGACCCCATGCACTACGTCGTCTCGGCCGCGCGGCTGGAGTACGCCTCGACGCCGGTGATCAACATCAACCCCATGATCGGCTGGCTGGGCCAGCTGTCGGAAGGTCCCTACGATCACGAGACTCCCGATGGCTATCCGCTGGACTCCGGCGCCTGGAGCGGGCCCGGCCAGCTCTCCGCGCGCTTCGAGGTGGCGCGTCAGATGGCGGCCGGGCAGCAGACGTTCTTCACCCCGCCCAACCGGCACCCCGAGGGCGCCGCCGCCCAGCCGGAGATCCGTCCGGTGGTGGAGAAGGTCAGCCTGGACGGGCGTCTCGGCGCCTCCACCCGCGAGGTGCTGGGCCAGGCCGCCGGGCCGCTCGAGTGGAACGCGCTCTTCTTCTCCTCGCCCGAATTCATGCGCAGGTGAGCCGCGCCATGGCCCTCATGCATCGCCGCCATCTTCTGAAGCTCGCCGGGGCCTCGGTCCCCCTCGCCTACGCCGGCCAGGTCTGGGCGGCCCCCCAGGCCTCGACCCGGCTCCTCGTGGTCTTCCTGCGCGGCGCCTATGACGCGGCCAATGTGGTGATCCCGGTCGGCAGCGACTTCTACTACGAGGCGCGGCCGAACATCCGCATCGTGCGGCCGGACCCCGAGAATCCCAACGCCGCCCTGCCGCTCGACGCCGACTACGGCCTGCATCCCTGGCTGAAGGAGACGATCTATCCGCTCTGGCAGAAGGGCCAGGTCGCCTTCGTCCCCTTCGCGGGCCCCGCCGACGACCTCACCCGCAGCCACTTCGAGACCCAGGACACCATCGAGCTCGGCCAGCCGACCGGGGCCACGCGCAACTACCGCTCGGGCTTCCTCAGCCGGCTCTACGGCGAGCTGACCGGCCAGGCGCGGCCGATCGCCTTCACCGGCGAGATGCCCCTGAGCTTCCGGGGCGGCATGCCGGTGGCCAATGTCGCCGTCGACGCGGCCGACCGTCCGGGCGTCGATGAGAAGCAGGCCCAGCTGATCCTCAAGATGTACCAGGGGCAGGGGCTGGCGCTCTCGGTCGAGCGCGGCTTCCAGATGCGCCAGGAGGTCGAGCAGGCGCTCTCCAGCGAGATGATGGCCGCCAGCCGCGGCGCCGCCTCGGCGAAGGGCTTCGAGCGCGCCGCCCGCCGCATCGGACGGCTGATGCAGACCAACTACAACCTCGCCTTCGTCGACGTCGGCGGCTGGGACACCCACGTGAACCAGGGCTCGGTCGACGGCTATTTGGGCGACCAGCTGCGCCAGCTGGGGACCGGCCTCGCCGGCTTCGTGGAGGAGATCGGGCCGGCCTGGAACGACACGGTGGTGGTGGTGGTCTCCGAGTTCGGCCGCACCTTCCCGGAGAACGGCGACCGCGGCACCGACCACGGCCACGGCAGCGTCTATTGGGTGCTGGGCGGCGGCATCAAGGGCGGCAGGATCGTCGGCGAGCAGGTCAAGCTCTCGCGCGAGACGCTCAACGAGAAGCGCGACTACCCGGTGCTGACCGACTACCGCGCCCTGCTCGGCGGCCTCTTCCAGCGCATCTACGGCCTGGACCAGGCGCGCCTCGACGCCGTCTTCCCCAAGGCGGCGCCCAAAGACCTGCAGATCGTCTGAGGAGCGGAGGGCCATGGCCCGTGTCGTGGGCATCGACCACATCGTCCTGCGCGTCTCGGACTTCGAGGTGTCGCGGCGGTTCTACGACCGGCTGCTGACCTTCCTGGGCTTCGTCGAGGAGTGGGACCTCGGCCGGACGGTCGGCTGGAACAACGGGGTGACCATGGTCTGGGTGGTCGAGGCCGAAGCGGGCGCCAAGCCGCACCACACCGGCGACATCGGCTTCCACCACTACGCCTTCGAGCTGGACTCGAACGAGGCCGTGGACGAGCTCGGCGCCTTCCTGGAGCGCGAGGGCGTGACGATCGTCGACCCGCCCGCCGACTATCCCAGCTACGGCGAAGGCTATCGCGCGGTCTTCTTCCTGGACCCTGACGGGCTGAAGCTCGAGGGCATGTACTTCCTGGAGAAGGTCAAGCGCGGCGGCCGACCCCCGGAGCCGAAGTAGGGACCCCATCCCGCTCAGACCTGCTAAGGCCGCTGCGCCGCAAGCGCCTGCTTCCGGCCCGATCCGGGCTCTACGCTGCTGCGCAGCTCCGACCGGGATGACAAACTTTGGGTGTGTGGGCGCCGCGGCGTAGCTATGCTCTCTCAACGCCGCCGAAGGTTCAGGACGACATGAGCGACGACCTATCGATCCTTTTCGAGCCCTTCGACCTGAAGGGGCTGCCGCTGAAGAACCGCTTCGTCATGCCGGCCATGACCCGCTCCAGGACGCCCCCGCCGGGCACGCCGACGGAGCTGAACGCCCTCTACTACGCCCAGCGGGCCACGGCCGGGCTGGTCATCGCGGAGGGGACCAATCCGGTTCCGGGGGGCGCCGGGTTCCCCGGGGTGCCGGCGATCTACGCGCCCGAGCATGTGGAAGGATGGCGGCGCGTGGCGGCCGCCGTGCATGGCGCCGGCGGCAAGCTCTTCGTGCAGCTCTGGCACGGCGGCCGGATCTCCTCGGCGGCGTGGCAGCCGGACGGCCGCCCGCCGCTGGGCGCCTCCGCGGTGCAGGCCCAGAACGCCCTGTTCATGACGCCGGAGGGCCAGCGCGGACAGCCGGACACCCCGCGCGAAGCCACTCAAGGAGAGATCGACTGGCTGGTCGAAGGCTTCGCCAAGGCCGCGCGCAACGCCATCGCCGCCGGGTGCGACGGCGTCGAGATCCACGGCGCCAACGGCTATCTGGTGCACCAGTTCTTCTCCGACCGCGCCAACGTCCGCACCGATGGCTATGGCGGCGCCCCGAAGAACCGCATCCGCTTCGCCGTCGAGATCGCCGAGGCGATCGCCGCCGAGGTCGGGCCCGAGCGGACCGCCATCCGCATCTCGCCCCTCGCCGCCTACCAGGACGCGCCGGTCTCCGACCCGTCCGACGTCTATCCGCTGCTGCTGGCCGAGCTCGACCGGCTGGACATCGCCTATGTCCACTGCGTCGAGGGCGAGCCGGTGGGGCTCAACACCGGCAAGGGCGCCCCGGACCGGGAGTTCGACTTCCCGGCCGCGCGGCGGCTGTTCCGCGGCGCCTGGATCGCCAACAACGCCTATGAGCCCGACCGCGCGGCGCGGACCATCGCAGCGGGGAACGCGGACATGGTCTCCTTCGGCCGCAAGTTCATCGCCAATCCCGACCTGCCGATGCGGGTGAAGCTGGGCGCGCCCTTGAACAGCGTCGACAACTTGACCGCCTACGGCGGCGAGGCGGAGCGGGGCTACACGGACTATCCCTTCCTGGAGACGGAGCCGGCGGAGTAGCAGGATCTTGTCGTCCCGGCCGCAGGCGCGTCCGCGCCGGAGAGCCGGGATCGCCGCAAACGCCGGCGCTTGGCACAATCCCGGATAGCGGCTGCGCCGCTTCCGGGATGACAAACAGGGGAGGCGATGCCGTACGCCACAGCTCAAGACGGAACCCGCCTCTGGTGCGAGACGACCGGCGAAGGCCCTCCCCTTCTCCTCGCCCATGAGCTTGGGTCGGACGGACGCCAGTGGCTGGCGCAGGTGGAGGCGCTCTCAGACCGCTTCCGCTGCATCGTCCCCAACGCCCGCGGCTATCCGCCCTCGGACGCGCCGCGCGATGACGACGCATATCTCTGGGACCGCTTCGCCTCGGACCTCGGCGCGGTGCTGGATGCCGCGGGGGAATCGCGGGCCATGATCATGGGCTGGAGCATGGGCGCCTATGCCGCCCTGCAGTTCGCCCGGCTTCATCCCGAACGCGTGAGGGCCCTGGTGCTGGTGGGGATCGGCTCGGGCTCGCCTCCCGGCGAAGAGGCGCTCTGGCGGATGCAGATGGCGGACATGTCCGCCGCCTGGCTCCAGGACCCTCGGCGCGCCGCCCGGATGCTGGCCGAAGCTCCCAACCGTCAGGCCCTGCGGCGGACGGACCCCGAGGCGTTCGCGACCTGGCTCGGCGACCTCGAAGGCCATTCGCCCGAGGGCATGGCCCGCACCTGCCGCAACTACCAGGGCCGCCGGCCTTCGCTGCAGGACTTCGAAGAGGAATTCCGGACGCTGGAGATTCCTTCGCTGATCGTCTGCGGGGAAGAAGACGCCCCGTGCGTGGAGACCTCCCGCTGGCTGGCTCGGACCCTGCCGAACGCCCGCCTGTGGGAGCCGCAGGGATGCGGCCACGCGCCCAACCTGGAAGCGCCGGAGCTGTTCAATCGCGAGGTGGCGGCGTTCCTGGCCCGGATCAGTTCTTCCGGCGGTCCCGGATAAGCCGCTCTCGCGGCTTTCCGGGATGACACATTCTGACTTGTCATCCCGGCCGCAGGCGCGCAGCGCCGGAGAGCCGGGATCGCGAACGCACGATCTCAGGGCCGGATCGACTGCTGCACGCTGCATGCGTCGTAGACCGCCGGGTCACCCTTGGGCGCTTCGCCCTTGCCCATGACGATCTCGATGGTCTCCGCCAGCTGAGGGCCGCCGCCGAGGGGGATGCCGCCGACGCCGACGCCGAAGCTCGAGCCGCCGCGCCAGCCGTAGGAGCCGCTGCCGGCTCCGACAGAGAGGGTCGGGCCCCGCGGCGGGGAGGCCTGGCCGTAGCGCTCGGTGATACGGAACCAGTCGTAGCCCTGCTCCTGCGTCAGCTGGGCGGCGCGCAGCAGGGTGAGGTCGGCGACCCGCTCGCGGCCGGCGTCCGATCCGCCGCGGAAGGTCACGCGCCAGCGGTCGCTCTCGATCCGGCTCTGGCTGAAGCCGGAGCCCGACGGCGCCTGGAGCGGCGCATAGACCGTGGGCGTGGTGCAGGCGGCGAGGGCCAGGGTCAGGATCAGCGGGGCGAAGCGGCGTTTCATGCCGCAACAATGGCCGAGTCTAGGAGCCCGTTCCCTCCGGCGGCTTCAGGCCCACCGCGGCGAGCACCTCCAGCACGTCCACCGGCAGGGAGGCTTCGATATGCCGCCGTCCCCCATCCGGGTGGGGGAACTCCAGCGCCGCCGCGTGCAGCATCAGCCGAGGGACCGGTGCGCCGGCCAGGGTCAGGGCGCCGCCGTAGCGCACATCGCCGGCGATCGGCCGGCCGATGGACGCCAGGTGCACGCGCAGCTGGTGCATGCGGCCGGTCTCGGGGCTGAGCTCGACCAGGCCGGCCGCGCCATTGGCTCCAAGGGTCCGGTAGCGGGTGAGCGCGCTTTCCGCGTCCGGGTGCTCGGCCGCACAGGTCCGCATGTACGCCTCCCGGCCCAGCTCCTCTCGCCGGAGCGGCGTCTCGATGATCCCCTTGGCCGGGTCGGGCCCGCCCGGAGCAACGATGGCGAGATAGGTCTTCCGGAGCCGCCGCCCCATCACCGCCTTGCCGAGGAAGCCGGCCGCCGGCTTGGTCTTGGCGGTCAGGATCACTCCGGACGTGTCGCGGTCGAGCCGGTGGATCAGCCGCGGCCGCGCGTGTCCGGGCCTGGCGAAGGCCCAGAGCAGCTCGTCCAGGGTGTTCGCCTGCCCCCGTCCCCCCTGGCTCGAAAGCCCGGCGGGCTTGTTCAGGGCCATGACCTCGGCGTCCTCGTAGATCACCAGCGAGCGGACGAAGCGGGCCTCCTCCGGGGTGAGGGTGAGGGGCCGCAGGGCGGCCTTCTCCTTCCGAAGCGCAGGGGCCCGCCTCAACTGTCGCCGGCCCGCTTGCGCCTCAGCTCCGTCCAGCGGTCCAGCCGCTCCTTGATCCGCGCCTCCGCCCCCTCGCCCCGCGGCGTGTAGAACGCCCGCCGCTCCATCTCGTCGGGGAAGTAGTCCTGGCCGGAGAAGCCCTCCGCGGTGTTGTGGTCGTAGTCGTAGCCCTTGCCGTAGCCGAGGTCCTTCATCATCCGGGTCGGCGCATTGAGGATGTGCTTGGGCGGCATCAGGGAGCCGGTCTCGCGCGCGGCGCGCCGGGCGGCGCCGAAGGCGACATAGGCGGCATTGGACTTGGGCGCGCTGGCCAGATGGATGCAGCACTGGGCCAGGGCCAGCTCTCCCTCGGGCGAGCCCAGGAAGTCGTAGGTGTCGCGGGCGGCGACGGCGATCAGCAGGGCCGTGGGATCGGCCAGGCCGATGTCCTCGCTGGCGGCGCGGACCAGACGGCGGGCGATGAACAGGGGGTCCTCGCCACCCTCCAGCATGCGCGCGAGCCAGTAGAGGGCGGCGTCCGGATCGGAGCCGCGGATCGACTTATGCAGGGCGGAGATGAGGTTGTAGTGCTCCTCCCGGTCCTTGTCGTAGGCGGGGCTGCGCTTCTGCAGCACCTTGCCGAGCCCCGCCACGTCGAGCGGCGCCTCGGGGGCGATGTTGAACAGGGTCTCCGCGAGGGTGAGCACATAGCGGCCGTCGCCATCGGCCAGATGGACCAGGGCCTGGCGGGCCTGGGGCTCCAGCGGCAGGGCGCGCCCCTCGAAGGCCTCGGCGCGTTCGAGCAGCTGCTCCAGGGCCTCGTCGTCCAGCCGCTTCAGGACGAAGACCTGGCAGCGCGAGAGAAGCGCCCCGTTCAGCTCGAAGGAGGGGTTCTCGGTGGTGGCGCCCACCAGGGTCACCACGCCGGATTCCACGAAGGGCAGGAAGCCGTCCTGCTGGGCGCGGTTGAAACGGTGGATCTCGTCGACGAACAACAAGGTCGACTGGCCCGCCGCGCGGCGGCCCCTGGCGGCCTCGAACGCCTTCTTCAGGTCCGCGACGCCCGAGAACACCGCCGAGAGCTGCATGAACTCATAGCCCGCGGCCTTGGCCAGCAGCCGGGCGATGGTGGTCTTGCCGGTGCCGGGCGGGCCCCAGAGGATCATGGAGGCGAGGCGCCGCGCCTCGGCCATCCGCCCGATCGGCCCCTCGGGCCCCAGCAGGTGGTCCTGGCCCACGACCTCCGCCAGCGACTGCGGCCGCAGCCGGTCCGCCAGCGGCGACGGCGCTTCGGGCTCCAGCCCCGCGGCTTGGAAGAGGTCGGACATGGGACGGGTTTAGCAGACTCCATCAAACCGCTCATCCCGGTGAGCGGGGTTGGGGGTCTTGCGCCCTCCTTCCCATCGGCTAGACCCTCCCCGCCCCCGGTCAGCCCCGGTTCATGCGAACCCCGGCATCCAGGCGGCGGAGGAGACCCATGGTGGAGGACGTCCAGGCCCTGAAGGACGAGATCGCGCGCCTGAGCGGGCGCGTGGCCGTGCTCGAGGACGTCCACGCTGTCCGCACGCTCCACTTCAAGTACGGCTACTACATGGACGCCTGCCTCTACGAGGAGGTGATCGACCTCTTCGCCGAGGACTCGGAGGTGAAGTTCCTGAACGGCGTCTATGTCGGCAAGGCCGGCGTGCGTCGGCTCTACCGCGACTGGCTTAGCCAGGTCTGGACCGGCGGAAGGGACGGCATCCCGCGCGGCCTGCTCTACGACCATCTGCAGGTGCAGGACGTCGTGGACATCGCCCCGGACGGCGAGACCGCCTACGGCCGCTTCCGCGCCCTCATGCTGGGCGGCTGGCACGACACCATGGAGAACCCGCCCCAGGTGCCGCAGGAGATGTGGGAAGCCGGCATCTACGAGAACGCCTACCGCAAGGAGGACGGCGTTTGGAAGTTCTGGCGCTTCGACTACAACATGCTGTGGCAAGCCGAGTACCAGAAGGGCTGGGGGCACTCCGAAGTGCACCTTAAGCCCCTGACCCGGACCTGGCCTGAAGATCCCCGCGGACCGGACCGCCTGACGCCCACGACGCTGAAGGCGTGGCCGGAAACCCGCATCGTTCCCTTCCATTATCCTCACCCGGTGACGGGCAAACCTTGGCGAGACGACAAATGACCAATCCGATTGTGCTGGGCGTCGCGGCGGCGGCCGCTGTGATGGCCGCGGGCGTGGCCCAGGCGCACGTGAGCCATGCGAAACCGGCGCACGCGGCGCACGCCGCGGCGGGCGGAGCCGACTCCGCCAGCGGCGCCGCGATCTTCAAGCAGCAGTGCTCGCTCTGCCACTCGGTCGATCCGGGGGTGGAGAACGCCGCGCCGAACCTGCGCGGCGTGGTCGGCCGCAAGGCCGCCGGAGACCCGAAGTTCAGCGCCTACACCCCGGCGATCAAGGCCTCGAAGGTGGTCTGGAATACGGCGACGCTGGACGTCTTCCTCAGCGGCCCGGCGAAGATGATCCCGGGCACCGCCATGCCGATCACCCTGGGCGACCCCAAGCAGCGCCACGACGTGATCGCCTACCTGGCGTCGGTGAAGAGGTAGGCCTTACGGCTGCTTCGGCCGTGGTCTAGTCTCCCTGTACGGGCAGGGCCGGCTCGCAGTCCAATCGGAAAGGGAGGCGACGCATGCCGTCCGGAGCTTCTATACGCCTGTCCCTGCTGGCTGCGGCCGGCGTCCTGATGGCCGGGGCCGCGGCCTCGGCGCAACCGGCGCTGCCGCCAGAGTCGCCGGGACCGAAGGTCGACAACGCGATCGTCCGCGGCGACGTGGTGGTGTTCGGGGACTGGAAGAAGGATGCGCCCGGCGTCCGCCACCACATCACCCCGGCCTACCTGCAGGCGCCCTTCACCTCCGTCGGCGTCGGCGTGGCCAAGGTCGTGCCGCCGCCGGCGGGCGCCCTGCCAAAGGTCCCGGCCGGCTACCAGGTCGAGGTCTTCACCGACGGCCTGAAGACGCCGCGGGCCATGCGCACCGCGCCCAACGGCGACATCTTCGTCTCCGAGCAGGAGGCGGGCCGCGTCCGGGTGATCCGCGCCCTCGACGGCGCCGCCCATCCCGCCGAGAGCTCGACCTTCGTCGAGGGGCTCGACAACCCGTTCGGCATCGCCTTCTACCCCCTGGGCCCCAATCCCGAGTGGATCTACGTCGCCGAGCAGAACCGCGTGGTCCGCTACCCCTACCAGGACGGCGACCTCAAGGCCCGCGGCCCGGCCCAGGTGATCATCCCCCAGCTGGCTCCGACCAAGGAGGGGCACTGGACGCGCGACCTCACCTTCTCGGCCGACGGCGCGCGCCTGTTCGTCGCCGTCGGCTCGCAGGGCAACCTCGACGAGGGCATGGGCAAGAAGCCGCTGGAGGAGGCGATCGCCTACGACGAGGCCCACGGCTTCGGCGCCGCCTGGGGCGCGGACGAGCACCGCGCCGACGTCCTTGTGTCCGATCCCCTGGGCCAGGGGCTGCACGTCTTCGCGGCCGGCATCCGCAACTGCTCGGGGCTGACCCGCCAGCCGCAGACCGGCGAGATCTGGTGCTCGACCAACGAGCGGGACATGCTGGGAGACAACCTGGCGCCCGACTACGCCACCCACGTCAAGGAAGGCGCCTTCTACGGGTGGCCCTGGTACTACATCGGCAACCACGAGGAGCCGCGGCTGAAGGGCCAGCGGCCGGACCTGATGGGCCATGTCACAACCCCGGACGTGCTGCTCCAGGCCCACTCCGCCGCGGTGCAGATCCGCTTCTATGACGGCGCGGGTCCAGCGGCGCTGAAGCCCTTCGAAGGCGACGCGTTCATCGCCCTGCACGGCTCGTGGAACCGCACGTCGCGCACCGGCTACAAGGTGGTGGTGGCGCCGATGAAGAACGGCCAGCCCACCGGCGACTACGTCGACTTCATGACCGGCTTCGTGCTGAACGACTCCGACGTCTGGGGCCGCCCCTATGGCCTCGCCGTCATGCACGACGGCTCGCTCCTGGTCAGCGACGACGCCAACGGCCGCATCTACCGCGTGACGCCGGCGAAGTAGGGGCTCTGTTTCCTTGTCATCCCGGCCGGAGCCCGCCAGGGCGTAGAGCCGGGACCGGTCCTGGGCTGCTAGAGCCGGAAGTTGCCGGTGATCTCCTGGTTGCCGCGCTGGATGGTCAGCCTCCAGGCGCCGCCGGCGGCGGCGAGGGCCTGCTGGAGATCGGCCGTGGTGCGGATCTGCACCCCGTTGACGGCGCGCACGATGTCCCCGGGCTGAAGACCGACCTCGCGCGCCAGGGCGTCGTCGCCGACGGCGGTGACCACCACGCCCCTGGCCACGAAGGGATCCCCGCCGAGCTCCTGGGCGGTCGCCGGGGAGAGGTTGATCACCGTGGCGCCGGTCAGGGGATTGCGGCCGGTGATGGTGCGCTGGTCCCGGGCGGGGGTGGCCGGCGCGGCCTCCGCGCGGACGGTGACCGGCCGGTCGCCCCGGCCGCGGCGCACCTGCAGGCGCACCTGGTCGCCCACCGCATGCGTGGCCATGGCGTATTCGAGCGACGCCGGATCGTTGACCGGCTGGCCGTCGACCGAGAGGACGATGTCCTGCGGCTGCAGCCCGGCCCGGTCCGCGGCGCTGCCGGGATAGACCTCGGCGACCAGGACCCCCTCGGGGCGCGGCAGGCTGAGCGAGGCGGCGATCTCGCTGGAGACCTCCTGGCCGCGGACGCCGAGCCAGGGCCGCACCACCGCGTGACCGCCGCCCGCAGCGGCGTTGACCACCTGGCGGACCATCACCGCGGGGATGGCGAAGCCGATGCCCGCCGAACTGCCCGACTGCGAGACGATGAAGGTGTTGATGCCGATCAGCTCGCCGTTCATGTCGACGAGCGGCCCGCCGGAGTTGCCCGGGTTAATCGGGGCGTCGGTCTGGATGTAGGACGAGAAGTCGCTCTCCGACACCGCGGTGCGGCCGAGCGCAGAGACGATGCCGTTGGTGACCGTCTGGCCGACGCCGAAGGGGTCGCCGATGGCCAGCACCAGGTCGCCGACCTGGATGTCGTTGTGGTCGTCGATCGGAATGGTCGGCAGGCTCTCGCCCTTGGCGTCGATCTTCAGCACCGCGATGTCCGCCCGGGCGTCGTCGAGCAGGATGCGGGCCGCGAACTGGCGCCGGTCCGACAGCACCACCTGGATGTCGGTGCCGCCGGCCACGACGTGGTGGTTGGTGACGATCACCCCGTCCGGCCGCACGATGGCGCCCGAGCCCAGCGACTGCTCCACGCCCGAGCGCGGCCGCATGCCGAACATCTGCCAGAAGGGATCGACCTGCTGGCGCACGACCCTGCGGCTGAAGACGTTGACCACGGCCGGCGCGACCTTCCTGACCACGGGGGCGAAGGACATGCGCATGGCCCCGGCGCTTTCGGGCAGGCGGCGTTCGGGGATGGCGAAGCTCCCCTGCACGCCCTGGGCGCTCGACTTGCCGGGCTGGCCGCAGGCGGCGAGGACGCCGAGGGCGAGGACGGGGATCAGGGCACGGCGCAGGCGCATGGTTCTCCGGGGCTCCATGGTGAGCGCCGCGCACCTAGCGTCAGGTTTGCGGCCCTAGCAAGGCGCGTGCTCAGACGCGGGCGGCGTTGCGCAGCCCCTGCAGCGCCAGGAAGACGCCGATCAGCAGGCTGAGGCTGGCCAGCAGGAAGGGCGCGCCGAGGATGGCCGGACCGGCGCCCGAGGCGTGGGCCAGGGTATAGACCTCGCCGAACAGCATCGGTGCGACGATGCCCGCCACCGCCTGGAGGCTGGCGTTGGCGCCCTGCAGCCGGCCCTGCTCGCCGGCGGAGACCCGGCGGGTCATGATCGACTGCACGGCGGGGCCTGCGATGCCCCCCAGGGTCATGACCGGGATGCCGATCCAGAACATCGGGCCGATCGGCGCGGTCCCGAAGATCAGCGTGCCGGTCACCGAACAGAGCATGCCCGCGAGGATCACCCGGCGCTCGCCGAAGGCGCGGACCACCCGCCCCGACAGCCCCATCTGGACCGCGAAGGAGCACGCGCCGAAGAAGGTCATGCAGGCGGTGACCGACCCCACGCCCCAGCCGTAGCGGTCGGTGGCGTAGAGCACGAAGCAGGTCGGGAAGACCATGGTGGCGAACTGCACCAGCACCAGGATCATGGCCAGGCTGAACAGCCCCGCCTTCGACCGCAGCACCCCGACCGCGTTGAACGCTCCCAGGCGGAAGTGGAAGGGCGTGCGCCGCTCCGCGCTGAGCGACTCCGGCACTACGAAAAAACCGTAGGCCGCATTGATCAGAGAGAAGGCGCCGGCCGCCCAGAACGGCGCGCTGGGGCCCAGCGCCATGAAGGCGCCTCCCACGGCGGGGCCCATGACGAAGCCCGCGCTCATCGCCGCCTGCATCAGCCCATAGGCCCCAGCCCTCCGATCGGCGGGGGTGACGTCGGCGATATAGGCGAAGGCGGTCGCGATATTGGCCGAGGTCGCGCCTGAGACCAGGCGGATCAGCAGCAGCTGCCAGATGCTGGTGGCCAGCCCCATGCCGACATAGCTGAGGCCGAGGCCCGCAATGGAGAGCAGGAGGATCGGGCGGCGGCCATAGCGGTCCGAGAGGGCGCCCAGCAGCGGCGAGAACAGGAACTGCATCAGGGCGAAGACGGTCATGAAGAGGCCGTTCATCAGACCCGCGTCGCCCGCCCCGCCGGTCATCCTCTTGATCAGCAGCGGCAGCACCGGGGCGGTGATGCCCATGGCGATGGTGTCGATGGTCACCGCCACGAAGATGAAGGCGAGCGCCGCCTTCCGGCCGCCCGCCGGGGCGCCGGCTTCTGCGGGAGCGTCGCCCTCGGTCGCGGGCACGGGCGGGGCGTGGTCGGCCATCGGTCCTTGAGGCGGGGAAAGCTCGCGGGGACTCACCGCCGCGCAACCGGGGCGGAGTGATGGCCGCCGAAATTGACACCGTCAAGCGCTGTTCGGCGAAAGCCGGTCAGAGAGCCGGCTGGGCCGCGGCCGGCGCCTCCCGCGTGACCTGCCACGCCATGGCCATGGACACCAGCATCAGAGCGCCGGCCATGTAGAACGGAAGGCCGATCAGAGCCTCCGACCTGTGCGATGGCGACGTGGCGTAGGCGAAGGGCGTGGCGAACAGGGCCGGCCCGATCAGACCGGCGATGCTGGTGAGGCCGGTCATCGCCCCCTGCAACTTCCCCTGCTGGTCGGGTCCGACGAGGCGGGACATGAACGATTGGATGCACGGCGTGGCGATGCCCCAGAGGCAGAGGACGAAGATCCCCGCGAGGAACATCCAGCCCTGGGGCGCCAGTCCCAGGGCCACGAAGCCCGTGGCGCCGAAGAGCAGACCGACCAGAAGGGCCCGGCGTTCCCCCAGCCACGCCACGGTCGGCCGCACCAGCAGCGCCGAGACCACGAAGGACGACGCCCCGACCACCGCCAGCGAGACGCCGATCATCCCCGGCCCCCAGCCGTACCGCTCCAGGACATAGAGGGACCAGACCACCGCGAAGATCGAGTGCACCAGCCGGGCGACGAAATTGATCGCCGAGAGCCCGAGGAGCTGGGCGCTCGACGCCAGCATGCCGATCGTCGCGAAGGGGTTGGCCAGATGCAGCGAGACCGTCGACCGGTTCTCCGGCGCCAGCGACTCCGGGAGCACGAAGAAGCCGTAGGCGGCGTTGGCGAAGGTCAGGCCCGCGGCGGCGATGAAGGGGATCCTGAGGCCGAACTGTCCGAGCAGGCCGCCCAGCATAGGCCCGGCGACGAAGCCGATGCCGAAGGCGGCGCTCAGCAGGCCGTAGGCGGCCGCCCGCTTCTCCGGCGGGGTGACATCGGCGATGTAGGCGCCCGCCGTGGACATGTTGGCCGAAGTGATCCCGGCCAGCATCCGCCCGACGAACAGCCAGGCGAGGTTCGGCGCGGTGGCCATGATCAGGTAGTCGACCGCCAGGCCCACGCAGGAGATGAGGATCACGGGCCGGCGGCCGTAGCGGTCCGACAGGGAGCCCAGGATCGGCGCGGAGATGACCTGGGCCGCCGCGAAGATGGTCGAGAAAACGCCGAACACCACCGCCGAGCGGCTGGTGTCCCCGCCGAGGAATCCCTTGATCAGGTTGGGCCAGACCGGCCCGATCACCCCGTTGGCCACCATGTCGAGGGCGACGGTGATGAAGATGAAGGTCACGGCGGCCTTGCGGCGCCTCTCCCCGACCACCGGGCTCATCGGACGTGCTCCTTGATCGAGGCCAAAAGGACCTGCCACCACTCTGCGTGACGGCGCAGGAAGAGGGTGTCGGGGAAACCATGCCGCGCCACGTGCTGCTGGGGAACCGCGTCCCAGCCACGGTGCTCGACGGTGACGCGGGTCTCCTCGCCCACCGGCGTGAAGCTCACCTCGACCTCGGTGTCCTGACCGGCAGCGAAAGTGGCTTGCCGCCAGCCGAACACCAGCCGATGCGGCGGCTCCCAGACGCGGATGCGGCCGATCTCGAACACCTTGCCGCTGGCCAGCGTCTCGGTGAAGCGTCCGCCCACGCCCGGCTCGAAGGCGAGCACGCCGGGGCTCCGTGGGGTGAAGCTGAACAGCATGTTCGGCTTCCACCAAAGCCCCACCTCCCGCGTGAAGGCCTCGAACACCCGTTCTGGTGTGGCGCGGATCCGCAGCGCCACCAGGACGCGGGAAGTCACTGCCTCGCCTCGAGAGCTACCTCCCCCGCTGCTTTCGCAGAAGGGGAGGTAGGATGAGCGCGGCATCGGCGCCCGCGTGCTCACCCCTCCCCCGTCTCGATGTAAGCCTTGAGCGCGGAGAGCTGCTCGGTCCACAGGCGCTCGGTCTCCTCGAGCCAGGCTTTCAGGTGGGCCATGGGTTGGGGCCTCAGGCGGTAGATGCGGACGCGGGTGTCGAACTCGGCGGGGGTCTCCTCCACCAGCCGGCTTTCGCGCAGGGTCTTCAGGTGGCGGCTCATCGCCGGCGGCGAGAGGCCGACCGCCTCCGCCAGCTCTCCGGCGCGCCGCGGCCGCTCGCGCAGCAGCTCGACCACATGCCGCCGGTGCGGATCTGCGAGCGCCGAGAAGGTGCGGTCGATCAGGCGCTGGGCCGCGCGGCTCATGGGGCCTCCGTGGCGATCAGTTTTGCCGGAGCGGTGTTCCGCCAGGCCATGCCGAGTGCGCTCCTGGCCGTGTCCTGGTCGGCCGCGGCGAGGATGAGATGGGTCCAGCCGCGCAGGCCCCAGGCTCCCGCGGACGGCGAGAACATGTGTGGCTCGGCGGCCATCAGGACCTCCTGCTGGTCAGGCGTCAGCTTCAGGCTCGCCTTGGCGCCGGTGTGGTCGAGGCCGGCGAAGATCTTGCCGCCGACGCGGAAGTCCGGATGGCCCATGTGCCCCTGCTCGACCGCCCCGGGCATTGCCAGCGCCAGGCGGCGAAAGTCGTCGGGGGTCACGGCGCCCGCCGGATCGTCTGGCCGAAGGACCAGCTCTGGCCCTCCGGATCCAGGCAGGTGAAGACGCGGTCGCCATAGGGCTGGTCTTCGGGCTCCCTTACGATCTTCGCCCCGGCCAAGCGCGCGCGCTCGCAGATCTCGTCGATGCCGCCCGTCAGCTGGACATGCACGTGCCCGGTGATGCGCCCGCCGACGTCGAGGGGCGAGGCGCCGTCGTGGCTGGGCGGTCCCACCACCATCACCACCTGGCCTTCGAACACGCTTTCGGAGTGCATCACCCGGCCGCCCTCGACCTCCACCATGAGCCTCGTTTCGAAGCCGAAGGCGCTTTCGAGGAATTGCAGCGCGGCCTTGGGGTCGCGGTAGAACAGAAGCGGCGAGACCGAGGGCGCGTCCATCAGCGGGGCCTGTGCTCTGTGCCTTCGCCATAGGTGATCCCGAGCATGCGCCCGGGCTCGAGGATGCGGGCGATGTGCCAGGCGCCGGGCGGCACCATGAGGGTCGATCCGGGGCCCGCCTCCACGGTGCGGCGGGCGCCCTCCTCCTCGAAGGTCATCTCCAGCCGCCCGTCGAGGATGACCAGGACCTCGTGCCCCCTGGGATGCATTTCCCAGTGCGGCCAGTCGGCGCTGAAGGGGTAGACGCCGACCAGATAGGCCATGTCCGACGGCGCCTTGGACATGCGCTCGCCGAAGTGCGCGCCCGCGAGACTGTCCGCGCGACCGTCGCTGGCGAGGGAGAGATAGGTCTGCTCCAGGTCGAAGGCCGCGCTCACCGCTCCCCTCCCCGCGCGAAGCGCAGGCCGCTGGCGGCCTCCATCTCGGCGACCGAGAGGTCCTGCACCTTCTGGGCGAAGTTCCAGACGTGGCCCTCGAGGTCGAGCGCGCGATAGGCGCGATCGCCGTAGAACTGGTCGGCCGGCTCGTAGGTGATGCGCGCTCCGGCGGCCCTGGCGCGCTCGCAGTGCTCGTCCAGCCCCTCGTCCATGTAGAGGCGGATGAACTGGGTGCCCACGCCCCCGAGCGACGCAGGGCTCTTCAGACTGGCGGGGCCGATGATCTCGGCCGACGCCCATTCGCCGCCGACCCCGATGGCGGCGCCGCGCCAGCTCATCTCGGCATGCCCGAGCCGCCCCTCCTGGTCGGTCACCAGCATGGCCAGCTCGAAGCCGAACGCCCGCTCCAGCCAATCCAGGGCCGCCATGGGGTCCCTGTAGAAGACCACCGGGACAAGGGGGCTGGGCATGCCCGCTCCTTCCTATTCACGGAGATATTTAACTCACACGAGAAGTTATTCGTCAAGTCGGCGAAACGCAACTGAGACCCGACCAGGTGACAAGGCCGCGTAGCCGCGCGCCTGTTTGGAATTGGCGTAATTTTGCTATCCTTGCCATCGGGTGACGCCGAGGGGTTGGGCTGTGGCGGGGCCGGGTATCGAGCATTGGGCGTCGTTTTGCGGCGAGCGCGCCTCGCCCCGGGGCGTGCGGGATCTGATCGCCGATCCGCGCTGGCCCGACGTCATGCGCGCGGGCCTCGGCGCCGGCCTGGCCCACTACGACACCTGCCACCTGGGCGCGCAGATGTTCTCAGACGCGGGCATGGTCTTCGCCGGCTTTGCGGCCCTGATGCTCGACGCGCGGGAAGAGCTCACCCACTCGGCCTTCCGGGCCGCCGCTTCGGCCGGGGGCCTGATGAGTCCTGGCCGGGCCTCCGCCATGCTGGCGCGGATGCGCGCCACCGGGTTCGTCGCCCCGGCCCGGACCACTCCGGACGGCCGGGTCCGCCGGTATACGGCGACCGACGCCATGGTGCAGGACTTCCGCCTTCGGGCCGGAATGAACCTCTCCGCGCTCGCCGTGCTCGACGACCGCGCAGAGGCGATCCTGGCGAGCCTGGAGGAGCGCGACGCCCTGCTCGAATTCTGCCGTTGCTGGGGCGAGGTTCAGGCGGGGCCGATCGTCTCGGCCGAGCGGATCGACACGCCCTTCTTCCAACTGATCGAGCGCCATCTGGCGGTGACCCTGGTCACGGCGCTGTTCATTTCGATCGACGAGGGCGGCGAATTCCCGAGGCCGGGTCTGACGCCATTCAGCGTCCTGGGCCTCGCGACCCGCCTTCGGACCTCGACCATGCAGACCCGGCGTCTGCTCGAGGGGATGGCCGCGAACGGATTCGTCACCCTCGCCGAACGGCGCATCGCGGTGACGCCGGCCCTGGTCGCCGAGGCGAACGCCTTCTTCGCGATCCAGGTGATCGGGGTGGCCGAGATGGCCGCGCGCTACCTGGCGGCGCGGCCCCTGATCGGCGCCGCCGCCTGAGGCGAAGACGTCAGTCCTCGCCCCGGGCCTCCTGGGCCGGACCGGAGTCCAGGCCCTTGGCCTCGACGTCGCGGTCGACGAACTCGATCACCGCCACCGG
>FTGK01000641.1_pt1 | contig 23072 bp, 20 predicted proteins | sample 1640691 | NCBI WGS metagenome assembly FTGK01 (sample SAMEA3914789, study PRJEB12502) | metagenome | biome: forest; material: soil | place: Canada | collected 2011-07-03 | depth 0.3 m | reverse complement strand
GTTGGGCCTGAAGTCGAACTCGCCGCCATAGCCGAAGCGGCGGCGGTGGTAGTCGTAGCGGCGCAGCTGGATGTCGGCATAGGACCGGTCGACGGTCGGGTCGTTGTAGTCCTCCTCGATGTCGTCGAAGCCGCGCCGGTCGGTCCGGCGGGAGGCGGTCAGCACCAGGGAGAAGGGAGTCGGATTGGAGAAGAATCCCGCGCCGACCGGCTCGTCCCCTCCCTCGCCCTCGAGGTGGAGGCCCGAGCCCCCGAAGCCGAAGCGCGCGCCCACCGCCGCTTCCAGCTGGAGCGGACCGGCATGGCCGTGCATCGGCTCGTAACCCCAGCCGGCGGCGCCCTCGAAGAAGGGCTTCATGATGGTCGCCGCGGTGCGGGGCGTCAGGTCGACCGAGCCGCCCAGCCCCTCGGCCTCGTGGTCGGGAAGAGGGGTCTTGTAGACCACCAGGCCGTCGATCGCGCCGGTGGGAATGGTGTCGTATTCCACCGCCCGGCCCCCGCCGCCGAAGTAGGTGCCGCCCGGGAAGGTGTTGAGCATCGGCACGCCGCCAAAGGTCGCGCCCGCCAGGTTGCCGTCGATGCCGCGGATGTTCACGAACCGCCCCTCGCCGGTGTCGGTGGAGATCGACACCCCCGGAATCCGTCCCAGCGCTTCGGCGGCATTGAAGTCGGGATACTTGAGGATGGTCTCGGCCGACTGGACGTTGACCAGGTTGGGGGCTTCGAACTGGACCTTCCGCGCCACGACTTCCTGGCGGGGCGCAGTGACCACCACCTCGCCGACGGAGGTGGACGTCTGGGCGTGCGCCCCTGCGGCCATGAGAAGCGCGCCCGACCCCAGGAGGGTCGACCGAAGAAGATCCGCCATGCGCAAGTCCCCAAAAGAATTCCGCGGCGCGCCTAGGTCTCAGCCCATTTCCGCCACACCCCTGCTTTGGCCATAAGTCTTTGACAGGTCAGTGACAGCGACTTGATAGTTCCGTGACGGGATATTCCTTGCACGGAGCACCGGATAATCTTTGCGGAACTCCGAGCTTGACTTGATGTCCCCGGACCGCTTCACGTTCGCCGGACGCGCCCGCCAAAAGGACCTTCCATGAAAGCCATCCGTATCGCCGCCTCGATTGGCCTCGCCGGCGCCGCTCTCGCCGCGGGAGCCGCCCCGGCCCAGCCGGCGGCCCCTGGCTATCGCCTGGCCCGGAGCATCCCGCTCGGCGCGCCCGATCGCTGGGACTACGTGGTGTTCGATGCGTCCCAGCACCGCGTCTATGTCGCGCACAGCGATCGCCTGACGGTGGTGGACGCCCTGTCCGGCAAGGTGATCGGCGCCGTGCAGCCCGTGGCCAGCGGGACTCACGGGACGGGGATCTCGCCGGAGACCGCCCAGGGGTTCACCGACGACGGCAAGGCCGGCGTGGCCGTGGCCTTCGACCTCAAGACCCTCGCCATCAAGACCACCATCCCGGCCGCGCCCGACGCCGACGGCATCGTCGCGGACCGGGCGAGCGGACGCCTGTTCGTGGTCGACGGCGATTCGGCGAAGGTGTCGGTGATCGATCCGAAGACCGACAAGGCGGCGGGGTCCATCGAGGCGGGCGGCAAGCTCGAGGCGGCCGTCGCGGACGACCACGGGCGGCTCTACGTCAACGGCGAGGAGAAGCGGGAGATCGTGGTGGTGGACACCCGCTCCGCCAAGATCGTCGGCCGCTGGGCCATGCCGATGTGCGAGAGCCCGCACGGGATCGCGGTGGACTATTCCGGCCGCCGGCTTTTCTCCACCTGCGCCAACGGCCTGATGGTGGTGCTGAACACGAACACGGGCGCGGTCGTCGCCACCCCGCCCATCGGCCGCGGCAGCGATTCGGCGGGCTGGGATCCCGTCCGCAAGCGCGTGTTCAGCTCCAACGGCGACGGCACGGTCTCGGTGATCCAGCAGAAGACGCCGGACCGCTACGTCGCCCTGGGCCCGATCCCCACCTCGAAGGGCGCGCGCACCATGGCCGTCGATCCCGTCTCGGGCAGGCTGTTCGTGGCCGGCGGCGAGCTCGATCCCAGCACACCGGCCGGCGCCCGCCCGCGCCCCCTGCCCGGCAGCCTTCGATTGATGGTGTTCGAGCCGCTGCGATAGCCTATGCCGGCATGACGCGATCCAGAGAGTGAGGAAGTGAGCATGCCTCCAGCCGCCGAACACGGCCGCGGTACCGGCGAGGAGATCCTGGCGAAGGTCCCAGCGATCACCTTGGGATTCTGGATCATCAAGGTGCTGGCGACGACGCTGGGAGAGACCGGGGGCGACACCGTCACCATGTCGTGGCTCGGGGAAACCACCCCCCATCCCGTGCCGAACGGCTATCTGATCGGCACCGCCATCTTCGGCGTGCTGCTGGTCGCCCTGGTCTGGTTCCAGATCAGGGCCAGACGCTTCAACAGGTGGCTCTATTGGGCGACGATCGTCGCCTCCACGACAGCGGGCACGACGCTCGCCGACTTCGCCGACCGGTCGCTCGGCGTCGGCTATCCGGGCGGCTCGCTGCTCCTGCTCGCCTGTGTGCTCGTCTCCCTGTTCGCCTGGTACAAGACCCTGGGGACGGTCGACGTGAACACCGTCTCCGGTCCACGCCAAGAGACCTTCTACTGGATCACCATCACCTTCTCGCAGACGCTGGGGACGGCGCTCGGCGACTGGATCGCGGACGCCGGCCTCGGCTATTCGGGCGGGGCGCTGGTGTTCGGGGCGGGGCTCCTGGTGCTCGCCATCCTCTATTTCACCACCAAGGTCTCCCGCGTCCTGCTGTTCTGGGCGGCCTTCATCCTGACCCGGCCCCTGGGCGCCACCGTCGGCGATTTCCTCGACAAGCCGCTCGCCAAGGGCGGGCTGGAGCTGAGCCGACCTCTGGCCTCGGTCATCCTGCTGGCCATCATCATCGTGCTGATCGTCGTCCTGCCGCAGCGTCCCGGCCGGCATCCGGGCCAGGCGGAAGCGGCGGCCTGACCCCCGGCCGGGTGGCCCTGGCGATCACCGCAGGGCGCCAGATTAGAGCCCCTTTTGCTCGCCGAACGGCGGAGTCCCAAGCCCGCGCCGCATGGCTGGAACTTGGCCTGACGGGCGCCGTTGTGGTCCTGCCTTCCGGGCCCGGCCCCGGTCGGCTGGGGACCTGAAGCTGGGGGTCGCGAATGCCGAAGGGCGGATGGCGCTGTCTCTTGATCCTCTGCGCCTGGTGGGCGCCTGAGTTCGGCCACGCCCAGGCCCGCGGCTCTGTGTTCCTCGAAGACCTGACCTGGACGGAAGTCCGCGGCCTCGTCGCCTCGGGCGTCACCACCGTCATCATCCCCGTCGGCGGCGTAGAGCAGAGCGGTCCGCACATGGCGCTCGGCAAGCACGACGTGCGGGTGCGGATCCTTGCCGACCAGATCGCCCGCAGCCTCGGCCGGACGCTGGTCGCGCCGGTGGTCGCCTATGTGCCGGAGGGGGCCGTCGATCCGCCCACGGAGCACATGCGCTTTGCCGGAACCATCACCGTGCCCGCCGCGGCCTTCCGCGCGGTGCTGGCCTCGGCGGCGATGAGCCTGCAGCACGCCGGCTTCCGCGACGTGGTGCTGATCGGGGACCACGGCGGCTATCAGGCCGACCTCAAGGCGGTCGCCGAGCAGCTGAACCGCCGCTGGGTGAAGACCCCGGCCCGGGCGCACTATATCGGCGCCTACTATGCCGCCGCCCAGGCGGGCTTCGACGCCGAGCTGAGGAGCCGGGGTTTTGCGCCCAGGGAGATCGGGACCCACGCGGGCCTGGCCGACACCTCCCTGTCCCTGGCCCTGGACCCAGGGCTGGTCAGGGCCCAGGCGCTGCGCCAGCCGGGGTCCAGCTCGCCGGCCAACGGGGTCTATGGCGATCCCAGCCGCGCCAGCGCCGCCCTTGGTCAGATCGGGGTCAGGGGAATCGTGCAATCCGCCGTTGCCGCCATCCGCGCCGAGCAGGCAAGACACTGATGTCCAGGTTCCGCCCATCCCTGCTCTTCGCCCTCGCCCTCGCCGCCTGCTCGCGCGGCGGCGGCCCGGCCCCCGCGCCCGCCCCGGTCGACATCTATCGCGCGCCGGAGATGAGCCGCCTCAGTCCGGCGGTGAAAGGGGCGCTGGCGCGCGTCTATGTGCCCGATCTCGGGTCCGACGACGTGACGGTGATCGATCCCGCCCAGCTGAAGGTGGTGGACCGCTTCAAGGTGGGGCGTGGCCCGCAGCATGTCGTGCCCGCCTGGGACCTGAAGTCCCTGTGGGTGACCGGCAGCGCCAACGGCAGGACACCCGGCAGTCTGACGCGGATCGACCCCCAGACCGCAAAGCCGACGCGGACCCTGACCGTCCCCGATGCCTACAACATGTACTTCACACCCGACGGCCGCTCAGCCATCGTGGTCGCCGAGTCCCGGCGCCGGCTGGAGTTCCGCGATCCTCACAGCATGAAGCTGCAGGGCTCGATCGGCACGCCTGGATGCCGCGGGATCAACCACGCGGATTTCTCGCCTTCGGGCGACTACGCCATCTTCACCTGCGAGTTCGGCGGCGCCGTGGCCAAGATCGACGTGCGCCAGCGCCGGGTCGTCGGGGTGCTGAAGCTGGCGCAGGGCGGCATGCCCCAGGACGTCCGCAGCTCGCCGGACGGCCGCATCTTCTATGTCGCCAACATGATGACCGACGGCGTCCACCTGATCGATCCCGACGCCTTCAAGGAGGTCGGTTTCATCGCGACCGGCATAGGGGCGCACGGGCTCTACCCGAGCCGCGACGGCCGCAGGCTCTATGTGAGCAACCGCGGCTCGCACCTGGTGGGCGGACCGCCGCATGGCCCCGGGAGCATCTCGGTGATCGATTTCGCCAGCCGCAAGGTGATCGCCAAATGGCCGATTCCCGGCGGCGGAAGCCCCGACATGGGCAACGTCAGCGCCGATGGCCGGCGGCTGTGGATATCCGGCCGCTTCGACGACGTGGTCTACGCCGTCGACACCGCCACCGGCCACGTCGACAAGATCCCGGTCGGCCACACGCCGCACGGTCTCACCGTCTGGCCGCAGCCCGGCCGCTACTCGCTCGGACATACCGGGGTGATGAGATAGGCCGATGGACCAGGGCTGGGAGATGCGGGTCGAGCGCCTGGCCGAACAGGCCCGTGGCGGGCTGAGACGCACCATCGGACGCTACCGCATCTTCCACGACGGCGCCCTGCGCCCCGGCCTGGCCGGCTGGACCGTCGAGGCGCCCGGACCGGGCGACAACCTGACGCCCGACAACGGCCTCAGGATCGAGGCCGGCGCCTATCCCCTCACTGCCAGTCTGAGCGACAACTATGCCACCCTTGGCTATGTGCTGAGCGACGACCCCGGCCGCTCGCCAAAGCCCTGTCTCGGCGTGGCGGACACCGGCGCCCGCACCTGGATCCTGGTCCACCCAGGCGACGGGTTCCGCATCAGCACCGGCTGCATCAACCTGACCGGGGAGCTGGCGACCGGCGAGGCCGACATCGGCTTTGGCGACAGCCGCGACCGCGTGGTGGCGCTGATCGGCGATCTGCGCAGCTATCTGGGCCCCGCGTTCCCCCGGGAAAACGGGCGACCCCTGCCTGGCGCACGACTGGTGATCGCCGGCGAGCCTTGATGGCGCCGGCTACCTGACCGGATCGAACATCAGCACCCGCGCGCTGCCAGGGATCATTTTGGGGCGCTGGCCGGGGACGGAGCTGGGGTCCTGGTCGGCCACCGGCACGAACAGGCGGCCGGTGACGGTATCGACATCCATGGTCCGCCCGGAGACCACCGTCTTGATCTCCTCGAGCTGGACGTATTTGTCGGGTGTCACCTCCTGGTAGACGCTGACCGTACCGTCCCGGCCGTTGGACGAGAACACCCGCTTCCTGTGGGAATCGAAGGCGACGGCGTCGTTGCCGCGGCCGATGGGGAGCTCGGTCACCAGCTTGCCGCTGCGGGTGTCGACCACCATCATCTTCGAGTTGACGCAGCCGACGAAGGCGCGATGACTGGCGCCGTCGACGGCCAGGCCGTGCGGGCGCTCGCAGTCGGGGATCGGCCAGCGGGCGATGACGCCGTTGGTGCGCGGGTCGATCTCGATCAGGGTCTTCTTCTCGACGCCGGCGACGAACACCTTGCCGGCGGCGCCGACGCCGTATTCGAGGCCCTCGCCGACATCGATGTCGGCGACCGGCTTGTCGGTCTTCGGATCGACCACGGTGATCTTCTTGGAGTCGCCCTCGACGATGAAGACATGGCCCGTACCGCGGTCGAAGGCGATGCCGTCGGCGTCCTCGTTGGCCTTGATGTGGTGCGTCACCTTGAGGCTCTTGAGATCGAAGGCGATGGCCTCGCCGTTCCTGCCGTCGTCGGTGAAGCCCTGGCCGGTGGCGCTCGAGATCGCCGTGCCGTGCGTGCCGCCGGCGATGCCGTCAATCGTGCCGATCAGCTTGCCGGCGCGGCCGTCGATCACCGCCAGGCCCTGGCCATGGGCGACATAGACCCGGCCGGTGATCGGATCGGCGACGGTGTAGTCCCAGAACGGCGGGTCCCCCAGCGGGATGGCGCCGGCGGGCTTGTACGCCGGCGCAGCCATGGCCGAGGTCGCGCAGAGGGAAAGCAGGGCCGCCACGATCGTCCGCATTGTCATCTCCCGTTTCGTCGCCTGGCGAATGATGACGCAGCGCGCCCTCGGTTGTCATCCCGGAAAGCCGCGCCAGCGGCTTATCCGGGACCGCCACAGGCGCCGGCGTGGAGGACCGGTCTCAGCTCTACGCCCCTTCGCGGGGCTTCGGCCGGGATGACAAGGGAGAGAAGGGTCAGGCGGGCTCCAGCACCAGGTGCCCCACCGCGGTGTTCGACGCCGGCACGTGGTAGAAGCGATGCAGCTCCCTGGCCTTGAGGCCCAGGGCGCCGCGCATCACCAGCCACATGATCAGCTCGATGCCCTCCGAGCCGGCCTCGACGATGTATTCCTTGTGCCCGATCCTGCGAAGGGCGTCCGGGTCCTTGGTCAGCTTGGTCAGGAAGCCGATATCGAAGCCCTGGTTGATGTGGCCGGCGCGCTCCCCCGTCAGCTGGTGGCTCATGCCGCCGGTGCCCCAGACCTGGACCTCGAGGTCCTCTGGGAAGCTCTCGACCGCGCGGGCGATGGCCTCGCCGAGACGGTAGCAGCGGTCGCCGGAGGGCGGCGGGTACTGGATCACGTTCACCGCCAGGGGAATCACCTTCACCGGCCAGGCCTCGGGCTGGCCGAACATCAGGCTGAGCGGCACGGTCAGGCCGTGGTCGACGTCCATGCGGTTGACGATGGTGAGGTCGAAGTCCTGCTGGATCACGCTCTCGGTAATGTGCCAGGCCAGAGGCTGATGCCCCACCACGACGGGCACCGGGCGGGGGCCCCAGCCCTCATCTGCGGGCTGGAAGGTCTCGGCGCAGCCGATGGCGAAGGTGGGCACCACCTCCATGGAGAAGTTCGAGGCGTGGTCGTTGTAGACCAGGATCACCACGTCGGGGCGGTTGTCCTGGAGCCACGCCCTTGCCCACTCGTAGCCCTGGAAAATGGGGGCCCAGGCCGGTTCGCCGGTGCGACCGTTATCGACCGCCGCGCCGATGGCGGGCACGTGGCTGGTCGCGATCCCCGCGGTGATCCGGGCCATCGTCGGCGTCCAGGGCGGCGTCAGGCGGCGAGCACGGCCGGCTTGCGGCCGCCGGCGCGCATCATCGCGGCATAGTCCTCCACCGACTGGCCGGCGAGCGAGGCCGCGACCGACTGGGTGCTCCTGCCGTCGGTGGCGGCGAGCTTCAGCACGAAGAAGATGTTGCCGCCGAGCTCCAGCATGCGCCCGTAGTCACGGGCGACGACGGCGTCCTTCTGCGCCGCGTCGAGCGGCCACTCGCCGAGATAGGCCCGCTCGTCGGATTTGAAGCGATCCCGGTTCTCGGCCTTCATCAGCGACATGCAGAACTGATTGAGGCCGAAGCCCTTCCGTGCGAGTTCGCCGGTGAACACGATGGTTCCGGGGATGTCGTTGGACCTGAGCTGTTGACGGTCAGTCATTTTTCACATACCTGAAATTTCGTGATTATGAAAACACAAAACGGGTCCGCCGTCAAATCGGCTGCGCGCGCCCTCGATATCGTCGAACACGTGGCCTTCCACGGCCCGGTCAATGCGCGCGGCATCGCCCGCGCGACGGGGGTGCCGGAGAGCAGCCTCTCCTACCTGCTGGCCACCCTGGTGGACCGGGAATGGCTGACCCAGGCGGGGGACCGCACCTATTCCGTCGGCCCCGCCATTCCCCGCCTCGCATCCGGCGCCCGCACGCCGCTGGTGGACCGGGCCCGGCCCTTCCTGCGCTCGCTGGTGGCGGTGACCGGCGAGACCGCCTGCCTCTTCATCCGACGCGGCCACGAGATCGAGGTGCTGGAGGTCGAGCTCTCCACCCACGACCTGCGATTCACGCCGCAGAAGGGCCAGCGTATGCCGCTCCACAGCTTCGCCGGCGGCAAGGCGCTGCTGGCGCGCATGAACCCGGCCGAGCTCGACACCTATTTCGGCGAGGCGCAGCGCACCCGCTTCACCGAGAACAGCATCACCGAGGAGGCGCCCCTGCGCCGCGAGATCGCGCAGTGCCGCGCCAGGGGCTTCGCCGTCTCGGTCGAGGAGCACTCGATCGGCGTCGACGGCGTCGCGGTGGCCCTGGACGACGACCACAGCGTCAGCATCGCCATGCCCTCGGCCCGGTTCTCCGAGGACGTCGAACAGCGCACCATCCGGGCCTTGCAGGAAGCCGCGGAGGGGCTCAGCGTCAGCTGAGTCTGCACCTTCCCCGAGGCGCGTTAGCGACGGCGGGAGGGAGGTGAATTCAACTCCGCCCGCGCCACTTCTTGAAAGCCCACAGCTCCAGCTTGCGCCAGGCGTTCGAGCGGAAGCCGAGGACCGGGTTGAAGGGGTTGGTGCGCATGAAGACGTAGATTGCCCGGCGGGGCGCAGTGTCCCGGGCTTCGCCGCGGCGATGGAAGCCGACGGTGTCGGCCAGGACCAGGGTGTTGGCGGGGACGGCCAGGGAGACGGGCGGGGGCAGGCCCATGGCGTCCAGGTCTTCGGGACCGGCGCGGAAGGAGCCGGCGGAGACGTGCTCGTCGGAGCTGAGATGCGCCTTCAGGCTCTGGGCGTACTCCCACTTCAGGCGCTTGCCGGTCAGGCGGTGGGACCCGGGAACGTATTCGAACGGTCCCTTGGACGGGTCCACGTCGTCGAGGAAGAACCAGCCCTTCAGGGTCGGGTGAAAGGTGTCGGCGTGCAGGGTCTTCTGCGGATCGCTCTGGTTGGCCTCGAAGTCGCGCTGCAGCACCTGCACCTGGCAGAAGGGGTGCTTCAGCCGCGAGCCCAGATAGTTGCAGAGGCCCAGGAAGCGCCGGCCCCGCAACAGGCGCGCGAGGTTGGGAGCGGCGGCGAGCCCTTGATCGTCGATCAGGGAAAGCTCGGTGCGGGTGTCGCCCTCCTGTATCCGGCGCGGCGCGGCGGCCGCCAGCGCTGTCGCCTCCGCCTGAAGCGCCTCGAACTCGGCCGCGGGCAGGAAGTCCCTGACCACGACATAGCCGTCGCGGCGGAAGGCCTCGCGAAGCTCGGCCGGAGCCAGGGGCGCGAGGCAGGCGCGGCGGGCGGCGGTGACGGCGTGGGCGCAGGCCTTGCGAGCGACGTGCAGGCCCAACCGGTTCAGGACGCGGCTGCCGATCAGGCGGTTGGCCCGGAACGACTTGGCGCCCGTGAAGAGCTGGAGCGCCCAGAGCGGGGCCGCCGCGATATGCGCCGCCTTGACCATGCCGCCGGATGCTCCCTCCGCCCGGCGCTGACATAGCGCCGAATTTCGTCCAGGTCAGGGCGTCGTTTGAGCCCAAGCCGCTGGACCGGGGACGGCCCGGCGGGCAAACCTCGACCGATGCGGCGGATGTTTCGCTTCCTGCGCTGGCTCCTCCTGCCGTTCTGGGTCCTGCAGGTGTTCACCGGGACCAAGGCCTTTGGAGCCAATCCGATCCTGGGGAGCCTCGCGCTCAACCGCAGGGGTCTGCACGTCTGGCGCGCCGGCCTCGCCCACCGCCTGGCCGCCCGGCGGCGGGAGCGTCTCGGCCGGCGCCTCAGCCCCGCCCAGCGCTCCGCCTTCGCTCGCGACGGCTTCATCGAGGCCCGCGATTTCCTGCCGCCTGATCAGCTCGCCGCCCTCAGGCAGGAGGTCCGCGACTTCCGCGGCCTGGCCTTCGAGGTGAAGGAAGGCGACGCCATCACCCGCCGTTTCGCCCTGACGCCCGCCAACCTGAAGCGCCTGCCCGCCTGCCGCGCCCTGCTCCGCCGGCCCGATTGGCGGGCCCTGGTGCGCTATGTCTCGAGCTTCGACATCGACCCGATCGTGTCCATACAGACCATCTTCGCCCACGCCGCGCCGGGCGGGGCCGATCCCCAGATCACCCCGCACGTGGACACCTTCCATCCCACGATGAAGGCGTGGCTGTTCGTGGAGGATGTGCCGGAGAGCGAAGGACCCTTCGCCTACTGGCCCGGATCCCACCGCCGCACGCCGCGGCGGGACGCCTGGGAGCGGCGCAGGAGCATCGAGGCGTCGAGGAGCGGCCGCAAGGGCGGCGCCTTCCGCATGACGCCTGCCGAGATGACCCGCCTGGGCTACCGCGCTCCCCGCCGCTTCGCCGTGCCCGCCAACACCCTGGTGGTCGGGGACACCTGCGGCCTGCACGCCCGCAGCCCGACCGACCATCCGACGGTGCGGCTCGAGATCTGGGCGTCCGCCCGCCACAACCCCTTCGCACCCTGGGCCGGGGGCCACTGGCTGGAGCGGCTGATCGGCGCCCGCGCGGTGGAGCTCAACTGGCGGCTCACCGGCCTTCGCCGCCGCCTGGGCCTTCCCACCCCCGACTTCCGCCTGGTGGAGGACTGCGGACCGCTCGATCCGCCGCGGCCCTGGGAAGCCCCCGCGAAGGACGCACGACCGGCTGTCGAGCCACGTGCAGCCATGACGGTGTGAAAAGCTTCGGCTAAGACACCGCTTAACAACGACAACAGGGACACGGGAGACGCACATGGCCTGGCGGAAGGACCGGATCGACCACCTGACCACGGTGATCCAGGACGATATCGACAAGGGGCGCTACTACGGCTGCGTCATCAAGGTGACGCGCGGCGGCGAGCCCGGCATCGAAATGGCCTTCGGCACCGAGAACGGCGGCGTCTCCCGCGCCCTGACCACCGAGACCGTGTTCAACATCTTCTCCGTGACGAAGGCGATGACCAACGTCCTGGTCTTCCGCGCCATCGAGCTTGGCCACCTGGCCCTGACCACGAAGATCTCCTCGGTGATCCCGGAGTTCACCGGCGGTCTGCGCCAGGAGCTGACGGTGTTCGACCTGCTCACCCACGCCTCGGGCCTGCCCAGCGTGTTCACGCCGCAGCCCGGCATGAACATCGACAAGCTGGACGAGGTCGTGGCCGCCATCTGCCGCAACGTGCACGCCACCGAGCAGCCCGGCGTGCGCGTCGACTATTCGCCGATCGCCCACCACGCCCTCCTGGGAGAGATGGTCCGACGCACCGATCCGGCGGGGCGCTCCTATCGCGAGATCGCCCAGCAGGAGCTGTTCGATCCCCTGAAGATGACCTCCACCGCCATCGGCCGTCGCCAGGACCTGGCCGACCGGCATTGCATCCCCGTGTTCCACGGCAACGCGCCCACCGAGCACAAGAGCTCGCGCGTGCCCGGCCAGAACGGCGCCTTCGAGGATCCGGACGCCGAAATGCCCTGGGTGGGCGCGGTATCCACCACGCCGGACCTGTGGCGGCTGGCTGAAATGCTGCGGCTGGGCGGGGAGCTCGACGGCGCGCGCATCCTGTCGCCGGCCATCATCGAACTGGCGACGCGCAACTGGACCGGCGACAAGCCCAACGAGCTCTACAAGGGCGTGGCCAACCGCGCGGGCTGGCGGCCCTTCCCGGCCTATATGGGACTGGGATTCGCCCTGCGCGGGACGGGCATCCACCACGCCCTCTACGGCACCCTCGCCTCGCCCGAGACCTTCGGCAACTACGGCGCCGGCACTTCCCTGTTCTGGGTCGACCCGGTGCGCGAGATCACCTTCGCCTTCCTGAGCGCCGGGGTGATGGACAGCGCCCCCAACATCGAGCGCTTCCAGCGGCTCTCGGACGTGGCGATCTCGGCGGCGATCTAGGCTCCTCGAAGTCCCCCGGTCCCTACCTCCCCGGCGCGTCGGCGACGGCGGGAGGCACAACGTTTGTGATGATCTCGTCGACCTGAGCTTCGACCGTCTGGCTGTTGTCGATGACGATGGCGTGCTCGTGGGGCCCTGGCGGCTCCAGGGTGTCGAACTGGCTGTCGAGCAGGGAGACAGGCATGAAGTGGCCCTTGCGGTCGGCCATGCGCTCGCGGATCTCCGCCTCGTCGCCCTTGAGGTAGACGAAGCGCACGCCGTCCAGGCCCTCGCTGATGCGGGTGCGGTAGGCGTGCTTCAGGGCCGAGCAGGTGATCACGCCCGAGCGGCCGGCCTCCAGCTCCGCCGCGATCCAGCCGCGCACGGCAGTGAGCCAGGGGGCCCGGTCGGCGTCGGTCAGCGGATGGCCAGCCTTCATCTTGGCGATGTTGGCGGGCGGATGCAGCTCGTCGCCTTCCTGGAAATCCCAGCCCAGCCGCTTTGCGACGGGCTCGGCGATGGTGCTCTTGCCGGAGCCGGAGACGCCCATCACCACCAGCACCTCGGGGCGGCTCATCCGCCGCTCTCGATGCGCGGCAGAAGGATCTCGCGCACGGCGCGGGTGAAGCCATCCTCGTCGTTGCTGGCCGGGCTGACCGCCCGGGCGGCAGCCTTCACCTCGTCGGGCGACTGGCCCATGGCGATCGAGAAGCCGGCGACGGCGAACATCTTCACGTCGTTGAACATGTCTCCCAGGACGGCGGTGTTCTCCAGCGGCGTCCCCATTCGCCGGCAGAGCGCCCGCACCCCGTCGCCCTTGTTGGCGAGCGGATGGGTGATGTCGAGGTAGTAGGCCTGGGAACGCTCGACGCTGGCGCGGCCTTCGAGCGCCGCCCGCGCCGCTGCCGTGAGCTCGTCCAGGCGGGGATGGTCGTCGGATACGCCGACGATCTTGTCGATCCGGTCGATCAGCGCTTCGAAGGACGCCACAGTGGTGGGGCCGAAGCCTATGGTGTGATGCTCGTGGTCCACGTGGGGCCCTGCCGCATCCTTGAGGTTCCATCGCCCGTCCGCATCGACCCAGACGCCGACGCCGCCTTTCTCCAGCAGGGCGATCGCCGCCTGCGCGGCTCCAGCCTCCAGGCGATGGGCCTCCAGCACGCTCTGGTCGCGCGCGAACAAGGTCCCGCCGTTGAAGGCGGCCATCGGTTCCTCGACCTCCAGCGCCTCGAACACCGCGGCCATGCCACGCGGGGGCCGGCTGGAGATCAGGGTGAAGCGGACGCCCGCGGCGCGGATCGCGCGCACGGCGTCGATCGCGGCCGGGGTCAGGCGCTTGTCGGTGGTGACCAGAGTGCCGTCGACGTCGGAGACGACCAGGCGGATCGGCGGCGCTGCCATCAGCCCTTGGTCATGAACTCGGTGTGGCCGCCGAAGCCGAAGCGCATGGCGGACAGCAGCTTCTCGCCGAAGGTGTGCTCCTGGCGCGAGCGGAAGCGGGCGTAGAGGGCGGAGGACAGCACCTCCGTCGGCACCGCCTCCTCGATCGCCGCCTCGATGGTCCAGCGGCCCTCGCCGCTGTCGGCCACGGCGCCGGTGAACTTCTCGAGCTTCACGTCGCCGGCCAGAGCGGAGGCGGTCAGGTCGAGCAGCCAGGAGGAGACCACGCTGCCCCGCCGCCAGACCTCGGCGATGTCCGCCAGGTTCAGCTCGAAGCGATGATCTTCCGGCAAGTCCTTGGAATCCTTGTTCCTGAGGATGTCGAAACCCTCGGCATAGGCCTGCATCAGGCCGTACTCGATGCCGTTGTGGACCATCTTCACGAAGTGGCCCGCGCCCACCGGCCCGGCGTGGATGTAGCCGAGCTCGGCTCGCGGGTCGGAGCCTTCCGGACGTTTGGTGCGTGGGATGGAGCCCAAGCCGGGGGCCAGGGTCTTGAGGACCGGCTCGACCCGCTCGAAGGCTTCGGTGTCGCCGCCGACCATCATGCAGTAGCCGCGCTCCAGGCCCCAGACGCCGCCGGAGGTGCCGACGTCGAGGTAGGTGAGGCCCTTCTCCTTCAGCGCCTTCGCCCGGCGGATATCGTCCTTGTAGAAGGTGTTGCCGCCGTCGATGACAGTGTCGCCCGCTTGCAGGATGTCGCCCAGGGCCAGCACCGTCTCCTCGGTCGGCTGGCCCGCCGGCAGCATCACCCAGACCGCGCGCGGGGCCTGAAGTTTCGCCGCCAGATCCTTGAGATCCTTGGCCCCTGTAGCCCCGTCCTTGGCCAGGGCGTCGACCGCCTCCTGGCTGCGGTCGTAGACCACGCAACTGTGGCCATCCTTCATCAGGCGGCGCGCGATATTGCCGCCCATGCGGCCGAGGCCGATGATCCCTAGCTGCATTCGGTCACCTCAGACTCCGATCGAATTCCCCGCTCATCCCAAGGCGCCGTCGATCGTGTTTGCGAACCACTTGAGGCCGGCTTCCACGTCCGGCCCGAGATCGATGCGCACGACGCGGCGCCCGCGTTCGACCAGCACCTGCATGTCGCCGCGGGCCTGGGCCTGCTCGACCACTCCAAAGCTGAAGCGCCGGCCGGGAACCGGCAGATCCTGCGGCGGATCCCAGGTGAGCTGAATGAAGAGCCCGGTGTTCGGCCCGCCCTTGTAGGCCTGACCGGTGGAGTGGAGGAACCGCGGTCCGAAGCCCAGCACGGTGGCGACCTTCCTGCGGTCGCGGATGCGCTTCCGGATCCGCTGCAGGGCGTCGATATGGGGATGGCTGCGGTCGATGTAGGCGAGGATGCCGACGTAGTCGCCGGGCTGGATGCTGCGCAGCAGGGCTTCGAGGACGGCCTGCACCGAGCCGCCGCCGAAGCGCTCGGCGTTGCGCGGGTCAGTGTAGAGGGCCACGGCGCCGTCCCGGGCGAGCGGCGTCACCGGGGCCAGGGCGCCGGTCTCCTCATAGGCGTCGGTGAGCTTGCGGGTCTCGACCTTGCTGGCCTCGACATCGGGCTGGTCGAACGGATTGAGCTGCATCACCGCCCCGGCGATGGCGGTCGCCACCTCCCAGCGGAAGAACTCCTGACCCAGGCTGTCGCGGCTCGGCAGGTCGATCCAGATCAAGGGATGCCCGGCCTCGGAGAGGCTGTCGGCCAGGGCGTCGAGCTCCGGTTCGTCATGCCCCTCCACCCGCAGGTAGGCGAAGACGCGGTCTCGGGAATAGCTCGAGGTGGGGCCGACCGGCTCGGCGTCCACCGGGATCAGGGCCTTGCCGCGCTTGCCGGTCGACTCGGCCAGCAGCTGCTCCAGCCAGGCGCCGAGATCATGCAGACCGCGGGACGCCAGGATCGACACCTTGTCCTGGCCGAGGCGCGCGGCCGTTCCGAGGATGCAGCCGAGCTCCAGCCCGGGATTGGCCTCCGGCGCCTTGCAGGCCGCGACCATCTGGAGCGTCGAGGCGAAGAAGGCGTCCAGGTCGACGCCCATGGCCGCGGCGGGGACCATGCCGAAGTTCGAGAGCACCGAGTAGCGGCCGCCGATCTCGGGCTCGCCGGCGAAGATGCGGCGGAAGTTGTCGGCCTTGGCCGTCGCCTCCAGTTTGGAGCCGGGGTCCGTCACGGCCACGAAGTGCGTCCCCGCGGCCGGGCCCAGGATCGACTGGGCGAAAGCCCAGAAGTGCCGGTGCAGGATGTCAGGCTCCAGCGTGCTCCCGGACTTCGATGAGACCACGAAGAGGGTGCTTCTCGGATCGACCAGAGCCTGGAAGCGGCGGATCTGGTGGGGATCGGTCGAGTCCAGCACCAGGAGCTGCGGGAAGCCGGCCTGGGCCCCGAAGGTCTGGGCCAGCACCTCCGGCCCGAGGCTGGAGCCCCCCATGCCGAGCAGGAGCACATGGGCGAAGCCGGCCGCCTGCACCTCCGACTGGAACGCCTTCAGCGCCTCGAGGTCGACGCAGGCCGCCTCCCCCGCGTCCAGCCATCTCAGCCACTTCGCCTCGTCGGCGCCGGTCCAGAGGCTGGCGTCACGGGCCCACAGGCGGTCGATCCAGCGCTCCTGGCGGGCGCGGGCCAGGGTCTCGGAGACGGCGGCCTCGAGCCCGGCCGGCAGGCGAGCCAGATGCCGGTTCACGCCGCCTTGCCCAGGATCTGGGTCCGCTTGGAGGCCACGGCGCCCAGCAGGGTGTCGAAGGAGTGCGAGAACGAACTCACCCCCTCCGTCACCAGGATATCGGTGACGCCCTTGAGGTCGAGGCCCAGCCGCTCCTGCGCCTCGATCACCTTCCGGGCCTCCTCGAGACCGTCCGCCAGGGTCGGCGCCACCTTGCCGTGGTCCTTGAAGGCTTCGAGAGTCTTGGTGGGCATGGTGTTGACGGTATCCGGACCGATCAGGCTCTCGACGTAGAGCACGTCGGAATAGGCCGGGTCCTTGGTTCCGGTGGAAGCCCAGAGCAGCCGCTGGGGCGCAGCGCCGTCGGCGGCGAGCGCCTTCCAGCGCTCGGATCCGATCATCTCCTGGTACTTCTGGTAGGCGACCTTGGCGTTGGCGATCGCCACCTTGCCGCGCAGGGACTTCAGCTCATCGGCATGGGCGTCGCCTTCGCCGACCCGCCGATCGATCTCCTTGTCGATCTTGCTGTCGATCCGGCTGACGAAGAAGCTCGCCACCCCATGGACCTTCGAGACGTCGCCGCCGTGGGCCTTGAGATAGTCCAGGCCCTGCAGGTGCGCCTTGGCGACCCCGAGATAGGCGTCGACGGCGAAAAGCAGGGTGACGTTGACGTTGATCCCCTGCCCGATGAGAGCGGCGATGGCCGGCGTGCCCTCCTTGGTGCCCGGGACCTTGATCATGAGGTTCGGCCGACCCACCGCCTTCCACAGACGCTCGCCCTCGCGGATGGTGTCGTCGGTCTCCAGCGCCAGATAGGGCGAGACCTCGAGGCTCACATAGCCATCGCGTCCCTGGGTGCGGTCCCACACCGGCTTCAGGACATCCGCGGCGGCCTGGATGTCCTGGATGGCCACGCGCTCGTAGAGGTCCATGGTGTTGGTGTCGCTCTCGAGCAGGGCGGCCTTGATGCGGTCGTCGTAATCGGCCCCCTCCCCGATCGCCTTCTCGAAGATGGACGGGTTCGAAGTCACGCCGGTGACGGCGTCCTCCTCGACGAGGCGCTTCAGCTCGCCGTCGTCCATCAGCTTCCTGTGCATGTAGTCGAGCCAGATCGACTGGCCGGCCGTGGCGAGATCTTGCAGGGGATTGGTCATGGCCTCTCCTGGACGGTGTTACGGCTGAGCTCAAGCTGCGCCTTGGCGGCCGCGAGCACCTTTTCCGTGGTGAATCCGAAGTGGGACTGCAGCGCCTTGGCGGGCGCCGACATGCCGAAGCTGTGCATGGCGATGATGGTCCCAGTGGAGCCCGTGTAGCGGTCCCAGCCGAGGTGGGACGCCGCCTCCACCGCCACCCGCGCCGTGACCTGCGGCGGCAGCACGGAATGGCGATAGGCTTCGTCCTGCTGCTCGAACAGCTCCCACGAGGGCATGGAGACGACCCGGGCCTTCACTCCGTCGGCGACCAGGGCGTCATAGGCCTCCAGGCACAGGTGCATCTCGCTTCCGGTGGCCATCAGGATCACCTCGGGAGTCTCATCGTCGCCCGCCAGCACATAGGCGCCCTTCGCGACGCCTTTCGCATCGCCGTACCTGGAACGGTCGAGCGTCGGCAGGGCCTGGCGCGAGAGGCTGAGGCAGGCGGGCTTCTCGGTCTGGGCCAGCACCACCCGCCAGGCTTCCGCGGTCTCGTTGGCGTCGCAGGGGCGAAGGGTGATCATCCCCGGGATGGCCCGCAGCGCCGCCAGCTGCTCCACAGGCTGGTGCGTCGGCCCGTCCTGGCCGAGGCCGATGGAGTCGTGGGTGAAGATGAACACCACCGGCAGCTCCATCAACGCCGCGAGGCGCGTAGGCGGACGCATGTAGTCGCTGAAGATCAGGAAGGTGCCCGTGTAGGGGCGCAGGCCCGAAAGGGCGAGGCCATTGGAGATCGAGCCCATGGCGTGCTCGCGCACCCCGTAGTGGACATTGCGCCCGCCGTAGCTCCCGGGCTGGAAGTCGCCGTCGCCGTCGAGCTTGGTCTTGTTGGAGCCGGCCAGGTCGGCGGAGCCGCCGAGCAGCCAGGGATAGTGGGGCGCCACGGCGTTCAGCACCTTGCCGGACGCCTCGCGGCTGGCCATGCCCTTGGCGTCGGGCGGGAAGACCGGGATCGCCTCGTTCCAGCCCCGGGGCGGCTCGCCTGACCGCAGCTGGCGCAGCTCCTCGGCCAGTTGCGGCTCGGCCTCGGCGTAGCGCTCCAGCAGCGCCTCCCAGTCGTCGTGCGCCTTGCGGCCGCGCGCGCCCATGGTCTCCTCGAAGCGCTCGCGCACGCCGTCGGGGACGAGGAATTTCGCATCCTCCGGCCAGCCGAGCGCCCGCTTGGTCTTCCTGACCTCCTCCTCGCCCAGCGGGTCGGAGTGGATCTTGGAGGTGCCCTGCAGGCCGGGCGCGCCGAAGCCGATGATGCTGCGCACCTTGATCAGGCAGGGCCTGTCGGTGGTCGCGAGCACCTTCTCCACCACCGCCGCGAAGGCCTCGCAGTCGTTGGCGTCCGGAACCTCGAAGGTCGCCCAGCCGTAGGCCTCGAAGCGGCGGCCCACGTCCTCGGTGAAGGAGATGTCGGTCTTGCCGTCGATGGTGATGTGGTTGTCGTCGTAGATCCAGCAGAGGTTGCCGAGCTTGAGGTGCCCCGCCACGGACGCGGCTTCGCTCGCCACGCCCTCCATCAGGTCGCCGTCGCTGCACAGCGCCCAGATGCGGTGGCCATAGATCTCGAAGCCCGGCCGGTTGAACCGCTGCTCCAGCCACTTCTCGGCCATCGCCATGCCGACGCTGTTGGCGGCGCCTTGGCCGAGGGGGCCGGTGGTGGTCTCGACCCCCGTGGTGATCCGGTACTCGGGGTGCCCCGGACAGACACTGTCCATCTCCCGGAAGGCCTTGATGTCGTCCAGCGACACCGCAGGCTTGCCCACCTTATTGCCGTGCTGATCCACCCGCTCGATCCCGGCCAGGTGGATCAGGGAATAGAGCAGCATCGAGGCGTGGCCACAGGACAGCACGAAGCGGTCGCGGTCGGGCCAGGTCGGGTCCTTGGGATCGTAGCGGAGGAAGCGGCTCCACAGGGTATAGGCCACCGGGGCCAGCCCCATGGGCGCCCCGGCGTGGCCGGAGTCGGCGCCCTGGACGGCATCGACGGTGAGGGTGCGGATGGTGTTGATGGCGAGCTGGTCGACGTCGCCGGTGTCTGGAGCCTGGGAATCTCGAGCCTCGGCCGCGGTCATCGCCCACTCCTTCAGGATCGGCGGGAGCCTGGCGTCAGATCGGCCTTCGGTCGGCGCCGCCCGCGCAAACGGGATTACGCCCGCCCCGCCCGGCGACGCAACGACTGAGCGAGGGCGGGGTTCCGGCGTCTTTACGGGCCGTATGCGCGACCGGGCGCTCGCCAGAGCGCCCCTGCGTCCACCGGAGCCCGCCGATCAACTCACTTGGCGGCCAGGTGCACGGGCGTGGCGACCTTCTGGTCGTACACCGCATCGAACAGAGCGATCTTCGCCGGAGTCAGCACCTCGCCGGGGCCGGGGTTCCGGTCGAGGATCATGAACACGCCGGGCTTGGTCTCCTTCACCGAGGGCCAGCGCGGGAGGCCGGGGCCGTTGGGATTGCCGGTCCTGGCGAAGTTCACCCAGTAGCTCGACATCTGGTCGGCGAGCTTGCGCGCGGCGGGATCCTTGGCCGACAGCTCGGGCGAGGAGGCGTCGGGGATTTCGTGCGGCAGGGCCAGGTTGTCGAAGACGTAGGCGATCTCGGAGGCGTGGGTTGGCCCGGGGTCCGGGTTGTTCGGCGGTCCCGGCGGGTGGAAGGTGAAGTGGTAGACCCACCCCCGCTTGCCGATCTTGGCCGCGTCGTCGGCGTAGAGGCGCTGGCCCCACGCCATCATGTCGGCGGTGGGCAGGCTGGGAGGGATCTTCGCCGCCTCCTCGTCGGTGGACGCGGGGTAGGCCTTCTCCGCGGCCGGCTCGAGTCCCTTGAAGCTGCGGGCCAGGCTCGCCTTCAGGTTCGCCACTGTCGGCTTCTGCGGCGGGCCGAAGCTGAGCTCCGAGCCGTTGGAGCCGGTCAGCACGTCGACCGGGTTCTGACGGCCGTCGGCGAAGGTCTTCGAGAGGTCCTCGGGGACAATGTAGCCGTCGATCATCATGCCCTGGCCGCGAGGGAAGGCCTTCATGATCTCCTCGGCTGACATGGCCCGAAGGTCGGCCAGGCTCTTGGCTCCGGCCTTCTCGGCATCCTTGACCGTCCTCTGCTCGGCTTCTTCCCGCGGCAGCATCTTGTCGATGCCGAGGCCCATCCACTGGCCGCTCTCCGAGACCGCACGCTTGAACAGGCCCCTGGCCTGGGGCGAGCCGACCAGGCCCGCGTTGATGCAGGCCCCCGCCGACTGGCCGAAGATGGTGACGTTGTCCGGATCGCCGCCGAACTGGGCGATGTTGGCCTTGACCCACTTCAGGGTGGCGATGGCGTCCGCCAGGGCCTGATTGCCCGAGGCGTTGTGTCCGGATTCGGCGCTCAGCTCGGGATGCGACAGGAAGCCGAAGGCCCCGACCCTGTAGTTGAAGGTGACGACGATCGCGCCCTTCCTCGCCAGATGCCTGCCCTCGCTGATCGGCATGTTGCCGCCGCCTTCGGCATAGGCGCCGCCGTAGACCCACACCATGACCGGCAGCTTCTCGCCGGGACGCTTCGCGGGGGTGGTGACGTTCAGATAGAGGCAGTCCTCGGACATCTTGGGCGAGTCCGGCAGGTCGGTCGCCAGGTTCACGCCCAGGCTCCGCGTCTTGGCGGTGGGCTGCATGCAGACGTCGCCCCAGTGGTCGGCCTTGCGTACGCCGGTCCAGGGGACCACGGGCGCGGGCGCCTTCCAGCGCAGAGCGCCCACCGGCGGCGCGCCGAAGGGGATGCCCTTGAACTCAGCGACGCCGTCCGCCGCTGTCCCGGCGACCTCCCCGCCCGTCACGCGCGCGTGGGTGATCTCGGCGAAGGCGGGGCCCGCCATCATCAGCGCCAGCAGGCTGGGCATGGTCGTGCGAAGGATGTTCATGTCGTTCCCCGGTATCCCCTCACCTCGGCGCACTGCGCCGTCATTGGTGCGACAATCTCCGGAGCGGGCGTTCGAAACAAGCCTTCGCTGTAAGTTGTGGGCGCCTTCCCGCTCGCCCTCGCCACCAGGTCCTACCGCGCCAGCACCACATGCATCGCGTGTTCCGTCGCCTGGTGCTCGGCGACCCGGAAGCCTAGCGCCGGCAGGTCGATTCCCGCGAACATCGCCTCGCCCCGCCCCAGCACGACAGGCGACACCACGAAGTGCAGCTCGTCGACGAGGCCGGCGCGCAGATACTGGCGCACGGTCTCGACGCCGCCGCCGATCTTGACGTCGAGGTCGCCGGCGGCGGCCCTGGCCTGCTCGAGGGCCGCCTCGATGCCTTCGGTCACGAAGACGAAGCTGGTGCCGCCCTCCATCTCGATCGGATCGCGACGATGGTGGGTCAGGATGAAGGTGGGGGCGTGATAGGGCGGGTTGGAGCCCCACCAGCCCTTCCAACCGTCGTCGGTCCAGGGGCCGCGGCTCGGGGCGAACATGTTGCGCCCGAGGATGAAGGCGCCGAAGCCGCTCATGGCGCGGTCCGCATAGGCGTGGTCGACCCCCTCGGAGCCCCCTTCCCGGCCGATCATCTCGTGGAAGAAACGGGTGCCGAACATCCACTGGTGCAGCTCGCGGCCGCCGAGGCCGAGGGGATTCGCCAGGCTCTGCTCGGGTCCGGCGCCGAAACCGTCCAGCGAGATCGTAAAGCCGCCTACGCGCACCCGTGACATCCGCGCCTCCCCCTGCACCGCACGCCGACCCGGTCGGCTCCCCCTAGGACGCGTGGAAGCTGCGTCTCCCGACAAGCCCTCCGAGTCCTTTTTCGAGCAGCGGCCGCGTTCAGGCGCCGATGGTCTCGGCCTCCTCTGAGAGACGGTCGCAGGTCTTGAAATCGCGACGGCGGAAGGCGGCCGAGGCGGCGGCGCGCAGGAGGACATAGGCTGCCCGGGGGAATCGCCGGCGCAGCTTCGCCGCCCAGAGCTCGGCCGCCCCGGGATCCACCTCGACCTCGTCCGAGCGCTGCTCGATCATCCGCGCCGCCTCGGGGAGCGCCGGCCAGTCCATCAAAAAGGCGAGGCCCTGGCGGAAATCGCGGGCGGCCCTGGCCAGATCGAAGGCCCGGGCCTCGGCCTCCACGTCATCGAAGTCGGCCAGGCGGCTGACGAAGGCGCGGACGCGCTCGGCCGAGAGGGTCCGCTCGAAGGACTCCCAGCGGATGGCCTGGGCCTCGTCCTTTCGACCGCTCCGCTCCAGGTAGTCGATCCACAGGGTCTCCCAGGCGAAATCCACGACCGGCCTCCCGCGCTTGAGCCCTGTTGGCGCGGCGGCCCGCAGGGCGTCGCCCGCCGCCTCGATCTGGCCGGCGGCCAGATGGCGCGCGGCCAGCTCCACGGCGACCGGCGCGGTCTTGAGGGCGTCGCCGCTGTAGGTGGCGCGGAAGGCGGGGATGTCGCCGGCCGCATCGGCAAGATGGCGGATGAGGGTGATCCAGCCGGGCTCGGCCCCGCGCCGGTCGGCCATGGCGGGGAGCGCCTCCACCGCGATCGCCCTGGGCGCCTCGGCCAGGAAGGCCGGCAGCCAGGCCTTCCAGCCGGACAGGTCGCGCGGGAGATGCTCGAGAAGGGTCGCCGCCGCCG
>FTGK01000621.1_pt1 | contig 23083 bp, 20 predicted proteins | sample 1640691 | NCBI WGS metagenome assembly FTGK01 (sample SAMEA3914789, study PRJEB12502) | metagenome | biome: forest; material: soil | place: Canada | collected 2011-07-03 | depth 0.3 m | reverse complement strand
TGCACATCGCCTTTGGGCGAGGTGGCGGTGTAGAGGGCGACCGGGCAGGTCACCAGCGACAGGCGAAGGTGCCCCTGCCAGGTGGGACGGATGGCCATGGTCGATCTCCGGGCTAGCTTTGGCGGAAGAACGCCGCCCGCGTCCGAATCGTTCAGCTTGCTGGCGGCTTGAGCTTGTCCGCGGAGATCCTCATCGACGCCCGGGGCCACCGCTGCCCAGTTCCGACGCTCCGGCTGCAGCGGGCGATGCGGGAGGCTGGACCGGGCCGGCGCATCCGCTTGTTGGCCGACGACCCCCTGGCCCGCATCGACGTGCCCCACTTCCTGCAAGGCCATGGCGCCCGGCTGGTCGAGAGCTCGGCCGAGGGAGGCGTCCTCAGCTTTGTGATCGAGACGCCAAGCTAGAGGGGCCCTCCCGCGGCGCCCGCGCCTGCAGGTCGGCGCGCCGCGTCATGATCTCCATCTCGGTCGCCACTGCGCCGCCGTAGAACACGGCGTTCACGTTCCAGGACAGCCAGACCAGCAGGATCACCACCCCCGAAACCGAGCCGTAGGTGGCCCCGAAATGGGCGATCTCCTGGACGTAGTAGGCGCCGGCCCACGACGAGAGCAGGACCAGGGCCGAGGCGATCACGCCCCCGGCCACCGAGGCCCGCCAGGGCACGTGGTCGGATCCCATGGCGAAGCGGTAGGTGAAGGTCAGGCCGAGGACGAGGCCAAAGCTCGCCCAGGTCCACTCGCTGAAGATCCAGGAATGCGGGGTCAGAGGCAGGTAGAAGGCGCTCACCGCCACCCGCACCGCCAGGAAGGCCGCCGAGATCAGGCCGATGAGCGCGAACCCGGCGACCGCCACCAGCAGGGCCATCAGATTGAAGCCGACGATCCCGCGCGGGCGGACCTCGTCGTGGATCAGCTGCAGCCCCGCCAGCAGCGCCTTGACGCCGCGGTGGGAGGCATAGAAGGCGACCACGACGGCCAGGGCGCTCTGAGCACTCACCACGCGGATGGGCGCATTCGCGATGCGGTTGAGCTCGGCCAGGAAGATCGCCTGTGGGCCGGGCGGCATGAGCCTCGAGAAGGCCTCCGCCTGGGCCGCGGCCTGGTGCGGGGTCAGCATCAGGCTGTAGACGCCGATCAGGATCGCCAGGGCCGGGAACACGGCCAGCAGGGCGTAGAAGCACACCCCCCCGACATAGAGCGCCGCGCTGCGGTTCTGGGTGCGCCGCCAGGAGCGCACGGCGACGCGCAGCGCCGGCAGGGCCCAGTGCGTCGGGTCGTAGTCGAACTCGGTCAGCCGCCGCCAGTCCATCCGGGACTCGCTTAGCCTTATCCGCCCCGAACGCGAAGCCGCCGCAACCGGGACGAGACGGAAGGTCGCTCGCGCGGTGTCGCCGCTCTGCTATGGTGCAGCCGCCCGAATCTTGGGGTTGGCGAGTCGAAGGGAATGGGCCGTTGCCGGTGGACGCCCGGGTTCTGATCGTGGCGCGCGACGACGGTCTCGCAGGACCGCTGGCCCGCGGCCTTGACCAGCTGGGCTGGCGCACCATCACGGCGCGCGGCCCGCACGCCGCCATGGCCGCGATGGGCGACCTATCCATGGAAGCCGCGATCATCGATCTCGCCAGCTGCGGCGAGGACGCTTCGGGCCTGGCGCAGCGGCTCAAGGCCGCCGCCGCACCCCGCCATCTGCCGATGATGGCCCTCGGCGACCCGGCGGCGGACCAGACCGGGCAGGAGGAATTCGACCTCACCCTGGCCCCGCCGGCCTACCCGGTCCAGGTGGCGCTCAGGCTCGAGGCCCTGCTCCGCACCGCCGTCTCGGAGGAGGAGTTCGAGCTTCGCACCAAGACCTTCGCCGACCGTGGCCGCCGGCTCGACCTGCCGGAAGACCGGGATGGCGGCTTCCGCGTGCTGGCCGTGGGCGAGCCCGCGCCCCAGTTCCTCGCCCTCTCCAACGCCCTCGGCCGCGGCGGGGCTGAGGTGGTCGGCGCCTTCACCGCCTATACCGCCTTCGACTACCTGCACGAGCGGCCGTTCGATGCGGTGGTGCTCTGGGGCGGCGAGAACCAGTCCGAGGCCCTGTCGATCGCCGCCGGAATGCGGCGCAACACCCGGCTCTACCACCTGCCCGCCCTGCTCTATCTGAAGGAAGGCTCGCAGGTCACCCACACCGAGGCCTACGGCAAGGGGGTCTCCGACGTGGCCTCCCCTGAGACTCCGGCCTCCGAGACCGCACAGCGAGTGCTGGAACTGGCCCGCGCCTATCGGCGCCAGAACGCCATCCGCCAGGCGCTCGAGCGGGCCAGGAGTTCGGGCCTGATGGATGCGGCCACGGGCCTCTTCACCCGTGACCTGTTCGCCGCCCATCTGGCGCGGCTGGCGAGCGCCGCCCGGGCCAGGAAGCGCGCGCTTTCGGTCTGTGTCCTGAAGGTCGCCGACAAGCCGGAGTTGATCCCGATCCGCAAGGAAGGCTGGATCGACCGGGCCATCCCGCAGATCGGCTCGATGATCGGCCGGCTGGTGCGCGCCGAGGACACCGCGGCGCGGCTGGGGCCGGAGGTGTTCGGCCTTGCCCTGCCGGCCACACGGGCGTCCCAGGCCCTGGCCGCCGGCGAGCGGATCGCGGCGGTGATCGCCTGCACCGCCTTCGAAGCTGGCGAGCGTCCAGCTTTCGTCGTGGAGTTCGACATCGGGGTCGCCGAGGTCGACGAGGGCGAAAACGCCGCCAGGGCCCTGGAAAGGGCGGCGGCCAAGGCGCTACAAAAGAAGGCAGGATGACCGATCAAGCCTCCGCCTCCCCCAAAATGGACATCGACTACGTCGCCGACGTCGTCTGCCCCTGGTGCTACATCGGCTGGGAACGGCTGAAGCAGACCCTCGCCCTGAGGCCGCAGATCGAGGCCAACATCCGCTGGCGGCCCTATCAGCTGAATCCCGAGCTTCCCGAGGAAGGCGTCGACCGCAATGCGCTGATGGCCTCGAAATTCGGCTCCGATCCCGACCGCATGAGCCAGATGGCCGAAAACCTCCGCCAGCAGGCGGCCGCTGTAGGGCTGCAGATCAATCTGGATGAGATCGAGAAGAGCCCCAACACCAACGCCGCCCACCGGCTGATCGCCTGGGCGGGCGCAGAGGGCAAGGCGGCCGAGGTGGCCGAGGTGATGCAGGCCTACTGGACGGAGCTGAAGGACATCGGCGATGCGGAGGTGCTCACCGAGATTGGCGCCGCCCATGGCATGGACCGCGAGGCCCTCGTCCGCCGCTTCGCCGACGGCTCCGGCAAGGAGTTCGTCACCCGCGCCTGCCAGACGGCCATGCAGTCTGGCATCCAGGGCGTGCCCTTCATGATCTTCGCCGACAAGGTCGCGGTCTCGGGCGCCTATCCGCCCGAGCAGCTGGTGCAGGCGGTCGACAAGGCGCTGGAGCCCGCGGGGGCCTGATACCGCCAGAGGAGCCGTGATGCCCCAAGGTCAGGTCCACTCCCCCGTCTTCTACCTCGTCGTAGGTGTGCTGGTGGTCGGCCTGTTCGCCTGGCGGATCCGGCGCATGACCCAGTCGCGCCCGCTGAAGCTGGAGTGGCTTTGGGTCACCCCTGCCCTGCTCGCCGTGCTGACGGTGCTCACGCTGATTCCCCAGCCGCCGGGGGGGCTCGGCTGGGCCGTGCTGGCTGTGGGCCTGGTCCTCGGCGGCGCGCTCGGCTGGTGGCGCGGGAAGATGATGCACATCACCGTCGATCCCGAGACGCACGCGCTCAATACAAAGGCCTCGGCCGCCGGCCTGATCTTCATCGTGGCCATCATCGCCATCCGCATGGGTCTTCGCACCATCGCGCTGACCGAAGCATCGGCCCTGCACGTGTCGGTGGCGGCGATCACCGGCGCCTTCATGACCTTCGCCGTGGGTCTTTTCGGCGTGCAGCGCCTGGAGATGGCGATCCGGGCCAACCGGCTGCTGACCGAGGCCCGCCAGGCCCGGGCGGCGGCGGTTCCCTAGGCCTCACGAAACAGGTGACGTCGCGCCCTAGCGGGCGGATAAGATTTTTGCTGGGCCGTCATGAGGAGGGAGCGTCCATGAGCGACGTCATCGACCGGGATCGTATCGAAGAGTCCAACGAGATTTCCCGGCGGGGCTTTGGCGCCCTGTCGGTAGCTGCGGGCCTGGCGGTCGCCGGAGCGGCGGAAGCCGCCGTCGAGGTGGTCGAAGAGAATGTGAACGTGAAGACTCCCGATGGCGTGGCCGACGCCGCCCTGCACTACGTCAAGGGAAAGAAGGGCCCGGCGGTGCTGGTCTGGACCGACATCTTCGGCCTGCGGCCCGTCTTCCGGGACATGGGGCGGCGGCTGGCCTCCTCAGGCTATACCGTGCTGACGCCCAATCCCTTCTACCGCATCGGCCACGCGCCCCAGCCGACCGAGAAGCCCGATTTCTCCACCGCCGAAGGCCGCGCCAAGGTCGGCGCCCTGCTGGGCGCCCTGACCGTCGAGGGCAGCACACGCGACGCCGTGGCCTACATCGACTTCCTCGACAGCCATCCGGCGACCAACAAGAAGGCCAAGGCCGGGACGGTCGGTTACTGCATGGGCGGGCCGCTGGTCTTCCGCACGGCGGCGGCCCGGGCCGACCGCATCGCCGCCGCAGTCACCTGTCACGGCGGCAACCTGGTGACCGACACGCCGGACAGCCCCCACCTGCTGGCCCCCAAGTTCAAGGCGGCCTTCTATTGCGCGGTCGCCGCCAACGACGACAAGCGTCAGCCGGACGCCAAGACCAAGCTCAAGGCGGCCTTCGACGCCGCCCATGTGCCAGCCACCGTGGTTGTCTATGACGGCTGCGACCACGGCTGGTGCGTCGCCGACGGGGCCGTCTACAACAAGGACGGCGCCGAGCGCGCCTGGGCTGAGATGCTCAAGCTCTACGGGGCGCGCCTGGTCTGACTGCTCCGGCCCTCCCCTCCCCAGCGGGGGGAGGATCAGGCCGCCTTCGCCAGCTTCGCCAACTCCCCAAGGATCCGCTCGGCGGCCCCGAGACGCTGCTCGGGGGTCTCCCACTCGCCCTTGACCACGACCTTCTGGTCGGGGCGAAGCTTCCAGAAGGCGGCGTTCTTCTGGATGTATCCGACCAGGCCGGCCGGGTTCTCGAACCGCTCGTCCCGGAAAGCCACCACGGCGCCCTTCGGTCCGACGTCGATCTTGGCGACGTTGGCTTGGCGGCAAAGGCCCTTGATGGCGACGACCTTGAGCAACTGCCCCGCCTCCTCCGGCAGGGGGCCGAAGCGATCGATCATCTCGGCCGCCAGGCCTTCACGGTCTTCCGGCTTCTCGGTCTCCGAAAGGCGCCGATAGAGGGCGAGGCGCACGTTCAGGTCGGGAACATAGGCTTCCGGGATCAGCACGGCGGCCCCTGTATTGATCTGGGGTGACCAGCCCCTCGCATCGGCGATCTCGGAGGCGCCGCCGGCCTTCAGCTCGGCGACCGCGTCCTCAAGCATCTGCTGGTAGAGCTCGACGCCCACCTCCCGGATATGGCCGGACTGCTCGTCCCCCAGAAGATTGCCGCCCCCCCGGATGTCCAGGTCGTGCGACGCCAGCTGGAAGCCGGCTCCGAGACTGTCCAGCGATTGCATGACCTTCAGCCGCTTCTCGGCCGACTGGGTGATGGGCTTCTCGAACGGCGTCGTCAGATAGGCATAGGCGCGGGCCTTGGACCGCCCGACCCGCCCGCGCAGCTGATAGAGCTGGGCCAGGCCGAACATGTCGGCGCGATGCACGATCAGGGTGTTCGCCGTGGGAACGTCGAGTCCGGACTCCACGATGGAGGTCGAGAGCAGCACGTCGAACTGGCCGTCGTAGAAGGCGCCCATCACGTCCTCGAGCTGGGACGGCGACATCTGCCCGTGGCCGACGGCGATCTTCACCTCCGGCACCTGCTCGCGCAGGAACTTCTCCAGCTCCGGCAGGTCCGAGATGCGTGGGGCCACGAAATAGGCCTGCCCCCCGCGATACTTTTCCCTGAGCAGCGCCTCGCGCATCACCACCGGGTCGTAGGGCGTGACGTAGGTGCGCACCGCAAGGCGGTCGACCGGCGGGGTGGCGATGATCGACATCTCGCGAATGCCCGACAGCGCCATCTGCAGCGTGCGCGGGATCGGCGTGGCCGACAGCGTCAGGACATGAACGTCGGCGCGCAGGGTCTTCAGCTTCTCTTTGTGCTTGACCCCGAAGTGCTGCTCTTCGTCGACGATCACCAGGCCGAGGTTCTTGAACTTCACCTGCTCAGCCAGCACCGCGTGGGTGCCGACCACCACCTCTACCTCGCCCCTGGCCAGCTCCTCGCGCGTCTCGGCGGCGTCCTTGGCGGAGATCATCCGCGACAGCTGGCGCACCTTCACGGGCAAGCCATGGAAGCGCTCCGAGAAGGTCTTGAAGTGCTGGCGCGCGAGCAAGGTGGTCGGGCAGACCACCGCCACCTGCTTGCCGCTCATCGCCGCCACGAACGCGCCGCGCAGCGCCACCTCGGTCTTGCCGAAGCCCACGTCGCCGCAGATCAGCCGGTCCATGGGCCTTCCCGCAGCCATGTCGCCAAGGACGTCAGCCACGGCGTTCAGCTGGTCGTCGGTCTCCTCGTAGGGGAAGCGGGCGCAGAATTCGTCGAAGACGCCGTTGGGCGGATCGAGCTCGGGCACCTGCTTGGTCAGGCGCGCCGCGGCGATGGCGATCAGCCCCTCGGCCATCTCGCGCAGGCGTTCCTTCGCCTTGGCCTTGCGGGCCTGCCAGGCGGCTCCCCCCAGGCGGTCCAGCTGCACGCCTTCCGCCTCGGATCCGTAGCGGGTCAGAAGATCGATGTTCTCGACCGGAAGGTAGAGCTTGGACTCCGCCGCGTAGTGCAGCTCCAGGCAGTCGTGCGGAGCGCCCTGGACCTCGAGCGTGGTCAGGCCTTCGTAGCGGCCGATGCCGTGGTCGATGTGGACCACCAGGTCCCCGGGCGCGAGAGCGGACGCCTCGGCCAGGAAGTTCGCCGCCCGGCGGCGTCGGCGCGGCCGCGCCAGTCGGTCGCCGAGGATGTCGGTCTCGGAGATCACCGCCAGGCTGTCGGTCTCGAAGCCGGACTCCAGCGGCAGCACCACGCGCTGGGGCGTCTTCGGATCGGCCGCGCGGGCGGCGTCCCAATAGGGCGCCAGCTTGATGTGCTTCAGGCCATGGTCGGCGAGCATCACTCCGAGGCGCTCCGACGCCCCTTCTGACCAGGAGGCGAAGAGCACGCGCTTGCCCCCCTTGGCCAGGGCCGAGGCGTGTTCACCGGCGGCCTCGAACAGCCGCGTGGAGTCCTGGGCGCGCTCAGGGGTGAAGCTGCGCCCCAGGCGGGCGCCGAGATCGACGACCCCTTCGCCTTCCCGCTGGAACGGCGTCAGCCAGCGGTTCGCATGCTTGGCGATCGTTCCAACCCAGTCGTCTGGCGACAGGTAGAGCGCGTCCGGGTGCAGCGCCTTGTAGCCGCCCCGCGCCTTGGCGGTCTCGGTGCGCGCTTCGTAGGCGTCCTGGATCAGGGCCATTCGCTCCTGGGCCGCTTCGGACGCGAGATGGTCGAAGAGGTAGAGCGCGTCCTTGGGCAGGAAATCGAACAGGGTCTCCAGCGTCTCGTAGAACAGCGGCAGCCAGTGCTCGATGCCTCCCCGGCGCTGTCCTTCGCTCACCGACGCATAGAGGGCGTCGTCTCCAGGGGCGCCGAACTCCGCCACGTATCCCGTGCGGAAGCGCGAGATGCTCTTGTCGTCCAGCAACACCTCGGACACCGGCAGGAGGTCGATGGCCTTGAGCTGCCGCGTCGAGCGCTGGGTCTCGGGGTCGAAGGCGCGGATCGACTCCAGGGTGTCGCCGAACAGGTCGAGACGCACGGGCTCCTCGCTCCCTGGCGCGAAGACGTCGATCACCCCGCCCCGGATGGCGAACTCGCCCCGCTCCGAAACCGTCGAGGCGCGCACGTACCCGTTCACCGCGAAGTACCGCTCCAGGTCCGGGACCTTCACGTCGTGACCGACACGGGCGAGGAAGCTGGCTGACTTCAGGGACTTCCTCGGCGGCGAGCGCTGCAGCAGCGCCGGGACCGTGGTGATCAGGATCTGGGCCGGATTGTCGGCATCGGCGTGGGCCAGACGGCTGAGGGTCGCCATCCTCTGGGCGGCCATGCTCGGGGACGGCCCGATGCGGTCGTAGGGCAGGCAATCCCAGTTCGGCAGCCTCAGCGGCTCGACGTCCTTGGCGAAGAAGCCAAGCGCTTCGGCGAAGGCCTGGGCCCGGGGCGTGTCGCGGGCGACGAAGACCACCGGCGCGGTGATCTTCTCCTTCGCGCGCTGCTTGAGGATGTCAGCGACGACCAGGGCGTCGAAGCCCTCAGGGGCGCCGACGAGGTCGAGGCGGCCCGGCGCGGAAGCGATGCGCTTCAGATCATTCTGTTGGGACAGGGCCTGGCTCCTAGGCGCCAAGGTCGGCGCGGGCGAGCCGCGCGTCGAAGCGGAACTGACGGATGAGGGCGAGGACCGGCAGATCGCAGGCGGCGGGAGGCTCGGCCTGCCCCACGATCCAGGCGTAGAGGTCGTGGTCGGGTTGTTCGAGCAGCATCTCGAAGTGATCGAGCCCCGCCTCGTCCAGGCGCTCGACATGCGCGTCCGCGAAGGGGCCGAGGATCAGGTCGGCTTCGCGGAAGCCCCTGTGCCAGGCGCGGTACTGCAGCTTCTTGAGACGAGGGTCCATTCATCAATCCGGGCGGAGCGGCCGATATAGGCGCCAACGCCTTGCCCCGCCAGCGGTTCGATGCGGGCCGCGATCAGATTCCCTCAGAGCCGGTTGGGAACCAGCATCGGCGTGCGCGCCGCATAGGAATCGTAGGCCTCCGAGCCCAGCTCGTCCCTGATGAAGCGCTCCTCCAGCCGCGCCTTGAGATAGAAGCCCAAGGTGATCAGGGCGAAACCTGCGACGCCCAGGAGGGTCGCCTTCTCCAGGGCCGTCGCCAGGGCCGACAGCAGCAGGCCCGTGTAGATGGGATGCCGCACCAGCCGGTAGGGACCGGTGTCGACCACCCGGTGGTCCGGCTTGATGGTGACGGCCCCCGACCACAGCCTGCCGAGGTGCACCCTCGCCCACCAGCAGATCAGGAAGCCCGCGATCGTCAGGGCCAGCAGCAGCCAGCCGACGGGGACGGGCGTCCTCCAGAGCTGGATGGGCTCGACCTCCGCCGGGCGGTTGTTGAACACCTGGCGCGACGGACCGGTCAGGGGGGCGTGGGTGGAGAACAGCAGCAGGAAGCCCAGGACGGTGGGAGCCAGATGCCTGGCCTCAGCGAGGGTCGGCGGGCGCTTGAGGGTGCGCGTCTTCCAGCCGGCGGCCGCCATCCAGCTGAGCAGCCACACCATCCAGCCGATGTGGATGGCGAAGTCGGGCCCCACGGTCATGGGCCGGGCCTAGCACGCTCACGGCGCAGCTTCACCGCCCCGCCGCCGAGGTGGTCTATGCTGGGGCCATGCGGCCGGAGATTCTCTTTCCCCTGTTCGCGCCCTCGACCTCGCTCAAGGGCGTGGGACCGAAGCTGCAGCCGCTGGTCGAGCGCCTGGCGGGGCCGCTGGTGCGAGACGTGCTGTTCCTGGCTCCGTCCGGAGTGGTGGAGCGCCGGCGCGCCAAGGCCGCCGAAGCGCGTGACGGGGAGACGCAAATCTTCCTGGTGCGCGTCGACGCCCACCTGCGGCCGCGCACCTCGACCCAGCCCTACCGGATCAGGGTGGCGGACGACACCGGCTTCCTGTTCCTCGTCTACTTCAAGGTGTTTGGCGACAGCCTCGAGCGCCAGCATCCCCCAGGCGCCCTGCGCGCGGTGAGCGGCAAGGTGCAGCTCTGGGACAAGGGCGTCGAGTACCAGATCAACCACCCCGACTACCTGCTTCCGGCCGATCGCGCCGAGGAGATCCCGGGTTTCGAAGCCATCTACCCGGCCACGGCCGGGCTTCCTTCGCGCACCGTGCGCAGACTGGCCCACGAGGCTCTGGAACGCGCCCCGGAGCTGCCGGAATGGCAGGATGCCGCCTTCCTGGCGCGCGAGGGCTTCGCCGGCTGGCGCGAGGCGCTGGAGATGCTTCATGCTCCGAAGACCGAAGCCGACACCCAGCTGAACACCCCTCATCGACGGCGTCTCGCCTACGACGAGCTGCTGGCTCACCAGCTGGCGATGGCGCAGCGCAAGGGCGCGCGGCGCCGCGAGCCGGCCGACGGGATCCCTCCCGGTCCCACATCCGAGCGGCTCGAAGCCGCCCTGCCCTTCCGCCTCACCGGCAGCCAGACCATGGCCCTGGCCGAGATCCGCGGCGACCTCGGAGCGGGCGAGCGGATGAGCCGCCTGCTGCAAGGCGACGTCGGGGCCGGGAAGACCGTGGTCGCCATGCTGGCCATGGCGGACGCGGCCGACGCGGGGATGCAATCGGCCTTGATGGCCCCCACCGAGATCCTCGCCCGCCAGCACTATGAGACCATCGCCGCCCCGCTCGAGGCGCAGGGCCTCGGCGTGGTTCTGCTCACCGGCCGGGACAAAGGGGCGGCGCGGACGGAGAAGCTGCGCGCCCTCGCCGCCGGCGCCGCGAGGGTGGCCGTCGGCACCCACGCCCTGTTCCAGGACGACGTCCGGTTCGCGCGGCTGGGGCTGGCGGTCATCGACGAGCAGCATCGCTTCGGCGTCGACCAACGCCGGCGGCTGCAGGAGAAGGGCGGCGGCGCCCACCTGCTCGCCATGTCCGCGACACCCATCCCGCGCACTCTGGAGCTCACCCTCTATGGCGACCTCGACGTCTCGCGCCTGACCGAGAAGCCTCCGGGCCGCACCCCGGTCGCCACCCGCGCCGCGCCCATGCCGCGGATCGCCGAGGTGGTCGAGCGCCTGCGCCAGGCCACGGCCTCAGGGGCCCAGGCCTTCTGGATCTGCCCACTGATCAGCGAGTCCGAAACGGCGGACCTCGCCGCCGCGGAGAAGCGCGCCGCCACCCTCAGCCGGGTGCTCGGCCCGGGCGTGGGCCTGGTGCATGGAGGCATGCCGGCGGCCGACAAGGATATGGTGATGGCCGACTTCGCCGAAGGCCGGCTGAAGGTGCTGGTGGCCACCACGGTGGTGGAAGTCGGCGTCAATGTCCCCAACGCCTCCATCATGGTGATCGAGCAGGCGGAGCGGTTCGGCCTCGCCCAGCTGCACCAGCTCAGAGGCCGGGTGGGCCGCGGCGCCCGGGAGAGCTCGTGCGTCCTGCTCTACGATCCTCCGCTCGCGGAAGCGGCCGAGCGCCGGCTCGACATCCTCAGGCGGACGGACGACGGATTCCTCATCGCCGAACGCGACCTGGAGCTGCGGGGCGGGGGAGATCCCCTGGGGCTGAAGCAGAGCGGCTTCCCGGCCTATCGCCTCGCAGACCCGATCGCCCACCGCGACCTGATCCTCACCGCCGCCGACGACGCCCGGCTGCTGCTTCACCGCGATCCGGAACTGACCTCCGAGCGCGGCCGCGCGGTGAAGCTGCTGGCCGAACTCTTCGACTGGAAACCGGCGCAACCCACGGATTGAGCCTACCGCCCCATCACCGGCACGCGCCTGACGGGTATCGAGGTGGTGATCGGCGGGGCGGGCATGCCGGCGCTCGCCGCGGCGCGGATGCGGGCCCGGGCGTCGGCCTCCAGGTCGGCGTAGAACAGGTTGTAGCCGGCCGGCTTCTGCCGCTCCGCCCAGCCGCCGACCGCCTTCAGCGTCGGGGACTTCGGCCGCGAGACCCACAGCAGCCCGTCCCGGCACTGGGCGGAGACCTCGTGCGGCAGATAGCCCGGCCGGACCCCCCACTCGAGATCCGTGGCGTTGGCGGCCCCCAGGCTGTCGCGGATGGGCGCCGGATCGTCCGAGCGCGCGCCCAGCAGCGGGTTGACGCACAGGGGGGCGCGGGTCCCGAGCGGGGCGAGCTCGCCATCGGCATTCCAGGCGAGCGCCCGCGCCAGGACACGGCGAGCGGTCCCACGGCGGCCCTCGCGGATCTGCATGTAGGCGACCACGCAATGGGTCTGGCTCCGGCTCCCGCAGGCGGGGACCGCGGCGCCTGGCCGATACTCGTCTGCCGGCGCTACGGTCTGAACCAGATAGGCGGCGAGCATCCGGCGGCTGAGCTCCGGATGGGGGGCGATCTCGTCACGCAGCAGCCGGGCGAGAAGCGAACCGCCCTGCTCCACCCCCACCAGGATGAAGGGCCGGCTCGGGCTGTAGCGCCTGGCGAAGGCAAGGAAGGCCGCCCTGACATCGCCATAGGCGAACGCCCGCGCCTCCAGCGCATCCTCCCGCAAGGAGGCCATGGCGTAGACGCTGGCCTGTCGATAGCGCGGTGCGAACAGCCGGCCGACGCGCGCGAAGGGTCCGGCGTAGTTGGGCAGCATGACGCTGGTGAGCTGGCGGGCCGCCCTCGGGTAGTCGATGGGGCCGTTCCACTGCTCGCCGCCGTTATAGGTGGTCGGGTGCACGAAGAAGACATCGACGGCGCCGTCCTGAGCGGCCGGATGAGCAGGATCGGCGGGGAGCAGGGCCCAGCCCGCTCGGCTGGCGTAGTCTGGGGCGGACGGCGGTCGATAGGTCTGGAAGGGCTGCCGCGGGTCCAGCGACGCCCGCAGGATCTGGTCGCGGAACAGGAAGGCCGCGATCAGCGCCACCGCCACGACCCCAAGAGCCGCCCACTTCGCGAGGCTGCGGATCGGGGAGGCTCGGGCTGGCGCGTCAGGCTGGGTCATGGCTCAGCTGCGGTATAGGCCGAGCAGCCCCGAGGGGCGAGACAACGGTTCGACCTCCGCGGCCCGGTTTGATACCAAGGGGCGGGGGCGCCAGTCAGGCTTCAGGGTGAATCGACAGCTTCGACTCCAGCTCGGATCGCCGCCCAGCTTTCGGCGCGAGAGCTTCATCACCTCGGCCTCCAACGCCGAGGCCGTGCGCGTGGTCGACGCCTGGCCGGCATGGCATGGCGGTGCGCTTGCCCTGGTCGGACCTGCGGGCGCCGGCAAGACCCATCTGGCCCAGGCCTGGCTGGAGCGCTCCGGCGCCGTGGCTCTCGCCCGCGACCTCGGGCCAGCGGATCTCGGCGATCTCAACGGCCGCCCCGCCTTGCTCGAAGGCGCCGATGGGGCCGATCCGGAGACTCTGTTCCACCTGATCAACATGGCCGCCCAGCCTGGTGGAGGTCTCCTCCTCACCGCCCGCATCGCCCCCGCGCTCTGGCCTGCCGCCCTGCCCGACCTGCGCTCTCGCCTGAATGCCCTGCCCGTGGCCGAGATCGGCGAGCCCGACGATGAATTGCTGCACGCGGTGATGCAGAAATTCTTCCGTGAACGGCACATCAAGCCATCGGACGATCTATTTTTCTACCTGCTTCGCAGAATCGAAAGGTCTGTTCCTGTAGCTCTCGCCCTCGTGGAGAGGTTGGATGAGGCGTCGGGCGCGGAACATCGGCCGGTTTCCAGGGCGCTCGCGCGTCAGATCCTTGAAGAAGACGACGGAACGCCAGATCTATTCGGGACTAGACTTGCGGAGCCCGGCGCTTCGGGAGACAACGGCTGAAGACTCTGAATCGAAGGATCCGATGAGCGACGCCGCCGTTCGACGCGCGCCGACCCGCCGCCGTCCCAGCGCGCCGGCTCCCAAGCCCCTGGTGCTGGAATCGGCGCTGATCAGGTCGCCCGCGCGCTTCTTCAACCGCGAGCTTTCCTGGCTCGCCTTCAACGAGCGGGTCTTGGAGGAGGCCGACAACGCGCGCCATCCCCTCCTCGAGCGTCTGAGGTTCCTGTCGATCTCGGCCAACAACCTCGACGAATTCTACATGGTCCGCGTGGCCGGTCTGAAGGGCCAGGTCCGCGAAGGCGTGCGGGTCCTGAGCCAGGACGGACTGACCCCCGTCGAGCAGTTGCAGCGCGTCAACGCCTCGGCCTCAGACCTGATGGCGGTCCAGCAGCGGCTCTGGAAGGAGCTTCGCACCGAGCTCGCCGCGGAGGGGCTGTGCGTGCTCGATCCGGCGGATATCACCGAGGCCGAGCGGCCCTGGCTCGAGCAGGTGTTCCTGAACCAGCTGTTCCCGGTCCTGACCCCGCTGGCGATCGACCCGGCTCACCCCTTCCCCTTCATTCCCAACCTCGGCTTCTGCATGGCGCTGGAGCTCAGGCGCCTGGCCGACAATCGCCAGATGCACGCCCTGGTGCCGATGCCAGTGCAAGCGCCGCGGTTCTGGGAGCTGCCGAGCACCGACACCGACCGGATCGCCGCCGCCGACCGTCGGTTCCTGACGCTGGAAGGCCTGGTCGCCCTGTTCCTGGATCACCTGTTCCCCGGCTGCGAGGTGCGCGCCAAGGGCATGTTCCGCCTGATCCGCGACTCCGACATCGAGATCGAAGAAGAGGCCGAGGACCTGGTGCGCGAGTACGAGGCCCTGCTCAAGCAGCGGCGGTTGGGCGAGGTCGCCCGGGTGAAGATCGAGGCCGCCATGCCGGCCGAGCTTCGCGCCTTCATCATCGAAAGCCTCGGCGCCGAGCCGCAGGACGTGGTGCTGGTCGATGGCGTCCTGGGGCTGGCGCAGTTCGGCCAGCTGATCCCCTCGGACCGGGCCGATCTGAAGTTCCCGCTGTTCGAGCCGCGCTTTCCCGAGCGGATCCGCGACCACGGAGGCGACTGCTTCGCGGCCATCCGCGAGAAGGACATCCTGGTCCACCACCCCTTCGAGAGCTTCGACGTGGTGGTCCAGTTCCTGCGCCAGGCGGCGCTCGATCCCAACGTCCTGGCGATCAAGCAGACGCTCTACCGCACTTCCAAGGACAGCCCCATCGTGGCCGCCCTGATCGCGGCGGCCGAGAACGGCAAGAGCGTGACCGCCCTCGTGGAGATCAAGGCTCGCTTCGACGAGGCGGCGAACATCTCCTGGGCGCGGGCCATGGAGCGGGCGGGTGTCCACGTCGTCTTCGGCTTCGTCGAGTACAAGACCCACGCCAAGCTCTCGCTGGTGGTGCGCCGCGAGGGCGAGGCCCTGCGCACCTACTGCCACTTCGGCACCGGCAACTACCATCCGCAGACGGCCAAGGTTTACACCGACCTCTCGCTGTTCACGACCGACCCGGCGCTCGGCCGGGATTCGGCGCGCCTGTTCAACTACATCACCGGCTATGCGCGGCCTGAGCGGCTGGAGAAGCTCTCCTTCTCTCCCATCACCCTGAAGACGGACCTGCTGAGCATGATCGCCAAGGAGGCGGCGAACGCACGTACGGGCAAGCCTTCGGGGATCTGGGCGAAGATGAACGCCCTCGTCGACCCGGAGGTGATCGACGCCCTCTACGAGGCCAGCCAGGCAGGCGTACGGATCGAACTGGTCATCCGCGGCATTTGCTGCCTGAGGCCCGGCATTCCGGGCCTGTCGGAGAACATCCGGGTGAAGAGCATCGTCGGGCGGTTCCTGGAACACGGGCGCATCGTCTGCTTCGCTGATGGTGAGCCGATGCCCACCTCCAAGACCAGGCTGTTCATGTCCTCGGCGGACTGGATGCCGCGCAACCTCGACCGCCGGGTGGAATCGCTCGTGCCGATCGAGAACCCCACCGTGCACCAGCAGGTGCTGCAGCAGATCATGGTCGCCAACCTGCGCGACCAGGCGCAGACTTGGTGGCTGGACGCCACCGGGGCCTACACCCGCGATGCGGCCTGGCAGGAACCCGGCGCCTTCTCGGCCCACCAGTACTTCATGACCAATCCCAGCCTGTCAGGCCGCGGCCAGAGGGCCAAGGACCTCCCCCGCGCCTTCGATCATGTGGGACAGCGAAGATAGGTCGCCGCGCGACGCCGCGGTCATCGATATCGGCTCCAACTCGATCCGCCTCGTCCTTTACCGGATCGAGGGGCGCGCGATCTGGACCATCTTCAACGAGAAGGTGCTGGCTGGGCTTGGCCGGGACCTTCCCAGCACCGGAAAGCTCTCTGTCGAAGGCGTGAAGGCCGCTCATGCGGCCCTGAGACGGTTCAAGGCGGTGCTGGAAGCCCTGCGGCCCGCCGCCGTGTTCGTCGCCGCGACCGCGGCCGTGCGCGAAGCCCAGGACGGCGAGGACTTCGTCCGTCAGGTCAGGCAGGAGACCGGCCTCGTCATCAGGGTGCTGCCCGGAGAGGAGGAGGCTCGGCTCTCCGCCCTCGGCGTGGCCGCCGGCATTCCTGCCGCGACCGGCGTCGCGGGCGACCTCGGCGGCTTCAGCCTGGAGCTGATCCGCATCGACAATGGCGCACCCGGCGAGGGCGCCACGCTGCCGCTCGGCCCCTTCGCCCTGGCCGACGGCCAGCCCTTTGACCTGGAGCAGGCGAGAAAGCGCGCGGCGCGGCGGCTGGCGGGGGTATCGAACAGCCTGGCCGCCGAGACCTTCTACGCCATCGGCGGCGCCTGGCGGAACCTGGCCCTTCTGCACATGCGCCTGGCCGACTATCCCCTGCAGATCGTCCACGAGTACGAGCTCTCGGCCAAGGACGCCCTGCAAGCCAGCCGCTTCATCGCCGCCCAGTCCAAGGGTTCGCTCGAACGGATCGAGGGCCTTTCAAAGAAGCGCGCGGAGTCCCTGCCCTACGCCGCGGTGGTGATGGAGCAGCTGATCGAACGGCTGGGTCTGAGGCGGGTGGTGATTTCGGCCTGGGGCCTGCGCGAAGGGCTGCTCTTCGATCAGCTGCCGAAAACGGTCCAGAGGCAGGACCCGCTGATCGAGGGCTGCGCGGCCCTGGGCGGACGGCAGGTCCAGGCCGAGGCGCTGGGTCAGGCGCTCGAGGACTGGATCACGCCGGTGTTCTCGCAGCTCGAGCCGGTGCTGGACCCCGGGCGGGATGCGGTGCTCACGGCGGCCGCCTGCCGGCTGGCGGACTTCGGATCACGCCTGCATCCGGACCACCGGGCAGATCTGGCCTTCGACCAGGTGCTGCGCGCCCCGGTCCCCGGCATGAACCACCCCGAGCGCGCCTTCCTGGCGTGCGCCACCTTCGCGCGGCACACCGCGGCCAATGTCACCCCCGGCCTGCGCACCACGGGCCGGATCCTCTCCGACGCCCAGCTCCAGCGAGCGCGCGCCCTGGGCGCCGCCCTTCGCCTCGGTTGCGATCTCTCCGGAAGAAGCCCTACCCTTCTAGGCCGCTCCAGGCTCTCGCTGGCGGGCGACGCCTTGCGCCTCTCGGCCGACGAGGGCGGCGCGGACCTCCTGCTGGGCGAGCAGACGGCGAAGCGTGCGGCCACCCTGGCGGCGATCCTCGACTACGAACTGGATATCCGGGCGGGGTGAGCTCGGCTTTGCTCAGTAGTGATATCGGCACTGGGCGATGACCAGCCCATCGTCGCTGGGACGATAGACCAGCCGGTGCTCCCGGTTGATGCGGCGCGACCACCATCCGGACAGCGCGCCTCGTAGCGGCTCCGGCCTTCCAGTTCCTCCGACAGGAGTCCGAAGGCACTCCCTCAGGAGCAGGTTGATGCGCTCGAGCAGCTTGCGGTCATGCGTCTGCCAATGGAGGTAGTCCTCCCAGGCCTGCTCACTGAAAATGAGCTTCATTCCGCCAGCGAGCGTTCCTTGCCCTCGCCCGCGTCGAGGTCCGTAATGGAGGCGAGTAGGCGCTCGGCGTTCTTGGGGCTGCGGAGCAGGTACCGCGTCTCCTCGTAGGAGGCGAAATCCTCCAACGACATGAGGACAGCGGCAGGCTTGCCCTTCTCTCGCGTGATGATCACCGGATCGTGGTCCGCGGTTACCCGGTCGAGGGTCGCGGCCAGATTCTTCCGCAGCTGGCTGTACGACGTGGTGTTCATGGGCCGGATGTACGTAATCGCGTACAATATTGCAAGGCTGGAGGCAGTGGCCCGGCTGCGCCTCAACCGGCCTTCGGCGCCCTCCGGACCTCCACCACCCGCACCTTGCCCTGGTCCAGCACCAGAGCCAGTTCGCCTCGCTTGATCTTCAGGGCGTCGGCGCCGAACGCATCGCGGCGCCAGCCATGCAGGGCCGCGCAGTCGGCCTCATCGTCGGCGGCGATCTTCTCCAGGTCGGAGACGGTGGCGATCAGCTTGGAGGCGACGCCGGCGTCTTCGGCGCGCGCCTTGAGCAGCACCTTCAAGAGCTCGACAACGGCGCCTGCGCCCTGGGGCGGCGTCTGGGTCTTGGGCCGTTCCACATGGGGGGCGAGAGCCTCCGGACTGGCGAGGGCCTCCTTGATGGCGGCCAGCAGCTCGGGTGCGAAGCGGGAGCCGCCGAACCCCTTGGGGGCGGAGCGCAACCGGCCCAAGGCCTCCAGGTCGGTCGGGACCTGGGTGGCGATCTCGTCGATCGCGTCGTCCTTGATGATCCTTCCGCGCGGCTGATCACGGCTCTGGGCGGTCTTCTCGCGCCAGGCGGCCACCGCCTTGAAGACGGCCATGTACCTGGGCGCATGCTTGCGAGGTTTCAGGCGCCTCCAGGCATTCTCGGGAGACATGTCGTAATTGGAGGGGTCCACCAGCCCCGCCATCTCCTCCTCCACCCAGGCGAGGCGGCCTTCCCGCTCCAGGCGCTCTCGCAGCAGCGGGTAAATCTCGGCCAGGTGGATCACGTCCCCGGCGGCGTAGTCCAGCTGCGTCTGCGACAGAGGCCGTCGGCTCCAGTCGGTGAAGCGGCTGGACTTGTCGACGTCGATGCGAAGCATCTGCCGGACGATGGCGTCGTAGGCGATCTGCTCGCCGAACCCGGCGGCCATGGCGGCGATCTGGGTGTCGAACAGCGGATGCGGTATCACGCCGAGATTGTAGAAGATCTCGACGTCCTGGCGTCCGGCGTGGAACACCTTCTGGATGCGGGCGTCGCCCATCAGCTTCAGGAACGGAGCGAGGTCCAGGCCTTCGGCCAGCGGGTCGATCACCCCCGCCAAGTCCGGGCCGGCCGCCTGGATCAGGCAGAGCCTCGGCCAGTAGGTGGTCTCGCGCATGAACTCGGTGTCGACGGCGATGAAGGGCTGTTTGCCGAGCTCGGCGCAGAACCTTTCCAGTTCGGCGTTGGTTGTGATCGGGGTCATCGGCTAGCTATAGCCCTGCGGACGGGCGAGTCTGCAACCCCCGCTACCGCTTCATGCCCGGCCCTCCCTGGCCGGGTGATCGATGAGAGGCCCATGACCCAACCTCGCAACGGCCTCACCTACGCCCAGGCGGGGGTGGACATCGACGCCGGCGCCGCTCTCGTCGAAGCGATCAAGCCGCTGGCCGCGGCCACCCGCCGGCCCGGCGCCGAACCGTCGCTCGGGGGCTTCGGGGCCCTCTTCGACCTGAAGGCGGCCGGCTACGCCGACCCGCTGATCGTCTCCACCACCGACGGCGTCGGCACCAAGCTGAAGATCGCCATCGAAACCGGACGCCACGACCATATCGGAATCGATCTGGTGGCGATGTGCGTCAACGATCTGCTGGCTCAGGGCGCCGAGCCCCTGCTGTTCCTCGACTATTTCGCCACGGGACGGCTCGATGTGCCGACCGCCACACGGATCGTGGCCGGGATTGCGGAGGGCTGCCGCCAGGCCGGCGCCGCCCTGGTGGGCGGCGAAACGGCCGAGATGCCTGGAATGTACGCGGACGAGGACTACGACCTCGCCGGGTTCTCGCTGGGGGCGGTCGAGCGTGACGGCGTGCTGCCGCGGCTGGACGACCAGAACCCGGGCGACCTGATGATCGGCCTCGCGTCCTCCGGGCCGCATTCCAACGGCTATTCGCTGGTGCGCAAGATCGTCGAGGTTTCCGGACTGGACTGGGACGCGCAGGCGCCCTTTGCCGCCGGCCGGACCCTCGCGGAAGCCCTGATGGCGCCGACCCGCATCTACGTCAGGAGCGTGCTGCCGCTGATCAAGCGGGGCCTGATAAAGGGCGGCGCGCACATCACCGGCGGGGGCCTGGTGGAGAACCCGCCCCGCGCCATCGCCAAAGGCCTCGTCCCGCGCTTCGATTGGAACGCCTGGGCCCTGCCCCCTGTCTTCGCCTGGCTGCGGGACGCGGGGGGCATCGAGGATGCCGAGCTCAGGCGGACCTTCAACTGCGGCGTCGGCTTCGTGCTGATCGTGGCGCCCGGGGATGCCGACGAGGTGCTGGCCGGCCTGCTGGCGGCGGGAGAGGCTCCCTTCGTCTGCGGCCAGCTGGCCGGGCAGGATTAGGGTTCCTTGGATGGCCGAGACCCTGCCGATCGTCCTCATCCCCGGCCTGCTCTGTTCGGCTCGGATGTACGCGCCGCAGCTCCCCGTCCTCTGGCGGCATGGTCCCGTGATGGTCGCCGACCACACCCGCTCGGACAGCATGACCGGCATCGCGTCCGACATCCTCGCGGCCGCGCCGCCCCGCTTCGCCCTCGCCGGTCTGTCGATGGGCGGCTACATCGCTTTCGAGATCCTGCGCCAGGCGCCGGAGCGGATCGCGAGGCTCGCCCTCCTCGACACCCAGGCCCGGCCCGATCTCCCCGAACAGAGCGAACGACGGCGAAGCCAGATCGTCCTCGCCCAGGAGGGCAGGCTGCTCGAGGTCGCCGCCCTTCAGTTCCCGCTGATGGTCTCTCCGCGCCGTCACGGCGACGCGGCCCTGCGCGCGCTCAACGATCAGATGGCCGGGGACGTCGGGCCCGAGGCCTTTGCCCGTCAGCAGACGGCGATCATCGGCCGCCCGGACTCGCGGGGGGACCTGGCTTCGATCGCCTGCCCCACCCTGGTGCTGGTCGGCGCGGAGGACATGCTGACCCCGCCGGACCGGGCGCAGGAAATGGCCGCGGCCATCCCCAACTCCCGGCTGGCGGTGATCCCGGACAGCGGCCACCTCTCGACGCTCGAGCAGCCGGAGGCGGTCACCGACGCCCTTGAGGCGTGGCTGAAGGCCTAGCCGACGATCTCGCCGTCGGTGAAGAACTGGCCGATCTCGATCTGCGCGTTCTCCTGGCTGTCGGAGCCGTGGACCGAGTTCTCGCCCACGGACAGGGCATAGAGCTTGCGGATGGTGCCCTCGGCCGCGTTGGCCGGGTTGGTCGCGCCCATGACTTCCCGGTACCTGGCGACGGCGTTGTCGCACTCGAGCACCTGCACCACGACCGGCCCGGACGTCATGAAGTCCACGAGCTCGCCATAGAACGGGCGTTCCTTGTGGACCTCGTAGAACTTCTCGGCCTGGGCGCGGCTCATCCGGATACGCTTCTGGCCGACAATGCGCAGGCCCGCGTCCTCGATCACCGCGTTGACCTTGCCGGTGAGGTTCCGCTCGGTCGCGTCCGGCTTGATGATGGAAAAGGTGCGCTCGGCCATGGGCTGTTCAGCTCGACAACAATTTGCGGGAAGAAGGTCGCGGGCTTATAGCCGCGCCCCTTCCGCCCGCCAAGGCGGCCCGGAACAGACACGTTAGATCGCATATGCTGCAGATTTCCGACCTGGTGTTCGACGCCTGGGGCCGAAGGTTCTTCGACCATACGAGCGTGCGCCTGCCAGACCGCGCCAAGGTGGGCCTTGTGGGCCGCAACGGAGCCGGCAAGTCCACCCTGTTCAAGCTGATCCTTGGCCGGCTGATCCCTGGCGACGGCGAGATCCGCCTGCCCAAGGCGGCACGGATGGGCACGGTCGACCAGGAGCATCCGGCCACCCCCGTCCCGCTGCTGGAGACGGTCTTGGAGGCGGACCTGGAACGCGCGGCCCTGCTCAAGGAGCTGGACACCGCCCCGCCGGAGCGGCTGGCCGACATCTATGGCCGGCTGGAGGTGATCGGCGCCGACCGCGCCCCCTCGCGCGCGGCGGAGATCCTGGGCGGTCTCGGCTTCTCGACGGCGGACCTGCGCCGCCCGATGGCGGAATTCTCTGGCGGCTGGCGCATGCGCGTGGCCCTGGCAGCGGCCCTCTTCGCAGAGCCCGAGGTCCTGCTTCTGGACGAGCCGACCAACTACCTCGACCTCGAAGGCGCGCTGTGGCTCGAGGCTCGACTGGCCAGCTACCCGCAGACGGCGGTGATCATCAGCCACGATCGCGAGCTCCTGAACAACTCCGTCGACCACATCCTGCATCTGCACGCCGGCAAGCTCGACCTGTACGCCGGCGGCTACGACGCATTCGAGCGGCAGGCGAGCGAGCGGCTGCGGCTCAAGGAGGCGATGGACGCCAAGGTCGAAGCGCAACGGGCGCACATGCAGTCCTTCGTCGACCGTTTCAGCGCAGGCACCCGGGCTCGCCAGGCCCAGTCGCGGGCGAAGCGTCTGGCCAAGCTCCCGCCGCCAAGCACCGTGGTGGCGGAGCGTACGGCCCCCTTCACCCTGCCCTCGCCCGAGAAGGCCCTGCCGCCGCCTTTGATCCGGATCGAGGGGGGCGCGGTCGCCTATGACGGACCTCCGATCCTCAAGGGGCTGAACCTTCGCCTGGATCTCGACGACCGGATCGGGCTTCTGGGCGTCAACGGCGCCGGCAAGTCCACCTTCGCCAAGCTCATCGCGGGCGCGCTGCAGCTCTCGGACGGCCGCATGCAGCGGGACCGACGCATGAAGGTCGGCTGGTTCCACCAGCACCAGATCGAGGCTCTGGACCCCAAGGATACGCCGCTGTCCATCATCCGCCGCGCCCTGCCCGAGGCGACCGAGGCCCAGCGGCGGGCGCGCATCGCCGGCTTCGGCTTCGGCTACGACAAGGCGGAGACCAAGGTGGAGAGCCTCTCCGGCGGAGAGCGGGCGCGGCTGCTGTTGAACATCGTCGGCATGGAGGCGCCGCACCTGCTGATCCTCGACGAGCCCACCAACCACCTCGACATCGACAGCCGCCGCGCGCTCCTCGACGCCCTCAACGACTATGCCGGCGCGGTGATCCTGATCACCCACGACCGATCGCTGATGGAGCTGGCCGCGGACCGCCTCTGGCTGACCGCCGATGGGACCATCGCGCCCTTCGATGGCGACATGGACGACTACGCCAAGCTGGTGCTGGACCGGGCTCGCAGGGCCGGACGGGAGGTCGAGCAGGAGGCCGCGCCACAGGTCGCCCCTCCCCCGCTGCCTGCCCCCGCGGCCCGTGGCGGCAAGATC
>FTGK01001185.1_pt1 | contig 23620 bp, 24 predicted proteins | sample 1640691 | NCBI WGS metagenome assembly FTGK01 (sample SAMEA3914789, study PRJEB12502) | metagenome | biome: forest; material: soil | place: Canada | collected 2011-07-03 | depth 0.3 m | reverse complement strand
GACCTCGATCGCCACCCTCGACCTGCGCATCGACTACATGCGCCCGTCCCGGCCGGGGCTGGACATCCACGCCACCGCCCACTGCTACAAGCTGACCCGCTCGGTCGCCTTCCTCCGGGGCGTCGCCTACGACGAGGATCCGGACGACCCGGTCGCCGCCGCCCAGGCCGCCTTCATGCTGGATTCCAACGCCGGCCGGGGTCCGGGCGCCAACCTGCAGCCGCCGCGTCCGCACGCCAGGAAGCCCGCGTGAGCCCGGGACAGGCGGATCTCGACGCGATCCTGGCGCGGATCCCCTATGCCCGCTTCCTCGGCGTTCGCATGGAGCTGCACGGCGACGAGATGACCGCCGTCCTGCCCTTCGCTCCCCACCTGATCGGCAATCCAACCCTGCCCGCCCTGCACGGCGGCGTCATCGGCGCCTTCATGGAGATGACGGCCGTGCTGCAGCTCTCGATCCTGGAGGCCCAGCAGCGCCAGCCGCGCCCGGTGGACATCAATATCGACTACCTGCGCTCGGGCCGGCCGGAGGACACCTACGCCCGCGCCCTGATCAAGAAGGCCGGGCGCCGCATCGCCAACGTCCAGGTGGAGGCCTGGCAGGAAACCCGCGCCGCCCCGATCGCCGCCCTGCACGGCCATTTCCTGCTGACGCCGGTCTAGGCGCGCGCCCTCACCCTCCTTTCGTGGTCGTCCGGAAAGCCGCGCAGCGGCCGCCCCAAGCGCAGGCGTCCAGGACCGGTCCCGGCTCTGCGGCGCTGCGCGCCTCCGTCAGGAATGACAGGCGGTTAATATTCGTCTCCACATGAACAAGATGTAATCTTATTACACGTCCTTCACTTCTTTAAATCGACGTCATGACTGAGCTTTAACGTGAGTATTCGGCAGGCATTCGGTACATCCTCCTCATCGAGTTCACGCGGACCCCGCGCACCACAAGAGGATCTCCACCATGAACGCCCTGCTCTCCAAGACCGCCAACCTTTCCCTGCTGGCCCTGGCCGCCCTGCCGATGATCTCCCTCGGCTTCGCTCGCGCCGAACCGGCCTCGATCAAGCTCTCGGACCTGAACATGTCCCGCCCCGCCGACGTGCGGACCTTCCAGGCCCGCGTCAGCCACGCGGCGAACAAGGTCTGCCAGAGCGGCCCCGACGCCAAGGACCTCGCCCGCTTCGAAACCTGCCGCACCGCGGTCCGGGCCGAGGCGATGGAAAAGGTCTCCCGCGTCCAGGTCCAGGCCGCCGCCGCCGCCCCGGCCGCCGGCTGATCACCCACCCCCAGGCAGGCGGTCGCACCCAGCCCCGCCTGCCGACCACGGCCGGCCGCCTCCCCCGGGGCGGCCGGCCTTTTTCGTCTGCCCGCCTCCCAAAACTCGGCTAAGACTCCGGAAAAGATCAGAGGGAGGACGCGTGATGTCCGACGCCAGCACCATCGAGCGGCCCCAGGCGGGCGTGCGCAAGGTCAAGGGCCAGATCAGCTACATCAAGGACATGGCGGTCCGGCCGAGGTTCTACGCCAACGACCATTCCAAGGACGTGCTGGACCTCGATCTCCGCACCGTGGAGATCGAGGACGCCAGAAGCTGGCCCACCCCGCCCGACCTCGACCGTGAGGGCTTCATGCTCACCCGCCACAGGAGCGCGGTGAAGAGCTTCCGTGACACCGCCGAGGTGGCCGCCATCCATCCGGCCGAGATCGAGAAGCTGCTGCTGGAGGTCACCGGCGCCGACCGCGTCGTGGTCAACGGCGCCGGCGTGCTGCGCTTCGGCGAGAGCTCGCCCGACGCGGGGCGGCTCAACAACTCCTATCCCGCCCGCTTCATCCACATCGACTGTTCGGACCAGACCGCCGCCCAGTTCGCCGAACGCAGCCGGCCCAAGGACGTGGATCGGCCGGTCAGGCGCGCCTGTTCCTACAACGTCTGGCGCGTGTTCTCCCCGCCGCCGCAGGACATCCCCCTGGCCCTCTGCGACGCCCGCTCCTTCGGCATGGAAGACCTCGTGGAGTCGGACTCGGTCTTCGACGTGACCGACGGGCCGGAGTGGTCGTTCGAGAGCTGGCTGGTGAAGTTCAACCCGCGACACCGCTGGGTCTATTTCTCGGACATGGACCGCGAGGACGCGATCATCTTCAAGACCAACGACTCCGATCGCACCAAGGCCCACAACGTCCCGCACTCCGCCTTCGACGACCCGTCCTGTCCCAAGGGCGTGCCGACCCGGAACTCCATCGAGATGCGGGCGATCGCCTACTGGTTCGAGTAGGGCTCCCACTTTCCTGTCATCCCGGCCGCAGCCCCTCGGGGCGAGAGCAGGGACCGGGCTGGGCGGCGGCGCTTGCCGCGGTCCCGGATAAGCCGCTGGGGCGGCTTTCCGGGATGACAAACCCTGAGGGGAACTCTATCCCCCACCGCCATGTATGAAGGGCTGTCCCACCTCGCCCGCCAGGCCAAGTCCTGGCCGTTCGAACAGGCGCGCTCGCTGCTCGAACGGGTGCTGCGCGTGCGCCTCTCGGACGCCGAGCGCGACCTCGCCGCGACCCTGATCGCTCAGGGCAAGATCGAGGAGGTGGTGACGTCCCTCCCGGCGCTGCAGCAGCCGGTCGTATTCCAATGCGGCTACGGGGCTTCCGGCCTGCCGCACATGGGCACCTTCGGCGAGGCGGCGCGGCCGACCATGGTCAGGAACGCCTTCCGCGCCCTGACCGAGGACGCCATCCCCACGCGCCTGATCGTCTTCTCCGACGACATGGACGGCCTGAGGAAGATCCCCGACAACGTGCCCAACCGGCATATCCTGGAAGAGGATCGCGACAAGCCGGTCACCTCCGTCCGCGATCCCTTCGGCGAATATCCGAGCTTCGGCGACCACAACAACGCCCGCCTCCGCGCCTTCCTGGATGGCTTCGGCTTCGACTACGAGTTCTTCTCCTCCACCGCCTGCTACCGCGGCGGCCGCTTCGACCAGATGCTGCTGCGGACGCTCGAGCGGTTCGACCAGATCCAGGCGGTGATGCTGCCCACCTTGGGCGAAGAACGGCGGGCGACCTATTCGCCCTTCCTGCCCATCAGCCCGAAGAGCGGCCGGGTGCTTCAGGCCCCGACCCTGGAGCGCCATGTCGAGCGTGGGACCATCGTCTTCCCGGACGAGGACGGGACCCTCACCGAGGTTCCAGTGACCGGCGGAAGCGTCAAGATGCAGTGGCGGCCCGACTGGGCCATGCGCTGGACCGCGCTGGGCGTCGACTACGAGATGTCGGGCAAGGACCTGGTGGACTCGGTGAAGGTCTCCAACCGGATTTGCCGCATCCTCGGCGGCGAGCCGCCAGAGGGCTTCCACTACGAGCTCTTCATGGACGAGCAGAACCAGAAGATCTCCAAGTCCAAGGGCAACGGCCTGACCATGGAGGAGTGGCTGCGCTACGGCGCGCCCGAGAGCCTAGCCTACTACATGCAGCAGTCCCCGAAGTCGGCGAAGCGGCTCTATTTCGACGTCATCCCCAAGGCGACCGACGAGTACCTGCAGCAGCTGGACAGCTTCCACAGGAAGCAGGCGGAAGGCGGCAACGACGCCCAGCTCGACAACCCGGTCTGGCACGTCCACGGTGGCCATCCGCCGGACCAGGGCTCGCCCGTCTCCTTCAGCCTGATGCTGAACCTGGTCTCGGCCGCCGACGCCTCGACGCCGGAGATCCTCTGGGGGTTCCTCGGCCGCTACATCCCGGGCGCGACCCCGGAGACCCAGCCGCTTCTGGCCAAGCTCGCGGCCTATGCGCTGAACTACTACGAGGACTTCGTCCGCCCGAACAAACGCTTCCGGGCCCCGGAAGCGCGCGAGCGGGCGGCGATGCAGGACCTGCTCGGCCGGTTCAGGGCTCTGCCCCCCGGCTGCCAGGACGCCGAGCTGATCCAGAACGAGGTCTATGCCGCGGGCAAGGACGCCGGCTTCGAGCCGCTCCGCGCCTGGTTCCAGGCGCTCTACGAGGTGCTGCTGGGCCAGAGCCAGGGCCCCCGCTTCGGCTCCTTCGTGGCCATCTTCGGCTTGGCCGAGACCATCGCCCTGATGGAGCGGGCCCTTGCGGGCGAGCTGGCGGCCGCGTGAGCCGATGACCGACGTCTTCTCGCCGGAGAAGCGGTCGGACGTCATGCGCCAGGTGAAGGCCAAGGGCACCAGGCCCGAGCTCGAGGTGCGGAGGCTGCTCTGGGGCCTGGGCGCCCGCTACCGCCTGCATCGCAAGGACCTGCCCGGCGCGCCCGACATCGTGCTCCCGGGACGAAAGCTTGCGGTCTTCGTGAACGGCTGCTTCTGGCACGGCCACGACTGCGCCCGGGGCGCGCGGGTCCCCAAGCAGAACCGCCCTTACTGGACCGCCAAGATCGAGCGCAACCGCCAGCGGGACGTCCGCGCCCAGGCGGAGCTGACGGGGCGGGGCTGGACGCCGCTGGTGGTCTGGGAGTGCGAGTTCAAGGACGAGCCGGCGCTGAAGGCGCGACTGCACGCCGCGCTCCAAACCGGCCCGAATTAACCAAGCCTTACCCTCGTTGGGCGTCTCCTCGCCTGTGCTGGCTCAGGGGATACGGCCATGGATTTCGGCGAAGCGATCGTCAGCGCGGGGCTCGAGGCGACGGAGGAGGTGATCAGCCGCGGCTATCACCTGCTGGGGGAAGTGGTGGACCCGGCGGCCGCCGGCGCCCTGCTGGACGACGTCCGGGCGCTGCGCCGCTTCGACGAGAGCCTGTTCCTTTCCGAGGCCGAGTTCGATGCGGACCCGCAGTACAAGGGCGTGAATCCCAAGCCCGGCCGCAACCTGCTCGAGCGGTTCGACGACCGCATGGGGATGGTCGAGGCCAATCCCCGCATCACCGCCGCGATGGCCGCCCTGCTGGGCCCCGGCTACGAGATCCTGGACCGCAAGCTGGTCTGCGGCGTGCCCGCCAAGGCGGTGCCCGAATGGCTGAAGGCCCGCATCCACGGCAATCCGGTGAACAACCTCGGCGCCTACGTCCGGCCCGAGTACCGGGACATCACCTATTTCTACGGCATCGACTTCCACCAGGACCTGATCGACCACCCCGCCCGCGAGGCCGACTTCCTGACCCTCTACGTCTATCTGCACGACGTGGAGCGGCACGACGCTCCCCTCTTCCTGCTGGAGAACAGCCACCGCTTCGGCGGCACGGTCTTCCCGCACAAGCTGAAGCGCGAGTGGGAGGGCTACTGGAGCTACGCCGACGGCCGTGGCCAGGAATGCCGCGCCCGGCAGGTCATGCTGACAGGCCGCGCTGGCTTCGCCGCCCTGTGGCACGCCTGCACCCTGCACGGCACCCAGCCGGACGCGGGCGATCACGAGCGGATATCCCTCCGCTACCTCATCGCCAAGCGCTCGGGCGCCCCGGCCGGCATCGACCGCGTCAACGCCCACATCCAGGGCCCCCTGAGCCTCGAGGCCACCCGGATCGACCTCGCCGACAACGGCGCCGCCCAGATCCGCGCCAACAGCGTCAACGCAGCCTGATCCCCTGAACGCATGATCATCCCGCCCTTCCCCCGGGATGAGCGGGTTTAGGGCAGCGCCTCCACCCGGAACCACGGATCGATGCTGGGCGAGGTGGTGATCATCGACCGGGGCTCCAGCTCGCGGTCATCGTCGAGGGTGATGCGAAGGCGCTGGACCACGGTCGCCAGCATGATCGAGGCTTCGGCCAGGGAGAAGCTGGCGCCGATACAGATGCGCGGACCCGCCCCGAACGGGATGTAGGCGCCGCCGGCCAGGTATTCCCGCTCCTTGCCGATGAACCGGTCGGGGATGAAGGCGTCCGGCTGGTCCCAGAGCAGCCGGTGCCGGTGGACGATCCAGGGGGAGATGATCACGATGGATCCGGCCGGGAACTTCACGCCGAGCAGCTCGTCCGGCTCCAGGGCCTGGCGGAACAGCAGGGGCGCGGAGGGGTAGAGCCGCATGGCCTCCAGCAGCGTCCGGCGCAATCGTGGCCAGCGGCGGCCGACGTCGGCGAGCGAGGCGCTCGGAGGATCGGCCAGCACCTCGGCGCGGATGCGCTCCTGTTCAGCGACGTCGCGGCTCAGCAGGTAGCAACTCCAGAACATCGCGACCGCCGTGGTCTCGAAGCCGGCCGCCAGCATGGTGGCCGACTGGTCGCGGATCTCCGCGTCCGACAGCGGCTCGCCGGTGTCGGGGTCCCGGGCGGCGATGAGCAGAGCAAGCAGATCGGTGTGGCCTGAGCCCTGCGCCCGGCGGGCGGCCACGATCTGGTCGACGTGCTTCAGCCACCTGCGCCGGAACAGCCGCCGGCCTGGGCTGAACCAGGCGAAATCGCCCTCCTTCTGAGCGATCATGTCGAAAGGGTTCGGCCGACCCGGGCCTCGGGCATAGACCCGCACCAGCTCCGCGATGCGTCCCCCCTGGCCGCCGATCGGCATGGAGAACAGGGAGCGCGAGGCGGCGTCGAGCGCCGCCTCCTGCAACGGCCGCACCAGCTGTCTGCGCGGGCTGGCCTTCAGCCCCTCCACCAGACTGTCCGCCGCGGCCGCGAAGTGGGGCGTCAGCTGCTCCACATGGGCTGGGGTGAAGGCGGGCGACAGCACCCGGCGCTGACGGCGCCACTCCGCGCCTTCGGACAGGAACACGCCTTCGCCGATGATCGGCCGGGTCAGCCGCCGCGTCGGCGCCGGCTTCTCATAGGCCATGGCGTTCTCGATCAGCACGTGCCGGATGGCGCCAGGATCGCTGAGCAGGATCCGCTCGCGGCCATAGAGCGGCCCGTGGACCATCGGCAGCTCGTATACGCGGGGCCCCCAGATGGAGAGCATGTCCCGGCGCATGGCCTGGATCAGCTTCAGGCCCGTGAGCGGCCGATCCGGCCGCCGCGCTGCGGGCGGGATCAGGGGTTCGGAGGCGACGTCGAGGGGCATGACCTGAAGATAGGCCCCCTCGGCCCCAGTCAGAAGGCCTCCGCCGCGAGGGCCATCACCGGCGCCGCCCCCGTCTTCAGCTTGGCGAGGTGGGCCCCGGCTTCCGGCAGGATGCGGTCCAGGAAGTAGCGGCCGGTGATCAGCTTGTTGGCGTAGAAGCTGCCCGGATCGCCCGCGGCCAGCTTCGACTGCGCCGCCCTGGCGATCTTCGCCCACATGTAGGCGAGGCCGGTCAGGGCCAGGATGTTCAGATAGTCGTGGGAGGAGGCTGCGGCGTTGTCCGGGTTGGCGACGCCGTTCTGCATCAGCCACAGGCTGGCCTCCTGCAGCTGGGCCTTGGCGGTCTTCACCCCCTCGACGAAGGGGACCAGGGCCTCCTCCGCCGGCTCCGCGGCGAAGGCGTCGAGCTCCGCCAGGAAGCTCATCATCGCCCGCCCGCCGTTGGCCGGAAGCTTGCGGCCCACAAGGTCGAGGGCCTGCACGCCGTTGGTCCCCTCGTAGATCATGGCGATGCGGCTATCGCGCAGGTACTGCGCGGCCGGGAAGTGGGTGGTGTAGCCCGAGCCGCCGTGGACCTGCATGGCGTCGGAGCAGACCTTGAACCCCCGGTCGGTCAGGAAGGACTTCACCACCGGGGTCATCAGCTGGACGACGTCGTCCGCCTTCTGCTTCTCGGCCTCGTCCAGCGAGCCGAGCTCGATGTCCTGGTTGAGGATGGTCCAGAGCAGGAGCGCCCGCCCGCCCTCGATCACCGCCTTGGAGTCCATCAGCATGCGCCGAACGTCGGGATGGACGATGATCGGATCGGCGGGACCGTCGGGGTTCTTCGGGCCGGTGAGCGCGCGGCCCTGCAGCCGATCGCGGGCGAAGGCGGCGGCGGCCTGGTAGGCGGCCTCGGCCTGGGCCAGGCCCTGGACCGCGACGCCGAGGCGGGCCTCGTTCATCATCACGAACATCTGGCGAAGCCCCTTGGTCTCCTCGCCGAGCAGCCATCCCGTCGCGCCCTCGTAGGACATGAAGCAGGTGGCGTTCCCGTGGATGCCCATCTTCTCCTCGAGGCCCACGCACTTGAAGGAATTGCGTTCGCCGGGGGTCCCGTCAGCCTGAGGCAGGATCTTGGGCACGATGAAGAGGGACAGGCCGCGCGTCCCGGCCGGAGCCCCATCGGTGCGGGCGAGGACCAGGTGGACGAGGTTGGGTGTGAAGTCCTGTTCCCCGCCCGAAATCCAGATCTTCTCGCCGGTGATCCGCCAGGTCCCGTCGTCCGCCCTGGTCGCCTTGGTGCGGATCAGGCCGAGGTCGGTGCCGCACTGGGGCTCGGTGAGGTTCATGGCGCCGGCCCATTCGCCGGTGGCGAGCCTGGGCAGATAGAGCGCCTTCTGGGCGTCGTCGCCCGCCTGCAGGATCGCCGAGAAGGCGCCATGGGTCAGGCCGGGATACATGGCGAAGGCCATGTTGGCGGACGAGGCCATCTCGTTGAAGGCGACGTTCAGCACGCCCGGCAGGCCCTGGCCGCCCCACTGGGGATCGACGGACAGGGCGCTCCAGCCGGACTCCACCATGGTGCGATAGGCGTCGGCGAAGCCGGTCGGCGTCTTCACCGCGCCGCTCGCCGGATCGTGCTTGCAGCCCTCCCTGTCGCCGACCGCGTTGAGCGGCTCCAGCGCGCCCTCGCAAAACCGCGCCGCCTCCTCGAGCAGCTGGCTGGTCAGATCGGGCGTGGCGTCGGCGAAGCCGGGCAGGTTGGAATGGCTCTGGAGATTCAGGACCTCATTGAGCAGGAACAAGTGTTCCTTGACCGGCGCCTTGTAGGCCATCGGGGACGGCTCCTAGAATTGCCTGACATCTTTCTGAGCCAGGGTGGACGCTCAAGCTAGCGTTTAGAGCGGGGGACAAGCGGAAGAGTTGCCATGGCGAGAGCCGTACGGAAAAGCGTGGACGTCCTGATCGTCGGAGCCGGGCCTACGGGGCTCGTACTTGCCCTCTGGCTGGCGAAAAGCGGGGTCGACGTGCGCATCGTCGACAAGGCCCCGGAGCCCGGAACCACCTCGCGCGCCCTCGGTCTGCAGGCGCGGACCCTGGAGTTCTATCGCCAGCTGGGCATCGCCGAAGAGGTGGTCGAGCGCGGGCTCAAGATGACGGCCGCCAATTTCTGGGTCCGCGGCCAAAAGGCCGGGCGGCTGCCGCTGGGCGACATCGGCGAGGGGATCAGCCCCTATCCCTATGTGCTGATCTTCCCCCAGGACCAGCACGAGTCATTCCTGATCGAGCAGCTCCGCGCGGCCGGAGTCGAAGTGGAGCGGCCGGTGGAGCTCGTCTCTTTCGAGGAGTCCGCCGGCGGGGTCCAGGCGCAGCTGAAGCGGGCGAACGGCCGCGAGGAGACCTGCGACGCGAGGTACGTCTGCGGCTGCGACGGCGCCCACTCGGTGGTGCGCGCCCGGATCCAAGCGGGCTTCCCGGGCGGGACCTACGTCCAGCTCTTCTATGTCGCCGACGTGAAGGCCAAGGGTCCCGTGATGGACCAGGAGCTGCATATCGCCCTCGATGACGCCGACTTCCTGGGTGTCTTCCCGCTCAAGGAAAAGGGGACCGCGCGGTTGATCGGCACGGTGCGGCGCGAAACCCGGCAGGCGCAGGCCGAGCTCACCTGGAAGGACGTATCGGCGACCGTGATCGAGCGCGTGGGCCTCGACGTCGCCAAGGTGAACTGGTTCTCGACCTATCACGTGCACCACCGGGTGGCCGGCGCCTTCCGGCGCGGGCGGGCCTTCCTCGCCGGCGACGCAGGCCACATCCACAGCCCCGCGGGGGCCCAGGGGATGAATACCGGGATCGGCGACGCGGTGAACCTCGCCTGGAAGCTCGCCGCGGTCGTCAAGGGCCGCACCGACGAGGCCGTGCTGGACACCTACGAGGGCGAGCGGATCGGCTTCGCCCGCAAGCTGGTGGCCACCACCGACCGGCTGTTCACCCTGGCGACGCGCCAGGGGCTGCTGGCCCGGGAGGTTCGCACCGAGCTGGCGCCGCGGCTGTTCCCCGCCATCACCGGCAGCGAAACCGCCCGTCGGCTGGCCTTCCGGACCGTCTCGCAAACCGGCGTCCAGTACCACAAGAGCCCCTTGAGCCGGGGCGGCGCCGGGCGCGTGGTCGCCGGCGACCGGCTGCCATGGGCCGGCGAAGCCGCCCTGCCCGGCGGCGGCGACAACTTCACGCCCCTGGCCTCCCTCGATTGGCAGGCGCACGTCCACGGGGAAGCATCCCAGGCCGTGCAGAACGTCTGCACCGCCTTCGGGGTCACGCTGCGCGAGCTCCCCTGGAGCGACGCCCTTTGGAAGGCAGGCTTCATGCGTGACGCCCTCTACCTGATCCGGCCAGACGGCTACGTCGCCCTGGCCGAACCCAACGCCCGCGCGCAGGTGCTGGAGCGTTATCTGGAAGCCTGGGGCGTGCTGCCCTCGGCTTGATGTCTCCGCCCCTTCGGGGGATCGGGAGAGCGGACGCTCCTGCGTTGCGCGCCGGCCTACGGAACCTGTGGATTGTCCGTGTCATTCTGCGTTTGCCGAGCTTGCCGGTAACCACCGCAACCCTACCCTGGGCCGATGGAGGCCATAACTCGCCCTGCGCTCCCCAGCGACCTCGACGCCCTCGGCGCGCTCAAGCTGCGCGCGTCGCTGGCGTGGGGCGATCACGTGGACCAAATCCAGTCCCTGCCCGAGGCTCGAGTCGTTCCCCGGCCGCATCTGCCCTTCATCATCGTCGCCGAGGCTCTGGGCCGGCTGGCCGGCTTCGCCACGGTGCTGCCAACCGGGCAAGACCGCGCGGAACTCGAGGATCTGTTCGTCGAGCCTGAGCTCTGGGCGCAGGGGATCGGTCGCCTGCTGGTCGCCGAGGCGGAGCTGAAGGCCCAGGACATCGGCGCGAGAACGCTGCAGGTCGTCGCCAACGACAGGGCGCTGGGGTTCTACCGGGCCTGCGGGTTTGCGGTCACCGGCGAGGTGCAGACCCTATTCGCGCCGGCGCTCAGGATGGAAAAACGTCTGGTCCGTTAGGTCCGGCGCGGAGGCCCGCTGCCCCGCGAAGAGCCGGTGCGTGCTAAGCCTCGGCCATGCAGCCAGCTCTTCTGAACCTGGATGTCGGACCGGTCCTGCGCGGCCTCGACATGGTCGGCCTCGGGGTCTTCGCCGCCTCCGGCGCGCTCGCGGCCGCCCGCAAGCGCCTGGATGTGATCGCCGCCGGGTTCTTCGCGCTCGTGACGGCGACCGGGGGCGGCACGATGCGCGATCTGCTGATCGGCGCTCCCGTGTTCTGGATGCACGACGCGGTCCCCATCCTGCTCTGCCTGACGGTGGCCCTGGTGGGCTGGGCCATCCCGCTGCGCTGGTGGCCGGCGCGGGCGCTGGACTGGCTCGACGCGGCAGGCCTGGCCGCCTACGCGGTCTATGGCGCGGGCAAGGCCCTGCACTACGGCATCCTGCCCCTGCCCGCCGCGGCCATGGGCATCGTCACAGCCTGCATGGGCGGGGTGATCCGCGACGTGGTCGCCGGGGTCCCCTCGATCCTTTTGCGCCACGAGCTCTATGTGACGGCGGCGCTGCTGGCCGCGAGCCTCTACGTCGGTCTGACGACAGCCGGACTGGCCGCCCCCTGGCCGATGCTGATCGCCGTCTCGGCGGGGTTCCTGCTCAGAGGAGCCGCGATCCGCTGGGGGCTGGCGATGCCGCCCCATAGGGGGTGAGCCCCCTCTTCCTGCTCTTCCCCGCCAGGCCCATTCGGCGCAACGAAGGATGGAGTTGGTGGCCCGCCGCCTACTTCGGCGTCACGCGATAGAGCCCGCCGGGGTTGGCGTCTTCCAGCATCCATAGAGCGCCGTCGGGTCCGACCTCCACGTCGCGGACGCGCTTGCCGACATCCCAGCGCTCGGCGGACCGGGCCGAGGGCCCGCTGATGATTATCCGGTTCAGGGTCTTGGAGCCCAGCCCGCCGATCAGCGCCGAGCCGTTCCACTGCGGGAACATGGCGCCCCTGTAGAACACGAGGTTTCCGGGCGCGATCACCGGCGCCCAATAGAGCGCCGGCTTGGCCAGGTCCGGCCGGGTGTCAGGGCTGGGGATCGGCACGCCGTCGTAGTTCATGCCGTAGGAGACCAGCGGCCATCCGAAGTTGCGGCCCGGCTCCACGAGGTTCAGCTCGTCGCCGCCGCGGGGGCCGTGCTCGACCTCCCACAGGCGCCCGTCAGGCGCGAAGGCCAGGCCATAGGGCGTGCGGATGCCGGAGGCCCAGGTCTCGGCCGGCGTCAGGTTCGGGCCGGGGAAGGTATAGGTGCGGACCACCGGCGCCGTCTTGGCGGCCTCGGTGTTCTTCGCCGGATTGATCACCGGCACGCTCTTGGCGCCCACCTTGCCGGCCTGAGGATTGCCGGGCGCCGGCCGGCCATCGAGGGTGAGGTGCAGGATCTTGCCGAGGGGCTGGTTGGGATCCTGGGCCGGGGTGAAGCGCTGGCGCTCGCCGACGGTCAGGAACAGGGACTGCCCATCGGGGGCGAAGGCGATCTGGGCCCCGAACTGCCCGCCCTGGCCCCCCTCGCCATCCCGCCAGATCACCCTCAGGCCATCGAGGCTCGCGCCGCCCTTGCCGAGGGTCAGCCTGGCGCGGGCCAGGGCGAGGCCGGAGCCTCCCTCCTGGGGCTCGGAATAGGTCAGGTAGACGAAGTGGTCCGAGGCGTAGTGAGGCGAGACGAACACCCCCAGCATTCCGCCCTGCCCCTGGGCCACCACGGCCGGAGCATTCGCGACCGGCGTCTTCTCGCCCTTTTGGGTGACCAGCCAGACCGGGCCCACCTTTTCGGTGATCAGCATCCGGCCATCCGGGAGGAAGGCCAGCCGCCAGGGAAGGTTGAAGCTCGCCACCCTGGTCATGGCGAAGGGTACCGACGCCTCGGGCGCCTGGGCTCCGATGTTGACCTGGGCATGAGCGGCCGTGGCGCCCAGGGCCGCAAGCGCGGCGAAGCAGGCGAGTCTCATGGCGCGACCTTTCAATGGGTTCGTCTGGGGATTGGACCCCAGGCTCACAGCCCCTCGAACAGGGCCGTGGACAGATAGCGCTCCGCGAAGCTCGGGACGATGGTGACGATCAGCTTGCCTGCATATTCGTCCCGCGCGGCAAGGCGGAAGGCGGCGGAGATCGCGGCGCCCGAGGAGATGCCCACGGGAATCCCCTCCACCCGCGCGGTCCGCCGCGCCATGTCGAAGCTCTCTTCGTTGGTCACGGTCATCACCTCGTCGATGACGCCGCGGTCGAGGATGGCCGGAACGAAGCCGCCGCCGATGCCCTGGATCTTGTGCGGACCGGGCTGGCCTCCCGACAGCACCGCCGAATCCTGGGGCTCGAGCGCGATCATCTTCACGGAAGGCTTGCGGGATTTCAGCACCTGGCCGACGCCGGTGATGGTGCCGCCGGTGCCGATGCCGGAGACCACCGCATCGACCCGCCCTCCGGTGTCGTTCCAGATCTCTTCGCCCGTCGAGAGCCGGTGGATCAGGGGATTGGCGGCGTTCTCGAACTGCTGTGGCATGACGGCATTGGGGTCGGCCTCGAGGATCTCCTGGGCCCGCACCACCGCCCCCCGCATCCCCTTCTCGGCCGGGGTCAGCTCCAGCCGCGCGCCGAGCAGGGTCAGCATCTTGCGGCGCTCGACCGACATGCTCTCCGGCATCACCAGGATCAGCGGATAGCCCTTGGCGGCGCAGACGAACGCCAGGGCGATGCCTGTGTTGCCGGAGGTCGGCTCCACGATGGTGGTCTTCCCCGGCGTGATCCGGCCCTGGGCCTCCAGCGCCTCGATCATCGAGACGCCGATGCGGTCCTTCACGCTGCCGACCGGATTGAAGAACTCGAGCTTGGCCACGACCTCGCCCTTGGGCTTCAGCTGCGCCGTGAGCCGCGGCAGCCGCACCAGGGGCGTGTCGCCGATCAGGTCGATGATGGAATCGTAGATCTTGCCCCGCCCTGCGCGGCGGAAGCGCTCGGCGTCGTAGGCGGGAGAGGCGTGCGTGGAGTCCATGGGGGCTCGCGGAGGCGTTGGGCTGGCCACCTCTATAGGCGGGCGGCTGGCCGACCGCTAGCGGCGCGCCGCGGTCCAGGCGGCGCCTTGGCGCCCGACGATCTCGACAAGGTCGCCGATGGCCAGGTCCACGTCCAGCGCGTGCAGCCCCCAATCGGGCGCGCGGGCGTCCAGGTCGTTCAGCGCCCGGCCGAGCGTGGCGGCCCCGACGCCCTCCGGTTTGACCGCGATCGCCAGGAAGGCGTGGTCGTTGGCGGTGTCACACGATCCGGAGATCAGGCCAGGGTTCTCGACGAAGGGCGTGCCGAGGAACTTGGCCACCTCGCCGCGTGTCGGCAGCATGGCGTCCAGGTTCTGACGGCCGAGCAACTCCGCCGGATCGACACAGGCGCCGGAAAGCTCCGGCCTGAGGGCCCCGCCGAACCTCGCGTCGGCGGCGGGCGGATGGCCGATGGGATAGGTGGAATAGGCGATCACGCAGCCGGTCTGGTCGGCCCCATGGCAGAGCGGCGCGTGGCGGAAACTGCCGCCGGCGTCCCGCCCCCGCGCCACCTGGACATTGCCGCCGGCCAGAATGGCGGAGACCAGCAGCCGCTCGGCCGGCTGGCCGTCGATCTCCTCGGTGATCAGGCGAGACAGGTGATAGGCCCCCTGGCTGTGGCCGATCAGCACCACGCCGCTGCCCGCGTTGTCGTGGGCGAGATAGGATCGCCAGGCCGCCAGGACGTCGCCGTACGCCAGTTGCGAGTCGCCCTTCGCGCCGCCCTGCATGGCGGTGGTCGTGGTCTGGCGATAGAGCGGCGCATAGGGGCGGCACTTGCCCGCGAAGCGGACGAACTGGCTCACCACGGCACGCTCGACCTCGGGCGAGCGCTCCATGGGGGCGTTGCCCGCAGGAGCCTCCGAGACCGTGGGATAGACGTAGAAGCAGTCGATCGGCGCGGCCGCGTCGGCGGTGTAGGTCCGTGTCGTCCGGGCGCCGTCCGAGGGGGAGATGACCGTCGAGATCAGCGGCTGCGCGCAGACGTCGGCGCGGCCGGGACGGCAGATCCAGTTCGACGGATCGGAATAGTCGGGCGGGGCCGCCGAGGCCTGCAGGGGGAGGCTGAGGCCGACGCCAAGGCTCGCCAGGACCAGTGTGCGAACGAGCAGGTTGCGCATGGTGCTCCTCAGGCCGCGAGGCGATCGCCTGAGAGCACCGGCTCCAGCACATGCGCCGCGAGATGCCTTACCACCGGCGCCGCGACGCCGTCTCCGGTGAGGTGCAGGGCGGCGGTGGTCGCCTTGGGCAAGCGGTAGTCGTCCGGCAGCCCCATCAGCCGCGCCGCCTCCCGGGCGGTGAGCAGCCGCGCCTTCACGCGTCCCTCCTCGACCACCATCACGAACTGGCGCGATGAGCCGCCCGTCGGCGTCCGCAGACAGCCCGCAACCCCGTCGAACCGGACTTCCGCGCGCTGCACACGCTGGCCCGCTTCGATCCGAGTGCGACGGAAGGCCGTGCCGACATGGCGGCCGGGGGTCTGCGTCAGGGTTTGCAACCGTGCGCGGTGCAGCGGGGCGGTCAGGGAAAGGAGCCGTTCGGTCTCGGCGGAAGCCAGCCACGCCACGTCCTCGTCGGGTTCCAGCAGGTCGGCCAGGCGGACGTTGGGGCGCGCCGGAGGCGGCAGGCGCCACCAGACCCACGCCTGCTTCAGGGGCTCGGGCAGGCGCTCGAAGGCCTTCATCACTGCCGGACCGTGGAATCCGCCGGGTCCTCCTACAGCGCTCGCCGTGTCTCTCACGGCCAGCAGGAACAGCCGCGGCCGCGATTGCGGGACGAACAACGCCGCGTCGATCTCCAGGGCGCCGAACCGGTAGCCGAGCCCGGCCAAGGCGGCGCAAAGGGCGCTGAAATCGCTCCCTCCGTGGGAGGTGAGCAGGCCTGTGACGTTCTCCATACCCAGCGCCCGCGGGGCGCGCCCCTCCAACGCCAGCTGTTCCATCAGCCGCCAGAAGCCCCAGAAGGCCGAGGAACGCTCCCCGCCGAGGCCCCGCCGCGCCCCGGCGAGGCTGAGATCCTGACAGGGAGAGGACGCCCAGGCGAGGTCCGCCAGACCAGGAAGACGGCTCGCATCCAGCTCCCACACGTCCCCGGCTACGAGCTGATCGCCGCCGAAGTTGGCCCGGTAGGCGTCCGCCTTTCGCGCGTCGAAGTCATTGGCGAACAGGCAGCGCCACTGTGGTCCGAGCCCGGTCCTGGCCATGCCCCCGCCGGCGAAGAATTCGTAGAAGGTGAAGGGCCGGGCGGAGCTCACGCGCAGGACACTGGCGAGGTTTGCGAGTCGTGTCAGCTTCCGTCCGTCACAACCTGGGCTAGACTGCGATTGCAGAAGGAGCCCGCCATGGGCCGCGCCCTCTTGATCCTCGCCCTGACCGCCGCCCTCGCGGGGTGCGGCCCGGACCAGCGCTCGGCCGCCCCGCCCGCCGCCGACACGCCGGCCAATCTGACTGAACCGGCCAGCGCGCCGGTGTCCTCGCTGGCCGCGGAGGTCTCCAGCGCCGCGCCGCCAGCGGCCAACTAGACGCCACCCCTCCGGCCGTCGCCGAAGCCCTAGAGCGCCTGTCGCCACCGCTTGAGGCCGGGAGCGCCGACAGCCGCTTCGAAGTCGGGATGCCGGCGTTCCTCCAGCGGCTGGAAGCCGGCTTTCCCGTACGCCCGCTCGGCGGCCTCGTTGCCGATCACGAAGGAGATCTGGGCGTCCGCAAAGCCCTGTTTCCGCCCAAGCTGCAGTGCGTGAGCGATGAGGGCGACGACGAGACCCTTTCCACGATGTTCCGGCCGACAGGCGACGTTCTCGATCACCCAGGCCTCGTGGTCGTCGGGCGGGGAGGTGCAGCTGAACACATAGGCGCCCCTGAGCCAGACCTGGCCGACCTCGCCGGCGCTCCAGCCAAGGCCGCCGAGGGCCTCGGTCATGGCCGCCTCGGACTCGGCGAAGGCCGCCGTCCCGAAGGCGGCCAGCCCGGCCGCCGGCGCCCCGTCGACCTCGGCGACCAGCCAGTTGTCGTATCGCCACCAGGATGTGGTTCGCGTCGTGACCAGCCGGCGCAGCGCCGCCATGCCCCCCGCCTCGTCCAGCCCCAGCGCGATGTCGTACCAGCCCCGCGGACGGTGCGCCCGGCCGGCGGCCAGGATGCACCAGGCGAGGAAGGCCGCGTCATCGCGGCGCGCGGGCCGGATCAGCGGGTCCACGGTCTCAGAAGATCTCGAACAGGCCGGCCGCGCCCATGCCGCCGCCGATGCACATGGTGACCACCGCCTTCCTTGCGCCCCGCCGCCGGCCCTCGAGGAGCACGTGGCCGGAAAGCCGCGCCCCGGTCATGCCGTAGGGGTGGCCGATGGAGATCGAGCCGCCGTTCACGTTGAACCTGTCGTTGTCGATGCCGAGGGTGTCGCGGCAATAGAGGGTCTGGCTCGCGAAGGCCTCGTTCAGCTCCCAGAGGTCGATGTCCTCGACCTTCAGCCCCTTGCGCTCGAGCAGGCGCGGCACGGCGAGCACCGGACCAATTCCCATCTCGTCGGGTGCGCACCCGGCCACGGCGAAGCCGGCGAAGCGGCCGAGGGGCTCCAGCCCCTTCTTCTCGGCGGTCTTGGCCTCCATCAGGACCAGGGCCGCGGCGCCGTCGGACATCTGCGAGGCGTTGCCTGCGGTCACCGTCTTGCCAGGCCCTGCGACCGGCTGCAGCGCCGCCAGGGCCTCGAGCGTGGTGCCGGGCCGGTTGCACTCGTCGCGCTCGACCACATAGTCCACCACACTCTCCTGGCCGCTGGCCTTGTCGACGACCTTCATCTTGGTAGCCATCGGCGCGATCTCGTCCTTGAAGAGACCCCGCTCCTGCGCCGCGGCGGTCCGCTGCTGCGACTGCAGGGCGTAGGCGTCCTGGGCCTCGCGGCTGATCCCATAGCGCTCGGCGACGATGTCGGCGGTCTGGATCATCGGCATCCAGAGATCCGGCCTCTGCGTCATCAGCTTCTCTTCCGTGAAGAAGTAGGTGTTGAGGTGGCCGCCGAGCTGGACCAGCGACAGGGACTCCCCCCCGCCAGCGACGGCGACGTCGGCTCCTTCATTGGCGATGTAGTGGGCGGCGACCGAGATCGCCTGCAGGCCCGAGCCGCAGTAGCGGTTGATCGTCGTCCCGGCGGTGGTGACCGGGCAGCCGGCCCAGATGGCTGCGTTGCGGGCGACGTTGTGGCCGGTGGCGCCCTCGGGCTGACCGCAGCCCAGCACCACATCCTCGATCTCCGCCGGGTCGAGGCCTCCCTTGGCGATGGAGTGTTGGATCGCGTGCCCGGCCAGGGCCGCGCCGTGGGTGATGTTGAACCCGCCACGCACCGACTTGGCGAGACCGGTTCGGGCGTAGGAGACGAGGACCACGTCGCGCATTCAGAATCTCCGGCTCGCCGATGGGGAGGAGCATTAACCGCCAGGGCTGAATATCAGTCCGCGCCGGCCCCTGCGAGACGGCAGGGCTCTTGGCCTGGCGCTTGCTGCGGACGCGAAGCGTCCCAACGCCGGGCGCCAATTCGAGACAGACCCACCGCCATGCAGGCCCAGCATCTGAAGCCCCTGACCGCCCTCCGCTTCTTCGCCGCGGCGTGGGTGGTTCTGTTCGCCTTCTGGCCGAGGCTGGATGTGGGCTTCACCCCCACGCTTGTCTCCAAGGGCTATCTGGGCGTGGAGGTGTTCTTCATCCTCTCCGGCTTCATCCTGAGCCACGTCTACCTGCCCCAGTTGGAAGCGGGAGCGTTCCACTACGGGAAGTTCCTGTGGGCGCGGCTGGCGCGGATCTACCCGCTGCACCTCGTCTGCCTCGCGGCCATCGGCGCCTTGGGCGTGGCGGCCGTGGCGGCCGGCCGGGTCATCGACCCGAACATCCTGAACCTTCCCTCGCTGGGGCCGAACCTTCTGCTGGTCCACGCGTGGGGGTTCGCGCCCGTGTCCGGTTGGAACCATCCGTCCTGGTCGATCTCGGCGGAGTGGTTCGCCTACCTGTCGTTTCCTGCCTTCGCCTGGGCGGCGATCAAGCTGCGCCGGCGGCCCCAGCTGGCCGTGACCCTGGCCCTGGCCCTGGTCTTCCTGCTCAACGCGGTCTTCCTGCGCCTGGCGGGGTTCCCCCTGACGCGGGCGACCATCGCCTGGGGCGCCCTGCGTATCGTTCCGTGCTTCGCCTATGGCTGCGCCCTCTATCTCGTGTGGCGCTCCGGTGCGGTCCAAAGCCGCACTGCAGCGCTCGCGGGCGCCTTGTTTTTCGGCGCCGGTCTGGTGTTCGGCGCCCAGGCCGGGGCGCCCGATCCCGCCCTTGTGGCGGTCGCCGGCGGCATGATCCTGTTCCTCGCCAGCCTGGCCAGTACAGGTTCCAGGGCCTTCTCCAACCCGGTGCTCGTGTATCTTGGAGAGATCAGCTACTCGATCTACATGGTCCACGCCCTTTGGGATCTTGTGTTCGCCAACGGCGCGGCCGCGGCGTTGCATCTGGATCCCCGCAGGTTGCCGCTAGGACTTTGGCTGATCCTGGTCGCAGGGGTGATCCCACTCGCCGCCGCCAGCTATCATCTGGTCGAGCGGCCGGCCCGCGAACGGCTCAGGGAATGGCGTCTGCCCCTGCCCAAGCGTGGCCTTAGGATCACGCCGGTCTGAAAAAGAGTCTTTTCATCATTGGGTGCGATAGGTTTAATCGCGCCCATCGTCGTCGGGGGAAACCGCTTAACATGCTTCAACGGACGAGAACCCTCGTCGGTTCCTTGGCAGCCTGCCTCGCCCTGGCGTTCTCGGGCGTCGGCGCGGCCCACGCGGAGGACTACTGGCAGTGCGCGGCTTTCGCGCGGGTGTTCTCGGGCATCCAGATCTTCGGCGACGCCTGGACCTGGTGGCAGAAGGCGAGCGGCCATTACCTGAAGGGCTCCACGCCCAAGGCCGGCTCTGTGCTGGTGTTCCGTCCGCAAGGCGCCATGAAGCTCGGTCACGTGGCGGTTGTCAGCCAGGTCCTCACCGATCGGATCATCCAGGTCACCCATGCCAACTGGTCGCTGATCGACGGCGAGCGGGGCAAGATCGAGCAGAATGTCACCGTGGTGGACGTCTCGCCGGGCGGCGACTGGACCCAGGTTAAGGTCTGGTACGATCCCCTCCGCGACCTGGGCACCACGACCTATTCGACCTACGGCTTCGTCTACAACACCACCGTCCAGAACGCCGGATCCGCTGCGCGCGGGGCCGCCGTGACCATCGCCCAGAACACCCTGGGCAGCATGGCCGCTGCGGTCGCCTCTCCGTCATTGACCACGCCGGTGCAGTCCTTCGCCAAGGACTCGACCGACAAGATCGCCGCCCTGATCCAGTCGGTGATCGGCGGCGGAGACTCTTCCAACAAATAGGTGGGCCAGGGCGGCTCTTGCGCCTGCGTTCCACCATTCCTTAAGCGGCCAGGGGCAAGCTGCGGCCATGCCGAAGGCAGCCGCGAGCAGCGCCCCGAAGAAGCCGGCGGCCAGGAAGAACCTGCTGCGGCAGGCCGACTTCGCCACCGTGAAGACCGCCGTGGAGCTGCATGGCCGGTTCCTGCGGGGCCAGCCGGGGGGGCGGCGCGCCAACCTCAGCCACTTCGATCTCTCCAACTTCGCGTTGGAGAACGTCGACCTCAGCCACGCGGAAATGACCGGCGCCCGGCTGGTGGGAGCGTTTCTTTCCGATGCGAGGCTGGAGCACGCGGTCCTCTTCGGAGCCGATCTGCGGGACGCGGATCTGCGGCGCGCCAACATGGCCCGGGCTGACCTTCGCGGCGCGTGTCTGAGGGGAGCCAATCTCGCCGGAGCCGATCTCGCCGAGTGCGACATGCGCGAAGGACTGATCGCCATCTCCGACAACGAGGAGGGCTTCTTCATCCTGCGCCATGAGGCGAGGCCTGGGGAGCTCGACTACGCCCTCCTCGACGGCACCAACCTGACCGGCGTCCAGGGGCCGGAGGGGATGATGGTCGCCACCGACTTCCGCGACGCCATGCTTGCCGGCGCACGGCTGGTGCGCGCGCGGATGGTGCGCACCCTGCTCGACGGCGCCGATCTTTCCGACGCCAACATCTATCAGGCGGACCTCTCCGGCGCCTCGATGAGACGGGCGGTGCTGAGCGGCGTCGAGGTCGACGGGGCCAACTTGAAGGACGCCGACCTTTCCGGTGCGCTGAGGGCGCCGCCGCCCATCGTCTACATCGATGACGAACCCCTGCACGAAATCCTCGATCGCCACGAGAGCTGGTGCGAAAGCGATGGTCTCGACGGCAAGCCGGCGCGGATCGGGGCGACCGATTTTCGCCCCATGCGAAAGCTGATGGGGCGGCGGCTGACCGCGCTATTCGCGCCCAACAGCATCTTCTTCGGCCTGTCGCTGGAGGGAAGCCAGTTGCAGGGCGCAGACCTGACCGGCTGCGACTTCCGCGGCTGCAATCTGCGGGGCGTGGACCTCAGGGGCGCCAAGCTGGTGGGCGCCGACTTCACGCGCGCGGACCTCTCCGGCGCAGACCTGCGTCCGCTGGAGATCGCCGACGGACGCTATGTGCGCGCCGACCTCACCCGCTCAAAGCTTCGCCAGGCGGACCTCCGCCGCGCACGGCTCGGCCGGGCGCGGATGCTCGAAGCCGACACCTCCGGCGCCAATCTCATCGGCGCAGACCTGCGCGGGGCGGAGCGGGAAATCTAGAGGTTCAGGACCTCGCAGCCGATCCTGTCCCTGATCAGGTCGGCGACGATGGCGCGATGGCAGCCGGCGACGTCGGCCTCGTAGCAGAGCAGCGCCGCCCGGCGGTCCTTGGCGACTTCGCAGGCCTCTGCCAGCTGGACCTGGGCTTCCGGCTCCTCGAGGTGCTGGTGGTAGATCCGGTGCATCTCGTCGATGCGGCCGGCGTGGGCGGCCTGGCGTCCGGGCTTGGGCGTGCCGAGGCCCCGGAGGTGCAGGTAGTCGATCCCCTCGGCCTTGAGGCTGCCCGCCAGGATGGTCTTGGAGAACCCGGCCCTGCGCGAGGAGGCCACCGCGCGCACGTCGACCACGATCTCCACCCCAGCGCCCTTGAGGCGGCCGATCACCTCCGCAAGCGTCGCGCTCTCATAGCCGATGGTGGCGAGCCTTCGGGGCATGTCAGCGGGGGAACCAGGCCCGCGCGTCGAAGGCCAGGGCCGGCCGGATGGCGCGGATGCGGGCGTTCTCGCGGGCCAGCTCGGCGTCCCTGAGGGTGGTCATGCGGGCCTCGTCGGCGCCGATGCGCGCGTCGAGGGCGGCCAGCTCGCGGGCCATGGCATCGGCCTGGGCCTGGTCCTCTGCGATGGGCGGCAGTGCGATCTCGTCCGCTGCAGGGGGCGGCGGGACGGCGTTGCGGGGCGAGGCGGCGATGGCGGAGCCGGCGGCGATGAGCGCGCCCGCCAGGGCGGCGGCAGTCAGGATCGGTCGCATGAGGCGCCTCGCACGTGGCTCTGTTCGGCGCAGTCTAGTGGAAATCGCGCGAGGGGGGCAGGACCCTCACGTCGCGTGGATGGCGATGGCGGTCCTGGCGGGTGCGCGGATCGCCGCCGGACTTGGCCGCGTCGTCGCCCATCGGCGGCTTCAGCACCGGATCGGCCTCGGAGAGCAGGGCGAGGTCGGCCGTGCGGTCGATCAGGCTTTCGGCGACCAGGTGGACCACCCCGCCCTCGGCGTCCGCAGCCCGCTGCAGCCGGCCTTCCACCATCAGCATGCGCGCCCCCATCACCACCGGGCGGAAGGCCTCGAAGATCTTGGGCCAGACCACCACGTTGACCACGCCGGTCTCGTCCTCGAGGGTCATGAACACCACGCCCTTGGAAGACCCTGGGCGCTGGCGCACCAGGACCACGCCGCCGAAGCGGATGCGCCGGCCGTCCGGAACCGCCTCCACTTGGCGCGCCTCGATGGCGCCGTCCGCGGCCAGACGATCGCGCAGGAACTGCACCGGGTGCGCCTTCAGGGAGAGGCGGATGGTCTGGTAGTCCTGCACCACCTCCTCCGAGAGCGCCGGCGCCGGCAGGGCGAGCGGCGGGGCGCCATCGTCCTCTTCCAGCCCGGCGGCCATGAACAGGGGCGCCGGCCTCGCCCGCGGCAGGCCCCGGGCCGCCCAGAGCCCCTGGCGGCGGGTCAGCTCCAGCGAGCCCAGGGCGTCGGCGGCGGCGAGCACGTCCATGGCCTTGGCCGGCAGGTTCGCCCGGGTCTTCAGCTCGTCCATGGAGGTGAAAAGGCCAGCTTCGCGCGCCTTCATGATCGCCTCCGCCCACTCCTCGCGGAAGCCATCGATTTGGCGAAGCCCGAGACGCATGGCGCGCTGCGGGAGGTGGACGCCGTTCAAGCCGTACCCCTGGCCCGGCGCCGAGGAGGACTCCAGCGTGCAGTCCCAGTCGCTGAAGCTGACGTCCGGCGCCCTCACCTCGACGCCGTGCTCGCGGGCGTCGCGGACGATCTGGGCGGGGGCGTAGAAGCCCATGGGCTGGCTGTTGAGCAGGGCTTCGGCGAATATGGCTTCCCCGAGAGCCATGCGGCGGCCTTCGCCCGGCTGGTCTATGTCTCGGCCTGGATCAAGTGGCGCCATCCCGAGGTGT
>FTGK01000672.1_pt1 | contig 23760 bp, 20 predicted proteins | sample 1640691 | NCBI WGS metagenome assembly FTGK01 (sample SAMEA3914789, study PRJEB12502) | metagenome | biome: forest; material: soil | place: Canada | collected 2011-07-03 | depth 0.3 m | reverse complement strand
CTTCATCGGGTTGACGTCGAGGTCGTCCTGCTTGGAGTTCTCGCCGATGATCATGCCCTGGTAGGTCTTCTCGCCGCCGCCCACGAACATGGTGCCGCGTTCTTCGAGATTCCAAAGGGCATAGGCCGAGGTCTCGCCGTCGGAGTTCGAGACCAGGACGCCGTTGCGCCGTCCCTCGATGGCGCCGCGATAGGGCTCGTAGGCGTGGAACACCCGGTTCATCACCCCCGAGCCTCGGGTGTCGGTGAGGAACTCGCCGTGGTAGCCGATGAGCGAGCGCGACGGCGAACGGAAGGTCAGGCGCGTCTTGCCCGCGCCCGCCGGACGCATGTCGGTCATCTCGGCCTTGCGGGCGGACAGCTTCTCGATGACGACGCCCGAGAATTCGTCGTCGAGGTCGATCACCACCTCCTCGATCGGCTCCAGCCGCTGGCCGGTGTCAGGATCGGTGCGGAAGACCACGCGGGGCCGTGAGATCGATACCTCGAAGCCTTCGCGGCGCATGGTCTCGATCAGCACGCCGAGCTGGAGTTCGCCACGGCCAGCCACCTCGAAGGCGTCCTTGTCGGCCGTCTCGGAGATCTTAACCGCGACGTTGGTTTCCGCCTCGCGCAGCAGCCGCTCGCGAATGACGCGGGACTGCACCTTGTCGCCTTCGCGCCCGGCGAGGGGCGAGTCGTTGACCGAGACCGTGATGGCGATGGTCGGGGGGTCGATCGGCTGGGCCGGCAGGGCCTCGGTGATCTCGGGCGCGCAGACGGTATCGGCCACCGTCGCCTTGGCAAGGCCCGCGATAGCGATCAGGTCGCCGGCCTCGGCCATCTCGACCGGAACACGCTTGAGGCCGCGGAAGGCCAGCACCTTCGAAATGCGGCCGCGCTCCACCTCCTGACCGTCCGGGGACAAGGCGTGGATCGCCATGTTGGGGGTGAAGCGGCCGGACTCGACCCGCCCGGTTAGCAGCCGGCCGAGATAGGGATCGGCTTCCATCAGCACCGCCAGGAGGCGGGCCGGCTCGTTCTCGTGGTGCTCGGCCTTGGGCTCCGGCACGTGGTTGATGATCGTCTCGAACAGGGGCGACAGGTCGACCTGCTCGTCCGCCAGCTCCTTCACCGCCCAGCCCTGCTTGGCCGACGCGTAGACGTGCGGGAAGTCCAGCTGCTCGTCGGTGGCGCCGATGGCGGCGAACAGGTCGAAGGTGTCGGTGAGCACCTTGTCGGGATTGGCGTGCGGTCGGTCGACCTTGTTCAGCACCAGGATCGGACGCAGCCCCAGCTTCAGCGCCTTGCCGAGCACGAACTTGGTCTGCGGCATCACGCCTTCCTCGGCGTCGACCAGCAGCAGGCATCCGTCGACCATGCCGAGGATCCGCTCCACCTCGCCCCCGAAGTCGGCGTGGCCGGGGGTGTCGATGATGTTGATGCGGATTTCCGTCCCGTCGGCGGCGGTCCACACCACCGAGGTGCACTTGGCCAGGATGGTGATCCCGCGCTCGCGCTCCTGCGGGTTGGAATCCATGGCGCGGTCGACCGTGGCCTCGTTGGCCCGGAAGGCGCCGGATTGGGCGAGCAGGCGGTCGACCATGGTGGTCTTGCCGTGGTCGACGTGGGCGATGATGGCGATGTTGCGCAGGGACATGAGGAATCGCGTCTGGAGTGGGGGCGGTCGCACGACCACCGCGCCGCGCGGTGCGGCGGTTCGGGGGAGGAGCGCGCCTCATATAGTGCGGCGCACCATAAGGCCAGCGGGACCGCTGTCGCAGGAGGCTTGCCGCGCCGTCCACACGCTGTGAAAAGCCGCCTCCGATGTCTGATTCCCCTAGTAGATGGTCCGGCCTTCAGGGCGCTTTTCGCCGCCGGGGCATGCGCGCGGAGGACTTTGTCCGGCAGGTTCCGGCCGGGGGCCCGGTTCTGGAGATCGGTCCCTTCGTCAGCCCCCGCCTCAGCGGCGAGCACGTGCGCTATTTCGATGTGATGGACCAGGCCGCTCTCAACGCCCGGGCGGCGCGCAAGGGATTTCCCCGGACTGCGCCTCGGATCCACTACGTCTCGGAGACGGGCGATCTCTCCTGCATCCCCGGCCCCTTCCAGGCCGTGTTCAGCGCCCACGCCATCGAACACCAGCCGGACCTCGTCGCCCACCTGGGCGCCGTGGAGGGGCTGCTCGAACCTGGCGGCCGGTACTTCCTCGTAGTCCCCGACAAGCGCTACTGCATGGACCACTTCCTGCCGTGCAGCACCGTCGCCACGGTGATCGACGCCCACCTCGACCCCACCGCAGGACACCGCGCCCGCAGCGTCATCGAGCATCGCGCCCTGACCACCCACAACAGCCCGCGCCGCCATTGGCGCGGGGACCATGGCCATCCGGGCCCCAATCCAGAGCGGCTCAGGGCCGCCATGGCGGAGGTGAAGTCCGGCCGCGCGAGCGACGTGCACGCCTGGGTTTTCACCCCCGAGAGCTTCCGGACCCTGATCGAGGCGCTGGGCGGCGTCGGCCTGACCGGATTAGCCGTCGAGGCGGTGCATCAGACCCCCTACGGGCGCGGAGAGTTCTGCGCCGTCCTGCGTCGCGCCTAGGTCCGGCCGCGCTTGATCGGCTGCACCGCGTCGAGCAGAGGGGGCGGTGCGTAGGGAGGTCTCGGCAGGCCGATGTGGGCCTGGCGCAGGGCGTCCGACCAGCGGTCGGAAAGCTCGTGGAAATAGGGCTCGTCGGCCTGGATTCGGTAGTTCAGCTCGGCCTTCCAGGCATCCCGGCGCAGCACCAGGAGATCGATGGGCAGGCCGACCGCGAGGTTCGACTGCATGGTGGAGTCGATGGAGATCAGGCCGATCTTCAGGGCGTCGTAGAGCTCGGTCCCGAACTTCACCGCCCGAACGAGGATAGGGCGGCCGTACTTGTGCTCCCCGATCTGCAGGAACGGCGCGTCCTTGCCGCATTCGATGAAGTTGCCGGCCTCATAGATCATGAACAGGCGCATGGGCCCGCCGCGGATCTGGCCGCCGAGCAGCAGAGAGACGCTGGAATCGACGTGCTCCTCCTCGAGGCCCGGAGCGAAGTCGTGCCTCACCTTGCGGATGGCCTGGCCGAGCAGCTGGGCGGCGCGGAACATGCTGGGCGCATGGGTCAGGGTCTCGAGCTCGCCGGTGTCGGGATTGGCCAGGCCCTCCTCCACCACGCTCAGAGCCATCTGGGTCACCGACAGGTTTCCAGACGTGGCCACCGCCAGCACCCGCTCTCCCGGCGTCTCGAAGATGTGCAGCTTGCGATAGGTCGAGATGTCGTCGAACCCGGCGTTGGTGCGGGTGTCGGCGAACATCACCAGGCCTTCCTTGACCAGGATTCCGGCGCAATAGGTCATGGCTCAGGTCCAAACGTCCAAGGGTGTCTTCGGCGCCAGCCTTATGACTGAGATTGGAATGCGGCGTGAGAGACACGGAGCCTCACGTCCATGCTCTCGGTTCCGCCGCCGATGCGGCTGCCCCTGACCGGCGCCGCTCCCAGATAGTCCAGCCCCACCGCGACGCGGACGTAGGACGGCGTGGGGCACACCCCGTTCACCGCGTCGAAGCCAACCCATCCGAGGTCGGGGACATAGGCTTCGGCCCAGGCGTGGCCGGCCTCCTGCTCGACAGCCTCGCCATCCCGGGCGAGATGACCGGACACATAGCGCGCCGGAACCCCAAGCTTGCGGGCGGCAGCGACGAAGACGTGGGTGAAGTCCTGGCACACGCCCCGTTTCAGGGAGAAGGCCTCCGCGGCCGCGGTGCCCGTGTCGGTGGGCCTGGTGTCGAAGGCCATCTCCTGCCCGATGGCCCCCATGAGCCGGTGCAGCCGCGCCAGCAGCTGGTCCTCGCCACCGGATCCGACCTCTGCGGCGAAGGCGGCGAGCTCCGGAGAGGTGGAGGTCAGCGCCGTTTCGCGCAGGAAGGCCTCCGGCGGGAAGCGCTCTGCGGCGCCTTTCACGACGCCGTGGGTCTCCCAGGTCTCGACCTCGCCTTCGACCCGAAGCACAAGTTCCGTGACCGGACCATCGACGAAAGCGGTCTGGGTGATATTGCCGAGGGCGTCTTCGCCGCGACGTAGCTGAACCTCGACATCCGCCTCAGCCCAGGCCCTCCAGCGCACGACGTTCTGGCCCTCGTGCGAGCGCGGCGTGAGGCGCAGGACCTGCAGCACCGACTTTGCCGCCGGCCCGTAGCGGTAAGTGGTCCGGTGGTCGACGCGGATGCGCATGCGTCTCTCCTCAGACCAGGTACTGCTCGGCGATGGCCGCCGCGACCCTGCCGTTGTCGGCCAGGAAACTGGTGATGAACTCGTGCAGGCCCGACTGGAAGATGTCTTCGATCCGGGAGGAGGCGAGCTGCGAGCGCACCCGATGCGCCAGGCGCTGGCTCTGGCCGGCCATGCCGTAGGCCTCGGCGAGCAGATCCAGGCGCAGCACCATCACATCGTAGCAGCTGGCGAGCGAGCGCGGCATCTGAGGGTTGAGCATCAGCAGGTCCGCCACCAGCCAGGGCTTCACCCGGTCACGGTAGACCCAGTGATAGGCGGTCAGGGCCGAGACTTCGCGCAGGATGGTGGTCCACTGGAAATGGTCCAGGCCGCCGCCGACGGGCTCCCGTTCGGGCAGCAGGAGGTGGTATTTGACGTCGAGGATCCTCGCAGTGTTGTCCGCGCGTTCGATGGAGCCTCCCAGCATCAGGAACCAGTAGCCGTCATTGCGCAGCATGGTCCGCCGCGCGGAGCCGTCGAAGTGCAGGGTCAGGCGCTCGACCCACTCCAGGAAGCGGGTGAAGGTCTCACGGTTGGCCCGGCCGGTCTCCATCGCCTGCAGTTCATGCCAGGCGTCGTTCAGGCATTCCCACATCTCGGTGGTGAGGGCGGTGCGGACGGCGCGCCCATTGGCCCGCGCGGTGGCGATGCAGGAATAGATCGACGAGGGATTGTCCGGATCGAAGGCGAGGAAGTCGCGGACGCTGCGCTCGGTGGCGGTCTGGCGCTTGGCGTAGAAGGCGTCGGCCGCGCCGGCCGAGGCGAGGACGCTCTCCCAGGTGTTCGGCCCGGCCTTGGCCGCGGGCATGGATGAAAGCCGCAGCGCCGAATCCAGGATCCGGGCGAGGAAATCCGCGCGCTCCAGATAGCGCGCCGTCCAGAACAGGCTGTCGGCGGTGCGGGAGAGCATGTGGCTTGGCCTTACTCCGCCAGGACCCAGGTGTCCTTGGTGCCGCCGCCCTGGCTGGAGTTGACGACCAGGGAACCGGACTTCAGAGCAACGCGGGTGAGGCCGCCGGGGGTGATGCGCACCTCGTCCGCGCCCGTCAAGACGAAGGGACGCAAATCCACGTGACGGGGCGCCAGGCCCGAGTCCACGAAGGTCGGACAGGTGGACAGCGCCAGGGTCGGCTGGGCGATGAATCCCTCGGGAGACTGCTTCAGCTTGCGGCGGAAGAGGTCGATCTCCGACCTGGAGGCGGTGGGTCCGACCAGCATGCCGTAGCCGCCCGAGCCGTTGACCTCCTTCACCACCAGCTCGCTCAGGTGGTCGAGCACATAGGCCAGGGCGTCTGGCTCGCGACAGCGCCACGTCGGCACGTTCTCCAAGAGCGGCTCTGCGCCCGTGAAGAAGCGGACGATCTCGGGCATGTAGCTGTAGACCGCCTTGTCGTCGGCGACGCCGGTGCCCGGCGCATTGGCGAGCGCGAGGTTGCCTGCCTCATAGGCGCCGATCAGCCCGGGCGCCCCCAGCGCCGAGTCGGGGCGGTATACGAGCGGATCCAGGAAATCGTCGTCGATCCGGCGATAGAGGACGTCCACCCTCCGCGGACCATCGGTGCAGCGCATGTAGACGACATCGTCGCGCACGAAGAGGTCCGAGCCCTCGACCAGCTCGACGCCCAGCTTGTCGGCCAGGAAGGAGTGCTCGTAGAACGCCGAATTGTAGGGTCCGGGGGTGAGCAGGGCGACGTTGGGCTCCCCCCGGCTGTTGGCCGGCGCCACCGACTTCAGTGTCTGCAGCAGGGAGTCGATGTAGGTCTCCACCGGCGCCACGCGCTGCTCGGTCAGGAGCTCGGGGAAGAGGCGCAGCATCGCCTCGCGGTTCTCCAGCATGTAGGAGACGCCGGAGGGCGTCCGGACATTGTCCTCCAGCACGTGGAAGCTGTCCTCGCCGGTGCGCACCACGTCGATTCCCGCGACGTGGACATAGACCCCGTGCGGCGGAGGCCGCCTCACCGCTTCCAGCCGGAAGTGCGGATTGCGCCAGATCAGCTCGGCCGGCACGACGCCGGCGCGCAGGCACTCCTGAGGTCCGTAGAGATCCCCAAGGAAGGCGTTCAGCGCCTGCACCCTCTGGCGCAGCCCCGCCTCCAGCCGCGTCCATTCCGATGGGGAGATCACCCGCGGCACGATGTCGAACGGGATCAGCCGCTCGGTGGCTTCAGCTTCTCCATAGACGGCGAAGGTGATGCCCATGCGCCGGAACAGGATCTCGGCCTGGCGGCGGCGAGCTTCCAGAAGCTCCGGAGGCGACTGTTCCAACCAGGCCCGGACCGGCTGGTAGATGTCGCGGATGTCGGCCTCCGCGCTCCAGCCATGCATCTCGTCATAGGGGGACATGCGTTCACCTGACCACGCCGCCGCGGCGCGCGAGGACCGACGACGATCCCCTGGCTCCCCAAGCGGAGCCGGCGCCCACCGTCTAGGCAACGCGTAGCTATGCCGTACAGTTTCTGAGCAGGCGAGATCTTGCCGAGGGCTCGACGGCGCCGCGACCATCCCGAGGCCGGGAGCCCGCGGCGGACGAGCGCGCCTACGGCTGCAAGCTCAGACCCAGGTGATCGTGCAGGCCGACCAGGCGAGTCCGCAGAGCCTCCAGGTCGCGCGATGACATCTCTTCGAACATGCCTGCCTCGACCGCCTGCATGGCGGCCTCGCCGGTGGCCAACAGGCCGTCGCCCGCCTCGGTCAGGCTGAGCCGCAGAGCTCTGCGGTTGGCGGGGTCCTGCACCCGCGCCACCAGCGCCCGGCGCTCCAGGTTGCCGATCATCTCACCCATGGTCTGGGGCGTGACGCCGAACCGGCGCGACAGCTCTGCCGAAGACAGTCCGTCCCACTGCTTCAGGCTGGAGAGGATGGTGAACTGCATCGGTGTCAGGCCGTGTGGCCTGAGCGCATCCTCGCTCCTCTGGCGCATCACATAGAAGATGCGCGCCAGCAGGTAGACCAGGCCCCACTTTTCGGGCGGGCCATCCGGGTGCGCACGATCGGCGGGGCCGCCGTCGAGGACCTCGAGCGCGGCGACGGCCTGCTTCTTGGCTGGCATCGGTTCTACTCCACCCCGAAGGACTTAGACCGCAAGGGGCCCACCTTGGCAAATTCCCCCGCGAGCCTGGGGCTCCATGCGCCTGGAACGACTTCTCCTTGGCGATTCGCTCGCTTCTGGCGGTGAAGGTCTGGGGCGCCGGAGCCGAATTCGCACCAAAAGCGGCGTGACATCGACTTGCGCAAGGCCGTGCGTCGTGGTCGCAAACCGGTGGGCCCTGTGGACCCACCGGCGTGAGAGCCGCCGTCTCAGATGGGGTAGTGGGCGTGCTCTGTCTCGATGGTGATCCAGCGCAGATCGGTGAACTCCGCGATCCCGGCCTTGCCTCCGAACCGTCCGACGCCGGAGGCTTTCACTCCGCCGAACGGCATCTGGGCTTCGTCCTGCACCGTCGAGGAGTTGATGTGGCAGATGCCGGACTGGATGCGCTTGGCGACCCGCAGGGCCCGGGCGACGTCCTTCGAGAACACCGCCGCCGAGAGGCCGTACTCGGTGTCGTTGGCGATGCGGATGGCGTCCTCCTCGTCCTTGGCGCGCACGACCGTGGTCACGGGCCCGAACGACTCCTCGCCGTAGATGCGCATCTCGGGCGTCACCTTGTCCAGGATGGTGGAGTCCATCAGCAGGCCCTCCCCCTTGCCGCCGGCGGGCATCTCGGCGCCCTTGGCCAGGGCGTCGTCGACGAGTTCGCGGATGCAATCAGCGGCGCCCTGGTTGACGATGGCCCCCAGCGGGGTCTTGCCCTCGCGCGGGTCACCCGCCTTCAGCGTCCTGGCCTTCTCGGCGAACTTGCGCACGAACTCGTCAGCGATCTCGGGCGCGACCACGATGCGCTCGGTCGACATGCAGATCTGGCCCTGGTTCATGAAGGCTCCGAAGCCGGCGGCCGCCACGGCCTCGTCGAGGTCCGCGTCCTTCAAGACCACCATCGGGGACTTGCCGCCGAGTTCGAGCAGGCAGGGCTTCAGGTGCTTGGCCGCGAGGCCGGCGATGATGCGGCCCACCTTGGTCGAGCCGGTGAAGTTGATCCGCCGCACCGCCGGATGCTCGATCAGGGCCTCGACCACGCCCGGGGCGTCCGTGGGCGCGTTGGTCACGACGTTGATCACCCCTGCAGGCAGGCCGGCCTCGCGCAGCACCGATCCGATCAGATAGTGGACCCGCGGGCACTGCTCGGACGCCTTCAGGACCACCGTGTTTCCGCAGGCGAGGGGCGTCGCCACCGCCCGCGTTCCCAGGATGATCGGCGCGTTCCAGGGTGCGATGCCGACCACCACCCCGGCCGGCTGGCGGACGGCCAGGCAGAGGCGGCTCGGATGGTCGGACGGGATCACCTCGCCGGAGATCTGGGTGGTGATCGCCGCCGCCTCGCGCAGCATGGACGAGGCCAGCATGATGTTGAACATGGCCCAGCCCTGGGTCGCGCCGATCTCCGTCATCATGGCCTCGACGAACTCGGAGGCACGAGCAGTCATCACGTCGGCGGCCTTGTTCAGCAGGGCGCGGCGAGCGTTGGGCGGGGTCTCGGACCAGGCCGGGAAGGCGGCGGCGGCCGCGTCGCAGGCGGCGCGGCAGTCGTCGGGTCCTGCGGCGGCGGCGCGGGTGGCGGTGTCTGAAGTGACCGGGTTCTTGCGCTCGAAGGTGGCCCCGCCGGCGGCGGCGAGGCTGTCCTTCTCCCCGATCAGAAGGCCGATGTCGTACATGGCGATGTCCTCCGGAATTGGGTGGCTGGCCTGCGACCGCCAGCCGTCCTGATGATCTTAGTGCGGGCTCAGGCCGTCGCGCCAGCCGCCTTGCGAAGGTCCAGCCGGCGCATGACCACGAAGCTGGCCAGGGTCGCCACCGCCAGGGGAAGCAGCGGCAACAGGAAGAGATCGCGCGCCGATCCTGCCGAAGCCACGAGGCCGCCGGCGATGAGCGGCCCCACCACCGCGCCGATGCGGCCAACGCCAAGCGCAGCCCCCACGCCCCTCGACCGGGCAGGCGTCGGATAGGCCATGCCTGCCGTGCCGTTCAGGCTGCACTGGATTCCGGTGATGCAGAAGCCTGCGATGGCGATCACCAGCTCCAGCGCAGGTCCCGACAAGGGGGCGCGGGCCGCGACCGCCACGCTGATCAGCGCCAGCACGAACATCGCGAAGGGCAGGCGAGGGCCGAAGCGGCCGAGCGTGAACCCGACCACGACGCCAGAGATCGCGCCGCCGATCTGGAACAGGGAATTGGTCCCGGCCGCGTCCCTGGCGGTGAAACCCGACGCTTCCAGAAGCAGGGGCATCCAGCTGGTCAGCATGAAGAGGCTGAGCAGGCTGGCGGCGAACATCACCCACAGCAGGGGGGTGACCAGCTTGAGCTCGCCGGCGAACAGGGCGCCGTACCCCGCCTTCTCGCCCGCGGGACGCTGGGGCAGGACGAACTGGTCCTCGGGGTCGGCCTCGAGAGCGGGGTCGATCTGGTTCGCCAGGCTCGCAATGCGGGCCTTGGAGCCGCCGCGCTGGATCAGGAAGGCGATGGACTCCGGCAGGCCGAGGCCGATCACCGCGGCCAGGACGAGCGGCAGCAGGCCTCCGATCAGGAACAGGTCCCGGAACACGGGCCCCGGCGGCAGCTGAGCCACCACCAGCCCAGGCAGGATGCCGCCGATGGTGATGCCCACGCCGATGAAGCCGGCCATGCCTGCCCGCATCCGCCTGGGGGCGAGCTCGGCGGCGACCGCGATGGCGTTGGGGATCACCCCGCCCATGCCGAGGCCAGCGAGGAAGCGCAGCGCCGCCAGGGTGTTCAGGTCGTGCGCCAGCAACAGGCAGAGGCTGAGCAGGCCATAGAGGACCGAGCTGATCAGGATGCAGGTCTTGCGTCCGATGCGGTCGCCGAGCCAGCCGAACAGGGGCGAGCCGAACAGGATGCCGAACAGGCTGGCGCTCAGCACCGGGGCGAAAGCCGCCCGCTTCAGATGCCAGGCCTTGAGCAGGCTCGGCGCGGCGAAGCTCATGATCTGGATGTCGTAGCCCTCGATGATCAGGGCCAGCAGCGCCAGGATCAGCACCCGGATCGGGAAAGCCCCGAGCCTCTGGCCGTCAATCAGCGCCTCGACGTCGATGGTCCGCGCCGCCATTCGCCCCTCCCCGTGCGGCGCTTGCTGGCCGCTTTCGCGGGCAGGCTATAGAAGGGCCCCGGTTTTTCAACGAGAGCGCCCCATGTCCGACTATCCCGAGCTTGCCATGCACATCGACGGCGAATGGGTCGGCGTCGGCGAGAGACGCGTGCATCAGGTGCTGAACCCCGCCACCGGACAGGTGCTGGGCGATCTGCCGCTGGCGGACGTAGCGGACCTCGATCGCGCCCTGGAGGCCGCCGCTCGCGGTTTCAAGCTCTGGCGCGCCACCCCGGCCAACGACCGCGCGCGGGTGCTGAAGAAAGCCGCCGACCTCATGCGCGAGCGGGCCGAGCACATCGCCCGCATCGCCACCATGGAGGAGGGCAAAACCCTCGGCGAGTCGCGGATCGAGACCCAGGTGACCGCGAACTGGCTCGAATTCGCGGGCGAGGAGGCCAAGCGGTCCTACGGCCGGGTGCTGGTGCGGCCCTCCGGACAGCGCCACATGGTGCTGAGGGAGCCGGTGGGCCCGGTCGCCGCCTTCGCGCCCTGGAACTTCCCCGTTGGCAACCCCGGCCGCAAGCTGGCCGCGCCCATCGCCGCAGGCTGCTCGGTGATCCTGAAGCCCGCCGAGGAGTCGCCGAACTCCGCCCTGGAGGTGCTGCGCGCCCTGCTGGACGCCGGCCTGCCGCAGGGGGTCGCGCAGGTCGTGTTTGGCGTGCCGGACGAGGTCTCGCGCCATCTGCTGGCCTCGCCGGTGATCAGGAAGCTGTCGTTCACGGGCTCGGTGCCGGTCGGCAAGCACCTGATGAAGCTGGCCTCCGAGCATATGCTGCGCACGACCATGGAGCTCGGCGGCCACGGACCGGTGATCGTGTTCGACGACGCCGACATCGAGCAGGCGTTGAGCATCATCGCGCCGCACAAGTACCGCAACGCCGGGCAGGTCTGCGTGTCCCCGACGCGTTTCTACATCCAGGAGCCGGTCTACGAGAAGTTCGTGAAGGGCTTCACCGAGTTCGCCCAGGGCCTGCCGGTCGGAGACGGCCTCGACCCCGCCAGCAAGATGGGCCCCATGGCCAATCCCCGGCGGCTCGACGCCATGGAGGCCTTCATCGGCGACGCCCGTCAGGCCGGGGCCGAGGTGCTGGCCGGCGGCGAGCGCATGGGCAACCAGGGCTACTTCTGGAAGCCGACAGTGCTCCGCGACGTGCCCGACACCGCCCGGATCATGAACGAGGAGCCCTTCGGCCCTGTCGCCTTGATGAACCCGTTCAAGGACTTCGATGACGCCGTCGAGAAGGCCAACCGACTCCCCTACGGCCTCGCCGCCTACGCCTTCACCCAGAACTCCAGGCGGGCGATGCTGGTCAGCGACGCCCTCGAGGCGGGCATGGTGGCCGTCAACAACGTCATGATCGCCGGCGCGGACGCCCCGTTCGGCGGTGTGAAGGAAAGCGGCCACGGCTCGGAGGACGGGCCGGAAGGCGTTCAGGCATGCCAGGTGATCAAGTCGGTGAGCATGGCCTGAGCCCTGGGACCCGGCTTCAAGAGGACCGCGGCGATGCCCGAGATGCGGCGCTACGAGGGACGGGTGGTGCTGGTGACCGGTGGCGGCTCCGGCATTGGGGAGGCGTGCTGCGTCCGTCTGGCCGCTGAAGGCGCAAAGGTCGCGGTGCTGGACATCGACCGAACGAAGGCGGAGGCCGTCGCCGGGCGCATCGGGGGCCTCCCCCTCCAGCTGGACGTTTCCGACCAAGCCGCCGTGGAGGCGGCGATCGCCGAGGTGGTGCGCCGGCTTGGCCCGCTGAGGCTGGCGGTGAACAACGCCGGAATCGGCGGGGCGCGGCTGGCGCCTCAGGACACGCCGATCGACCAGTGGGAGCGGACCATCGCGGTCAACCTCTCGGGCGCCTTCTACTGCCTCCGCGCCGAGCACCCGCATCTGCTCGCCGCCGGCGGAGGGGCGGTGGTCAACACGGCGTCGGTCATGAGCGTGGTCGGCTCACCGGCCAATCCAGCCTATGTCGCCGCCAAGCACGGCATCCTGGCCCTGACCCGCACCTGCGCCCTGGCCTGGGGCAAGGACGGGATCCGCGTCAATGCGGTGGGCCCCGGCTTCACCCCGACACCCCTCACCGCCGCCGCATCCGACGACTACAAGGCCAACGCCCTGGCCCACATGGCCCTGAACGAATTCCCCCAGCCAGAGGACGTGGCCGCCACCGTCGCCTTCCTGGGTTCGGACGAGGCGCGGGCGATCACCGGGGCCCTCTACATGGTCGACGCCGGCTTCACCATTTCCTGACAAGGAGCGCCCTGCGCCATCCGCGTTGCCGCGGGCGGGGCCTTACAGTACGGATTCGGCCATGAGCGACGCCTCCACGGACGCGGGACCGCGGCCGGCCCTGCGCGGGCGTCGCCTGCTGTGGCCGGGCGGCCTCTCCGCGCGGCTGTTGATCCTGACGGTGCTGATCGCCCTGGCGGCGGCTCTGCTGATCCTCGTGCCTTCGCTCGCCGACTATCAGGAGAACGGCTATCTCGACCGGGCGCGGGCGGCGGAGCTGGCCTCCCTGGCGGTGGACGTGGCGCCGGCCCGCACCGTCTCCAACACGATCAAGAGCCAGTTGCTCACCGGGGCCGGGGTCGTTTCGGTCGCGGTCCAGAGCGATGGGGTGCGGCGCCTGGAAGTGCAGGCGGCCCGGATGCCGCGGACGCCCGAGCTCGTCGACCTGCGCAATCGGGACTTCTCGACCTGGATCAGCCAACCCTTCCTGACCCTGTTCTCGGGCGACGACCGCTATGTCCGGGTGGTGGCGCGGCCGAGGTTCCGGGACGGCGACTTCATCGAAGTGGTGATCCCCAACGCGCCTCTGCGAAAGGACCTCGCCGGCTACCTCCTGCGGGTCGTGTGGATGGCTCTGTTCATCGCCCTGGTGGCGGGCGCCGGCCTCTTCCTCCTGCTCGACGCCTTCCTGGTGCGGCCGATCCAGAAGCTGACCCTGGCGATGGAGCGTTTCCGCGCCGACCCGGCGGACCCCGCCGCCCACATCGCCATCTCGCACCGGCGGGACGAGATCGGGCGGGCCGAGGCCGAGCTCGACCTGATGCAGGCCGACCTGCGGGCCGCCCTGGCCTCTCGCGCGCGGCTGGCGGCGCTTGGCGAGGCGGTGGCCAAGATCAATCACGACCTCCGGAACATGCTGTCGAGCGCCCAGATCGCGTCCGAGCGCCTGGCCTCGCTCGAAGACCCGCGTGTCAGCCAGGTCCTGCCGCGTCTCGAGCGGGCGCTGGACCGCGGCATCACCCTGGCGACGGAGGTGCTCAACTATGGCAAGAGCCAGGAAGCTGCTCCGCAGCCGAGCGAGATCGTGCTCCTGCCGGCCCTCGCAGCCGCCGCAGAGGACGCCGGGTTCGGGGAGGAGGGCGTGGCGCTGCAGACCAGGGTGCCCGCGGGCGCCAGGGTGCTCGCCGATCCCGAACAGCTGCACCGCATCCTGGTGAACCTGCTGCGCAACGCGCGGGAGGCCATCGAGGGGGGCGAGCGGGCCGGCGAGGGAGCCGTCAGGGTCAGCCTCGAGCAGCAGGGCGGCGCCAGCGTCCTTCGGCTCGCCGACAATGGGCCCGGACTGCCTGACAGGGCGACCCAACACCTGTTCCAGCCCTTCGCGGGCTCCGCGCGGTCGGGCGGCGCGGGACTGGGCCTCGCCATCTCCCGCGAGCTCGCCCAGGCGCACGGTGGCGACCTGCTGCTCGTGGCCAGCGGTCCGGAAGGCGCGGCCTTCGAGCTGATCCTGCCCGGGACGCCCGCGCCCGAGGCCGAGCCGGCCCTCGACGATCCGGGCTCGAACCCAGCCGCGATCAGTCCGTCAGCACGACGCCCTCGCGCCGCGGGTCGGCGCCGCCCTCCAGAGCCCCGTCGCGCGCCATGATCCCGTGCAGGCCGGAGTTCTCGCCGCGGCCGGCGCTGACGTTCATCCCCCGCTCGCCCAGGCCCCTGACCACATCAGGCCCCAGCCTGTCCGCCTCGGCGTTGAAGCGGTCCCCGCTGGCGATCAGGTTCGGCAGGGCCACGGCCTGCTGCATGCTCAGACGCCAATCCAGCACCCCGACCAGGGCTTTCAGGTTGTAGGCGAGAATGGCGGCGCCGCCCGGCGAGCCCAGCGCGGCGAAGAAGCGGCCATCCTTCAGCACGATCACCGGGGTCATGGCGCTGCGCGGGCGCTTGCCCGCCTCGACGCGGTTGGCCGCGGGGCGACCTTCCTGGTCCATCGGCACGAACGAGAAGTCGGTCAGCTGGTTGTTCAGCGCGAAGCCGTCGACCATGCGCCCCGAGCCGAAGATGCTCTCCACCGAGGTGGTCATGGCCGCGACGTTGCCGTCCCGGTCGACGACCGTGAAGTGCGAGGTTCCCCCCGCCTCGCGGGTGCCGTCCTTTCCGGCCGTGGGGGCGCCGGGCGGGTCGCCCGCGGAAGGCGCCGGTCCCGCCGTCTCGCCAATGAGCCGGGCGCGGGCGTCGAGATAGGCGGGGCTGAGCAGGCCCTCGATGGGCTCGCCGACAAAGGCCGGGTCGCCGAGGTAGCGGTCCCGGTCCGCATAGGCGAGGCGCATCGCCTGGCCCATCTCGAACCAGGCCTTGGCGTCGGTGGGACCGCGGCGATCGATATCCGTACGGGCGAGCAGCCCCAGCATCTCCAGCAGCGCAGGGCCGCCGGACGGCGAGGGCGGCACACAGACGACATAGACCCGATACGGGCGGCAGAGCGGGTCGGACGCCTTGGGGTGGTAGGTCTTGAGATCGGCCAGGGTCAGGGCGCCGCCCGGATCCCTGTCCACGCGGGCCACGATGTCCGCGGCGATCGGCCCCTCCAGCAGGGCGCGCGGGCCGTTGGCGGCCAGCGTCTCCAGCGTCCTGGCGTAGGCCGGGTTCTTCAGGACGTCGCCTGCGGCGATCCTGGAGCCGTCAGCCTTGGTGAAATAGGCCTTGATGTCGGGCGCGCTGGTCTGGGGCAGAGGAACGGCGGCCTCGGCGGCGAGGCGGGGACTCACCACGAAGCCTTGGCTGGCCAGCTGCTCGGCCGAAACGAACAGCTGCTTCCAGGGCAGGCGGCCATGCTGCTCATGCGCGAGGCCCAGCATGGCGATGGCGCCGGGCGGGCCGGTCGACTTGCCGGACAGGATCGCGTCGAAGAACGGCATGGGCTTGCCGTCCGGCTGCAGGAAGTAGCCCGCGTTCGCCGCCGCGGGCGCCGTCTCGCGGCCGTTGTAGGCGGTCAGCCTGTGGGTCCTGCCGTCATAGACCATCAGGAAGGCGCCGCCGCCGAGGCCGGAGCTCTGGGGCTCGACCAGGCCCAGCACCGCCTGGATCGCCACGGCTGCGTCGACCGCGTCGCCGCCGCGCTCCAGGATCCTGCGGCCCGCCTCAGCCGCGAGAGGATTGGCCGCCACCACCATGCCATGGGGATAGACGCCGCCCGCCTTGGGCTGGGCGTCCGCGACGGAGGCGGCGAGGCCGAGCCCCACCGACACGAGACCAATCAGGAAGGAGCGCATGGCTCCTGTTTAGACGAAAGCTCGGCGGCGCGTCAGTATTCGACGGCCACGAGGCAGAGCCCATGCGCCGGCGCCACCGGCCCGCAGGCCTTGCGGTCCTTGGCCTCCAGAGCGGCCTCGAGATCCGCCGCGGTCCAACGGCCGACGCCAACCTCCGCCAAGCTTCCCGTCATCGAGCGCCCCTGCCGGTGCAGGAAGGAGCGGGAGGCGAAAGCGAGCCGCACCTCCTCGCCCTCACGCCAGACCCGCGCCGCGTCCAGCGTCTTGATCGGCGATTTCGCCTGGCAGGCCATGTCCCGGAAGGTGGTGAAGTCGTGGTGGCCGACCAGGACCTGGGCCGCGGCGTGCATGGCCTCGGCGTCGAGCGGCTTCTTCACGTGCCAGACCCGCCCGCGCTCCAGCGCCGGCGGTCCCGGGCGGTTGAGGATCCGGTAGAGATAGGCCCGGCCCTTGGCCGAGAAGCGGGAGTGGAAGTCAGGCGGCGCGAGCACGGCGTCCAGAACCGAGATCGATTCCTTCACCAGATGGGCGTTCAGCGCGTTCCTCACGGTGGCGGCGGGCCACTCGCGCTCCAGGTCGAAATGGACCACCTGGCCGGCGGCATGGACGCCGGTGTCGGTGCGGCCGGCGGCATTGACCACCGCTCGCTCGCCGGAGAAGGCAGTGACGGCGCGCTCCAGTGCGCCCTGCACCGACGGCAGCCCCACCTGGAGCTGGAAGCCGTGGTAGGGGCCCCCGTCGTATTCCACCGTCAGGCGGTAGCGCGCCATCAGTCGAGCTTCGCGCCAACGGGGACCGGAAATCCGCGGACGAAGGTGTCGAGGTCCTGGACGCCCTTTCCCTCGCGCTGCACCTGCAGGAGCCGCACCGCACCCTGGCCGCAGGCGATCAGCAGGCGCCCGTCGATCGCCTCGCCGGGCTCGCCGGCGCCGACCTCGACCCGCGACAGCAGGGCTTTCACCCGCACCGGCCTGGCGTCTTCGCCCTGCGACGCAACCAGGGTCCACGCGCCGGGGAAGGGCGAGAGGCCGCGGATATGCCGGTCCACTTCGGCGGCCGGACGGCTCCAGTCTAAGCGCGTCTCCGCGGCGCTGATCTTGCGGGCGTAGGTCACGCCCTCCGCGTCTTGCGCGGTCTCGCGCGCGCCGCCCCGCTCGATCGCCGCAAGGGCGCGGGGCAGCAGCGTCGCGCCGATGCCGGCCAGCCGGTCGGAGAGGGTCCCGGCCGTGTCTTCCGCGCGGATCTGCGTGGTCTCGGTCAGCAGGATCGGTCCCTCGTCCAGGCCGTCGGTCATGCGCATGACCTCCACGCCCGTGGCCGCGTCGCCGGCCATGATCGCCCGCTGGATCGGCGCGGCCCCGCGCCAGCGGGGCAGCAGCGAGGCGTGCAGGTTGAAGCACCCGAGCTTCGGCGCCTCCAGAACCCTGGCGGGCAGGATCTGGCCGTAGGCGACGACGACCGCCGCATCGAGCCCCAGCGCCTCGAAGGCCTCGATCTCGGCCGGATCGCGCATGCTGGCGGGGGTGCGCACCGGCAGGCCCAGGCTCTCGGCGAACGCGTGCACGGCCGATGGCTTCAGCAACTGCCCACGGCCGCGGGGCGCCGGCGGCTGGGCATATACCGCCGCGATCTCATGCCCGGCGGCGACCAGCTCCGCCAAGGATCTGACCGCGAATTCCGGGGTGCCGAGGAAGGCCAGGCGCATGGCGGCGGTTTAGCGGGGCTGTGGCCCCGCGCAAGCTCGCCCCTGCCGTTGACGCGCCACGGCGGCGGGCGCATTCACCCGGCGCTCCGGGACGGGGCCAACTAGGGCGAGGCGCATGGCGGACTACGATGTGATCATCATCGGCGGTGGGCCGGGGGGCTACAACGCCGCCATTCGGGCCGGGCAGCTGGGGCTGAAGGTCGCCTGCGTCGACAGCCGCGCGACCCTGGGCGGCACCTGCCTGAACGTCGGCTGCATGCCCTCCAAGGCCCTGCTTCACGCTTCGGAGATGTTCGAGATTGCGCGCTTCGACTTCAAGAGTCTGGGCATCGATGCCGACGCCACGCTGAACCTGCCTCAGATGATGAAGCAGAAGGACGAGAGCGTCGCCGGTCTGACCAAGGGCGTCGAGTTCCTGTTCCGCAAGAACAAGGTCGACTGGCTGAAAGGCCACGGCCGCATCACTGGCCCTGGCAAGGTGGTGGTGAAGGGGGCCGACGGCGCAGAAAGCGAGCACGGCGCGAAGAACATCGTGATCGCCACCGGCTCGGTCCCGGCGCCCCTGCCCGGAGTCGAGGTCGACCAGAAGCGGATCGTCGACTCCACCGGCGCGCTCGGCCTGCCGGAAGTCCCCAAACGCCTGATCGTCATCGGCGCCGGGGTGATCGGGCTCGAGCTCGGCTCCGTCTGGCGCCGCCTCGGGGCCGAGGTGACGGTGGTCGAATACCTGGACCGCATCCTGCCGGGGACCGACGCCGAGGTCGCCCAGGCCCTGCAGAAGTCGCTCGCCAAGCAGCGCATGGCCTTCCGGCTGGGCGCCAAGGTCACCGGCGTCAAGGCTTCCGATACCTCCGTCGCCCTCTCCTTCGAGCCGGTGGCCGGCGGCGCGGCCGAGACGCTGGAGGCCGAGGTGGTGCTGCTCGCCATTGGGCGACGTCCGAACACCGAAGGGCTTGGATTGGAGAGCGTGGGGATCACCCCGAACGCGCGCGGTTTCATCGAGGTGGACCACGGCCGCACCTCGGCGGCGGGGGTCTGGGCCATCGGCGACGTCACGCCGGGGCCTATGCTGGCGCACAAGGCCGAGGAAGAGGCCGTCGCGGTGATCGAGACCATCGCCGGCAAGGCGGGCCACGTGAACTACGAGGTGATCCCGGGCGTCGTCTACACCTACCCCGAGGTCGCCACCGTGGGCCGCACCGAAGAGGAGCTGAAGGCCGCCGGCATCGACTACAAGGTGGGCAAGTTCCCCTTCAGCGCCAACTCGCGCGCACGGATCAACCATGAGGCCGAAGGCTTCGTGAAGGTCCTTGCGGACGCCCGGACCGATCGCATCCTGGGCGCGCACATGGTCGGCCCGGACGTGGGCGAGATGGTGGGCGAGTGGTGCGTGGCCATGGAGTTCGTCGCCGCCTCAGAGGACGTCGCCCGCACCTGCCATCCGCATCCGACCCGGTCCGAGGCGCTGCGCCAGGCCGCCATGGCCGTCGAAGGCTGGGCGATGCAGATCTAGGAAAATGTCGTCCCGGAAGCCGTGCGGCGGCTATCCGGGACTGCCGCAGGCCCAGGCGCCGATCCCGGCTCCCTCCGGCGCTGGCGCGCCTGCGGCCGGGATGACAACGTGACTCAATGAGCGCTGACACCGACGTCGTCGTCATCGGGGGCGGGCACAACGGCCTGGTCTGCGCCTTCTATCTGGCGCGGACGGGACTGAAGGTGACTGTGCTGGAGCGGCGCGGCGTCGTCGGCGGGGCGGCGGTCACCGAGGAGTTCCACCCCGGCTTCCGCAATTCCACGGCCAGCTACACGGTCTCCCTGCTGAATCCAAAGGTGATCGCCGACATGGACCTTCCGGGCCATGGCCTGCAGGTGGTCGAACGGCGCCTGTCCAACTTCCTCCCCCTGAACGACCGCGACTACCTGGCTGTCGGCGCCGGACGCACGGCGCAGGAGGTGGCGAAGTTCTCCGGCCGCGACGCCGAGCGGCTGGCCGACTACGAGCGCCGGCTGGAGGCCATCGCCGAGGTCCTGCGCGCCTTGGTGCTGGAAGCGCCGCCGAACCTCGAGCAGGGCTGGGTCGAGGGCCTGCGCGAGCTGATGAAGAGCGCCGGCCTGGCGAGGCGTCTCGGCGGTCTCGATCTCACGGCCCAGCGGGACCTCCTCGCCCTCTTCGCCCAATCCGCAGGAGACTGGCTGGACGGCTGGTTCGAGAGCGATCCGATCAAGGCCTGCTTCGGTTTCGACGGGGTGGTGGGCAACTACGCCAGCCCCTACACGCCCGGCTCCGCCTATGTGCTGCTGCACCACGTCTTCGGCGAGGTGAATGGCCGAAAAGGCGTCTGGGGTCATGCAGTCGGGGGCATGGGCGCCATCACCCAGGCCATGGCCAAGGCCTGCACTGCCCTCGGGGTCGAGATCCGCACCGCCGCCGGCGTGCGGGAGGTGATCGCCGAGAAGGGCCGCGCGGCCGGCGTCGTCCTGGAAGCCGGCCAGGCCATCCGGGCGGGGACGGTGGTCTCCAACCTCCACCCCAAGCTCCTGTTCGAGCACCTGGTCGATCCGGCCCTGCTGGACGCGGATTTCAGGGAGCGGATCGGCCGGTACCGCTCCGGCTCCGCCACCTTCCGGATGAACCTCGCCCTGTCGGAGCTCCCCCGCTTCACCTGCCTTGCGGAGGCCGGCGACCACCTGACCGCTGGGATCATCATAGGGCCCTCGCTGGGCTACATGGACCGCGCCTTCATGGACGCTCGCACCCACGGCTGGTCCCAGGCGCCCATCGTGGAGATGCTGATCCCCTCGACCCTCGACGATGGCTTGGCGCCCGAGGGCCTCCACGTGGCCAGCCTCTTCTGCCAGCATGCGGCGCCGGTGCTGCCGGACGGCCGCTCGTGGGACGACTGCAAGGAGGAGGTCGCGGACCTGATGATGGCCACGGTGGACCAGCTGGCGCCCGGCTTCTCCCGCTCGGTGCTCGGCCGGCGCGTGCTCTCGCCGCTCGACCTGGCGCGCGACTTCGGCCTCGTGGGAGGCGACATATTCCACGGCCAGCTGGCGCTGGATCAACTGTTCTCGGCGAGGCCGGTGCTGGGGCATGGGAGCTATCGCTCCCCTCTGAAGGGGCTCTACCTCTGCGGCTCCGGGACCCATCCGGGCGGCGGGGTCACAGGAGCGCCCGGGCACAATGCGGCGAGGGAGGTGTTGAGGGACCTGCGGCGGGCGCATGGTCCTAGGCGAAGAGGTCCGGCCTCCGCCTCATGAGCGTCAGCACAAGGACTCCCAGCTTCAGATCCGACAACTCGCCCCCGTCCGCCCGGGCGGCGAGCTCGGCCAGCGGCAGCTCGAGGACCTCGACATTCTCGTGCTCATCGGTTCCGCCGCCCTCGCCGACGCGGTCGGCGGCGGAGTACTCCGCCAGGAACAGCGACGTCCGCTCGGTGGTGGAGCCGGGACTGGACCAGAACCGGCCGACGGGCTCGAGCCTGCGAAGTCTGAGGCCCGTCTCCTCTTCGGCCTCCCGGCGGGCCGTGGCGTCTGGCGCCTCGCCGTCGTCGACGAGCCCGGCGGGCGGCTCGGCGAACTCCGCTTCGCCCCTGAGGGTGACCGGCGCCCGGAACTGGCGCACCAGCACCGCCACGCGGCGCTCCGGATCGTAGGGCAGGACGCAGGCGGCGTCGCCGTGATCCTCGACGCAGCGCTCGACTTCGGCGCCGTCGTCCAGGCGGAAGCGGACCAGGCTGAAGTCGCTCCAGCCCTTGAAAACCTGCCTGACCTGGAGGACCTCTGCCATGGGGTCAGGCGGAGGGTTCCGAAGCTTCGAGTTCGGAGCCGGGCGCGTGCTCCCCGGTGGTCCCCAGCGAGTAGAGCAGTCCTATCAGGGCGCCCTTCACCCGGGGCAGGGCGAGGAGGGTGATCGCGGCCAGGGGGACCAAGGTGAGGGGCAGCACCATCCAGATCGGCGCCTTCCAGATCCACTGGAGGAACAGCATCGGCGCGATGACCAGGTGGCCGACCAGCAGGATGGTGAAATAGGCCGGTCCGTCGTCGGCGCGGTATTCCCCCAGGTAGTGGCCGCACACGCCGCACTCCCCCACCACCTTCAGATAGGCGCGGTAGAGCGGTCCGCGGCCGCAGTTCGGGCAACGATGGGCAAGGCCGCGGCCGATGGCGGCCAGACGCGAAGGAGCGGGCATGGTCTCGTGACTGAGCAGAAGAAGGGAACAGCGGGTATATGGCCCCTCCCAGCCGCAGTCGCCAGCGTTGCGGGAGCCGGAAGAGGTCTGCGAGGCCGCAAAGCTGACGCAGCCTCGGTGGAGATGAACGCCTGGTCGCTCACTGATCGCGCAGCGAGCTTGGCTTTTGGCGCCTGGGGACGATAGTGGACGGGTCCCAGTCGAGCTTGCGGAGAGGCGTCGTGCGGCTTCCCATTCTGATCATTGCGCTTGCAGCCGGCCTCCCCGCCGCCGCCCAGGTCCAGGACTATTCCCAGTACACCCAGCTCTTCGTCAGCCCCATGGGGGAGCCGTTCCGCGCCAAGACCGGAGAAGCCTTCCCTTCGGCGGCGTGGTTCGCCGGCGCGGACGCCAACAAGGACGGCGTGATCAGCCGGACCGAGTTCCGCGCCGACGCCAAGAGGTTCTTCAAGGTCCTGGACGTCAACGGCGACGGCCGGATCAGCGACGGGGAGGTGCGGCGCTACGAATATCAGATCGCGCCGGAGGTGGTGCTGGCCTCGGTGGACAACACCAACGATCGCCAGCTCACGGACCAGAAGGGCGATCCCGTCCAGCGCACCCTCGCCAAGGTGCGCCAGGGCGCCTCCTTCTACGGGGTGATCGACAGCCCCGAACCGGTCCGCGCCGCCGACGGCGACTTCAACATGAAGATCACCCAGGACGAGTGGCTTGCCGCGGCCGATCGCCGTTTCGCGCTGCTGCGACCTGAAGGCAAGGACGGCATCGGCTTCGCCGACCTCCCGAAGACCCCGTTCCAGATCAACTACGAGAAGGGCGCCGCCAAGCGCTGAGGGCGATCAGCGTCCGGCGGGCGTGGTCCGGGCGGCCTGCCCATCGGGCACCAGGCTGCCGGTGTAGCCCGGCACATGCTCACCCGCGGTCGCCCCGTTGGCGAGGCTGGGATCGGAGACATTGAAGCGGACCACCTGCCGGACGTAGCAGCCGCCCATGGTGCGGATCACCGCCAGGTCCATCTCGGCGTCGGGAAGCTCGCCGAGCTTGCGGGCATGAGGCTGGCCGCTCTGGGCCGTGGGAAATGTCTGCGGCGCTCCGCAGTTGGGCGCGGGAGGCGGCGGGGCGATGGCGACAAGGGGGGCTAGGACGAGCGCGATCATGATGCTGCTCCTTCATCCTGAGGCGCACATCCTAGCACGCCGGACGTTTCCTGGCTTCAGTCAGCGTCCATTTTCAGCGCGGCGATGAAGGCCTCCTGGGGGATTTCCACCCTGCCGAACTGGCGCATGCGCTTCTTGCCCTCCTTCTGCTTGTCGAGGAGCTTGCGCTTGCGGCTGATGTCGCCGCCGTAGCACTTGGCGGTCACGTCCTTGCGGAGCGCCCGGACGGTCTCGCGGGCGATGATCTTGCCGCCGATCGCCGCCTGGATCGGGATCTGGAACAGGTGTGGCGAGATCAGGTCCTTCATCTTCTCCACCATGCCCCGGCCGCGCGTCTCGGCGCGGCTGCGATGCACCAGCATGGAGAGGGCGTCGACCGGCTCCGCATTGACCAGGATCTGCATCTTCACGAGGTCGCCCTCGCGGTATCCCTCGATCTGGTAGTCGAAGGAGGCATAGCCCTTGGAGACCGATTTGAGCCGGTCGTAGAAGTCGAACACCACCTCGTTCAGGGGCAGGTCGTAGACCACCATGGCGCGGGCCCCGACATAGGACAGCTCCCGCTGTGAGCCCCGGCGGTCCTGGCAGAGCTTGATCACCGCCCCCAGGTAGTCGTCGGGGGTGATGATGGTGGCCTTGATCCACGGCTCCTGGATGTGGTCGATCCGCACCGGGTCGGGCATGTCGGCCGGATTGTGCAGCTCGACCACCTCGCCGTTGGTCAGGGTGATCTT
>FTGK01000676.1_pt1 | contig 24729 bp, 24 predicted proteins | sample 1640691 | NCBI WGS metagenome assembly FTGK01 (sample SAMEA3914789, study PRJEB12502) | metagenome | biome: forest; material: soil | place: Canada | collected 2011-07-03 | depth 0.3 m | reverse complement strand
GCGCCTCAAGGAGGATCCGGAAACCCGCCATATCCCGGTGGTGCTGGTCACCGCGCTGGACGGCCGCGCCGACCGCATCGCGGGCCTGGACGCCGGCGCCGACGAGTTCCTGACCAAGCCAATCGAGGACATCATGCTGTTCTCGCGGGTGCGCAGCCTGACGCGGCTGAAGGTCGTGCTCGACGAGCTGCGCGAGCGGGAGAACTCGGGCCGCAGAGCCGGGGTGATCGGCGCCGCGGCCAACCGCCAGGCCGGCTCGGGCGGGCGGGTCCTCATAGTCGACGACAACCAGCGGCAGGCCGAGCGTCTCGCCAAGGAGCTGGCCGTGGAGCACCGGCCGGTGATCGAGAGCGACCTCGACAAGGCCCACCTGACCGCCCGCGGTCCGGTCGACCTCGTGATCCTCAACACCACCTCCCGCACCTTCGACGGCCTCAGGTTCGCCGCCCAGGTCCGCTCGCACGAGTCGACCCGCAACCTGCCGATCCTGGCCCTGATCGATCCCGACGACAAAAGCCGGGCGATCAAGGCGCTCGACATCGGCGTCAACGACGTCCTGGCCCGGCCCATCGACCCAGAAGAGCTGGCCGCCCGCGTGCGCACCCAGATCAAGCGCAAGCGCTATACCGACCTGCTGCGCTCGAATCTGGACCAGAGCCTGGAGGCCGCGGTCACCGATCCGCTCACCGGGCTGCACAACCGCCGCTACATGACGGGGCAGCTCGACGCCCTGGTCGCCCGGGCCGTGCGGGACGGACAGCCAGTGTCGGCGCTGCTGCTGGACATCGACCATTTCAAGAAGATCAACGACAGCTTCGGCCACGACGCCGGCGACGAGGTGCTGCGCGAATTCGCCGTGCGCCTGGCCTCCAACGTCCGGGCCGTCGACCTGCCTTGCCGGCATGGAGGCGAGGAGTTCGTGGTGGTGATGCCCGAGACCTCGCTGGAGGACGCCGAACGAATCGCCGAGCGCATCCGCATGCATGTCTCCGGCGCGCCCTTCCGCGTCGCGGGCGGCAAGGAGGTGCTGACCGTCACCATCTCCATCGGCGTGGCCTCCACCCTTGGGACCGGCGACACTCCCGATCACCTGCTGAAGCGCGCCGACGAAGCGCTCTACGAGGCCAAGGCGTCCGGCCGCAACCGCGTCATCGCCCACGCGGCCTGAGGCCGTTCACACCCCGCGCATGCATGGCCGTCCCCGGTTTTGCCCTGGGCGCGGTCCTGGCCGCCGAAACGCGCCAGGACCGCGGTGTCGGACGAGCAAGCCTAGACGGCCGCGCCCGCCGATCGGAGGGCGAGGACGCGGGCCGGTCCCGCATCCATGGCGGAAGGCTGCGGATCCGGGGGTTCCAGGTCCCGCACCATTTCGAGCACGGGCACGTGCAGGCCGCCGCGCGTGGCGTGCCGGACGCCGCGGACCGGCCGGAAGCCGACCGTTTCGTAGAACCCGACGCCGCTCAGGGCGGCCGTGACGCGCGCGCGCTCATGGCCCGCCGAGCGCATCCGGATCAGGGCGCGCTCGGCCAGGCCGCGGGCGATGCCGCGGCGGGAGAAGCCGGGATCGACGAACAGGCCCTGGATCTCGTCGTCCAGGACGTCGGAGAAGCCGACGATGGCCCCGTGCATCTCCGCCGCCTCGATCCGCGAGCCGCATTCGGACGCGCGCCCGTAGTAGTCGGCGGTCATCCCGTCGGCCCAGCTGCGCACCATCGCCGGCGAATAGGCGCGCACGCCGTCCAGCAGGATGGCCCTGCGGTGCAGCCGGAGGATCGCCGCGCCGTCGGCGGGCGTGATCGGGCGAAAGTTCGGATGGGCCTGCATAGGACGCCCCAAGAGATGGAGCGCGCCCGGAATCAAAACGCCCGGCCGAGGCCGGGCGCGCATGGGTCCCTCGGACGGAAAGCCGCTTACTTGATCTTCCCCTCGCGGAACTCGACATGCTTGCGGACGACGGGGTCGTACTTCTTCATCACGAGCTTGTCGGTCTTGGTCCGCGCGTTCTTCTTGGTCACGTAGAAGAAGCCGGTGTCCGCCGAGGAGTTGAGGCGGATCTTGATGGATGCTGGCTTGGCCATGGCGGTCTTTCGCGGGACGCGGAAAATTCGAGCGGCGGAACATACTCAGCGAAGGCGCGAAGTCAATCGCGGGGGCGGCCTGAGAACCAGGCTTGCAGCTGCGGCGGCGTTGCGCGCGCCCGCGTCAGTTGCAGGCGCTCATCGCAGGATTGACGCTAGCCGGCGCCCACGTGACCCGCCGGCCCTCTCGCCCCTTCGGGAATGCAGGGGGCGTTGAAGACCAGAGGAACCTGGACGATGCGACCCGCCGTGGCGGAGCCGTCCTGCGCCCTCCTGGCGAGCCTCAGGTCACGCTCGGCGCCGGTGATGGCGCCTCGGCCGAAGCCCCACCCTGCAGGGGTCTCCGAGACGACGGAGCAGTCTGCGAGGGCGCCGGTGGGCTGTACACGGCACGCCAGGAGGACCTGGCCGCCACGCAGGTCGTCGATGGCGCGGCGCGGGATGTACTTGCCGACGTTGAAGCCCGGACCGCGGTCCCAGTAGGCCAGGTCGTGCGCGCCTGCGGAGGGCCCATCGCTTTCCGGAGCCAGCACGGCCCGGCGTGGAGGCGTGAAGTCCAGCCGAAGTCGGACCTGACCCGCGCCGGGGTAACCCGCCACCTGTGGGACGCGGAAGAGGGTCGACAGGAACACCGCGGCCCTGCCGAAGCCGGGCCCGGACTCCGACTCCACGCGGCAGCTGGAGAGCTGGTCGGAGGAGGCGTGGCAGATGATCGTCGCCCGTCCGGGGATGCCGGGCTGATCGGCGGCGAGGGGGTAGACGCGGTCCATGTCTTCCCGCCGCGGGACCTGGCACCAGGGCGGCGCGGCGCTGTCGATCTGGACGACGTCCGGAGGCGACGCGGGCTGACCGGCGGCGCCCGGAACCACCGTCACGGTGGAGAGCTGAGCGATCTCGATCGGCGCGGGCGCAGCCATCGGCATCGACGCGCCGGCCTCGAGCGGCAGGGGCGCCGGCGCGGGATCGGGCGCGATCGCGGAGGCAAGGGCCGCTTCGGGGCCTGGCTGAGGAGCGATGCTCTGCCGCGTGGTGACAGCGGCGGCCGTGAAGCGCGCCAGGCCGGCCGCCGCCTCGCGGACCGGCGCCGGCACGGCCATCCGCTCGGCGGCCTCCTGGCCTGCGGGCGAGGTCAGCCAACCGGCCGCCAGCGGCGTTGCCACAGCAAGCACGCCGGCGCCGATCAGAAGGCTCCGGCCGGCCCGTGACACGGGTGATCGGGGCCCCGAGGTCATGATTTGGCGCACGCGCCCGATCAGGTCCGCGCCCGAGGCGCCGGCGACGCAGCTCAAGGGCGACTGCAGATAGAGGCGGCAGCACTCGACCAGGCTTCTGGCGTAGGCGGCGCGGCTGTGGCCGGCGCGGATCACCGCCTCGTCGCAGGCCCGCTCGCGCTCCTCGATCAGGCGGGCGCCAATCCACCAGACCATCGGGTGGAACCAGAACAGAGCCTCGACCAGCATGTGGATGGCGGCGGTCAGGTTGTCCCGGCGGCGCAGATGGCAGGCCTCGTGCGCCAGGAGCGCGTCGAGTTCAGGCCGCCCCAGATGATCCGTGAGGCCTTCGGGGATCAGCAGCACCGGCTGCCACAGGCCGACAAGTCCAGGTTCCCGCTGCCAAGGCGCGGCCAGCACGGGCATGGGCGCCGCCAACGCGAGAGGCGCGCCGCTGCGGACGGCGGAGCGGACCTGCGCCCAGCGGGCGATCCAGAGCGCGACCACCATCGTGGAGCCCAGCGCCCAGATCCCCGCGAGGACGAGCGAGGGGTCCAGTGCGGCGGCGGCATGGGCGGCCGCGGCCATGGCGTGCTCGGCGGGCGCACCCGCGGACGCGGGGTCGGCGGACGAGGCGGGCGAATGTGAGAAGGGCTGCGCGGCCTTCGCGAAGAAGGCGGCGGCGGGCGGCGCTTCGAGCGGAGGGCGGACGGCCGAGCCCAGCCGTCTGCCGACAGCGGCGAAGGCGTCCAGGGGGATCAGGAACTTGGCCGACGCCGCGAACCAGAGGCCGTAGCGGACCGCGGCCCCCGATCTCCGGAACGCCAGCGTCAGGAGGCCGGCCGCCAAGGCGAAGAGGGTCGATTGCCACAGGTGATCAAGCAGAGCCGGTGTCATGACCGCTTCCCCTTGCCTTCGAGCTTCTGGATGAGGCGCTCGGCCTCGCGGACGTCTTCCAGCGTGAGCTTGCCGGTCTCGACCAGGTGCAGCATCACCGGCTGGGCCCGGCCGCCGAACAGGCCCAGGAAATCGTCGATCAAGCGGCGCTGGGCCGAGGCCCGGCTGATGGCGGCCGCGTAGATGTGGGCCTTGCCGATGGTCTTGACCCGCTTGGCGGCCTTCTTGGCTTCCAGCCGGTTCATCACGGTCTGCACGGTGGTGTAGGCGGGCCTGCCCTCCTGCGGGAACCGCTCCTGCACCTCACGCACCGCCGAGGGTCCATGGGTCCACAGGTCGTCCATGATCTGGGCTTCGAGCCTGGTCAGCCGCGCCGAGGCCATGCAAACCTCCTACAAACATAGGAGTCACTACTATCGATCTAGGACGTTCGCAAGTGGCTGGGCTCCAGACCGCGCAGGCGAAGCCGCCGGCGCCGCTGGAACTGTCGCCCCTGGCGAACCATCTGAGAGGTCCATGCCATGGAGGCTTTCGATGACGCCCGAAGAGCGCGAGCTCCTCACCCGGTTCCTGAACGATCTCACCCAGGCGCGCGCCGGCCCCAAGGACCCCGAGGCGGCGAGTCTGATCTCCCAAGCGATCAATTCCAATCCCGACGCCCCCTACCTCCTGGTCCAGCACACCGTGATCTCCGATGAGGCGCTGAGGGCGGCGCAGGCGCGAATCGCCGAGCTGGAGGCCCAGCTCGCCAACGCCGGGCGCGGGGAGCAGCGCAGCTTCCTGGGCGGGGGGAGCTTCCGGCAGGGGCAAGGCTCCACGGCCGTGCCGCCGACCGGGCGGGGGCAACCGGACTACGGCCCAGGTCCTCAATCGGGATACGCCCCCGCCGGCGGTCCCTTCTCGTCCGGCGGCGGTCTCGGCTCCTTCCTGCGATCCGCGGGGACCACTGCGGCCGGGGTCGCGGGGGGCGAGATGCTGTTCCAGGGCCTTTCGGGCCTCTTCGGCGGCCATCGCGGCCTGTTCGGGGGCGGCGGCTATGGCTATGGCGCCCCGATCGAGGAGACGGTGGTCAACAACTACTATGACGACAACGGTCCCGGCGACGTGGGCGGCGGCTGGGACGACGGCGGCGGCTACGACGACGGCTCCAGCTTCTAAAAGCCTGGCTGGACACCCCCGGGGCGATTCTCCAGCCTCGGGGGCATGTCCGCCGCCTCTCCACCCTCAGGGGACTGGATCCCGCGCATAGAAGGCGCCGCCAAGCCGGTCTACCAGGCCATAGCGGACGCCATCTCCGACGACTTGAGGAGCGGCCGACTGTCCCCCGGCGCTCGCCTGCCGCCGCAGCGGGCCCTGGCGGCGGCCCTCGGGGTGGACCTCACCACCGTCACCCGCGGCTATGCCGAAGCGCGCCGCCGCGGGCTGATCAGCGCGCGGGCGGGGCAGGGCAGCTTCGTCCACGAGCGGCCCTCGGCGCAGCCCTACGGCGCTCCCACCGGCCGCCCGGTCGACATGACCATGAACATGCCGCCGCCCTTCGAGGACGCGGCGCTCGCGCGGCGCCTGTGGCGCGGCTTCGCCGAAGCCGAGGCGCGGCAGGGGCTGGATCTCCTGCTCCGCTAGCAGGACCCCGGCGGCGTGGCCGACGATCGAGCGGCGGCCGCCGCTTGGCTGGCCGACCGCCTCCCAGGCCTGGGACCTGAGCGCATTCTGGTTTCGCCGGGCGTGCAAGCCGCTCTGGTCTCGGTGATCGCCAGCCTGGCGAACCCCGGGGACGTGATCTGCGCCGAGCGGCTGGCCTACCCGGGCGTCAGGGCCGCGGCAGCCCATCTGGGCCTTGCCGTCGTGGGGCTGGAGATGGACGCCGAGGGCGTCCTGCCCGAGGCTTTCGCCCGCGTCTGCCGCGAGATCGGGCCCCGGGCGCTCTGCTGCACGCCGACCCTGCAGAATCCGACCACGGCGACCATGTCCCTGACCCGACGTCAGGAGATCGCCGCCATCGCCCGGCGCTATCGCGTCAGCGTCGTCGAGGACGACGCCTACGGCAAGCTGCCGCCGGCGCCCGATCCGCCCCTCGCCGCGCTGGCGCCGGAGCTCACCTGGCACATCGTCGGCCTGGCCAAGCTCGCGTCTCCCGCCCTGCGCATCGCCTATGTCGCGGCGCCCGACGAAGCAGGAGCGGCCCAGGTCGCCGGACGCCTGAGGGCCGTGGCGGGCATGGCCTCGCCAGTCTCGGCGGCGGTGGCGACGCGCTGGATCAGGACCCGCACCATGGAGGCTGTGCTGGAGGCGATCAGGACGGAGACCCTGGCGCGCCGGCGCATCGCCGCGGAAGTCTTTGGCGCCCAGGTCCTGGAGCCCTCCTGCGCCTTCCATCTGTGGCTCGAGCTGCCGCCCTCCTGGAACAGGGCGCGCTTCCAGGCGGCGCTGCAGCCTCACGCCGTCTCGGTGGTCCCCAGCGACGCCTTCCTGACCGGCGGCCGGCCGCCGGAGGCCGTGCGGATCGGCCTGGGCGCCGCCCCGACCCGCGCCGACCTCGCCCGCGCCCTCGCCGCCATGGCCCAGGTGCTGGAGCTCGAGCCGCGCTGGGGCGCCTACGCCTGATTGGGCGTATGGCCTATTGTATGGATGGTTTCCGGTTGGGTGAATCCCTACATTCAGCCTCGATGGAGGCCGACATGGCGAACACCGAGAACAGGGCGATGATTGGGTTCAGGCGGGGCCTCGCGCGCCGATGCCCCAACTGCGGCGAGGGCCGCCTGTTCCGCGGCTATCTGAAGGTCGATCCGCGCTGCGAGGCCTGTGGCCATGACAACTCGGCCTACCGCGCCGACGACGGCCCGGCATACTTCACCATCCTGATCATCGGCCACCTGCTGATCGCCCCGATGCTGTGCTTCCCCGTCGTCTGGCAGGCCAATCCGGCTGTGGTGCTTGGGATCACCCTGCCGCTGGTCGCCGCGGCCACCCTGACCCTGCTCGGCTTCGTGAAAGGGGCCTTCATCGGGGTGCAGTGGGCCCAGCGGGCCCCCGCCGCCGCTTGAGCTGAGGCGCGGCGCTGGCGAGGCGCAGGGCTTCCGTCATAGGATGCCGCCGCTCCGGCGCGGGCCGGATCGGAGGGCGTCCCGATGGCCGACGAGCTTCAGGTCCTTAGACCGCAGGGACGGCTGGATTCCGACACCAGTCCCGAGCTGGCGCGCCAGGCCCACGAGGTGATCAATCGCGGCGGCCGCCGGCTGCTGCTCGACCTGAAGGACCTCTATTACATCTCCAGCGCGGGCCTCCGGGCGGTGCTCTCCGCCGCCAAGGAGATGACCGCCGTGGGCGGCCGGCTGGCCATCGCCTCTCCCAACAACGAGGTCACCGAGGTGTTCGACATCTCCGGCTTCGTCAGCGTGGTCGAGGTGCATCGGTCCGCCGAAAGCGCCAGACAGCGGCTGCTGGAAGAGTGATGCTCCCTCGGCGAAGGGAGAAGCCATGGCTGACAGTCGGGTTCTGAGGGCCTCGTGCGCCTGCGGCGCCGTGGAGCTGGAGGCCCAAGGCCGGCCCATCACCAGCCTGATCTGCTACTGCGACGACTGCCAGGCCGCGGGAAGCCGCATCGAGCAGCTGGCGGGCGCGCCGCCGGTGCTGGGTGACGACGGGGGTACGGGCGCGGTGATGTTCCGGAAAGACCGTCTGCGCTGCATCAAGGGCGCGGATCTGCTGGAGCCGATGAAGCTGCGCCCCGAGTCGCCGACCAACCGGTATCTGGCCAGGTGCTGCAACTCGGCCATGTACGCTGGCTTCGACGATTCCAAGCATTGGGTCGACGTGCTCCGCGCCAGAGTGGTGGGCGAGGCGCCGCCGATCCAGCTGCGCATCTTCACCCGGTACGCCCCCGCCGGCGTCAGCCTTCCCAGCGACGTCCCGAGCTACGCGACCTTTCCCGCGAGCCTGATCGCCGGGATCATCGGGGCCCGTATCGCGATGCTCTTCAGCCGCTGAAGCTCCGCAATCCCCGCTTGGCCCAGCTGCAGGATGCTGCCTAAAGTTGGCCATTCCGCAGCAGACGGAAGGGGAGGGCACGAATGGCTGGGACGCCGTATCCCAAGCAGCCAATGTACCGCATCGCCTATACCAAGCTCACCCCCGAGCAGATCCAGGCGAAGCTGACTCCGGCCGCGATCAAGGGTCCCTCGAGCGCCTCGCCGCCGTCCGATGTCTTTGCCGGCAAGACGCTGAAGATCGTCACCGACCAGGGCCCGACGCTCGAGTACCGCTTCAAGGGGCCCGGCAAGCTCACCCTGTCGGAGAACGGCGGCAAAGGGGTGGAGGCCGGCTACGGCGCCCTGACCCAGCACAAGGTCGCCTTCTTCGCGCACCTGATCCCGGGGACCCAGCGCGGCTATGCGGTGGTGATCGATCAGGCCAATCACCTGGCCACCGTCTTCGAGCTCTGGTTCAGCGGCTACAAGGACAACCGCGAGGTCCAGCGCGAGATCTACTACGGCTATGTGGATCAGCCGGGCGTCCCCTCGCCCTCGGCGCGGCATGTGGCCACCAACCGTATGGAAGGCCACGCCTACCACTGGACCCAGGACAACGGGATCGAGACCCTCGAGTTCTATCCCTCGGCGGCCTATTCGCACTTCGTGGAGCTGACCAGGCTGGGTGGCGAGCTCGGCTATTGCGCGCCGTCCGACTACATCAAGATCGACGACGACTTCTACGTCTACACCCGCACCGAGTGCGAGTTCTCGGGGACCTTCACCATCTATGCGATCGACCTGAACCGGCTGGAGCAGATCGGCCTCAGGCTCGGCTTCGACGCCCGCGACAACCTCGAATACTACCTTTTCCGCGGCAATGCGGAGTGGCTCGGCCAGATCGCCCAGTTCGAGAAGTTCGGCGATGTGGCCGGCAACGTCGTGCCGCCGCCGAAGGACGCCAAGAAAGGCGAGCGGCGGGTCTACCGGCCAATTCTCACCCTTCCCAAGATGACGCCGGCCGAGGTCGACGAGGTGGTGGCCAGGAAGACCACCGTCTTCGCCGCGCCGACCGGGAACGGCCCCTCGATGTCCGGCAACGGCCTGCCCTCGAGCGCCTATCTCTCGGGCAAGAGCTTCGCCCTCCGCTACGACGACGGGGTCGTCATGGAGTACCGCGTCTCAGGGCCCGAGGAGCTGGAGTGGCGCTCGGGTGGCGGGGCCTGGACCAAGGCGCGCTACAAGGCCTGGGAGCCGGCCCCGGGAGTGATCAACTTCGGCCACCTGATCGCGGGCGCGCCGGACCACGACGGCCACATGATCGTCGCCGACTTCGACCGCGCCCTGTTCACCTGCTTCAACGGCCACCTCAACACGCCCTATTTCGCCAACGAGGCGGGGGTGAAGGTGCGCTTCGGGGTGATCGAGATGGAGGGTCTGGTCGCGCCGCAGTACGACCGGCACCACCTCACGGACGAGCTGCTCGGCCACGCGCTCAGCTGGAACTACGCGCCGGGGCTGACGTCGATGCACCTCTATTCGACGCCGCATTCGATGAGCTGGATCATCTTCACGGACGCCGGCGCGGGCGGCCTCGAGTGGAGCGGACCGGCGGCCTATGTGAAGATCCGCGACCAGCTCTACTACATGTACTGGCTGGAGGAGGCCTGTAACGGCACCCTCGGCACCATCGTCATCAACCTCCGCACCCTGCACGATTCCGGCATCGGCTATCACTGCGGGGCCGAGGGGCTGAGCCTGAGCGCCATCGGGGCCCACATGCGCCACGCGGGCCGCTTCGAGATCCAGAAGTTCCACCAGCCCAAGACGGAAGGGACCCAGGCATGAGCGCCCCCGCCACCTCCTCGCGCCGGTCGTTCCTGACGGGCGGCGCGATCGCCGCGGCGCCCCTGGCCGCCGCCATCCCGGCCGTCGCCCTGGCTGAGAGCGAGCACAAGGCGAGAGCCCAGCGCCTGCAGGACGAAGCGGAGATCCGGGCCCTGCATGCGGCTTGGCTGCGCAAGCTGGCCACCGGGCAGGACGCCTCGGCGCTGTTCGCCGATCCTGCGGTCGCACGGCTCGACAGGGCGATCGCGGGCGTCAGCACTGATCACGCCCGCGAGGAGCGCATCGAGGTCGCCCCCGACGGCCTGCGCGCCTCCGGCCGCTTCCCTGCGCTGGCCGAGCTGGAAGATGAGCTCCCGCACACCGGCACGGTCGCCGAGATGGCCCGCCTCCAGGGCGGCGGCCGCGTGCGCACCACTCGGCCCAGCACGCTGCACGCGAGCTATGTGAAGCTGGACGGCGTGTGGGCGATCTCCGAGCTTCGCGTCCAATCGTGAAGCACCTCCTCCGCCACTGATGGCGCGGTGGGGGAGGTACAGAGGGAATGCTAGGCCGCCGGCTGAGGGGCGGGCTGCGCGATCGAAGGGGCGCTCGTAGTCCCGAACAGGGTCCTCCTGAACAGCGCTCCGAAGACCAGGATCGCAGCGCCGCCGCCGGCGGTGATGGTCGCGTGGATGCTCCAGAACTGCAGCGGGGAGAGCTGTTCGTAAAGGCCGCCCAGGCGGCCGCTGACCAGGCTGCCGATGGAGACCGCGAGCAGCGCCAGGGCCATGATCGTGCCGACGACCGGGGCGGGGGCGGCGCGGTTGTAGAGGGCCGAGCTGGTCGGCGAGACGTAGAGCCAGCCGATGTTGGAGACGACGTGGAACATCACCGCCCAGGCGAAGGGCGTGCGCCCGTGGGCGTCGAGCACGAACTGGCCGAGGCCCAGCCACAGGGTCGCGGCGCCGAAGATGAAGCAGCCGATCGCCAGCTTCCCGAACTCATCGGGCTCGCGGCCGCGGCGCGACTGCCAGGCCCAGAACATCAGCACCGGCGGCAGGGTCAGGAAGGGACACAGGCCATCCAGCGAGGAGAGCCACGGGACTGGGACCTTGAAGCTCCCCATCATCAGCTGCAGGTGGTCGCGGACCCAGAGGTTGTAGGTGTTCCAGACCTGGCTCTGCGACACCCAGAAGGCGCCGATCAGCGGCATCAGGGCGATCAGGAGCGCCACCCGCCGCCACTCCTCGAACGTGAGCGGCCGGGACGCCTGCGTCCGCTGGGCCCGCGCCGGCTGGGCTGGCAGCTCGCGCCGGCCGAGGAGATAGACGGCGAGACCGATCATCATCCCCGCCGCGGCGAAGGCGAAGCCGACGTGCCAGCCATAGGCCTGGCTGAGTGAGCCGGTGATCAGGGGCGCCACGAAGGCGCCGCCGTTCACCGCCGCGCCGTAGATCTGGAAGGCGGTGGAACGGCGCCGGTCCTCGCGGGCGTACAACCCGCCGACCTGCGGAGAGAGATTGGCGCGGAACAGGCCCACGCCCAGGATCAGGAGCAGCAGCGCCCCCAGGAACGAAGCGTCGAAGGCCATGCAGAGGTGGCCAAGCGCCATCAGCACGGCGCCCAGCACCACCGCCCCCGTCCGGCCCAGCACCCGGTCGCCGAGGGCTCCGCCGAACACCGGCATGAAGGTGAGGCAGGTGATGTAGAGGCCGAAGATCATCGACGCCAGGGCCTGGGTGGCTAGGGGCCCGGTGACGCTCTCCACCAGATGGCGGAAGGCCGGGAAACCGACCACCCGCTCCACATGCCCCGGCAGCAGCAGCTGCTCGACCATGTAGAGGGTCAGGAGCGACTGCATGCCGTGGAAGGAGACCCGGTCCCAGAACTCGGTCCCGGCCAGAACCGCTAGGGCCCTCGGATGGCCGAACAGAAGGCGCGGCGCTTCCGGCGGGATCTCCGCGGCCGGGACATCGGGCTGCATGGCGAGCGACTCCCCTGGTCCGCCCGAGCCTAGCCGGAGTCAGCGAGCCCGGGCCAGAGTTCCGGCGTCCGCCGGCGTGGAGGCGGCCGGCGCGCGAGCGAGACGTCTCACACCGTGATCTGGCTGCCCATCTCCACCACCCGGCCCGCCGGGATGTGGAAGAAGTCCGTGGGCGCAGCGGCGTTCTTCATCATCAGGATGAAGAGGTTGTCCTGCCAGCCCGGCATCATGCCGTGCCTGACGGCCTTCACCACCGTGCGGCGGCCGAGGAAGTAGGAGGTCAGCATGTGGTTGTAGGCGAGGCCCTGCGGCCGACCCTGGCGCAAGGCCTCGGGGACGTTGGGGCTCTCCATGAAGCCGAAGGTGGCGGTGACCGTCCTGAAGCTGTCGTCGATGGTTTCGATGTGCAGCCGCTCGGACGCGGGGACACGCGGGGTGTCGGCGGTCCGCACGGTCATGATGATGTTCTGCTCGTGCAGCACCTGGTTGTGCTTGAGGTTGTGCAGCAGGGCGGCCGGCGTGCGCTCTGGATCGGACGTCAGGAACACCGCCGTCCCCTTGACCTTGAGGTATTGGCGGTCGGCGAGCAGCCTGGCGAACTCCCTCAGGGGCGGGGACTCCCGGCTGGTCTTGGCCGCAAGCAGCCGCGTTCCGCGCACCCAGGTCGCCATCACCACGAACATGCCCGCCCCCAGCAGGACCGGCACGAAGCCTCCCTCCAGGATGCGCATCAGGTTCGCGCCGAGGAACACCATGTCGAGAGCGATCAGCGGGGCCGCCACGGCGATCGCCGCGATCAGCGGCCACTTCCAAAGCTTCCACATGACCAGGAAGGCGAGGGAGGTGGTCACCGCCATGGTTCCGGAGACCGCGATCCCGTAGGCCATGGCCAGGGACCCCGAGGTCTTGAAGATGGCGACCAGCAGGACCACGCCGATGGCGAGGAGCACATTCACCTGCGGCATGTAGATCTGGCCGGCGTGGCTGGCGGAGGTCTGCCGCACCTCGAGCCGGGGCAGGAGGCCCAGCTGGATGGCCTGGCTGGTCAAGGAATAGGAGCCGGTGATCACCGCCTGGCTGGCGATGATGGTGGCGAGGGTGGCGATGATCACGAGCGGCACGCGCAGCATCTCCGGCGCCATTTCGTAGAACCAGTTGTGCTCCCCGAGCGCATGCCCGTGCGCCGCGGCGATGGTCGAAAGGGCGAAGGCGCCCTGGCCGAGGTAGTTCAGCGTCAGGCAGGGGAGGACCAGGAAGAGCCATCCCGCCTGGATCGGCGCGCGTCCGAAGTGGCCCATGTCGGCGTAGAGCGCCTCGGCGCCGGTGACGGTCAGGAACACCGACCCCAGGACGAAGAAGCCGGTCACGCCATGGGTGAGGAGGAACTGCGCTCCAGGGACGGGGCTCAGGGCAAGGGCGATCCTCGGGGCGCCGGCGAAGGAGGCGAGGCCCAATCCGGCGATACAGACCAGCCAGACCAGGCACACCGGGCCGAACAGCTTGGCCACCCTGTCCGTGCCCCAGGACTGGCCGACGAACAGGCCGATCAGGATGACGAGGCTGGTGATCAGCACCGCGGCGAGCGTCACGTGAGCGCCGATCACAGGGACGCTGCGCAGGCCCTCGACCGCCGAGAGCACCGAGATCGAGGGGGTGATCAGGGCGTCGCCATAGAACAGGGCCGCGCCGCAGACGCCCAGGAAGAAGATCCAGCCGGTGCGTCCGCCGACCGCCTGCTGGGCCAGGGCCATCAGCGAGAGGATGCCGCCCTCGCCCTTGTTGTCGGCCCGCATGATGACGATCACATACTTGACCGTGACCACCAGGATCAGGGCCCAGAGCATCAGGGACACCACCCCGGTCACGGCGGCGGTGTCGACGCCCCGCTTGCCCGCCTGGGCGAGGGAATCGTGGAAGGCGTAGAGCGGGCTGGTGCCGATATCGCCGAACACCACCCCGATCGATCCGAGGGTGAGGCCGAGGAAGCCCGGGGGCGCAGCGGCGTCGGGCCCGCGGGTTTCATGCGCGGCTCCAGCCGCAGGTCGGTCCAGGGTGTGAGCGGTCGCCATGGGGGGCGGCTGATGCGCCGACCCGCATAAAGATCCTATGATGTTGATCAAGCCTCACGCCGACAGGGGCTTGTGCTCGGCCGTGGACGACCCCTTGTCTTGCAGCGACGCCGCCCTGGCGCCGTCAGGCAGGATTGGGCCGATGGCCTTCGGGACCGAGTACACACCGGTGGACAATGGCGGCGAGACGCCGGCCTGGCTCCGCTACGGCCTCTCGATCCTGATGGCTGGCGCCGCCACGGTCCTGGCTGTGGTGGTGGACCAGCGGATCCACGTCGCCAACCTCTCGCTCATTTTCGTGCTGCCGGTGGTGGTCTCGGCCATCAGCTTCGGATGGAGGCCCGCGATGGCCGCCGCGGCCGCCTCCGTGCTGGCGGTGAACTACTTCCTGACCGAGCCCCGCTACACCCTGAGCGTCGCCGATCCCGCCAACGTCTGGGGCCTGGGCCTGCTGCTCCTGGTGGCGGCGATCGTCAGCACCCTGGCCGCCAAGGCGCGCCGGCAGGCGCTCGAGGCCCGCGCCGCCGCGGACCAAGCCCGCGCGCTGCAGAACATGGCCCGCGCCATGACGGGCGCGGTCGACCGGCACGCCATAGCCCTCGCCGCCGCCGAGGCGCTCCACCGCATGTTCTCGGCGCCGGCGGCGGTGCTGATCGACGAGTCGGGCGAGCTCTCCATGAGCGCCCAGGCGGGCGGCGCGGTGCTCTCCAAGCCAGACGAGGACACCGCCCGCTGGGTGGTCGCCTCGCGTCTGCCGACCCGCGCAGGCGTCTATCCCGCGGACGACTCCTCCTTCGACTTCTGGCCTGTGGTGACGCCCCAGCGGCGCCAATGCGTGGTCGGCGTGCGCTTCGACGGCCATGGGGACGGCCGGCCCGAGGCGGCCGAGCGCATGGTCGACATCGTCGGCGGCTATCTCTCGGTGGCCATAGACCGCGACGACTACGCCCGCCAGGCGCTCGAGACGCGGGTTCAGACCACGAGCGAACGGCTGAAAGCGGACCTCCTGGCCGCGGTCTCGCACGATCTGAAGACGCCGCTCTCGACGGTGCTGCTGACCCTGCAGAGCCTGCGACGCTTCGCAGGCCGCCATGACGAGGCGGCCCAGGCGGAGCTCCTGGCCTTGGCGGAGCGCGAGACGGCGCGGCTGAACGGACTCGTTGGCAAGCTGCTCGACATGAGCCGTCTCGATGCCGGCGCGGTGGCGCCGTCGCTGGTGGGAGCGGCGCCCGCGGACCTGGTGGCCGCTGCGCTCGATCGCGTTGCGCCGGCGCTGGAAGGCCGTGTCATCGTCAACCAGACCCGCCCCGGTGCGCCGGCCATGCTCGCCGATCCTCTGCTGTTCGAGACGGCGCTGGGCGCGGTGCTGGAGAACGCCGCCAAGTATTCCGAGCCCGGCGCGGCGATCACCGTCCGCGACGGCTCCGACGGCGAGACGGGGTGGATCGAGGTGCTCGACGCCGGCCCGGGCTTCCCGGTCCCGGTCGAGCCGCTGTTCGCCAAGTTCGCCCGCGGGGCGGAGGGAGACGGCCGCCCGCCCGGGACCGGCCTCGGCCTGGCCATCGCTCGCGGCTTTGTCGAGGCTCAGGGCGGAGGCGTGCAGGCGGGGAACCGCCCCGACCATCAGGGCGCGCGCGTGAGGCTCTGGCTGCCGCTCGCCAGGTCCCCGGCGGCGGTCGCATGAACGCCGACGCCGCCGCCGCCGAGGGCGTCCCGGCCACCGTCCTGATCGTAGAGGACGACGCCAGCCTGAACACGGCCCTGTCGGCCACGCTCAAGGCCGCCGGCTACAAGCCAGTCGCGGCGCGGGACGGCGCCGAGGGGATGCGGTGGTTCTCGCACTATGCGCCGGACCTGGTGGTGTTGGACCTGGGCTTGCCGGACCGGGATGGGCTGACCCTGATCTCCGAGATCCGCGGCCGCGGAGAGACCCCGATTGTGGTGCTGTCCGCTCGCGACACCGAGGCCATGAAGGTCCGGGCGCTCGACCTCGGCGCCGACGACTATGTGCAGAAACCGTTCGGGGTCGACGAGCTGCTGGCGCGGCTGCGGGCGGCGCTGCGGCACGGGGTCCAGATGCGCGGCTCCGCGCCGGTGATCCGGACGGGGGGCCTGGAGATGGACCTGGGGCTTCGGACCGTTCGCAAGGACGGCGAGCTGCTGCGGCTGTCGCCGAAGGAATACGACCTGCTGTCGGAGCTGGCGCTCGGCCTCGGCCGCACCCTGACGCACCGCCAACTGCTGAAGGGGGTCTGGGGCAGCGAGAACGCCGAGATCCAGTACCTCAGGGTCTATATCGCCCAGCTGAGGCAGAAGCTCGGACCGGAACTGCTCCGCTCCGAGCCCGGCGTGGGGTACAGGTTGGAAGCGACGGAGCCGCTCGAGCCTTAGCCGACGAAGGCCCGTTCCAGGACGTAGTCGCCCGGATGGGCGTTGGAGCCTTCCTTGAGCCCGTGGGCCTCGAGGATCGCGGCCACTTCCTTGATCATCTCCATGCTGCCGCACAGCATGATCCGGTCGTGCTCGGGGTCGAACGTCTCGCTCTCGATGCCGAGGTCGCGGAACAGGTCGCCCGAGGCGATCCTGTGGGTGATCCGCCCCTGCCGTTCGAAGGGCTCGCGGGTGACGGTCGGATAGTAGGTCAGCTTCTCGCGGGCGTCGTCGCCGACCAGCAGGTGCTCGAAGATGTCCTGGCTGTAGAGCTGGCGGTGGGCCAGCTCGGCCACTTCGCGGACGGTGTGGGTGACGATGATCTTGTCGAAGACGTAAGCGTCCGGATCGCGTGCGATCGAGAGGAAGGGCGCCAGGCCCGTGCCGGTGGAGATGAGGAACAGGCGCTTGCCCGGGCGCAGGGCGTCCAGCACCAGGGTGCCGGTGGGCTTCTTGCCGAGCAGCACCTTGTCGCCGGGCTGGATGTGCTGCAGCCGCGAGGTCAGGGGGCCGTCCGGCACCTTGATCGACAGAAACTCCAGCTCCTCGTCGTAGTGGGGGCTGGCGATGGAATAGGCGCGCAGCAGCGGCTTGCCGTTGACCGGCAGGCCGATCATCACGAACTCGCCCGAGCGGAAGCGGAAGCTCGAGGGCCGGGTCACGGCGAAGCTGAACAGCTTGTCGGTCCAGTGTTTGACCCACAGCACCGTCTCCTCATGGAAGGTGGCGGCCCAGGCGGGCGGGGCTTCTGCGACGGACCTGTCGGCGAACGCGGCGTCACTCACGGGCGAATACTCTCCTTCATGGCTCGGCGCGCAGGACGCTGGAGGCGGGCTTGACGCCCGTCCAAGGCGCATCCGAGGCAGGGGGCGGACCGCCGAACGCCCGTCGGCGGCCCTTCCAATGGAGGCGTCTCTATGCCGAAGGCTTCGGCAAGGCACAACCCGGCGGTGCCCGCGCCAGCCCGAATTTTCCTGAACGCCCTAGGAGTTTCCGTGAAAGCCTCGTGAGTGATGAGGAATTCGCCGGATGCTAGGCTGGGGGATGGACCGGTCGCCCGATGTTCCCTCCGGCATCCGCATTCGCAAGGCCGGGCCAGGCGATCTGCCCGAGATCGCCCGGCTGATGCGCCAATGGTCGAACTTCGCCTGGGACTTCATGGTTCACCACACCCCCGAGGAGGACATCGGGTTCATCGAAAGGCGCTTCGAGCTCGGCTGCATCTGGACCGCCTTCGAGGCGGAGCGGATTGTCGGCTTTTGCTCGGCGCGCACCGGATGGATCGATCTCTTGCACGTGGCGCCGGAGCGGCACGGGCGGGGCATCGGCCGGGCGCTGTTGGCGGCGGCGCTGAAGCGGCGGCGGCGGGTGCGGCTCTGGACCTTCCAGCGCAACGGCCGGACGCGCCGATTCTACGCCCTGCAGGGGTTTCGTGAGGTGCGGCTCACCGACGGCCGGGAGAACGAGGAGCAGGAGCCGGACGTGCTCCTGGAATGGCGGCGGCCCTAGCCGCCGAACAACGGCAGGGACTCCGGCTTCAGGGCCCCTTCGATCTCCAGGATCCTGAGCTTGGTCCTCACGCCGCCAGGCGCGGAAAAGCCGCCGAGCTTCCCGTTCGAGCCGACCACGCGATGGCAGGGCACCACGATCGGCCAGGGGTTCTTCCCCATCGCCTGGCCGACGGCCTGGGCGGCGCCGGGATCGCCCAGACGGGCGGCAAGCTGGCCATAGCTCACCACCTGACCTGCGGGCACCGCGCGAAGCTCCTCATAGAGCCTGGCCTCGAAGGCGCCGAGCCGGCCGGTGTCCAGGCGGATGGGCGAAAGGTCGGCGGCCCCACCGGACAGCAGGGAGAGGATCCGGTCTCTGGCGTCCAGCACCTCCGGCGGCGGTTCCGAGCCGGTGGCTTCAGGGAAGCGGCGCAGGAGGTGGGCGCGCGTGGTCTGCGCATCCTGATCCGGCAGGCGCACGCCCAGCAGGCCGCGCTCGCTCCACGCCAAGCCGCAGGGGCCGATCGGAGTGTCGAACACCAGGATGCCGGATGCGTCCATGCCGGCGATCCTAGCACCGACGAGCGAACCGGTCGTTCCGAAGCTTGCTATTCGAACGGCGGGAGCTGGCCGGAAGAGGGGGGCGACGCCGGAGACGCCAGGAGGCTGTCCAGCTGCTGGTCGAGGGCCGAGGCGGGTGCGGCCGGAGCGGGGGCAGCCCGCGGCTCGGTGGAGGCCAGGATGGTCTGCGGCAGGGGCTGGGCCAGAGCCGCCGCCGGCGGGCCGGGCGGGATGGCGGTGGCGCCGGCTCTGGGCAGGGCCGAGACCATGAAGGCGCGCCACATGCGGGCGGGCGGCCCTCCGCCGGCGAGGCCCGCCACCGGCTGGTTGTCGTCGCGTCCCATCCAGGCGCAGGCGGAGAAGCCGCCGGTGAAGCCGCAGAACCAGCCGTCCTTGTTGTCCTGGGTGGTGCCGGTCTTGCCCGCGATGTCCCAGCCCTTGATCTGGGCGCGGGTCCCGGTGCCGCGGGCGACCACCTGGCGAAGCATCTGGTCCATCTCGCCCAGCGCCGGATTGCCGATCACCTGGACCGGCCGTTCCGCGCCCTTGCGCCACAGGACCACCCCCGAGGCGGTGGAGATGCGCTGGATGGCATAGGGCGTCACCCGCAGCCCGCCGTTGCCGAAGGCGCCGTAGGCGGCCGCCATCTCCAGCGGCGTCACCTGCGAGGTGCCGAGCGCCATGGCGGGGTCGGTATTGATCGGCGTGGAGATGCCGAGCCGGCGGGCGGTGGCCGCCACCTTGTCGCGTCCGACCTGGTCCGCCACCTCAGCGGCGACGGTGTTCACCGATTCGGCCAGGGCCTTCTGCAGGGTGATGGGGCCGAGGTAGCCGTCGGTGTGATTGCGGGGCGACCAGCCGGCGAGGGTGATGGGCTGGTCCACCGCCTGGCTGTCGGGGGTGAGGCCCGCCTCCATGGCCGTCAGGTAGACGAAGGGCTTCCAGGATGAGCCGGCCTGCCGACGCGCCTGCACCGCCCGGTTGAAGCCGTTCGGCACATAGGTTTCGCCGCCGAACATGGCCCGCACGGCGCCCGAGCCGTCGAGCGCGACCAGGGCCGCTTCCAGCCCGGCGCCCTCGCGGTCGCGGGTGGCGCTCTCCTCGGCCCGCGCGGCGTCCGCCTCCATCGAGGCGTCCAGAGTGGTCTGCACCACGAGATCCTGCCTTGGCGTCCCGATGGTCCTGCGGGCCTGCTGGTCGACCCAGTCGACGAAGTACTGGGCAGGGCCTGAAGGATCGGTGCGGTAGACCTTCAGCGGCCGGGAGAGGGCGTGGGCGCGTTGGGCCGAGGTGATCGCGCCGGTCTCCACCATGGCGTCCAGCACCAGCCGCGAGCGGGCCTCGTTGGCCTCCGGCTGCTCCACGGGGCTGTAGCCGGAGGGGGACTTCAGCACCGAGGCGAGGGCCGCGGCTTCGCGCAGGGTCAGCTTGGCGGCGGGCTTGTCGAAGAACCGGCGAGAGGCGGCCTCGATGCCGTAGGCGCCGGAGCCGAAATAGACGCGGCTGAGATAAAGGCTGAGGATCTGCTTCTTGGAGTAGCGCTGCTCCATCTGCACCGAGAGCAGGATCTCGCGCGTCTTGCGCTCGACGGTCTGGTCGTTGGTCAGGAACAGGTTGCGGACCAGTTGCTGGGTGATGGTGGAGGCGCCCTGGGCGGTGCGTCCGGTGGTCAGGTCGGTGACCAGGGCCCTGGCGATGCCCATGGGGTCGACGGCGCCGTGCTCGTAGAAGCGCTTGTCCTCGATGGAGACGAAGGCGGCCGGCACATAGGCGGGGAGGCGGTTGAGGTCGACGGGCGGCGCGGCCGCGCCGCCCCGCACGCCCAGCACCTGGCCGGACCGATCCTCATAGGTGATCTGAGGCGCACGGGTGATCGGCGGCAACTGCGGCATTGCCGGCAGCAGGGCGGCCATGGCGAGGGCGAGCAAGGCGTGAAAATCCCCGACGGATCGTCAGGAGATCAGAGCAGGCGAAGGCGGCTGATTTGGGGCCGCGCCGTCCAAGCTTGGCCTTAGTCGATAAGGCGCGGCCCTGTCGGCCTTCTCACCCCCAGGGCAGCACCCGCTCCAGCCTGACCTTCGGATCGCCCACCCAGGGCGCGGTCTCGCGGTACCAGTGCGTGGCGGTCAGTTCGGCGAACTTCCACTCGTCGTCGGCGTCCTTCACGCAGAGCGCGTTCCAGTCGCCCTGGATGAACAGGTGGAAGTTGTTCATCTGCTGCTCGAGGCGGTTGATGGTCCAATAGGCCTTGACCCGGACGCCCTCGCCTTCGCGCACCATGATGAAGTTGTTCGGCAGGTGCTGGCGGCCCAGGTAGGAGAAGGGCATGCCGTACCAGATCTGGTGCAGCATCTCGCGGATGGCCTCGCCGCTGCGCTGGCCGTGCGGCTTGTGGTCGACCCAGCCGCCCTCGGCGAACAGGTCGAGGTAGCCCTGCTCATCGCCGGTATTCAGCGTCCAGCAGTACCTGGCGAACAGCTCCTGGATGTCGAGGCGCTCTTCGACGGTGGGCTTCTCGGTCTTGGCCATCGGTCCGGCTCCCTGGCGTTTCGCCCTGTTCTGGTAGGGATAGACCCCGGTCGCGTCCAGGACGGATCGCCGCACGACCTGACGGCGCGGCGCCCAAAGCTTCAACTTCCCTGCGAGGTTAATCCCGCTTTTACCTAGCGCCTCGAATAGTCAGGGTTCCTGAGGCGGCCCTGGGGCCGGATTCGGCGTGGCCAGAACGGCCGCGAGAAGGCGCACGGTGAAATGGCGAGATTCGACCCCAAGGCGTGGATCAACCTGGAGAAGGCGCGCGTCCTGCTCCTGGACGACCATGTCGAAGGCGGCAACATCCTGGCGCAGATCGTCACGGGATTTGGCGTCAAACGCTTCATGCGCTCTACGGCAGTGGCAGAGGCCAAGGAGGTTTGCGCTTCGACCGAGCTGCACCTGATCCTGGTCAACGCAAACCTGCACGAGTCTCCGGCCTTCGAGTTCATCGACTGGCTCCGGCGCGCAGGACTGCAGCCCAACTCCTTCACGCCCGTGATCCTGATCACCGGCCACACCCAGCGCTCCGTGGTGGAGAAGGCGCGGGATTGCGGCGCCAACCTCGTGCTGGCCAAGCCGGTCAGCCCCCTGTCCATGCTCGAGCGGATCGTCTGGATCGCCCGGGAGAAGCGGCCCTTCGTCAACTGCGAGACCTACATGGGCCCCGACCGGCGCTTCCATGACACAGGTCCCCCGGCGGGCGTCGCCGGACGACGGCATAACGACCCACCAGAGGCGGTAGCGAGTGAAGCTGCCGCCGATCCGCCGGGAGAGTCGGCGGAACAGTTTGAAGGCGGAGAAGCGGCATGACGGCGGCGACATTCATCGCGTGGGAAAACCGCCTGGGTAAAATGGTGCGCGAGCCGGGGGGCGTCCGTATCGGGCAGGCGCTGGAACAGTCGCAGCACAATCTGGACGAGATCGAGGACTCCTGCTTGCAGGCCATGGACCTGCAGATCCAGTCGCTCGAACGCCTCTGCGCCGAAGGCGGCCGCCAGCCCGTCGAGGCGGTCAAGAACCAGATCTACGACCTCGGCAACGATCTTGTGGCCGTCGCCGGGGCCTTCCAGCTGACAGAGCTGGGGCAGGCGGCCTTCAGCCTGTGCGAGCTGGTCGACCGCCTGCGGACGAGCGGCAAGTGGAACCAGGCCGCCGTCGAGGTCCACCTGGCCGCCTTCCGCCTGCTGCGCCAACGTGATCCTGACGCCGACCGCTCCAGCGTGATCCAGGGCCTGAAAGGGCTGACCGACCGCGTCGCCTCGATCGCGGAGTAGACCCCTCCCGGCGTGAGGCGCGTCAGCGCCGTCGCCGGCCTCTCGGCAGGTTCTTGGGCGCCCCGCCTCCCGCGCCTCCGCGGCCGCGGCCGCGCGGGGTGAAGCGCGGCAGGCGCACCGACGAGTCCGGCGGCTCCGGCTCGCTCAAGACCGACAACAGCAGCCCCCCGGTCAAGGGGGTCGCCTCTTCCAGCCGCACCCTGACTCGCGCGCCGAGGCGCCAGCGTGCGCCCGTGCGTTCGCCGACCAGGGCGTGGCTGCGCTCGTCGTGCACGAAGTACTCGTCCCCCAGGGTGGAAACCGGCGCCAGGCCGTCGGCGCCGACCTCCGCCAGGCGGATGAACAGGCCGAAGCGCGTGACGCCCGTGATGCGGCCATCGAACTCGGCACCCTGGCGTTCGGCCAGGTAGGCCGCGACGTATCGATCGGTGGCGTCGCGCTCGGCCGCCATGGCGCGACGCTCGGCGGCCGTGATCATCTCGGCCGTCTCGCCGATCTTGGCGATGTCGTGCTGGGTGAGGCCATCGCCGCCGAAATCCAGGGCGGCGATCAGGGCGCGGTGCACCACCAGGTCGGCGTAGCGGCGGATCGGAGAGGTGAAGTGGGCGTAGCGGGCTAGATTGAGCCCGAAGTGGCCGATGTTCTCGGGGCTGTAATAGGCCTGCATCTGGGTGCGCAGCACCACCTCGTTGACAATCTCCGCGTGCGGGCCATCGCGGGTCTGCTCGATCAGCCGATTGAACCGCTGCGTGGTCGGCGCCTGCCCCTTGGACCACTCGACCCCGATGGTCGAAAGGAAGTCCGCCAGGGCCTGGACCTTCTCCATCGATGGCGTGTCGTGCACCCGGTAGATCAACGGCGAGCGGCGCTGCTCCAGCATTTCGGCGGCCGCGACGTTGGCCTGGATCATCATCTCCTCGATCAGCTTGTGCGCTTCGAGGGAGACGCGGGGGCTGATGGAGGCGACATGGCCGTCCTCGCCGATCACGATCCGCCGTTCGGTCGTGGTGATCTCCAGCGGCGAGCGCACGTCGCGGCCCTTCTTCAGGCAGGCGTAGGCCTCCCACAGCGGACGCAGGACCTTGTCCATGAGCGGCCCGGTCTGGTCGTCCGGGGAGCCATCGATGGCCGCCTGGGCCTGGTCGTAGGAAAGCTTGGCGGCTGAGCGCATCAGGCCGCGCACGAACCTGTGGCGGGTCTTGCGCCCGGACCGGTCGAACACCATCCGCACCGCCATGCACGCGCGGTTCTCGGCCTGGCGCAGGCTGCAGAGGTTGCTTGAGAGGGCGTGCGGCAGCATCGGCTCGACCCGGTCGGGGAAGTAGACGGAGTTGCCCTTGTCCCGCGCTTCCTGGTCCATCGCGGAGCCGCCGCGGACGTAGGCGGCGACGTCGGCGATGGCCACCCAGACGATCCAGCCGCCCTGGTTGTTCGGGTCTGCGTCGGGCTCGGCGAAGACCGCGTCATCGTGGTCGCGCGCGTCCGGCGGATCGATGGTGACGAGCGGGATGTCACGCAGGTCGGTGCGGCCGTGCAGCGTCGGCTCCTGCGCGGCAAGGGCTTCCGCCTCCGCCGCCTCGGAGAAGCCGGTCGGGATGCCATGGCTGTGGATGGCGATGAGCGAGGCCGCGCGAGGATCGTCCTCGCGCCCGACCACCTCGATGACCCTGCCGGGCTTTGGGCCGTAGCGGTCGTGCGCCGCCGGCTGCACCTGGGCCAGGACCAGGTCGCCCTCGGAGACCTCCTCGGCGTCGGCCGGCGCGAGGACCAGGCTCTCCTTCGAGCGCCTGTCGACCGGCTCGATCCGCACCTCGCGACGGCCCTTGCGCACCACGCCAAGGACGCGGTGCGCGCTTTGCCCCAGGCGCTTGATCATCCGCGCCTCGAACTCGCCGCTCTCCAGCCGCTCGAAGCGCACCAGGAGCCGGTCGCCAAGCCCCGGGGCGCCGCCGCGGAGCTCTTCGCGGGAGGGCGCGAGGGGCACGGGCGGGGCGTCCTCTCCGGACAGCCGGAGCTTGACGAAAAGGTCGCCGTCGGCGTTGCGCTCGACCACGTCGGCGACGCCCACCGGAGGCAGCTGCCCGGCCTCGGCGAAGCCCTTGCGGCCGCGCCGGCCGAGCACCCCCTCGCCCTGCAGCTCCTTCAGCATCAGCCGTACGGCTCGACGGTCCGAGCCCTTCAGGCCGAAATGGCGGGCGATGGCGGAGACGTCCGCCTCGCCCTGCTCGCGCACGAAGCGTGCGAGGGTCTCGCGGTCGGGAACGCCGGCGGACTTTCGCGGCGGCTTGGGTCTGGCCACGGGGCCTCCTTCGTCGTCCCCCTATAACGCGCGCGGGGCGGACGCGGAGGAATTTCGCCGCGGCTCAGTAGGGCGGGGTGTTGGCGCCGCCGTTCTCGCCGGCGGG
>FTGK01000545.1_pt1 | contig 25120 bp, 25 predicted proteins | sample 1640691 | NCBI WGS metagenome assembly FTGK01 (sample SAMEA3914789, study PRJEB12502) | metagenome | biome: forest; material: soil | place: Canada | collected 2011-07-03 | depth 0.3 m | reverse complement strand
TGGCAGGGGCACCTTCGCCTGTCGCTGGTGACCTGCCCGGTCGCCCTCTACACCGCCACCTCGCCCAAAGGCGATGTGCACTTCAACATGCTGCACAAGTCGACCAACAACCGCATCCGCATGATCCCGACCGATCCCGAGACCGGCCCGGTGGAGCGCTCGGACATCGTCAAGGGCTACGAGGTGGAGAAGGGCCGCTACGTGGTGGTGACCCAGGACGAGATCAACTCGGTCAAGCTGGAATCGACCCGCACCATCGACATCGAGCGCTTCGTCGACCGCCAGGACATCGACCGCCTCTACTGGAACGACCCCTATTTCATGGCTCCGGACGGCAAGATGGCCGCCGAAGCCTTCGCCGTGATCCGCGAGGCCATGAGCCGGCAGGATCGCATCGCCATCGGGCGGCTGGTGCTGCATCAGCGCGAGCGGCTGCTGGCGCTGGAGCCCCGCGAGGAGGGGATGATCGCCTACTCGTTGCGCACCAAGGACGAGGTCCGTGATCCCGGCCAGGTCTTCGACCAGATCCCGGACGTGAAGGCCGACGCCAAGATGATCGACATCGCCGAGAAGATCATCGACCAGCTGGAAGGGCCCTTCGATCCGTCCGGCTTCACCGATCGCTACGAGGAGGCCCTGAAGGCGCTGATCGCCGCCAAGGAGAAGGGCAAGGGGCGCACCGTGCAGGTCGACGAGCCCAAGGACACAGACGCCTCCGACCTCATGGAGCAGCTGCGCCGCAGCCTCGGCCAGTCGGACGCCAAGCCCAGCCGTCGCAAGCCCGCCAACGCCGAGCACAAGCCGGCCCGGCGCAAACCGGCGGCGGCGGCCCGCAAGCGGGCCTGATCCGAGCTGAGGAGCGGGGCGAGGGCGCCTAGGCGGCCCGCTTCCGCCCGGCCTTGTCCAGGCGCTTGATGGCGTCTGCGAGGGGCTTTTCGCTGTCGCAGTAATCCTTCCACGCGTCCGTCTTGGCGAGCAGGGCGGGGGCGGTGCGCACGGTATACCTGTGCGGATCCAGACCGCCCTTCACCTGGGCCCAGGTCAGGGGGAAGGAGACCGGCGCCCCTGGACGGGCGCGGGGCGAGAGCGGGGCGACCGCCGTCGACATCCGGTCGTTGCGCAGATAGTCGAGGAAGATCCGGCCCGTGCGCTTGGCCTTGGCCATGTTGACCAGGTAGCGATCGGGGCTGTCGGCCGCCATGCGGGCGCAGAGCTCGCGCGCGAACCCCTTGGCCGCCGGCCAGTCGAGTTTGGCCTTGGCCAGCGGCGTGACCACGTGAAGCCCCTTGCCCCCCGTGGTCTTGCAGAAGGCGACGAGGCCCAGCTCCTCCAGCCGCGCCTTCACCTCCTTGGCGGCGTCGATCACGGCCTGGAAGTCGACGCCGGGCGCCGGGTCGAGATCGAACACCAGCCGTCCCGGAACTTCCGGATCCCCGGGCTGGCAGTTCCAGGGGTGGAATTCGGTGCAGCCGCTCTGGGCGGCCGCGATCAGGGATTCAGGGGTGTCCAGCTGGATGTAGGGCTCTCGGTCTCCCCAGACCGTGGTCAGGGTGATCAGCGAGGAGGTCCCCTTGCCGCCGTGGCGCTGGAAGAACCGCTGCTTGCCGTCGATGCCGTCGGGCGTGCGGATCATCGAGCACGGCCGCCCCTTGATGTGGGGGATCATCCAGCCAGACACCGCTTCCAGGTAGCGCGCCAGCTCGATCTTGCTGACGGTCGGCTCGCCCGCGTCCGCGGGCCAGAGGATCTTCTCCGGATGGGAGATCGACACGCCGAGCACGACCGAGCCGCCCTTGCCGGGGGCCGGCTTTGGGGCGGGCTTTGCTTCGCCAGCCTCCTTGTCGATCGCCTTTGCGGCCGTCTCGCCTTCGGCCACGACCTCCTTGACCGGCTTGTCTTCGCGCAGCCCCTTGAAGCTGGCCTGGCGGATGTGCCCGTCGCCGGTCCAGCCGGCGAACTCGATCTCGGCGACCAGCTGCGGCCTGACCCAATGCACGTCGGCGGTCTTGCGGGGTGCGCCGGGCCCTTCGAAAGGCGACTTGTCCGTCTCGACCTTGGCCAGCTGCGGCATCAGCCGCTCGACCTTGTCGCGACCGAAGCCGGTTCCGATGCGGCCGACGTAGACGAGCTTGCCCTCGCGGTAGACGCCCGCGATGAGGGAGCGGAAGTTGGTCCCGTTCGTCGTGGTCCAGCCGCCGACCACCACCTCCTGACCGCCGCGGCATTTGGCCTTGGTCCAGGTGTCGCCCCGGCCAGAGCGGTAGGGTGCGTCCAGCCGCTTGGATACGATGCCCTCCAGGTCCATGCGGCAGGCGGACTTCAGCACCGCATCGCCCGCGGTCTGGAAGTGGTCGACGTAGCGCAGGCGAGGGGAGGCGGGCGCGGCGTCGATGACCGCCTTCAGCCGCGCCTTCCGGTCGGACAGCGGCAGGTCCATCAGGTTCTCGCCTTCGGCGTAGAGGGCGTCGAAGACGTAGAAGACCAGGCCGCCGGTCTTGCCGCTGGAGAGCGCCGCCTGCAGGCCGGCGAAATCGGGCTTGGAGTCCTTGTCGAGGGCGACGGCCTCGCCGTCGTAGATTCCGTCCGCGAGGCGTGCGCCGTCCTTGGCGATCTCGGGGAACTTGGCGGTCCAGTCCAGGCCCTTGCGGGTGCGGAGCTCGCCCTTGCCCTTCTCGACCCGCAACTGCAGCCGATAGCCGTCGAACTTGATCTCGTGGGCCCAGTCGGCGCCGGGCGGCGGACGCTCGACCAGCTTGGTGAGCTGCGGGGGAACGAATCTCGGAAGGTCGGACGCGGTCTTGCCGTGCGCTTGCGGCGTGGCGGCCGCCTTGGCGCCGACCGGATCGGCTGCGTCGGCGCGATTGGACTGCCAGACCGCGTCGGCGGCGGTCGCCTTGCCCTTGCCGGTCATGAAGGGCTTGGGCCCCTTGCCCTTGCCGCCCGCGATCTTGTCCATCGCGCGGCCGGAAGCGACGGAGCTGTCGTTCTCCTGGAGCAGGCTGTCGTGATCGCCCTCGTGCTCCTTGCCGTCGTGGGCCTTGATCAGGAGCCAGTTGGTCCGCTTGGAGCGCTCGCGATCCTTGTCGAGCCTCACCAGGTGCCACGCGCCCTGCATCCGGTCCCCGTCGAACACGGCGGTCAGGTGGCCCTTCTTCAGCTGGGCCTCGATGCTCATGGAGCCCTCGGGCCGCCAGTATCCGCGGTCCCACAGCATCACCGTCCCGCCGCCGTACTGACCTTTGGGGATGGTGCCTTCGAAGTCGCCGTAATCGAGCGGATGGTCCTCCACCTCGACCGCCAGGCGACGTTCGTGAGGATCCAGCGAGGGGCCCTTGGTGACGGCCCAGGACTTGAACACGCCTTCGTATTCAAGCCGCAGATCGTAGTGCAGACGCGTGGCGGCGTGTTTCTGGATGACGAAGCGCAGCCGCTCCGACGCCGCGACCGGCGTTTCGCCCGACGGCTCGGCCGTGATGCCGAAGTTGCGTTTCGCCTGATAGGTCTTGAGCTTGCGATCGGCCACGGTGACCTCCGCCAGCACAATACGCCTTTGCGGCCTAGGTTCCGATCAACTCCGGCGCCGGAGGTCCTGGAAGAGCTCCAGCCGCCCAGCCCCAAGCCCGACCTCCATCTTCAGGCGCTCGGCCTTGGCCCTCAGCCCCGTCAGCCACCAGAGCCCCGCCGCCTTCAGCCTGGCGCCGGCGCCGGCAGGCTCCAGCCGCGACAGCCGAAGCGCCGCCCAGCCGGTCGCCGCCAAGGCGCCCAGCTCGAGCAGGGCGTAGGCGCCCGCATCACCCGACGCGTCCGCAGCCAGCGCGCCGGCTGAATCCTCCAGCATCTGAAGAACGGCGGCGACGTCCTCGGCCCCTTGGCCTCCTGCGTCCGCATCCGTGCGGGCCAGCCTCAGGAAGGCTTTCAGCCCGCGGCCTTCTTCGCGGCGCAGCCGACGATGCAGGAGGTCCAGAGCCTGGATGCCGCTGGTCCCCTCGAAGATGGCGAAGACGCGGGAGTCGCGCAGGGCCTGCTCGACGGGCCACTCGGTGACATAGCCGGCGCCGCCCAGCACCTGGATTGCCTCGCTCGCCACGTCGAAACCGGTCTCCGCGGCGTAGGTCTTGGCGATGGGCAGCAGCCAGCCCGCCATGGCCGTCGCGTCCCCCCGCGCTTCGGGGTCGGTCTCGAGGCGCGAGAGATCCGCCTGCACCGCGGCGGCGAGCACCAGTCCGCGGACCACCTCCACCCGGCTCGCCATCTCCGCCAGCATCCGCTGTACGTCGGCGTGCTCCACGATGGGCGAGGGGGAAGCGTCGGGCCTGCCGCCCTGGAGGCGCTCCTCGGCATAGGCCAGCGCCACGTCGGCCGCGCCCGCCGCGATGGTCAGGCCCTGGACCGACACCATCAGGCGCATCTGGGCGATCATGGTGAACAGCTGGGCCAGGCCTCGGCCCTCGGCCCCGATCAGATATCCCCGGGCCCCCTCGAAGCCCATGGCGCAGGTGGGCGAGCCGTGCAGGCCGAGCTTTTCCTCCAGCCGCCGGATGACGATGGCGTTGCGGTCGCCGTCGATGTGGTCGGGAACAAGGAAAAGGCTCAGCCCGGCGCCCCCTGGAGCGGCTCCCGGGGTGCGGGCCAGCAGGCAGTGGCCGATGCGGGGGGAGATGTCGTGGTCGCCATACGAGATCCACATCTTCTCGCCGGTGATCCGCCAGCCCTTGTTCCCGTCCGGCTCGGCCAGGGTGCGGATGCGCCCGGCGTCCGAGCCGGCGTCAGCCTCGGAGATGCAGATGGTCGCCACCCATTCGCCCGAGACGAGCTTCGGCAGCCACTCGGCCTTGAGCGGCTCGTCCCCGTAGGCGGCGATCAGGCGGGCGCCCGCTCGAAGACCGGTGGGAAGCATGCCGAACGCCACCGAGCCGCGGTCGAAGATCTCGGTGCAGGCGGCGAGCGCCACCAGGGGCAGCCCGGCGCCGCCGAGCTCCGGCGGCTGATCGACGCCCGGCCAGCCCGCCTCCACATAGGCGCTCCAGGCGTCCGCATGGCCCGTGGCCGTTCGCACCCGCCCGCCCTGCAGCTGGCAGTGCTCCCGGTCCATGACGCGATTGAGGGGCGCGAGCCAGGCCGCCGAGAACCTGGCCGCCTCCTCGAGCACCGCCCGCAGCGTGTCGGGACTCGCATCGGCCGCGGGGCCGAGCAGTTCGCGCACCCGGCCAATGCCAGGCGCCGCCTCGATCTGGGCGGCGATGGCGTCGACGTCTGCGGGCGGGACGAGGTTGCTCATCGCTTGGTGGCCATCACCAGCGAGAAGTGGCCGTAGGTGTCCTGGACCCTGAAGTCTACGAAACCGGCGTCGCCCAGCAGCCGGTGCAACTCGCCTGCGGAATATTGCCGGCCCTTGGTGCCTGCCAGCATCAGCATGGAGTAGGCGGCCGAAGCGATCGGCCCGGAGCCATCGTCGGCGATCAGCATCTCGTGCAGGTAGATCCGCCCGCCGGGCGGCAGGGCCTCGAACGAGCTGCGGAACAGCTGGGCGTTGGTCTCCAGGTCCCAGTCGTGCACGATGTTCGACATGAAGATCGCGTCATAACCCTTTGGCCAGGCTTGGCGGAACATATCGACTGTGACCGTGTCCACGCGGTCGGAGAGGCCGGCTTGGGCGACATATTCCTTCGCCAGCTCGCAGACTGCGGGCAGCTCCATGACCGTGGCCCTCAGCTCGGGATGCCGCCGCGCCAGGGCGATGGAAAAGCAGCCGGAGCCGCCGCCGACGTCCAGCAGCCGGGTCACGCCGTCAAAATCCCCGTGACGGGCGACTCCCACGGCCGCCGGCATGGAGTGGCTGTTCATGAAGGCGGTGATCGGCCTCGCCATCTCCGGCGTCAGCTGCCCGCTCTCCCAGGCCTCGACCGGCCGGCCCTTGTTGTCCACCGGCTGCGCCCGAAGCGCCGTGACGTAGCGCTGCGTGTTCACGTGGCTGCGATGGAAACTGAAGGCGTGGCCCCAGTAGAAGGGGCTCGAGTGCAGCAGGTAGAGCCGCGCGGGCTCGGTCGGCTGATAGCGGCCCAGATGCACCTTCAGGAAGCCAAGCGACGCCAGCATCGGCAGGACGCCCTTGAGGGCATGAAGGTTGAGGCTGCTGCGCTCGGCCAGTTCCTCGGCCGTGGCCGGGCCGCCGTCTTCCAGAGCCTCGATAAGATGCACTTCATCGGCCGCGGCGACCGTCGGCATCCAGTTGGCCGACAGCCAGACGTTCCAGACCACCCGGTCGTCCCAGACCGGATCCTCGATAGGTTTCGACACGCGCCCCTCCCGGCATGATGTTTCGCGCGGGCGGTCATGCCGCCTGCGTCGTCAGCCGGTCTAACAAATCCCGGGCGGGAAGGAACCTGGGCTTAGCGTTGGGGAGGAGCGACGCCGTCGTGGCTCGCGCAGGCTGCGGTCTTGGTCCGCCCGACGTCGTAGGCGCCGTCCTGGCATCGCGCCGGCACCATGCGGGGAGCGGCCGAGGGGACTTGGGGCGTTACTCCCTTGGAGACGTCGTCCATGACCTTGGCCTTGGCCCCCAGCGGCACGGCCTCGGAGTCGGTGGTCGCCGCGCCAGAGGCGCAGGGGACGATCTGTCCGGCCGGATTCCGGCATTGGCCGACGGTCGGCTTGGAGTCCGGCTGGGCCAGGGCGATGGCCGGAGCGGCGAGGATCAGGGGGAGTATCAGCAAGGTGCGCATGTTTGGCCTCCGCCCCGGCAACGGACGGCCAAGGCTGGGGTTCCTGTCGAGGACCCGACGGAACGCCTGTTCGGGACCGTCCGTTAAGGCCGCGCCAGCGCTTCCGCTGGACTCGTCAAGGGACTGGCCATGCTGGGAACCATCCTGATCGTCATCCTGATCCTGCTCCTGATCGGCGCCCTGCCGAGCTGGGGCTACAGCCGCTCGTGGGGCTACTACCCCAGCGGCGGCCTGGGACTGATCCTGGTGATCATCATCATCCTGGTGTTGATGAAGGTCATCTGACCTGGCGCGCGCCCGGCCGCGGCGGATCGCGGCCGGGTTCGCCTTTGGGATCGGCAGGATTGTCGGCGCTGGCGCCGTCGACCGGCGCCCCCTCCAAGGGTCCCACTGCCTTGGCCGGCGGGTCTTCGCCTCGTCGGCGAGGGGGAGCCTTTGCCCGTTCCTGCATGGTTCACTCCATTGCTCTCGGCCATCCAACGCTGGTCCCGGAGGGCAGGGTTCCGTAGGCTGCGAACCTATGAGCCGGCCGTCGCGTTAGGCTGGCCAAGGGAGCGCCCATGCCAAGCGAACGACCGGTCGAGACCGAACTCAAGTTCCTGGTCAGCCGTGAGGCTGCCGCCGAACTCTGGTCCCCCCCCGCACTCAAGGCGCCCGAGCAGACCCGCCAGCTGCGCTCCGTCTACTACGACACGGCCGGATGGAAGCTCCGCCGCCAGCGGCTGGCGCTGCGCCTGAGAGACACCGGCGAGGGGCTGGTCCAGACACTCAAGCAACAGGGCGGGGAAGGCGGTTTCGATCGCGGCGAATGGGAGCAGAAGGTCGCCGGCGACGGCATCGACCTGGACGCCCTCTCGGACACCCCTGCGGCCGAGGCCGTGCGCCGCAAGGACGCTCTGGAGCCGGTGTTCGTCACCCGCGTCGAGCGGAGCCTGCGCAGTTGCGCCGAGGACGGCGCCCTGATCGAGGTCGGCTACGATGTCGGAGAGCTCGAGGCGGGAGACCGCCGCGCTCCGATCCGGGAGCTGGAGCTCGAGCTGAAGCGCGGCGACGTCTCGGTGCTGTTCGACCTTGCCCGCCGCCTCTCCGCGGACATCGACATCCGGCTGTCCTTCGAGAGCAAGTCCGAACGGGGCTACCGCCTGGCTGAGAACGCCGAGCTTGACGCCCGGACCTCCCAGATCATCACCCTGGACCCGAAGATGTCCGCCCGCACGGCGTTCAGGACGCTGGCCATCAGCTGTCTCGGCCAGGCGGCGGCCAATGCCGAGATCCTCGCCGAGGTTCCCCGGCCGGAAGCCGTGCACCAGATGCGGATCGGCATCCGCCGCCTGCGCGCGGTGATCAAGGCGTTCGAGCCGATGCTGCCTGGCGCCGACGGCGAGGCGGTGGAGGCCGAGCTGAAGTGGCTGGCCGGCGAGCTCGACCCCGCCCGCGATCTGGATGTGCTGATCTCCTCCAGCTACATCCGCGCCGTCCACGCCCTGGATGACCGGGGCCTGGCGGATCTAGGGCGCAGGCTGCTGGACGCCCAGACCCGGGCCTATCGGACGGCCACGGCGGCCGCGAGCTCGAGGCGATGCGCCCAGCTCTGGCTCGAGGCGGCGGCCTGGATCGAAGCCGGGTCATGGACGCGCAGCGATGATCCTGTCGTGGCCCGCGCCCGGGATTTGCCGATCCGCCGCTTCGCCGCCGACGCCCTGGACCGTCTGCGCAAGGCCGTCCGCAAGCGGGCGCGCCGCTGGTCGCGCCTGGACGAGCACGGCCGCCACAAGCTGCGCATCCGCGCCAAGCGGGTTCGCTACGCCGCGGAGCTGTTCGAGGGTCTGTTCCCGAAGGCGGGGCGTCGGCGAAAGGCCTTCCTGAAGTCGCTCAAGGCGATGCAGGGGTGTCTCGGAGACCTCAACGACATCGCCTCGGCGCGGCAAAGGGCGTTGGAGCACTCCGGCCTGAAGGACGCCGCCTCCGCTTTCGCTCTCGGGCGCGTCGTGGGTTGGCGGGAGGTCGACCAGGAGCCCCTGAAGCGCGCGGCGGCGCGGGAGGTGCGGGCCTTCTGTGAGGCGAAGCCCTTCTGGCGTTGAGCCTGCTAGCCGGCCCCGGCTCCGAGCTTCTGATCGGCGCGAGCCTCGCGCTCCCAGCGCAGGCGGGTAGGTTCAGCGGCGGCCTCGGGCTCCAGGACCTCGTCGGTGACCACCTTGAACTGGGTCAGGTCCGCACGGCCGAAGGCGGTGGTGATGGCCGCGTCCGTGGCGTCACGGCCACGCGCCATGAGGATCCGGCCGATGCGGGGCCGGTTGTGACGGGCGTCGAAGGTGCGCCAGCGGCCGCCGAGGAACACTTCGAACCAGGCAGAGAAGTCCATGGGCGCGGGGAGGGCGGGGACGCCGATATCGCCGAGGTATCCGGTGCAGTAGCGGGCCGGGATGTTCATGCAACGGCAGAAGGCTATCGCCAGGTGGGCGTAGTCGCGGCAGACGCCGACCTGCTCGGTGTGGGCCTCGTGCGCCGTCCGGGTCGGCCGGGCGTGGTGATAGCCGAAGCTCAGCCGCTCATGCACGTAGTCGACGATGGCTTGCACCCGCTGCCACCCCGCGGGGACACCGCCGAACAGCGACCACGCCAGGTCGCTGAGGGGCTCGGTCTCGCAATAGCGGCTGCCCAGCAGGTAGAGCAGGGCGTCATCGGGCAACTCGTCGACAGGATGCTGCACCGCTTGGGGCGCAACCTCGTCGGGAAGGCCGCTGTCCCGGATCAGGAAATCGGCGCTGAAGCGGACCGGCCCCTCCGGGGCCATCAGCCGGTGACAGGCGTTGCCGAAGTTGTCGCGATAGGCCCTGAGGGCGACTCCGGGGGACACCTTCAGCTCTTCGGGGGTGACGAGGTCGCGTCGACGTTCGGGCCGGATGCTCAGCATCAGGATCATCGGCGTGGGCTGGGGACAGTCGAAGGCGATCTCGTAGCCGGCGCGGATAATCATTCCAGTCTCTCCGGCCGGGGCCGCCCCGGCTCGTCAGGCAACGCTTGGCAACGGCGAAGGTTCGCGGTGCGGCGGGCGACGCGCCAGCGGCGCCGCGTTCTTGACCAGAACTTCCACTTCCATGCCCAAGAAGTCGTCAGCCTCACCGTGGTAGACGCCCTGGATGGGGACCGCGTGCGCCGGATCTTCCACGGCGGCGACCCGGATCAGGCCGGCCGCTCCCACCCGTCCCGACGTTGCGTCGAAGTCGACCCAACCGGCATCCGGCGTCAGCACCTGGGCCCAGGCGTGGGTGTGGCCGCCCCCAGCGGCGAGGTCGTCGGCGCCGGCGCAGTGGACGTAGCCGGAGATGAAACGGGCCTCCAGGCCGAGAGTCCGCGCCGCAGCGCAGATCAGCACGGCGAAATCCCGACAGGCGCCCGAGCGCAGCGCGAGGGTCTCCTGCGGCGTCTGGACCCCGGTCTCCAGCCTGCGCCTGTAGGCGAAGGCCGCACGTACGTGCCGCGTCATGGCGGCGATCGACGCCAGCCCCGCGGCGCTCCCGCGCCCGACGAAGCCTTGCGCCCAGGTCTCCAGGTCGAGGGTTTCGGCGGCGCGCCGGGGGAAGGGCTGCAAGCCGCGCAGGGGAACGTCCCAATCGGCCGCCGGCCGCTGCCGCGCAACCAGCAGTTCGCTTTCGAAGCAGAGTTCGCTCGCCGCGGCGGCGAATTGGGCGACCGCCACGAAATTGCCGAGGCTATCGCGCTGGATGCGCAGGAGAGTGGGTTCCGGCGTGATGATCAGCCTCTCGGTCACGAGCTGCTGATCGGGATCCTGCCGCGGGCGCAGCATCATCCGGTGCTCGCCAAATCGCACCGGACGAGCGTAGCGATAACGGGTGACGTGCCGGACCTTCAACATTTGCATCGCCTCTCCCCCATGAACGCACAAGCCGAGGGAGGGGCGAGTCGCTGTCTGTCGCCAGACGATCCCGCGCCGGTGATTGTGCACAATCCGGGCGCCAGGGCGGGGCTTCTGCTCGTTTGCGACCACGCGGGCCGCCTGATCCCGCAGGGTCTGGGCGATCTGGGCCTGCCGCCTGCGGAGCTCGTGCGGCATATCGCCTGGGACATCGGGGCGGCGGGCCTGGCGCGCCAGCTCGCCGAGCGCCTGGGCGCAGAGCTGATCCTGCAGGCCTATTCGCGCCTCGTCGTCGACTGCAACCGTGATCCGGGCGAGGCGGCGGCGGCCCCAACTTTTTCCGACGAAACACGGGTCCTCGGCAACGAGGGTCTTTCCCCAGACGCCCTGGCCGCCCGCATCGCCGAGATCCACGCGCCCTATCACGCCTGCATCGCAGCGGCCCTGGCCGCGAAGGGGCCGGGCGCCGTGCTGGTATCGGTGCACAGCTTCACCCCTGAGATGCAGGGCTTTCGGCGCCCGTGGCACGTGGGCGTGCTCCACAGCCACGATTCGCCGGCTTCGAAGCGCCTGCTCGCGCTGTTGCAGTCCGAGCCGGACCTGGTCGTCGGTGACAACCAGCCCTACGCCATGGACGGGATCGACTACACCGTCCCGCGCCACGCCAAGGCGAATGGCCTCGATTATCTCGAGATCGAAGTCCGGCAGGACCTGATCGCCCAGCCGGTCGGGCAGGAGGCCATGGCCGTGCGCCTGGCCCCGCTGATCGCCGAGGCGGTCGGATCGCCACCGGCGCCTGCTTAACCATCCGGGTTAACCCTGGCGAAAAGACCTGGAGGCCAGGATCGCCTGTAACTCTCCAGGGGAGGGGGCGGCGTCATGCCTCCAGTCTTGCGATCTCTGTCGCTGTTGGCCTGCCTTGTGGCGGGCTCGACTCTGGGCGCCTGTGCGACCGGAGGGGGCGGCGGAGCGGGCGGTGAAGCCCACTATCGCTCAGCCACGCTCAGGCCATACGTGGTGAACGGCCAGCGCTACGCCCCCCAGGCCTATCGCCGCTACGAGGCGAAGGGCGTCGCCTCCTGGTACAGCTATCCCGCCCGCACCCGCCGGACGGCGACCGGCGAGTGGTTCGATCCCGGCCAGATGACGGGCGCCCACAAGACCCTGCCGCTGCCCTGCGAGGTCGAGGTCACGAACCTCGAGAACGGCAGGAGCGTGAAGGTGCGGATCAACGATCGCGGCCCCTTCGCCGCCAGCCGCATCATCGACCTGTCGCGCGCCGCCGCCGACCGTCTGGGCTTTACGCGCGCGGGCACCACCCGGGTGCGGGTCAGGCTGCTTGGCCCCGCGCCGGTGGCCGCGTCCGACCAGATCCAGTTGGCGGAGGCGGCTCCGGCCGACGCAGAGGGCGCCCAGCTGTTCTGATCCGAGCCGACCGCTTGCGCGCTCTGGTGAAACCGACAATGTGCCGCTCGTGCCGCGCGGACGATTCATCACGCTCGAAGGCGGGGAGGGGACCGGCAAGTCCACCCAGGCCAGGCGACTGGCCGAGCGCCTGCGCGCCCTGGGCCGCGAGGTGGTGGCGACCCGCGAGCCCGGCGGATCGGTCGGCGCCGAGGCGCTGAGACGGCTGCTGCTCGAAGGCGACGCCGATCGCTGGTCGCCGCTCAGCGAGACGCTGCTGATGTATGCGGCCAGGCGCGATCACCTGGAGAAGACCATCCGCCCGGCGCTGGAGCGCGGCGCCTGGGTGGTCTGCGACCGCTTCTTCGACTCGACGCGGGCTTACCAGGGGGCCGGAGGAGGCGCTCCCGAGGCTCTGATCGCCGCCCTGGAGCGGCAGGTCGTCGGGGATGAGCGCCCCGAGCTCACCCTTGTGTTCGACCTCCCCGTCGAGGTCGGGCTGCAACGGGCGGCCGCGCGTACGGCCTACGACCGCATCGAGGCGCGCGATGGCGGCTTCCACGAGCGGCTGAGGGCGGCCTTCCTGCAGATCGCGCAGGCGGAATCCGAGCGCTGCTTCGTCATCGACGCCTCTCCGACTGCAGAAGAGGTGGAGGTCGCGGTCTGGGCCGCGGTCCAGGCCCGGCTGGGGGTCTCGGACTGATGGCCGAGGCGCTCCAGATCCCCCATCCGCGTGAGATGTTCGACCTCCAGGGGGCCGAGGAGGCCGAGCGCGGCTGGCTGGAGGCCATGGAGCGCGGCCGCATGCATCACGCGTGGCTGCTGGTGGGTCCTGAGGGCGTCGGCAAGGCGACCTTCGCCTACCGCGCGGCCCGCCGCCTGCTGGGCGCGCGGCCTGATCCCTCCCACGGGCTTCTCGGCTCCAGCCCGGAGGACCCCGTCAGTCGCCAGCTGATCGCCCGCGCCCATCCCGACATCCTGGTGCTCGAACGGGAGGTCGAGGACGGCAAGGCGCGCCGGAACATCCCGGTCGACGAAGCGCGCCGGCTGCCGGAGTTCTTCTCCAAGGCGCCGGCGATCTCACCCTGGCGGGTCGCGATCATCGACGCGGCCGACGACCTCAACGCCAACGCCGCCAATGCTGTGCTGAAGACCCTGGAGGAGCCGCCGCCGCGAGGCGTGCTGCTGCTGGTCTGCCACGCGCCGGGCCGCCTGCTGCCCACCATCCGCTCGCGTTGCCGCCGGCTCCTGTTCCGCCCCTGGCCAGACAACGAGGTCGCGGAGTTCCTGCAGGCGCGCACGGACCTGGGCGGAGAGGAGGTCCAGCGCCTGGCTGCAATGGCCAAGGGATCGCCGGGGCGGGCTCTGGCCCTGGCCGAGGCCGGCGCCCTGGAGATCGACCGTCTGGCGCTCGATCTGCTGCGCCAGCTGCCGAAGACGGACGAAGCCCAGCTCCTCCACCTGGCCGGCCAGCTCCGCGGGCAGGAGGGCGCGCGGCGCTTCGAGCTGCTGTTCGAGCGGCTTGCCGAGCATGTGAAGACCATGGTCGAGGAGACGTCGGGACAGCCGGGCGCGGGGCGGCCGGAGCCTTGGCTGGACGCGTGGGATCAGCTCACCAACCTGCCTGCCGAGGCCGAGGGGCTGAACCTGGACCGCCAGGACGCCTTCTGGACCGCCGTCGGCGCCCTGCGCGAAGCGGCGCGCGCGTGAGCCTCACCCGATGCTGATCGACAGCCACGTCAATCTGCACGCGCCGCAGTTCGCCGACGACCGCGAAGAGGTGATCGCGCGGGCCCGGGCCGCCGGTGTCGGGTTGATGGTCACCATCTCCGACAAGGTTTCGTCCTTCGAGGCCGTCCACGACGTCGCCGTCGCCCATGACGACATCTGGTGCACGGTCGGCACGCACCCCCATGAAGCCAAGGAAAATCCGGAGCTTACCGCCGACAGCTTGTGCGATCTGGCGGCCCGCCCGAAGGTGGTCGGCATCGGGGAAACCGGCCTCGACTTCCACTATGACCTCAGCCCGCGCGACATCCAGGCCAAGGTGTTCCGCACCCACGTGGAGGCCGCCCGCCGCACCGGCCTGCCGCTGGTGGTCCACACCCGCGAGGCTGACGAGGTCATGGGTTCGATCCTCGAGGAGGAGCACGCCAGGGGGCCCTTCAGGCTCCTGATGCACTGCTACACGTCCGGGCCCGAGCTGGCCCGAAGGGCGGCGGCGCTGGGCGCGTGGTTCTCGGTCTCCGGCATCGCCACCTTCAAGGCCGCCGAGGAGGTGAGGGCGCTGATCCGGGAGATGCCCGCCGACCGGATCATCCTCGAGACGGACTGCCCTTATCTGGCGCCCGTGCCGATGCGGGGGCGTCGCAACGAGCCCGCCTTCCTGCCCCACATCCTGGCCAAGCTTGCGGAAATCCGCGGCTGGACGGCAGGTGAGGCCGAGGCCCGCACGGAGGCGGCCTTCTTCGCGCTGTTCGATCGGATCCCAAGGCCTGCATGACCCAAGGCGTGCTCGAATTCACCATTCTGGGCTGCGGCTCGTCAGGCGGGGTGCCACGCGCCGACGGCGCCTGGGGCGTGTGCGACCCGAACGAGCCCCGCAACCGGCGCAGCCGCTGCTCCATGCTGGTCCGGCGCAAGGCGCTGGATCCTGAGGCGGCCGAGACCACCGTGGTGATCGACACCTCCCCGGAGTTCCGCCAGCAGACGGCGGGCGCCGGCGTCAGCAGGCTCGACGCCGTGCTCTACACCCACGACCATGCCGATCAGACCCACGGGATCGACGACCTCCGCGCCTTCTGGCTGCGCCATCGCAGCGTCACCCCCTGCTATATGGACGAGGCCACCCATGCCGGGCTGATGCGGCGCTTCCGCTATGTCTTCGAGGGGGAGGGAGGCTATCCCGCGATCTGCGAGGCGCGGCCCCTGCCGCCCTTCGGCCGACCCTGGTCCATCGACGGCCCGTCAGGGCCTATCCCCGTCCTGACCTTCGACCAGGACCACGGCGCCATCCGCTCCGTGGGCTACCGAATCGGGAACGTCGCTTATTCCAGTGATATCGTGGACTTCCCAGATGAAGCTCTTCCAGCGCTGGAAGGCCTCGATGTGTGGATCGTCGACGCCCTGAGGCGGACGCCGCATCCGACCCACGCCCATCTGGACAGGGCGCTGGAGTGGATCGAGCGCCTGAAGCCGCAGCGGGCCGTGCTCACCAACATGCATCAGGATCTCGACTACCGGACGCTGGTCGACACCCTGCCGGAAGGCGTGGTCCCGGCCTACGACGGCATGGTGATCGAAACGCCCTGGACCGACGAAGATGCAACAGCGTCAGTCCCTTAGCCTGGGCTTCCTCGCGTCGCACGGGGGCTCCGGCATGCGCGCGGCTCTGGACGCCATCGACCGCGGCGAACTCCATGCCGCCGCGCGGATTCTGGTCACCAACAACCAGGGCTGCGGCGCAGTCGGGGTGGCGGAGGCCCACCACCTTCCTTGGCGGCACATCAGTGCGGTCACGGAAGGGAGCCCGGAACGCGCCGACCAGGCCATCGCCGACGCCCTGAGCGGCGCCGGGGTGCGTCTGGTGGTGCTGTCAGGCTACATGCGCAAGCTGGGACCGCGCACGCTCGAGCGGTTCAAGGGCCGGATCCTCAACATCCATCCGGCGCTGCTGCCGCGCCACGGCGGCCAGGGCCTGTATGGACGCCGGGTCCATGAGGCCGTGCATGCCTCCGGAGACCCGGTATCCGGCGCCAGCATCCATCTCGTCGATGCAGATTACGACACCGGCCCCGTGATCGCGCGGGCGGAGGTCCCGGTGCGGCCCGGCGACAGCGTCGATGACATCGAGGCGCGCGTCCGCGCCGTCGAGCCGCTCCTGATGGTCGACACCCTGGAGAAGATCGCGGCCGGCGAACTGACGCTGCCGGCCTGAGAAGGGCTAGCGCCGCGGGACCGGCAGGCACGGCATGACGTCGACGCCGTCTCCGGGAAAGATCGCGAAATGCGGGTGGTTCACGAACATCTGGGCGGCGTCTTCGTGGGAATCGGCCTCGACGATCACATAGGCTGCGAGGTTGTTGCTGGCGTCGGCGACGCCGCCGGCGTTCACGCGCTTGGTCTTGCCGAGCGGCCCACCGAATTCGACGATGCGATCGGCATAGCGCTGGCCCCAGGCTTGCCAGGCGGCCATGCCGGCGGCGAGCGTCTCGCCCTCGGGCGGCGCCCTCGTGGGGTCGGGCGTTCCGGTGTAGATGGCCATGAACCTGGGCACGGGCGTCTCCTCGCTGAGGCCGCACATCGCGGCCCCTCAAGGACGATCAGCAAACCGCCGAGCCGACAAAGATCAAGCCACAGGCATAATTTCCGATAATCTTCCTTAGGCGCAAACATGATGTCGAGATCCGGAGGCGTTGTGGGCCTCCCCCCCGCTGCGGTCCGTCGACGTTGGATGGCAGAAACGGCGGGCCGCAACGCGCACTCAAAAGAAAGGTTCCGGAGGAAAGGCTAGGCTTCCCAGCTACTTAGGGGGAGCCATTGCGCTTTTCCGGCGCGTCCGATTGGTGTAACGGGCGAAGTTTCGCGGGTCGGACCAAAATCCACATGCATCAACCCCTGCGGCGGCTGTGAGGCGCATCTGATGACGGCGTCCTCCGGGCCGCTGCCCGATCAGGCGGCGGCCGAGTCTCAGTCCCTGCTTTCCCGCAGTCTGCCCCTGGCCGCGGACGACGGGCGCTACCGCCTGCTCGTCGACGCCATCACCGACTACGCCATCTACATGCTGGACGCCGAAGGACACGTGTCCAGCTGGAATCCGGGCGCAGAGCGGTTCAAGGGCTACACCGCCGACGAGATCATGGGGCAGCACTTCTCCCGGTTCTACACCGACGAGGAGCGCGCCGCCGGCATCCCCGCCCTCGCCCTGGCGACCGCCGCCTCCGAAGGGCGTTTCGAGCGTGAAGGCTGGAGGGTGCGCAAGGATGGCGGACGCTTCTGGGCGCACGTGATCATCGACGCCATCCGCGCCAAGGACGGGCGCGTCGTGGGCTTCGCCAAGGTGACGCGCGACCTGACGGAGCGCAGGGCCGCGGAGGAGGCGCTGCGCCGCAGCGAGGAGCAGTTCCGCCTGCTGGTCCAGGGCGTCACCGACTACGCGATCTACATGCTGGACCGCTCCGGCAAGGTGTCGAGCTGGAACTCCGGAGCCGAGCGGATCAAGGGCTACCAAGCTCACGAGATCATCGGAGAGCACTTCTCGAAGTTCTACAGCGAGGAGGATCGCCGTTCAGGCATTCCCCAGCGCGGCCTGGAGACGGCGGCGCGGGAGGGGCGCTTCGAGATGGAGGGCTGGCGCATCCGCAAGAACGGCGAGCCGTTCTGGGCGCACGTCATCATCGACGCGATCCGCGGCGACACGGGCGAAGTGATCGGCTTCGCCAAGATCACCCGCGACATCACCGAGCGCCGCGAGGCCAACCGCGCCCTCGACCACGCGCGAGAGGCCCTGTTCCAGGCCCAGAAGATGGAGGCCGTCGGCCAGCTGACCGGCGGGGTCGCCCACGACTTCAACAACCTGCTGATGGCCATCCTCGGCAGCCTCGAGCTGCTGCGCAAGCGGCTGCCCGACGACCCCGTCATGACCCATCTGATCAACAACGCCGTGCACGGGGCCGAGCGCGGCGCCACCCTGACCCAGCGCATGCTGGCGTTCGCCCGCCGCCAGGAGCTGAAGCTCGACGCCGTCGAGATCCCCCCCCTCGTCAACGGCATGGTTGGCCTTCTGGAGCGGTCGATCGGGCCCTCGATCCGCCTCCACACCAGCTTCCAGGACTCCCTGCCCTGGGTCCGAACCGACGCGAACCAGCTGGAGTCGGCGCTGCTCAACCTGACGCTCAACGCGCGCGACGCCATGCCGGAAGGCGGGGTGATCACCATCGACGGCCGGGTCGAGAAGGCGGTGGGCGAGCCGGATCTGGATCTCGAACCGGGGCGCTATGTGCGGCTGCGCGTGGTCGACAGCGGGGAAGGCATGGACGAGCAGACCCTGGCGCGCGCGACCGAGCCCTTTTTCACCACCAAGGGAGTCGGCAAGGGCACCGGCCTCGGCCTGTCCATGGTTCACGGCCTGGCCCAGCAGTCCGGCGGCGCGCTTCGCGTGAAGAGCACCAAGGGCGAAGGGACCTCGGTCGAGATCTGGCTGCCGATCGCGCACGAGCGGGCCGAGCGGACGACCGACGACGATGCAGCGGACCTGGAGCTGGAGGTCCCTCCCCTCGACATCCTGGTCGTCGACGATGACGAACTGGTGCTCACCAACACCGTGGCCATGCTCGAAGACATGGGCCACCGCGTCTTGCCCGCCAACTCTGGCCGCGGGGCGTTGGCCGTGCTCGCCGAGCACCCGGAGATCGACCTGGTGCTGACCGACTACGCCATGCCTCAGATGAACGGCCTGCAGCTGATCAAGCGTGTCGCCGACAAGCGTCCGGACGCGCCGGTCCTGCTGGCCACAGGCTACGCCGAAATCCCCGAGGGTCAGGCGCCCGGGCTCTGCCGCATCGGCAAGCCCTTCAGCCAGGCCGATCTCCGGCGCGCCATCTCCGCCGTCTACCGCGCCGCCGCCAAGGGGTGAGCGCCAGACCGGCGCAACCGCCCATGCCCGGGCCTCAAGCCGACCTTTTCTCCAAGTGGCCTGCCGGACCGGAGGGGCTCGCCTACCAGCCGCAGTTCATCTCGCCCTCAGAGGAGGCTGCGCTGGTGACCTGGGCGGGCGAGCTCGAGCTGAAGCCGTTCGTGTTCCATGGATACCTCGGCCTGCGGCGGGTGAAGTCGTTCGGCTGGCGCTATGACTATGGCGTGCAGGCGGTGCAGCCCGCCGAGGGGATCCCCGAGGCGCTTCTGCGCCTGCGTGCTCGCGCGGCGGACCTCGCGGGCCTTGAGCCCGGGCAACTCACGCAGGCCCTGGTCACGGAATACCGGCCGGGCGCCGGAATCGGCTGGCATCGGGACCGTCCGCAGTTCGCCGAAGTGATCGGCGTCTCGCTCCTTTCCCCGTGCGTGCTGCGCTTCCGGCGCCGGCGGGGGGAGAGCTGGGAGCGCGCCAATCTGAAGGCCGCGCCGCGCTCGGCCTATCTGCTTGACGGTCCGGTGCGCAACGAGTGGGAGCACAGCATCGCCGCCGTGCAGGAGCTGCGTTATTCGATCACCTTCCGTCGCCTCATCAAGCCTCCCCTCCCCTGAATGCCGCTGGGCCGCTAGGGTGAGTCGACTCTGGGGGAGGCGATCATCCGACATCCCGTGGATTGGCAGCGATCCGGCCGCGTCAGCCTCGCATCCCTGCTCGCCTTCGTCGGACCGTGCCTGCCGCTGGCCGCCATCGGCCTGCCGATGGTCGTGCACCTGCCGACCTACTATGTCCGCGGGCTCGGGCTGCCGCTTTCCGCCGTGGGCCTCGCCTTCACCTTCGTGCGGGTGATCGACATCGGCTTCGATCCTCTGCTCGGCGGATGGATGGATCGCACCCGCACGCGGCTTGGCCGGTTCCGGCTGTGGCTGGCGCTCTCCGCACCCCTGCTGATGCTGGCCGCCTGGATGCTGTTCATGGCGGGTCCCGGCGTCGGCATAGCCCACCTGTGGATCTGGCTCACCGTGGCTTACGTCGGCTTCTCGATGGGCTCGCTGGCCCAGACCGCCTGGGGATCCGTGCTCACCCCGGACTACCACGAGCGTTCGCGGGTCTTCGGCTGGTGGCAGATGGGCAACGTGTTCGGAATGCTGCTGGTGTTGCTCCTGCCGCCGATCATGACGCTGGGTTTCCGTCAGGACGAGGCGGCAGGGGTGCGGGCCATGGGCTGGTTCATCATCCTGCTCCTGCCCATCACCATCGCAGTGGCCTGCTGGCGGGTCGGCGAGCCGGAGGCGCAGCAAGGCCGGCCCCATGGCCGCTTGTCGGACTACTTCGGGCTGTTGCTGCGCCCCTCCGTGGGCAGGCTGATCATCGCCGACCTGCTGCTGGGCTGGGCGCCGGGGGTCACCGGCATCCTCTACCTGTTCTATTTCGACCAGATCAAACACGTGGGCTCGGGCGAGGCGAACATCCTGCTGCTGGCCTTTTTCGTCGCCGGGCTGCTGTTCGGACCGGTCTGGTGGGTGCTGGCCAAGCGCATCGGCAAGCACAGGGCCCTCGCCGTCGCCGCGGGCGTCATGGTGCTGGGCGAGCTGGTGGTGATGGCGGCCCCCTTCAGCAGCATCGCAGTGGCGCTCGCCGTGATGGCCGTGGCCGGCGCCTCCTATTCCGGAGGTCCCCTGTTGATCAGGTCGATGATGGCCGACGCCGGCGACGAGCTTCGCCTGGAGACCGGCGATGACCGGACGGCCATGCTCTTCGCCCTGCTCACGGCGACCACCAAGATCGGCTACGCCCTGGCCGGCTTCACCTTTGTCGTCCTCGACGTGGTCGGCTTCCATCGGGGCGGCGGCAATGGGGCGGGCCCCCTCTTCTGGCTCCAGGCCATGTTCATCGGGACCCCCGCGGCGGCGAGCGCCCTTGCGGCGTGGGTGATCCTGGGCCATCGGCTGGACCAGCGCCGCCACGGCGAGATCCTCGCCGCCCTCGCCGCCCAGGCCCCTGGATGACCGAAGCTACCCACCCCCTCTTCCGGCTTGTCGAGATCATGGCGCGGCTGCGCGATCCCGAGCGCGGCTGTCCGTGGGATGTGGAGCAGACCTTCGCGACCATCGCGCCCTACACCATCGAGGAGGCCTACGAGGTCGCCGACGCCATCGAGCGCGGCGAGATGGGAGAGCTCAAGGAGGAGCTGGGGGACCTCTTGTTCCAGGTCGTCTACCACGCCCGCATGGCTGAGGAGGCCGGCGACTTCGACTTCGCCGACGTGGCCCAGGCGATCGCCGACAAGATGATCCGCCGCCATCCCCACGTCTTCGGCGCCGACGAGGTCAAGGACGCGGGAACCCAGACCATCCGCTGGGAGGCGATCAAGGCCGCCGAGCGTGCGGCCAAGGGCGAGGGCCGCACCGAAAAGGCCGGCGCCTTGCACGGGATCCCCGTCGGCCTCCCTGCCCTCACCCGCGCGGCCAAGCTGACCCGCCGGGCCGCCCGCGTGGGCTTCGACTGGCCGAGCACGGCCGAGGTGCTGGACAAGCTGCGCGAAGAGGTCGGGGAACTGGAGGACGAAATCGCCGCGGGCGATGTCGAGAAGGCGCGGGCGGAGCTCGGCGATCTGATGTTCGTCTGCGCCAACCTGGCCAGGAAGCTCGACGTCGAGCCGGAGGCGGCGCTTCGCGGCGCCAACGCCAAGTTCGAGCGCCGATTCGCCCACATCGAGCGGCGCCTCGCCGAACAGGGCCGCTCGCCGGAAGCCTCCACGCTCGAGGAGATGGATGCGCTCTGGGACGAGGCGAAGGCGCTGGAAAAGTCGCGGGCTTGAGCTCGACCTTTACCTCCGGTTCACCGCCACTCTTAACCCTGCGTTTCTGGTCTGGGGCGTAAGTCAAAAGCTGTTGCCGAGGGGCTTCGGGGGCTCACGGCTGGATCGCAAGGGGCGGCGATGCCGGATCCAATCGAGGCGCTGTTGCGTGGACCTGCCGCCTACGACCTGGCGCGCAAGGCCATGGCCGCGATGCAGACCCAGCGCGTCTGGCCCACGCCTCTGAACTACGAGATCTTCCTGCACTGCGTGAAGGATCCCGAAGGGGCCCTGGCCAAGGAGATCGCGCGCCTTGCTTCGGTCGGCGAGCCGCTGACCGAAGTGGTGTCGGAGGAACTCGCCGCCTCCTATCTGCCCAAGGCGCGGCTGAACGAGCAGATCAGGGACGCGGGCGACCAGCTCTCCAAGGAGCTGGAGGCTGTGGCCAAGGCAATCGACACGGCCCAGAAGACCTCCAGCGACTACGGCCAGACCCTCGCCGACGTCTCCAGGGAGCTGTCCACCTCGGACATGGCGCCGGCGCTGCAGACCATCGTCCAGACCCTGTCCTCCGCCACCCGCCAGGTGCAGCGCCAGAACAAGACGCTGGAATCGCAGCTGAAGGAGTCCACCTCGGAGGTGAACCGGCTGCGCGAGCACCTGGAGCAGGTGCGCCGCGACGCGACCACGGACGCCCTGACCAACCTCGCCAACCGCAAGGCCTTCGACGACGAGCTCGAGCGGGCCTGCGCGGAGGCCGCCACCTCCAGCCAGCCGGTCACCCTCGCGGTGATCGACATCGACCATTTCAAGAACTTCAACGACACCTGGGGCCACCAGACCGGGGACCAGGTGATCCGCTATGTCGCCAGCGTCATCGGGCGCATGGCCCCTCCCCCACGCTTCGCCGCCCGCTATGGGGGCGAGGAGTTCGGCCTGATCTTCCCGGGGGAGAGCGCCGCCATGGTCTGCAAGACCCTGGAGGACATCCGCGAAGAGGTCTGCTCGCGCATCCTGCGCCGCCGCTCCACCAACGAAGAGCTGGGCGCCGTTTCGGTCTCCGCGGGTTACGCCGAACTCCGGCCGCACGAGACGAGCCACAGCCTGATGGAACGCGCCGACGCCGCCCTCTACGATTCCAAGCGCGCGGGCCGCAACCGCGTCACCGCCGCACCCCACGAGGACAGCGCGGCGGCGTGAGCTCTGGGGATCCTTCTCCCGCAGGGAGAGAGGGTCATTTCCTGCGGCTCCCGGCCTTTGCCGTCCTCTTGCGCATCGCCGCATCCAGCGCCATGCGACCCCACCCTGCCGCCTCCTCGGGGGACTCCAAGGCCTCGTCGGGCATGCGCCAGTAGCCGATCTCGAACTCCTCGCCGGTCTTCAGCGGATAGCGGAACGGCTGCGAGCCAGCGGCTTCGAAGGCCCCGCGGGTCTGATCGTCCGCGCGCAGGTAGATGGTCTCGTCCCGGTCCAGGAAGCCGAACATCAGCTCGTCGACGTAGAGCCCCACCCCGCCGAACATCGAACGGGCGCGGACCTCGCCCACTCCGCCGAAGAGGTCCTGCAGATAGTCGAGGAACTCCCGGCTGATCTTCACGGCTCAGCCGCCCAGGGCTCCAGGATCGGCCGGGGTGATGGTGACGCTCTCGCCGCAGCCGCAGGCGTCGGTCTCGTTGGGATTGCGGAACACGAAGCGGGCGGAGAGCTTGTCGATCTCGTAGTCGATCTCCGAGCCGATCAGGAACAGGATCGACTTGGGCTCCACGAAGATGGTCACCCCATGGTCCTCGACCACCTCGTCCAGCGGCTCGGGGCCGTGGGCGTAGTTGAGGACGTACTCCTGCCCGGCGCAGCCGCCGTTCTTCACGCCGACGCGCAGGCCGACGTAGGGCTGGTCGGCCTTGGCCAGGATGTCGCGCACGCGCTCGGCGGCGCGGTCGGTGAGGCTGACGACCTTGGGGCGCGGGCGGCGCGCACGGCGCTCGGCGGAAGGCTGGAGGGAAGCGTCGTCCATGGTCAGAACATGTTCAGTTGCAGCTTGGCCTCGTCGGACATCCGCGAAGGATCCCACGGCGGGTCGAAGACCAGGTTGACGGTGCAGGACTTCACGCCGGGGACGCTCATCACCGCGTCCTCGACCCATCCGGGCATCTCGCCGGCCACGGGGCAGCCCGGAGCGGTCAGGGTCATCTCGACCGCCACATCCATGTCGTCGGACAGGTCGACCTTGTAGACCAGGCCCAGTTCGTAGATGTCGACCGGGATCTCCGGGTCGTAGACGGTCTTGAGCTTGTCCACGAGCAGGTCGGTCATGCGGTCGAGCTCGTCCTGGCCCAGGGCCGAGGCCGTCTCGCCGGCAGTCTCTTCAGGCTTGAAGTTTGCGTCGTCCATGGCTCACGCGAAAAAGGAGCGGGCTCGGCCGAGAGCGTCCACGAAGGCGTCGGCCTCGTCCAGGGTGTTATATAGGGCGAAGGAGGCCCGGGCGCTCGATGTGACGCCGAACCTCTGCAACAAGGGCTCGGCGCAGTGTGTCCCGGCCCGGACCGCGACGCCGTAGCGGTCGAGGATCTGGGCGATGTCGTGGGCGTGGGCGCCCTCGACATTGAAGGCGAACACCGCCCCCTTGCCGGGGGCTTCGCCGATCACCTTCAGCCAGTTGGCGCCGTTCAGGCCGTCGACGACCCGCCGGTAGAGCGCTCGCTCATGCGCGGCGGCGGCCTTGCGGTCGATCCCCTCCAGCCATTCGATCGCCGCACCCAGGCCCACAGCTTCGACGATGGCGGGCGTGCCGGCCTCGAAGCGGTGCGGGGGGTCGGCATAGGTGATCGCGTCCAGGCTGACGGTGGCGATCATCTCGCCCCCGCCCTGGTAGGGCGGCAGAGCGGCCAGTCGCTCGGCCTTGCCGTAGAGGACCCCGATGCCCGTCGGGCCGTAGAGCTTGTGTCCGGAGAAGGCGTAGTAGTCGACGTCCACCGCCTGCACGTCCACGGTCTCGTGGACGATGCCCTGGCAGCCGTCGAGCAGCACGGGAACGCCGGCGGCGTGGGCCGCTTCGATGATCTCCACGATCGGGTTGATGGTGCCCAGCACGTTGGACATGTGCGAAAGCGCCACCATCCGCGTCCTGGGGCCCAGGAGATCGCGGTAGGCGTCCATGTCGAGGCGCCCGTCGTCGGTGACGGGCGCGAATTTCAGGACGATCCCGTGCCGCTCGCGCAGGAAATGCCACGGCACGATGTTGGCGTGGTGCTCCATCTGCGACAGCACGATCTCGTCGCCCGCCTCGAGGGAGCGCCCGAAGGTGGAGGCGACCAGGTTGATCGCCTCGGTGCCGCCCTTGGTGAACACGATCTGGTCGGGCGACGGCGCATTGATGAACCGGGCCACGGCGGCCCGGGCGCGCTCGTAGGCGTCGGTGGTCTCGTTGGCGAGGGTGTGCAGGCCCCGGTGCACGTTGGCGTAGGAGGTCTCCATCAGCCCGGTCATGGCGTCCATCACCGCGCGCGGCTTCTGCGCCGAGGCGGCGTTGTCGAGATAGACCAGGGGCCGGCCGTTCACCTGACGCTTCAGGATGGGGAACTGCTCGCGGATGGCTTGGGGATCGAAGCTCATCGCTGAAGCGCCCCCTCCACCACTTCGTGGTCCCCCTCCCCCGTTGCACGGGGGAGGGGGACCACGAAGTGGTGGAG
>FTGK01000677.1_pt1 | contig 25520 bp, 20 predicted proteins | sample 1640691 | NCBI WGS metagenome assembly FTGK01 (sample SAMEA3914789, study PRJEB12502) | metagenome | biome: forest; material: soil | place: Canada | collected 2011-07-03 | depth 0.3 m | reverse complement strand
GGGCGGGATCGAACCGCCGACCTGAGGGTTATGAATCCTCCGCTCTAACCATCTGAGCTACCCAGCCAGGCGCCGCGAAGGGAGCGGTGTATAGGGCGCAGCCACCGACGGTTCAAGGCGGCGGCGCGCGGTCCTCAGGGGATCGGCTGCGCCGCGAGATAGGTCATGGCCGGCTCGATCAGGATGGCGACGACGCCCTGGATCACGATCAGTGCGATCACCGGCGTGATGTCGATGCCCCCCAAGGTGGGGATGATCTTGCGGAAGGGCCAAAGCACCGGCCGGGTGACCGCTTCGAGGAATCTGTCGAACTGACGGACGATCGGGTGGCGGTAATTGATTACCTCGAACTGGACCAGCCAGCTCATCACGGCCCACACGATGATGGCGATCGCCTCCAGCTCCAGGAGGGCGCGTATCACGTAGAGCACGAAGATCAGGATGTGGGCCATTGGCTCCCCCGGCGGCGCCGCGCCTTGTACCGGCGGCGGACCTTCTGGGCAACGCGCCGCTAGAGGGCTCGGCTCCGACGCCGCCGCCGCCGCAGGTCGACCAGGGCCGGGCCGAGGAGGCTCCAGGGCTCCAGCAGATAGCGGTGGAACAGCCGCGCTGGATCGGAGAGCAGGCGGTACAGCCATTCCAGTCCCAGCCGACCCAGGATCCGCGGCGCTGCTCGCTGGACGCCCGCCTCGTAGTCGAACGCGGCCCCTACGGGCAGCACGGCGGCCGCGTTCAGGCCATCGTAGCGGCCAAGGATCCAGGTCTCCTGCAGCGGCATGCCCATGCCGACCAGCAGCACGTGGGGGGCGAAGGCGTTGATGGCCGCCAGAACCTCGGCGTCCTCGGCGCCGCCGGCTGTCTTGTCGAAGAAGCCGTCGCGGACAGCGATCTGGACGCCCGGCCACCGCGCCTTCAGCAGCTTCGCGGCGGTCTCCGCCACGCCGGGCGCGCCACCGAGATAGAACACGCGCCAGCGTCCCTCGTCCGCCAGGGTCCAGAAAGCCTCCCGCCAGTCGAGGTAGGTGCAGCGGTGCTCCGGACGGGTCGGAAGGCCGAGCAGGCGACCCCACGCGATGGCCGGGCGGGAGTCGATCTCGATGAGGTCGGCCCGCGCATAGAAGGCCGCCATCTCCGGATCCCGACGGATCAGGGCGAGGCTGTGAAGATTGTGGTTGGCGATCAGCACGCGGGGCCCGCCGGCCGCCGCCTCGGCGATGCGCGCCAGGACGTCGGCCGGCGTCACCAGGTCCATGGCGTCGCCGAGGAGCTCGACCCGCGGTTCGGCGGAGGTTGCGGCGAAAGGCCCGTCCATGGCGCGGGAGGCTACAAGATTCGCGCCGGACGCGGGATTGACACCCTGCGGGGCCGGTCCTTATCTGCCGCTCCCCTGACGCGAAGGGGACGTGTGGGGCCGTAGCTCAGTTGGTAGAGCGCTACGTTCGCAATGTAGAGGCCAGGGGTTCGACTCCCCTCGGCTCCACCACTTCCTCCGCTTCCTGCCGCCGGTATGGCTGGCTCCCTTGGCGCTGGGCGCAGAGGTCCCGGCGCCTCGGCCACTTCACTCCTCCCGGCGCGCTGGCGCCCCGGTTGCAGCGGAACGGCCGGCGTAGTGTGCGAGGGCCTCACATGTCCCAGATCGAGCCGACTGGCTTCCCTTCCGTCCCTGCCCGGGTCGATCTCAGGGAGGTCGTCACCTCCCCCGACGTGCAGGACCTGGTGTTCAGCTATCTCCGCATCGTCTCGCCCACCCTGAGACGCGCCGCGGTCACCTCGATCCGGGCCCTCGCCGACGCCTCGCGCTCCGAACCGATCGCCAGCTAGGGCGGAGCCGAGGCCTCACCGACGTCGAGCACGCCCGGCGCCCCCGGTTCCGGAAGCGGCGCGCGGATGGTGCAGACCACGCCTTCGGGCTCGAAAGCCAGCTCGACGCTTCCCCCCAGCTCTCGCGCCAACCCCTGCTCGAGCAGGCGACGGCCAAATCCCTTGCCGGTCGGGCGCTTCACGTCCGGACCGCCGCTTTCGCGCCAGATCATTTCCAGGATCCGCGGCGCTTCCCTGGCCAGGCTCCAGGTCAGCTCCACCCTGCCTTCCGCCCGCGTCAGGGCCCCATGCTTGACCGCGTTGGTGCACAGCTCGTGGAGGGCGAGCGAGAGCGCCACCGCTGTCTGCGGCCGCACCGAGACCTGGGGTCCAGAGATGGTCACCCGCCTCAGGTCGTCTCCCACAGCCGCCTCGACGGCCGAGCGCGCGACCTGGTCAAGGGCGGCGTCTTCCCAGTTGCTTCGGGTGAGGAGCGAATGGGCCGCCGCCAGGGCGGTCAGCCTCGCCTCGAAGCGGGCGAAGGCCGCCTCCGGCGAGGCGTCCGCGCGCAGCGACTGCTGGGCGAGCCCCTGGACGATCGCCAGGGTGTTCTTCACGCGATGGTTCAGCTCGTTGATCAGCAGGCGCTGGTGATCCTCCCAGCGCTTCCGCTCGGTGACATCCTGCAGGGTCCCGCGCGATCGCACGATGGCGCCGCCCTCGGCCCTTTCGTAGGCCCCTACGCCCTCCACCCAGCGGACCACGTCCCCCGGCAGCAGGAGCCGGAAGGTCCAGCGCCAGTCGACCAGTCCGGGATCGGCGAGATAGGCGGCGGCCCAGCTGGCGATCTGGGCCGCATCATCCGGATGATAGCGCGCGCGGACGTCATCGAGGCTGAGGATCCGGTCGCGCTCGTAGCCGTAGAGCTGGTTCAGCCGCGCCGAAGGCTTGAACAGGCCGGTCTCATGGTCGAAGTCGATGAAGGCCAGCTTGCCCGCTTCCAGCGCGGCGTCCAGATCGGCCTGGTGGGCTCTCAGCTGCTCTTCGATGCGCTTGCGCTCGGTGATGTCGATGACCACGCCGAGGGTCCGGACCGGAGCGCCATCGGCCCCGAAGATCACCTCCGCCCGCGCCCACAGCCAGCGAAGCTGCTCGTCCTTGCCGCGCAGCCGCACCTCGCAGTCGAAGTGGCTCTTGCCGGCCGCGAATGCGGCCAGGGCGGTGCGCCCCAGGCGCTCCAGGTCGCCTGGATGGAAACGGGAGCGGATTTCGGCCGCGTCCAGCACCTCGTACGGTGCGAAGCCGAGGAGGGCGTTCAGCTCGGGCGAGGCCTTCAGGGCGTCGTTGGCCGACTCGTGCTCCCATACGGCCATGCGTCCGGCCTGGATGGCGAGGCCCAGCTTGGTGGCCGTGGCGCGGCTTTCCTCCTGCTCCCGCAGCTGGGCGGTGACATCGCGGAAGCTGATGCCCAGGCCGTCCTGGAAGGGCCGCACGCGCACCTCCACATCGGGGGCCGCACGACCGGGGACGGGAGCGATGAACTGGTCCGCGCGGCGCTCGGCCATGGCTTTCCGGTAGCGCCGCTCAAAGTCCGAGCCGACGAGGTGGGGCAGCACCGCCCAGACCTCCTTGCCAAGCGCCTTGTCGCGATCCACGCGGAAGGCGTCCGCGGCGAAGCGGTTCAGGACGATGATCCGCCACTGGCTGTCGACCGCATAGAATCCGTCGGGGAGGCCATCGAAGGCGGCGACCAAGTCCTCGACGCGCAACTTTCCCGGCGCCGCGGCGAAGCCGGGGCTCGACCAGAGAAGGCCCCCCTCGGCTCCGGGGGGCTCGGACGCGCCGTCGTTCATCTGCGGCCGAGTTTAAGCGTGCGGTCGCGGCGATGGGCAAGCCTCGCGTGAAGATCGCCCGGGCCGGGCGGTGCGGTTCGGTGTGCTGCGAGCTTGAAATTCCGGCCCCGTCGTGGCCGATGCACGCCTAGGCCCGCCCCTGGGGCGGCCGGATCTCGGTCGTCAGGGGCGTTGGATGGCGTTCGCGTTGCAGGATTCCGCCGAAGACCAGAACCCAGCGGCTCGCTCCGGCGGCCGCCGCACGCCCGAGGCCAGTTTCCGCCGCGGCGGGCGCGAAGGCCGGCTCGTCATTCGGCAGTCTCTGCGCGCCGCCGAAGAGAAGCTCGCGGCGGCCCAGGCCGCAGCCGAGGCCAGTCCGGCTGATCCCAAGGCCGCCGTCGCCCTGGCTCGGCTGCACTACGGCCTCGGCCAGGTCACGCGTGCCGTGGAGACCCTCGACGCCTGCGCCAGCGCGGGCGACCAGCCCAAGAGCTTCTATCAGGACTGCGGCCAGCTGTTCCTGTCCATAGGCCTCTACCGGCGCGCGGAGCGTTGGCTGAAGAAGGCCATCTCGGTGACCCACAATCCCTCGCCGGCGCTGCTTGGCGCTCGTGCGTGGGCCCTCGAAGGCGCGGCTGCGGATGCGGCCCAGGGGGTGACCCCGGAGGGCAAGCGGCAGTTCCTCGCGGCCGTCGAGCGGCTGGTCCGGGGGCGGGCGGAGGCGGCCGCCGAGATCCTGAAGGAGCTGACCGCCGCCCATCCGGCCTTCGCCGGCGGCTGGCTGGCGCGGAGGGGCGCCCTCGAGGCTGCTGGACACAATGAAGAGGCCAAGGCGCTCGGCGCGGAGTGGCTCGCGGCGGCGCCCGGGTCGGAACCCGGGATCAAGGCCGCCATGTCGTTCGCGCTCAGCCGGCGCGGCCTGACTTTTGACCCTGCCGAACCCCTGGTCCTGCGCCGCATGGGCGAGGCGCTGGAAGAGTTCGCGACCCGCGAGGCGTTGCACGCCGGGGGCGATCGGATCCTCTATCTGGAGCGCGGCGGCGCGGAGACGGTGCTGGAGCCGGTGATCCCCCTGGAGGCCTGCGGCCCTCAGCAGACCCGGTTCCCTTATCGGGTGGCGGACCGCTACGTGGTCGCCCTGGAGGGCGGGGCCGTGCTCGGACGCGGCATCGTGCTGAACAGCAAGGGCGAAATGCCCGCCGAAGTCTGGCCGCCTTGCCACATGGGCAAGGCCGGGTTCGCGCGGGTGATCGAAGGGTTCGTCTGCGATCCGGCCGCCTATCACAACGGCGTCTACCCAGTGCAGGTGTTCGACACGCCGGCGCTGCTGATGGCGGCGCCCACGGACAACAGCTTTGGCGACTGGGTGGTGAACCTGCCCCCGCGGCTGGTGCTGGCCGAGGCGGCCGGGGTCGACTGTCCCCTGGTCCTCAGCGCTGGCGTGCCGAAGAGCTTCGTCGAGATGCTGGGAACCCTCGGCTGGGGCGCATCGCGCATCGTCTACCACAATCCTCGCGGGCTCTCGATCTTCCCTCGGCTCTACACCACCTCCTGGCCCCTGCTCGACCGGGACGAGCCGATGAGCGACATCTTCGGCGTCTACCGGCGTTCGCCGGGCCGGCGAACGGGGGGCGGCGAGCGCATCTACCTGTCGCGGGAGGGCGTCTCCGGCCGCAAGCTCGAGAACGAGGCCGAGATCCGATCCCTCTTCGAGAGCCGCGGCTTCCGCGCGGTGCGCCCCGAGACCCTGAGCCTGCAGCAGGCCAAGGACCTGATCGCCAACGCGGACCTGATCGGCGGTCCTTACGGCTCGGCCTTTCTCAACGTCGTGCATGCGCCCAAGCCCCCTTCGGCCCTGGTGATCGTGCCGCCGACGAGCATGAGCTTCCTCAGCGAGGTGGCGCTCTGGGTAGGCGGTTGCGGCGGCCGCATCGCCTATCTTTTCGGAGACGGAGAGCCCGACGGCGGCGTGTGGACCGCGTCCCCGCGCAAGGTCGAGGCGGCGCTCGACGAGTTCCTGGCCAAGACGGCGGCGGCGTGAGCGCGTCGTCGCCCGACAGCGGAGAGGCGGCGGGTTTCGCCGGCCGGCGGGTGCTGATCACCGGCGGTCTCGGCTTCCTCGGCTCCAATCTGGCCCGGCGGCTCGTGGCGGAGGGCGCGCGCGTCACCTTGATCGATTGCCTGCAGCCCAACCAGGGAGGACTCCGCCACAACATCGCGGGCCTGGAGCGCGAGCTGCAGGTGGAGATCGGCGACCTGCGCGACGAGGCCCTGCTGGAGCGGGTGCTGCCGGGGCAGGAGCTGATCTTCAACCTGGCTGGCCAGACCAGCCACATGGACTCCATGACAGACCCCCAGCTGGACATGGAGCTGAACTGCCGCGCCCATCTTTGCCTGATGGAGGCCTGGCGGCGCCTGGCGCCGGAGGCGCCGACGGTGTTCGCCTCCACCCGGCAGATCTACGGCCGCCCCGACTACCTGCCGGTGGACGAGGACCATCCGCTGCGTCCCGTGGACATCAACGGCGCGCACAAGCTCGCCGGGGAGACCTACCACCGGCTCTATGGCGAGGTTTATGGGCTGAAGGCGGCGGTCCTGCGCCTGACCAACACCTACGGCCCCCGCATGCGCATCAAGGACGCGCGCCAGACCTTCCTGGGGGTCTGGATCCGCCTGGCGCTCCAGGGCCAGCCCTTCGAGGTCTGGGGCGGGGAGCAGCTCCGCGACTTCTCCTATGTCGACGATGTCGTGCAGGCCCTGATGCTGACCGCCTCGACGCCGGCCGCCTTCGGACAGGTGTTCAACGTCTCCGGCGCGCCGGCCCTCTCCCTGACCGCCACCGCCGAGCTGCTGGGACGCCTCGCCGGGGCCCGCTACGAGGTGCGCGAGTTCCCGGCCGAACGCCGGAGGATCGATATCGGTGACTTCCACGCCGACGACTCGAAGTTCCGCACCGTGACCGGTTGGTCTCCCAAGGTCGATCTCGAGAAGGGGCTCCAGCTGACTCTCGATTTCTTCAGGCGCGAGCTGGGGGCCTATCTGTGATCCCGCAGGCCGATCCCAGGGCAGGATATCTGGCCCAGAAGCACGAGATCGACTCTGCCGTCCGGGGGGTGCTGGCGCGAGGCGCCTACATCCTCGGCCCGGAGGTCCAGGCGTTCGAGCAGGAGTTCGCGGAGTTCATCGGCGCGAGCCATGCGGTGGGCGTCGCCAGCGGCACCGACGCTATCGTGCTGGCGCTGAAGGCCCTGGGCATAGGCCCGGGGGACCGGGTGGCGACCGTCTCGCACACCGCCACCGCAACGGTGGCGGCGATCGAGCTTTCCGGCGCAACGCCGGTGCTGGTCGACGTCGAGCCATCCAGCTTCGGGATGGACCCGGCCTCCCTGGAGCGGCTCCTCCAGGCGCCGCCCCTGCCCATCCGGGCGGTGGTCCCAGTGCACCTCTATGGCCGGCCCGCCCCCATCGCGGCCGTCATGGCGCTCGCCGAGAAGCACGGCGCGGTGGTGCTTGAAGACGCCTCGCAGGCCCACGGCGCCAGGACGGGTGGGCGCAGGGTCGGCAGCTTCGGGGCGGCGGGGACCTTCAGCCTCTACCCGACCAAGAACCTCGGCGCCTTCGGAGACGCGGGCGTGCTGGTCACCTCCGACGAGGCGCTGGCCGCGCGGGCCCGGCGGCTGCGCGAATACGGCTGGCGCAAGAGGTTCGTGGCCGAGGAGCCAGGCATGAACACGCGCCTGGACGAAATGCAGGCCGCGATCCTGCGGGTGAAACTGCGCGGGCTGGAGGAGGCCAACGCCCGCCGCGGCGCCATCGCCCGCGCCTATGGCGAGGGGCTTGCCGGCCTGCCGCTGGACCTGCCTTCGGAGGCCCCCGGCGAGACCTCGGTCTGGCACCAATACGTGATCCGCCTGAAGGACCGGGACCGTCTCCGCGCCGCCTTGGCCGACGCCGGTGTCGGGACCTCCCTCCACTATCCCGAGCCCGTCCATCGTCAGGACGCCTATGCGGGACGGCTGCCCTTGGCTCCGGGGGGGCTGCCGGTCACCGAACGGCTGGCCGGCGAGATCCTCAGCCTGCCCATGTATCCGGAACTGGGCGACGAACAGGTGGCGCGGGTGGTGGAGGCGGTGCGGGCGGCGCTCTGATCCGCGCGGCGGATTCGACCAGCGGCCGCGCCTTGGCTGGCCCGCTGCCGAAGGCCGGGCTATGAGGCAGGCGGGGAGCCTGCCGGGCCCATGCGCACCACGCGCAGCGCCCTGGCGCGGTAGGATTCGGGGGATCTGAATGTCGTCCTGGACTGCCGGTTACGTGGCCGATGTCGGCTATACTCACGGCTTCTACCGTGAGCTGACGCCTGCCCTGCTCTGCCTCATCGCCCTGGCCAAGGGCGTCAGGGGTCCTTCGGCTTCGGGTCCGATCGCCTACTGCGAGCTGGGCTGCGGCCAGGGCTTTTCGGCCAACCTGATCGCAGCCGCCAATCCGCAGGCGCAGGTCTTCGCCACCGACTTCAATCCGTCGCACATCCTGAACGCCCGCTCGCTGGCGGCCGAGACCGGCGCCTCGAATGTGCAGTTCTTCGACCAGAGCTTCCGTGACTTCCTGGAGGAGCCGGGCCTGCCGCAGTTCGACATCGTCGCCCTGCACGGCATCTACAGCTGGATCACCCCCGAGCACCGCGCCGACATCGTCGAGTTCATCCGCCGCAAGCTGAAGCCGGGCGGTCTCGTCTACATCTCCTACAACGCCCTGCCCGGCTGGGCGGCGGGCATGCCGCTGCGCCAGCTGTTCGCCGAGCACGCCGACACCACCTCGGGTCCGATCCTGCCTCGGGTCGACGCCGCTCTCGAGTTCGTGGAAAAGCTGCGCGCGGCGGGGCCGGCCTTCTTCCGGGCCAACGCCAGCGTCGGCGCCCGCCTCGACGGCATCATGAAGCACGACCGGCGCTACCTGGCGCACGAGTACTTCAATGCCGAATGGAATCCCTTCTACTACTCCGACGTCGCCCGTGACCTGGAAGGCGCCAAGCTCGGCTTCCTGGGCAGCGCCAACCTGCTCGACGACATCTCCGAAGTGAACCTGACGCCGGAGCAGGCGGCCTTGCTGGAAAGCATCGCCGACCCGACCCTGCGCGAGACGGTGCGCGACTACATCGTCAACCAGCAGTTCCGCCGGGACGTCTTCATCAAGGGCCACGTGGAGATGACCTCCTGGGAGGTCCAGCACCGCTGGCTCGACAGCCGGTTCGCCCTGAACACCCGGCGCAGCGAAATTCCCCTGAAGGTCAACGGCGCCCGCGGCGAGGCCTCCCTGCACGCCGAGGTCTATAACCCCATCCTCGATGGCCTCGCTGACGGCCCCAGGACCATGGGCGAGATCGTCTCCGACGAGCGCCTGCGCGGCCGCAACGTGCTGCAGCTCGCCCGCACCCTCTGCGTCCTGGTGGGGGCAGGCCGTGTCGAGCCCTGCCTGGACCAGGCCGGCGACGAGGCGAGGATGCAGTCCACGCGGCAGTTCAACACCGCCGTGATGAAGCGCGCCCGCTTCTCCACCGAGCTCAACCAGCTCGCCTCGCCGGTGACCGGAGGGGGGGTGGCCGTACCGCGCTTCTCGCAGCTCTTCCTGCTCGCGACCCAGGAGGGCCATGAGGATCCTGCCAAGTTCGTCTGGGACATCCTGACCAGCCAGGGCCACCGGCTGATCAAGGACGGCAAGGTCATCGAGAGCGAAGAGGGCAACCTGGCCGAGCTGAAGTCCCTGCATGACACCTTCACCCAGCAACAGCTGCCGGTGCTGCAGCAGCTCAAGGTGGCGTGATCCTGCAGGTCCTGATCCACGTCCTGCCCGGCCTGATCGCGCTGGCGCTGGCGGCCGCGGTGGTGCTGCGGCTGGGCAGCCGGCGGCAGAAGGTCGCCATGACCGCCGTGATGCTCTGCTGGATCGGCGCCACCCTCGGCCAGGTTTTGACCGGCGAGCTGACCTTGCCGCTTATCGCCGGCGACGCCGTCTTCTCGCTTTGGCTGCTTTGGTTCGCCTGGCGAGGGCCGGAGTGGTGGGTGTGGGTCCTGCTGGCGGTAGAGGCCGCGAGGCTGATGCTGCACTCCATCGCCTACGGCGCCTCGATGGAGACCGGCTACACCATCCTCAACAACTGCCTCAGCCTTTCCGGCCTCGCCGACCTCACGGCGGCCGCCCTGATCCAGGCCTGGAGCGCGAGGTCCCGGCGCTAGCGGCCCGGCCTATGCTATGAGCGTTCGAGGTGAGATGGCTTCCGGCATGGCTGAAGCGACTTCCGTGACGGCCGCCCGCCGCGGGGCCTTCGACGGCGAGGATCCGGCGGCGCACGGCGTCGAGCTGGTGCGCCAGGGCGATCTCGAGGCCGCCGTGCAGGCGCTGTCGGCGGCGGTCGAGGCGCGTCCCGAGGATGCGGATTCCCTCGGCCGGCTGGGCACGGTGCTCATGCGCCTGGGGCGCCCGGCCGACGCGCTGGCCTGCTTCGACCGGCTCGTGGGCCTGAGGCCGGACCTGGTCGTTCCCCTGCACGACCGCGGCGTGGCGCTGAACGCCTGCCGCCGCCCCGGCGAGGCCCTGGCCTGCTTCGACCGCATCCTGTCCGAGCACCCGAGCTTCGTCCCGGCCCACTACAATCGCGCCCTGGCCCTCGGCCAGCTCGGCCGACTGGCGGACGCCGTCGCCGCCTACGAGCGGACGGTCCAGCTGGAGCCGAGCCACGCCCTGGCCTGGAACAACCGTGGGGTCGCCCTGCAGAACCTCGGCCGCCCGCGAGACGCGCTCGCGTCCTATGGGCGCGCCCTTCAGGCCGACGCCCGCTGCGCCGCCGCCTACGCCAACCGCGCCCACGCCCTGCGCGAGCTCGGCCGTTTCGAGGAGGCCATCGCCGACTGCGACCGCGCCATCGAGATCGAGCCGGACTACCCCGCCGCCCTGAACGAGAGGGGCATCTCGCTGGGCAAGCTCGGACGCAACGAGGCCGCGCTGGCCGACTTCGATCGCGCCATCGCCGCAAATCCCCAGATGGTGGAGGCTCACGAGAACCGCTTCGTGGTCTTGACCGAGCTGGGGCGGACGCAAGAGGCCACGGGGGCCATCGAGCAGGCGATCCGCCTGGCGCCGCGGCGCGTGCGCCCCTACTACAACCTCACCGAGACCCGGAAGATCCGGCCGGGCGATCCCTGCATCGCCGCGATGGAGAGCATCGCAGAAGACATGACGGGCTTGTCCTCGGCCGAGCGGATCGAGCTCAACTTCTCGCTCGGCAAGGCGTACGCAGACGTCGGCGAGCCCGACCGGGCCTTCGCGCGGCTCGCCGAAGGCTGCGCCCTCAAGCGCGCGCAGATCGCCTACAATGAAGCGGGCGTGCTCGACATCTTCGAGCGCGCCGCCAGGACCTTCGACTCCAAGCTGATGCGGACGAACGCCAGGGCGGGTGATCCGTCCGACCTGCCGGTGTTCATCCTCGGCATGCCGCGCTCTGGCACCACCCTCTCCGAGCAGGTCCTGGCCAGCCATCCGCGCGCCGCGGCGCTGGGTGAGATCGAGGCCTTCCTACAGGCGATGGTGGACACCGCCCGGATCGACGGCTTGGCCGACACGCCCGAGGGCTTCGCGGCCATGCCTCAGGCCGGTTTCCGGCGGCTCGGCGAGCGCTACCTGGAGAGGGTGAGGCCCCTGGCGCCCGACGCGCTTCGCACCATCGACAAGAGCCTGCAGAGCTTCCGCTTCGCCGGGCTGATCCAACTCGCCCTGCCGCACGCCAAGTTCATCAGGGTGCGCCGCGAGCCGCTGGACACCTGCCTCTCCTGCTTCTCCAAGCTGTTCGTCAACGACCTGCCCTACACCTACGACCTGGGCGAGCTCGGCCGCTACCACGCCGCATTCGACAGGCTGATGGATCACTGGGCCAAGGTGATGCCCAAGGGCGCCCTGCTCGAGGTGCGATACGAGGAGCTGGTGGCGGACCTCGAAGGCCAGGCCCGCCGGATCCTGGCGCACTGCGGACTCGAGTGGGACCCCGCCTGCCTCGATTTCCACCGCACCGAGCGCACCATCCGCACCGCCAGCGTCAATCAGGTGCGCCAGCCGCTCTACGCGACCTCGGTCGGCCGCTGGAAGGCTTACGAAAAGCACCTCGGGCCGCTGGTCGAGGCCCTTGGGAAGAGATGAGGGGACCTCCCGTCCCTCGCGCCACCCCCGAGCCATTGGCGTCGGGGGGCGGGCATCGTTGGCCCAGCAGACGCGCTCTGACGCCGACCATGTTGCGCCGTTTATCTAGGCTCTGAAGGCTTTATAGCGCGCCGCTCGCGAAGCCGTCGCCCGCGTGGGGAACCACGCGCATCATGGCCACGAAAAATCGTGATGGGTCCCGCTTTCCTCGCCACGGAGGCGAGAAGGGCCGCCTCGGGCGTGCGGCCTCTGCGCACCTTCGTGGTGAACTTCGCGGGTAAACCGCTCCGCAAGCGGCCGAGTTATGCCGCGAGCGAACCCACCACTTGCCTCAGGCGGCGCAGGCTTTCGGGGTCTTCGCCGATGGCGGTGCGGATTTCGGGGTCGGGGGCGAGCTTGAGCACCGCGGCCTTGGCGCGTTCGGCGGCCGGCCCAGGCGGAGCGGTTTCGCCCGTCGCCATCTTCAGCAGCGCCGCCAGCTTCTGCATGCTGGACGCCCCTGATTTGGCGACGAGGGCGACGATCTTGTTCTCCGCTTCGATCCGTCCGCCGATATCGCCGAGGCGATGCAGCACTTCGTCGGCGCCGGCCACCTCGCCGCCGGCGCGGGCCGTGTCGCGATAGAGCTCGGCGATATGCAGCAGCCGCGAGCCGGGGCTGGAGGCGGCGCCAGTCACGGTCTCACCTTCGAACCTCAGCGAGGTCACGGTGGCCAGCAGCCACCGGATCGCCGAACGCTTGTTGGCGCCGCCGGTGACGTTCTCCAGGAGCCAGATCAGGTCCAGGGCCTCCTGGACGGCTGAGCTCGATCGGCGCAGGAAGGCCTCCACGAACTCCGAGGCCACGAGCATCTTCGAACGTTCGGAGAAGGCTTCCCTCACGTCGTCCAGCGGCAGCAGCCGGCCGGCGGCGGCGGTCAGCACCATGGCCAGGGCGCGCAGGATGTCGATCTCGCCGCGGGCGTCGGATGGGCGCAGTCGCCGCCGCGCGGCCAACTCGGTGAGGATTCGCTGGTTGAGGGCCTGCCGGACGCCCTCGAAGTTGGAGCCGGTGAGCCACCGCCCGAGCCGCTCTGCGGGCCCCGAGAGTGGCGGGATCAGGCGCTGGACGTTGGCGTCGGCTCGCGAGATCACCTCGACCGTCTCTGAAGCCGAAAGCCGGGTCAGGGCGCCGAGGTGCGATCCGAAGTCGAGGTCAGCCCCGAGCAGGTCGCCGAGTCCCATCCGCGAGCGCAGGATTTCGCCGAGAGGCTGCTCGAGCACCTGGAAGGCGAGATAGCGCGCCGGGCCGCCCCCGGGCGCCGCGTCTGCGAGGTCGAGCAGACGTCCGACCTTCTCTCCCCAGTCCTTGGCGGCGCCGACATAGATCGCGACACCGCCTCCGAGCAGGTAGGCGCGGTCCGGCTCGTCCGATAGTCGCTCGCAGATCGCGGCGAAATCGGCCGGGCTCAGCTTGGGGAACAGACCCTTGCGCGCATCGCCGAGCACCCGGTCGATCGCCCGCTGGATCAGGGCATGGAAGCGGCGAATGATCTCGTGCACGCCGACGCCGGTCGCCTGGGCCTCGGGCACGGCGATCTTCTGCACGGCGTGCTGAAGCTCGACCCCGGACGCCTCGAGCTTCTCGATCAGGTCCGGCCGGTGCAGCAGCTCGAAGGGCGTCGCGCGCTGGCGATTCAGCCAGTCCTGCAGCAGTCGCCCGATCCGCTCGCGGGCATGGACGGTGTAGAGGTCGGCGGGGCCGACGCACAAAGGCGCCTGCTCCATCTGCTCGACCTTGCTCCTTGGCTTTTCAGGAACCCCCTTGGTGAAGATGGTCACGGAGCTGAACTCGCCGGAATCCGGGTCGAGCGTCTCCTTGGTCACCCTCACGGACGTGAAGCGGCCGCTGTCGAGCAGCTCCTCGGCCGTCTCGATCGCCCGTTCGCGGTCCTCCATGGCCGCCTCGAGGTTGAAGGACGAGCCCCCGGAGCGGCGCGCGAACACCTCGAAATGAATCCGGTTGTCGTCCATGGGTCCCCGGTGGTTGGGGAGAACAGATCACAGCGGATTTAAGATTCGTTGATGATGAATCCGGGCTTTCCGCAGGCGCCTTAGCCGCCGGACAGGCGCGCCAGGGCTGCCTGGTAATTGGATATCTGGTTGGTCAGGTATTTGGGCACGCTGCCCGAATGCCCGTTGCTGGTCGTGGGGGGAGGGCTGATCATGTTGTTGTAGATCGTCTTGAGGGTGGCGATCGCCCCCGAGAGCGCCGCGGAGGCGGCGGTGGCCCGGCCCGGGCTCATCAGGTTCAGGCTCGAAGACAGGTTCAAGGAGTATCCGTTCTTCAGCGCGTTGTGCTGGTTGGCGGGCCCGGAGGTGCTGCTCGGCGCGAGCGAACTCTCCTTGCTGGCCGTCTGCGAGAGCACTCCCTGATGCAGTCCGAGCGACGCGAGAGCGTCCCGGCCCGGGGCGCCTGGAAGGAGGCTCACCTCGGTCGAGGAATAGGCGGGGGTCAGCTTGAGCGTGCTGCCCGCGCTCCCCGGCAGCACCACGGCCTTGACCGCGAAGTTGGAGGCCCGGCCGATCTTCTTTGCGAGGGTGGCATAGGTGTCGTCGGCGGAAATCGTCACCGCGACGGCGGGCTGCTTGCCAGTCTGGATGTAGAGCTGGTCTCCAGCCCGGAGCGACGTGTTGGAGACCAGGTTCTGGGAGGGGGTGAAGTCGATGGTCCCCGGAAGTCCGAGCTGGTCCAGGATCGAGGCGCCGCCCTCAACTACGGCCAACCCCGCCGGCGCCGCCTCGTTCTCCTTGCCCGAATAGGTCTGCGACCAGGAGACCTGGCCGCTGGCGGGGTCGAGGGCCGTGACATAGCCGTCCCACGCCGATTTGACATCCGTGCCAGGCAAGGGCGTGGTGGAGACTTGGCCGGCGACATAGACCGTGCCTCCCGAGACCGTCACCGCTGACGCCAGCTGGTCACCCGAACCGCCCAGGTAGGTGAGGGTGCTGCCGGCGGCCGAAAGATCCGGGGAGATGCGGGCCACGAAGGCCGCTTCGTCGTTGCCGGTGTAGGCCTGGGTCACGGTATCCGCCGTCAGCGCCCCGTTGTGGGTCGAGCCCGCCAGGATGACCGAGCCATCCTCGGCGACCGCTACGCCGGCGACATTGCCGCCCTGCACCGAGCCAAGATCCAGCGAGGCGCTCTGGGTAAGCCCTGCGCCCGTGGGTCCGCTGGCGTCGAAGCGGCGCACCACCGCATCGCCGTTCTCCAGGCTGGAGACGTAGATCGAGGAGCCGTCGCCGGAAACCGAGACGCCGGTGGCATGGTCCTGCCCGGTCGTCCCATACTGGAGGGCCGCGGTCTGGGTCGCGGTCCACTGCACCTCTCCCGAACCATCGAGCGCGGTCTTCGAGGTGGCGTGGAAGGCCTGGACGTAGGCGTCGATGCCCCCGGCCGAGCCGCTTGCGCCGAGGACGTGGCCATCCACCTGCCCAGCAACATAGACCATGCCGCCCGCGCCGAAGGCCACCGAGTTCGGCTTCACTCCGTCGCCCGTTCCGCCGAGCGCCTTGGTCTGCTGCGTCCATTGCTCGTCGCCGGAGGAGTCGTAGACGCTGACAAAGCCTTGCGGGACGGGCGTCTGCGCCGTGGCGCCCGTACCGGACTGCGCGGCCGCCGCGGGATCGAGGTTGTCGGTGGTGGAGCCCACGATCGCGACCTGGGAGCCATCGGCGGACACCGCCAGCCCGGAGGCGGCGGCGCTGGTCTGGGCGCCGAGGGTGCGGGTGAACACGACGTTGCCCGCGGAGTCGTACTTGATCAGGGCGACGTCCTGGTTTCCCTGGATGGCCTGGCCATTGATGGGGCCTGTGACATTGGCCAGCACATAGACCGAGCCGTCCGGTCCAGCCGCGGTGTCCACCACCTTGGAGACGCTGGAGCTCAGGGTCTGGTTGAACACCTGGCCGTTCACCGCGGCGGCGTCCGCCGGGGCGGAGGAGCCGTCCAGCTTCAGGAACTGCTGCACCGCGTCAGGGGTCTTGCCGCTGGCGATCCCGGCGCTCTGGACGAGATAGACCCCCGGGTCGCTGGCCGGCGCCGAGAAGCTCAGGCTCTCGGCGGATGTGCCCTGGATCTTCAACGAATACTGGTCGGGCCCCGCCGGCAAGGTGATCGTCTTGGACCCGGCCTGGACCGTCGAGGTCTTGCCGGGGGTGAAGGTGTCGGCGAAGCGGGTGGTCAGGCCCGCCTCCTCCATCTTGCCGTTCAGATAGTTCAGGACATTGCCGAAGGTGCGATCCTGCGGATCGATGCCCGAGAGGTCGAAGTCCACCTTGACCTGCGCGCCGGATACCTTGGTGGCGGTGACGCTGAACTTCACGCCACCCTGGAAGGCGGGGACCAGGCCGTTGGGCGGCCCCTTGTAGAGGGGGTCGGTGGTGTAGGTGTCGGTCTCCTTCGGTATGGCGGTCCCAGTGGTGGCGGACGCAGCCGGGCCGGTCTGGTAGACCTCGAAGCCCTTGAACGGCTGGCTCCCCAGATAGGTCTGCACCTGCTCCAGACCCGTCTGGAAGGCCTGCTGCAGCTGTTTCGTCTGGGTCGAGGAGAGGTTCTTGGCGGTCGCCGCCTGGGCGATCGACTGCAGGCTGGTGAGGCCCTGATAGAGGGCGAAAAGGCTGCGGTAGTTGCTGCTGGAGGCGGAGTTTACGCCGGTTCCCGACACCTTGGCGGCCGAGGGGTCGATCAGCTTGCGGCCGGCCATCAGCGACTGCATCAGCGCATTGGCCTGGGCCGGGATGGAGGTCGAGCTGGCGGAGGTCGCCGCCTGCGGCTTCGCGGCGGCGGTCTGCCACGGGGGCTTGGGCGCGCCCGCGGTGAGGGCCGAACCCGAGCTCGAGGAGCTGTCCGGAACCCCCGCCTTGGCCGAGTACCAGGAGGTGAGAACGGAGTTGAGGTCGATCGAGCCCATTTCAGCCGTGCAGAGCCCCCGACCCCCGATGAAGGACCCTGCGCGCGCCGCGTTTACGACCGCTTAATGCGACCCGTCGGACGCTGGCTCAGGCGACCAGCTGGTTGACGCGGCTTCACCACAAATCCTCACCGACGCTTAAGCCAGATCGCCCATGCTGCTCGCCGGGGTGCAACAGATCCGCGACACATGCTGCAGGGGCTGAGCCAGATCGGAGAGCGTCTTCACGCCTTCGCCCGCGACCGAAAGGCCGCGGTGGGCATCATTGCGGCCCTGAGCCTTCCGGCGCTGATCGCCTTCTCGTCGCTTGTGGCGGAATACGGCCACGGTCTTCTGCTGAAGACCGAGAACCAGCGGGTGGCGGACTTGGCGGCCTATGCCGGCGCGCTGGCCTACAACACCACGGCCAGCACCGATTCCATGACCGCGGCCGCCGACCAGGTGGCCGCCCTGAACGGCCTCTCCTCCGACAAGATCTCTGCGAGCCTGGTCAGTTCGCCCAGCGGCGACGGCAACAACGCCGTCCGGGTCAATGTCGCCACCAACATGCCTGTCTACCTCGCCTCGGTGGTCGGCGGCGCGACGTCCCTGCCGGTGAGCGCCTCGTCCTATGCCGAGCTGAACGTCCAGACGACCGGCTGCATCATCGCCCTGAGCACGGCGGGGGCCGGCATCACCCTCTCTGGAGGGACCACGGTGACCGCCTCGGGGTGCTCGGTGGCCTCGAACAATTCCGAAGCCGTGCCCTGCGGGACCTTCATCACCTCCAAGTGGGTCACTTACGACGGGGCCGCGCCGACCCAGGGCTGCAGCGGCATCCGGGGCCCGAACGGGACCACCGCCTCGATCAGCAAGAAGCTGACCTCCGATCCCCTGGCCGGCCTCAGTGTGGTGACCACCGCCACCGGCCGGGTCGCGACGGTGAACGCCATGAGCGGGCCATCCGCCCCAACGGTGACCAATGGCACCGACGTCTCCTTCGGCTACACCGCTTCCACCACGCAGACGCAGCTCACCACGGTCGGCTGCTCGGGGAGCTTCGCCAGCAACACCTGGACGGTCACCTGCCCGGGCCCGGGCCCGTACAATTTCGGGGCGATCTCGCTGTCAGGCGGCATCACGGTGAACTTCAACACCACCGGCTCCTCGGCCATCGTCTACAACTTCTCGGGCCTGGTGAACGTCTCCGGCACGGCCATGGCCTTCGGTCCCGGGACCTACAACATGGCCAAGGGGCTGAAGACGACCGGCGGTTCGACGACCACTTTCGAGGCCGGGACCTTCAACATCGGCAAGTCGACCACGGCCTGCAGCGATGGGGTTTTCTACAGCATCTGCCATCTCGGAACGTCCCTGACCTTCAAGGGCTCGTCGACCTTCAGCATGCAGGGCGGCATCTACAACAACGGCGGCTCGGACATGATCCTGGGCCTCGGGGGAACGAGCAACAGCTACGACATCGGCCCCGCCTCGAGCGGCAACGCCCTGTGGCTGGGCGGCGGCGCCTACACCAAGTTCTACGACGCCTCAGGGACCGGCAACCTCTTCAAGGTGACAGGGAATTTCTGGGTGCCGAGCGGCGGCGGAAGCTGCACCTGGCTGCCCGCGGCGGCCCAGCACGATATCAAGGGGAACTTCCTGACCGCGGGCGGCACGGTGCTGGGCTCGGGTGTCTACACCATCACCGGCTACATGGACCTCGGCGGCACGGCCGGGGGCGACGTCACCTGCGACGGAGCCTCGGTCGGTCTGTCAGGCACGGCCGTGACGATCGTGCTCGGAGGCGCCAGCACCCCCGGCTCGGGGACCTGCCTGGGGCAGGCCTTCTGTCTCGCCGCCGGCTACAACAATGTGACCCTGACCGCCCCTACGGGGACGGCGGGCACTGCGGGACTGGTCGTGGTGGGCCCAGCCTCCGCCACCGGCGGCGCCCTCTTCGCCGAGGGCGCGTCGAACACCAGCCTGTCCGGAGCCTTCTATTTCCCGCAAGGGGCCATATCGCTGTCCGGCGGGGCGAGCGTGGGCGGCGGCACAGGCCAGTGCCTGGAATTGATCGGCACCCAGGTCACCCTCTCGGGAGGCACCGCGGCGGGCTCGAACTGCGTCAGCGGCGGGGGCGGCAGCGTCAGGATCGCCTTGGTGCAATGAGCCGGGAAGCCCGCCAGCGCCGCGGCCGCTTGGCAGCGGCCTTCCTGCGCGACCGCTCCGGCGTCGCTGCGGTGGAGTTCGCCCTGATCTCGCCGACCATCATCCTGATCCTGGTCGGTCTGATCGACCTCGGCGGCATGCTGTACACCCGCTTCAAGCTGGACTCGTCCCTGAGCGCCGCGACCAACTACGCGATGGTCAACGGCGCGAGCGTCAGCTCGAGCTCGGGCGCGGCGCTGGCCAGCACCCTGGCGGGCCTGATCGCCAGCGGCCAGTCCGCGAACTGGGCCGGAAGCTCGGTGAACGTCAACAACGGCCCGACGGCCAGCTCGTCCGGCGGCACGGTGACGACGGGCGGGACGGCGTCGAACGCCGACAACTGCTACTGCCCCACCGGAAATTCCAATACGGGCGTGACCTGGGGGGTGGCCAAGACCTGCGCCTCGACCTGCACCGGCGGCGGCTATGCCGGCAAGTTCGTGCTGCTGTCCGCCACGCGCAACTACACCCCTCTGTTCTCGGGCTACGGCATCGTCGGGTCGAACGGGACCATCACCACCACGAGCCTGGTCCAGGTCCAGTGAGCCTGATGCGGCGTTGGCTTACCCACCAGGGCGGGGGCGCCGCGGTGGAGTTCTCCCTGGTGATCACCGCCATGTTCATCCTGCTGTTCGGGGTGACGGAGTTCGGCTGGTACATGTGGACCGCTAACGCCCTGCAGCAGACCGCCATCCAAGGCGCCCGGTGCATGGGCATCCTGGCCTCCAGCTGCGCCTCCGGCTCAGCCTATTCCTCGACCAACACCACGACCTACGTCCAGCAGGTGGCGTCCAACTACGGCATCACGGTCCCAAGCGCGGGAGTGGCGCTCAGCAACTCGGCGAGCTGCGGCGGGGCTTCGGGCTTTTCCCAGGTGACCATCAACTACACCTTCCACACCGTGGTCCCGAACCTGGTGACCGGCCTTTCCACGGTGGCGATGAGCCAAACGGCCTGCTTCCCCAACCAGTCCTGAGTCGACGGAAGGAGCGGTTCTCAACCGGCCGTCAACCAAAACCGGGCCCAATCGGGGCATGAGCCGCCGCCTGATCCTTGCCGCTGTCGCCGCCTCCGTGCTGCTCGAGCCCCTCCCGGGGCTTGCCCAGGAGGGGGGCGGACACAAGACCAAGGCGCCCTATTATTCCATGCCGGCCGTTGCGGTGAGCGTACTGCGCTCCAGCGGGAGGAAGGGTGTGCTCACCGTCGAGGTCGGCGTCGACGTGCGTGACCCGAAGCTGCGTGATGAGATCGAGCTCTACCAGCCGCTGCTGAACTCGGCCTTCGTCTCGGCCCTGCAGCCCTATGCGCTCGGGCTCTCTCCCGGGCAGCTGCCGAACGCCGACTACATCGCCCTGACCCTGCAGCGCGAGACCGACCGTGTGCTCCGCCGCAAGGGCGCGAGGCTGCTGCTGGGCTCTATCCTGATGAACTAGCCGCGGCGTCCATGAGACCCGCCAGGGTCACGTCCAGCTCGGTGACCCCGCCCGCGTCGTGGGTCGCCAGGGTGACCTCCACGCGGTCATAGACGTTGAACCACTCCGGGTGGTGGTCGAGCTTCTCGGCGTGAAGCGCGATCCGGGTCATGAAGCCGAAGGCCTGGTTGAAGTCCTTGAAGCGGAAGCTCTTCTGGATGGCTTCGCGGCCCGGCGCCGGGGACCAGCCTTGAAGACCCTGCAGGGCCTGGGCGACAGGCATCTTGGCGGGGCGGGTCATCGGCCTCCTCCTCTTCGCAGCGATCTCAATGATGGATCAGCTGATAGCCGACGAACGCGAGGGCGGCGATCGCCACGCCGACCGCGAACCAGGTGAAGCGCGAGGCGAGGCGCTGCTCCTCGCGCTCGATCTCGTGCACGGCCGCCACGGCGGGGGCCTCGGCGCGGCGAACCAAGCCCTCGACGGCCCTCAGTCCCTCGTCGGCGAGCTGGCGGAGGCGGGCGGCGGGATGCAGTTCGCGCAGGATGTAGCGCCGCACCACCGGATCGGCCGCCTTCCAGATGTCGTGCTCCGGATCCAGCCGGCGCGCCACGCCCTCGGTGACCATCATGGTCTTCTGCAACAGGACGAGTTCGGGGCGCAGGCGCATGTCGAAAAGGGCGGTGATCTCGAACAGCTGGGCCAGCACGACGCCCATCGAGACGTCCTGCGCAGTGTGGCCGAAGATCGGCTCGCCGACAGCCCTGAGCGCCTGGGCGAAGGAATCCACGGAGTGATGCGCGGGTACGTAGCCGGCGTCGAAGTGGCTCTGGGCGACCTTGTGGTAGTCGCGCTCCAGGAAGCCGTAGAGGATCTCGGCCAGGTATCGGCGCTCGCGCCGGCCAAGGCGGCCGATGATGCCGAAATCCACCGCGGTCAGCCGCGAGGGGGCCGCGACGAACAGGTTCCCCTCGTGCAGGTCGGCATGGAAGACGCCGTGGTCGAGGGCCTGGGCCAGGAAGGCGCGGATCAGGTTGTCGGCGAGGATCTTGCGGTTCAGCCCGGGCTGGTCGAGCGCCAGCGGGTCGGAGAGCGGCAGTCCTTCGGCCCAGGTCAAGGTGAGGACGCGCTTGCCGACGCCCGGCCAGATCACCTCCGGCGCCTGCATGTAGCCGTCCCGCGCCATCACCTCGGCCAGCTCCGAGGCCCCGGCCGCTTCGAAGCGGAGGTCGAGCTCCAGTTGCAGCGAGCGGGCGACCGTGGCCGCCAGCGCCTCCGGCTCCAGGCGGCGGGCGGCGGGACCGAGCTTGCCGGTGAAGCGGGCGGCCAGAGCCAGGGCGTCGATGTCGTCCAGGATCCGCCGCTCGATGCGCGGGCGCAGCACCTTCACCGCGACCCGGCGGCCGTCGAGCAGGATGGCGGGATGGGCCTGGGCGAGGGAGGCGGCCGCGACCGGCTCCTCGAAGCTGGCGTAGAGGCTCTCCAGCGGCCGGCCGAGGCTCCGCTCGACCTCGGCGCGGGCCGCGGCGGTGGGGAACGGCGCGAGCCGGTCCCTGAGCCGCCCGAGATCCTCGGCGAAGTCGCGGCCGAAGATGTCGGCACGGGTGGCGAGCACCTGGCCGAGCTTGATCGCCACGGGCCCCAGGTGCTCCAGCGCGCGGGCCATGCGCTCGCCGGGACGGCCGATCCTGGCCTGACGGCCCGCGAACAGCCGCGCGAGCTTGCCGAGGAGCCTCGCCCTGGCCGGCAGCAGCGGCTCCATCTCGCGCGGGACAAGGGCGTCGTTGCGCGCCAGGACCCAGCCCGCCCCCAGCAGCCGGGTGAAGGCCCAGAGATCGCTCACGCCGTTTCGCTCCTGGCGGAGCTTTGGGTGGCTGGTCCTCCGAAACGTTGGCGAAGGGCGGTCAGAGCGCCCATCCGTGGTGCAGGGCCACGACGCCGCCCGTGAAGTTGGTCCAGCCCGTCCGCCTGAACCCCGCCTCGTCCATCATCCTGGCGAGGGAGGGCTGGTCGGGGAACCTGCGGATGCTCTCCACCAGGTACTGGTACGCCTCCCGGTCCTGCGCGACCCACTGGCCGATCTTCGGAATCACTCCGAAGGAATAGGCGTCATAGGCGGTGCGCAGAGTCTCGGTGACGGGACGGGAGAATTCCAGGCAGAGGTAGCGGCCGCCTGGCTTCAGCACCCGGCGCGCCTCGGCGAGGGCAAGGGGGATGTCCGTGACGTTCCTCAGTCCGAAGGCGATGACGTAGGCGTCGGCCGAACGGGCGGGCAGGGGCAGGCGCTGGGCGTCGCCGACAGCCCAGACGATCTCGGGCTCGCCGCCGCGCTCCACGCCGCTCTTCACCATCTCGTGGTCGAAATCGACGACGGCGATCCTGGCGTCGGGCCCTCCGCGACGGCGCTGGGCCCGGCGGGCGAGCTTCGCCAGCCTCCGCGAGATGTCCCCGGTGCCGCCGGCGCAGTCGACGATCATCTCGCCGGGCTGGGGGTTGAGGCGGGCGACGGTCATGTCCTTCCAGATGCGGTGGACACCGCCCGACATCAGGTCGTTCATCAGGTCGTAGCGGCTCGCCACGCGGTCGAACACGCCGCGCACCAGGGCCGGCTTCTCCTGCCGGCCGACCTCCCGAAATCCGAAGCTGGCGCTGTCGTCGCTCATCGGCAGGCGTCTTAGGCTTTCAGGCGGCGCTGCGAAAGCGGCTCGGCGGTTGTCGGAACAACTGCGGCGCCCCTATCTAGGCCCCCAATGCCCGAGCTTCCTGAAGTCGAGACCGTCAGACGCGGCCTGCAGCCGGCGCTCGAAGGGGCGCGGCTGGAGCACGTGCAGGCGCGCCGTGCGGATCTGCGGTTTCCCTTCCCGGAAGGCTTCGTCCAGCGCCTGACGGGCGCGCGGGTGGAGGTTCTGGAACGGCGCGCCAAGTACCTGCTGGCCCGGCTGGATCGGGGCGACACCCTCGTGATGCACCTGGGGATGACCGGCCGCTTCGAGATCGAGGGCGCGGACCGCTCCAGGCCCGGCGTGTTCCGCCAGGAGGCTTCCACCGAGGACAAGCACGCCCACGTCGTGTTCGAGACGGACGGGGGCCGGCGGATCACCTTCTTCGACGCCCGCCGGTTCGGCTACATGGACCTGATCCCGACAGAGCAGCTTCAGGACCACGCCTGGTTCGCCGGGCTCGGCCCGGAGCCCCTGGGTCCGGACTTCGGCGCCGCTCATCTGCAGGAGGCCTTCGCCGGCAAGACCCAGAACGTGAAGGCGACCCTGCTCGACCAGCGCATCGTCGCCGGTTTGGGCAACATCTACGTCTGCGAGGCCCTGCATCGCTCGCGCATCTCGCCGTTCACCCCCGCAGGGCGGATCTCGCGCATGCGGCTGGAGCGTCTGGCCGAAGCGGTCCGCGAGGTGCTGGACGACGCCATCAGGGCGGGGGGTTCCACCTTGCGGGACTACGCGGGCGCCGACGGCGCGCTCGGCTATTTCCAGCACGCCTTCCGGGTCTATGGCCGCGAGGGGGAGCCGTGCCTGCGCGCCGGCTGCCGGGGAGTGGTGCGGCGAACCGTGCAGGCGGGACGCTCGACCTTCTACTGCCCGGTGTGCCAGAGGTAGTCCGAGCGTCGCCGGACCCGTCCGGCGGCGTGGTTTGAAGCCCGGGGACCCTGCTTGGCCGATCGTCCGACCGTCGTTCCGGTGATCCTCTGCGGGGGAGCGGGCACCCGCCTCTGGCCCGCTTCGCGTCCCTCGCGTCCCAAGCAGTTCCTGCCGTTGCTGGGGGCCAGATCGCTGTTCCAGGACACGGTGCTGCGGATGCAGCGGCTGAACGACGCCCGCGCGCCGGTGGTGGTCACCGGTCAGGCGCACCTGGACGCCATCCGCCGCCAGCTGGAGGAGATCGCGGCCGAGGCCTTCCTGATCGTGGAGCCCGAGGGCCGCGATTCAGCCCCCGCCATCGCCGCGGCGGCGAGCTGGATCGACGCCGCCCATCCGGGAGCTATCGCCGTCTGCGTCGCCTCCGACCACCACATCCCGGACGCCGCGGCCTTCTGCTCCGCCGCCGATGTCGCCATCGCCGCAGCGCGCGAGGGCGCCATCGTGGCCTTCGGGGTCAAGCCGACCCATGCTTCCACCGCCTATGGCTATGTCGAGCCCGGCGAGCCCCTTGGCGTCGCGGAGGGAGCCTTCAGGTTGCGCCGCTTCGTCGAGAAGCCGAGCGCCGATACCGCTGCAGGCTATGTCGAGGCCGGCTACCTGTGGAACAGCGGCAACTTCGTGTTCGGCGCCGCACGGCTTCTGGAAGAGCTCGACCGCTTCGCCCCGGCGGTATCCGAGAAGGCCCGGGCCGCCCACCTGTCGGGGCGCAACGGGGCCGACGTACTGGCCCTCGGCCTCGACTTCCTGGCCTCGCCCAAGATTTCCATCGACTATGCCGTGATGGAGAAGACGGGCCACGCGGCCGTCGTCCCGGTGGACTACGCCTGGTCCGACCTCGGCTCCTGGCAGGCTATCCACGAGGCGGCGGCGCGCGACGAGGGCGGCAATTCCCTGATGGGTCAGGTGCGGGTCCGTTCGAGCCGCGATGTGCTTGTGCGTTCCTCGACCGAGCAGCTGGTCACGGTGCTTGGGCTCGAACAGGTCGGCGTGGTGGTCGAGCCGGACGCCATACTGGTCTGCCACCTCGGCTCGAGCCAGGACGTCAAGGCCCTGGTCGACGGCCTCGCCCCGGCGCCGCCGGCAGAGGATCCGGAGCTCTCCCGCGCCGGCCAGGCCCTGCGCGACTGGCTGCTGGCCGAGGCCTTGCCGATCTGGTGGGCGCTGGGCGCAGACCGCGCCGGCGGCGGCTTCGTGGAGGCATTGGACCACGAGGGCCGACCTGCGGAGCGCTACCGCCGGCTCCGCGTGCAGCCGCGGATGGCCTACGCCTTCGCGCTTTCCGCCGCGCTTGGCTGGCGCGGCCCGTGGCGTCAGGCCATCGAACACGCCTTCGAGAGGGTGGAGCGCGTCTACCGCCGCCCGGACGGCCTCTATCGCACCCAGGTCGCCCCCGACGGCAGCCCGATCGAGGAGGCGGCCCTGCTCTACGATCAGGCCTTCGTGCTGATCGCCCTCGCCGCCGCCGCCCGCGCCATGCCCGAGCGCAGGCGCGAGCTGGAG
>FTGK01000773.1_pt1 | contig 26353 bp, 23 predicted proteins | sample 1640691 | NCBI WGS metagenome assembly FTGK01 (sample SAMEA3914789, study PRJEB12502) | metagenome | biome: forest; material: soil | place: Canada | collected 2011-07-03 | depth 0.3 m | reverse complement strand
GACTTGATCACCACATAGTACATCAGCTGGCGGTAGCCGAAGCGCTGCACCGGGATCCAGATCAGGTCCCTCCAGGGCGCCCGCCGCTCCAGCGCCATCCCGAGCGCGCAGGCCGAGAGGTCCACCAGGATGAACACGGCCCAATAGAGCAGCGACTGGGTCAGCTTGTCTGGCGACCACTCCACCGGGTGCATCATCTTGTCCATGATGGCGGCCAGGACGCTGTAGATGACCGCCAGGTCGACCAGCGGGGCGGCCAGGGCCAGGAAGATCTGGAACAGCCAGATCTGCGGCAGGGCGACGAAGCCGAGCGTCGGGTGCTTGGCCGAGAAGGTCGCCTCCCTATGCTTCCAGATGCACTGCAGGGTGCCGAACGACCAGCGGAAGCGCTGCTTGAGCAGGCCCCTCAGGCTGTCCGGGGCCTCCGTATAGGCCCTCGCCGAGGGGTCGAACTCCACCCGCCAGCCGGCGCGCTGAACTGCGATGGTCAGGTCCTGGTCCTCGGCCAGGGTCTCGCCCGGGAAGCCGCCGAGCTCGGCCAGGGCGCTCCGCCGCCAGGCGCCGACGGCCCCCGGCACCACCGTCACGGCCCCCAGGGCGGCCAGGGCCCGCCGCTCGAGGTTCTGGGCGGTGACATACTCCAGCGCCTGCCAACGGGTGATCAGGTTCAGGCGATTGCCCACCAGAGCGTTGCCCGCCACGGCCCCGACCTGCTCGTCGGCGAACCAGCGCACCAGCCGGCCGATGGTGTCCTCGGGAAACAGGGTGTCGGCGTCCAGCGCCACGACCACGTCACCCTTGGCCACGGCGAGGCCGCGGTTCAGCGCCGCCGCCTTGCCGCCGTTGGGGAAGCGCAGCAGGGTCACCCTGGGCTCGTCGGCGTAGGCCTTCTCGACCACCGCCGAGGTGGCGTCCGAGGAGCCATCGTCCAGGACCAGCACCTCCAGGCGCTTCCAACCGGAGGCCAGGATGCGGGCGACCGAGCCGACGATCACCTTCTCCTCGTTGAAACAGGGGATGAGGACGCTGACGAGCGCGCCGCCGTTCGGGTCGAAGGCCGGCGGGCGCCGGTTCTTCCAGACCCAGCTGTGGAACACCGACAGCACCGAAAGGAAGGCGAGCCTGCCCACCCCCAGCGCGATGGCGCTTATGAACAGCAGGCGGAAGAAGGCGTCGACATAGCGGAAGAAGGAGAAGCCGACCCGGTCCAGGGTCAGCTCGAACGTCTCCTTCACCGGCGGCATGGCCTGGGCGGGGGTCAGGCCGGCGAGCTGGCCGACGGTGACCAGGGTGTAGCCCTCCGCCCTCAGCTGGTCGATCAGCTCGGGCAGGGCCTGGACCGTCTTCTCGCGGTTTCCTCCGGAGTCGTGCAGCAGGACGATCTGGCGCGTCGGCTTGCCGGGATCGGCGGAATTCACGCCGTCCAGGGTTCTCTCGATGATCAGCTGCGGGTCCGGCTTCTTCCAGTCGTCGGGGTCGACCCGGAGGCCGACGATCAGATAGCCGAGCTTCTGCGCGGTGATCAGGGGCAGGACCTCGGCCGGGGTGGACGGCTCCGCGTCGCCGAAATACGGCGGCCGGAAGAGGCGCAGGCTGCGCCCTGTGATCACCTCGAACAGCCGCTGGGTGAGGTTCAGCTCCAGGTCGGTCTCAGCCCCCGGGGTCGCCGCGATATTGGGGTGGGTATAGGTGTGGCTGCCGACTTCGTTGCCTTCACGGATCTCCCGGGCGACCAGGCCCGGGTGCAGCTGCATGTTCTGGCCGATGACGAAGAAGGTCCCCGGCGCGTGCTTCTTCTTCAGCACGTCGAGGATCTGCGGCGTCCATCGGGGATCGGGCCCGTCGTCGAAGGTCAGGGCGACGAGGCCCTTCTTCGCGCCATACCGCTGGATGTCGTAGGCGGTCGGCATCACGTCGTAGTGCTCGGCGGCGATCAGGCCGTTGTCGGGGTCGATCGAGAAGGTGCGCTTGCCGGCCTTGGGCGTGGCGGCGACGCGTAGCACCTCGCCGTTGCCGTCGAAGTCGACGTCCTGGGACGGCGGCAGGAAGCCCAGGCCCGCGCCCGACGCCTTGCCGTAGGCGTGCGGCAGGATCGACCAGACGCCGGGGTCCTCCACCCCCATGCGCCACAAGGCGTAGCCGCGGGGGCGATAGTCGTCCGAGGCCTTGATCTCGTTGAACATGGTGGGCGCATCGAGGAACCAGACCGTGTGGCGCACGCCGGCGTCATCGGCATAGGCGTAGGTCGGGTTCAGCGAGCTTTGGTCGAAGTCGACGTCGGCGCCGGAGTCGCTGGCGTTCTGGGTCGCTTCGTGGAAGCCGACCAGGCTGGCGCAGTCCTGGGCGCCCGGGTCGGCGCCGATGCAGTGGCCGGCCTTGTCCTTGGGAACCCAGTCGTAGCCGTAGCTGCCCAGGGCCAGGATGGTCTTGGTCTCGTCCAGGTGGGAGAGCTGCTTGTCGAGGTTCTGCTCGAACCAGTCCTCGCCGCTCACCGGCCCCGGCGTCGCCGAGGACCAGTGCTCGTCATAAGCCATCAGCACCAGGGTGTCGGACGCCGCCTGGAGCTGGTCGAGCATGGCCGGCTCCTCGCCGAACAGGGCGGTCACCCAGACTTCCCGGCCCAGCGGGTTGAGCGCCTGGTTGGTCTCGGCGATCAGCTTCGGATAGGCCTTCATCGCCTCCGGCGAGAGGTTCTCGAAATCGAAGACGTAGCCGGCGTAGCCGCGCGCCTTGGCCAGGGCGACCAGGTTGTGGACCATGGCGTCCCGAGCCGCGGGATTCAGCACCAGGGCGTTGGCGAGCGGGCCGTCCCAGGCGCCATTGTGCGAGTTGTGGATCACCGGCAGCACGGACGGCTTGTGCGTCGACCTGGCGAGCAGCGCCTGGGTCTGCGGATCGTCGGAGATGTCGAGCAGGCCGAGCGAGCCCTTGGGCGTGATCCACTGGGGGGCGAAGACGTCGAGCTGGCCGATATGGCCGTTCAGGGAAACCCGCGAGCGCTCGTCCCACGGCACGTAGAAGCCCACCGTCAGCGGCTTGGCCGGCGCCCCGGCGGCATCCCTGTGGCGGCGCGGCACGCGCGTGAGCGTGGGGTGGAACCTGATCTTCCTGGCCGTCTCCACGTGCAGCGCCGAGAGCACGCGGGGGTCCTTCAGGTGCACGTCCGGCAGGCGCGGGGCGAAGGCCAGGGTGGCGAAGAAGGCGGCGACCACGGCGGCCACGGCGGCCAGCAGCAGCCCCAGCAGCAGGGCAGCGCGCCGGGCCCGACGTCCCGAGGGGTCGTGAAAGATGAATTCGCTCATTGGGGAACCGGGACGCCCGAACTGCCCAATTATAGTAGGGCCGCGGCCGATCCAAGCGCAGCGATATCGCCGCACCCTGCGTCGGCTCAGCCGAAGAACACCCGCCACATCAGCCGTCCGGGCAGCAGCGTCAGCGCACCCGCGAAGATCAGGGCCCCGAAATAGAAGCCGTACATCATCCGGGCGTGCCGGCGCAGGTCGTGGCGGCGCGCGGAGATCACCGCCCACGGAATTCCGATCAGGGTCCAGACGCTGAAGATCTGGAAGGGGTTGAGCCAGCCTCCGGCTGGATTGCGGATGAACAGCGACGCCACCGCCGTGGTGACGAGCAGGACCGACAGGGTCCAGCCGAGCGCCCGGTGCCAGCGCGATCCCTTCGGGCCCACGATCTGCACCGTGGCCAGGACCAGCGCCGCGAGCACCGTCGCCAGGTGGATCCGCATCGGCAGGGACGCCCGCGCAATCAGGTCCCAGCGGGGGGCGTGGAGGTGGCCGCTCGGCAGCCGGACGTGGGTCTGGGGCTGGCTCATCACGAAGATCGCGCCCAGCACCACTGTTACCGAGACTCCGATCAGAAGCCTGATCGCCACGCCCCGCGCGATCGACCCCGTTGACACCACCTGACTCGACATCTTCACCTCCCGACACGGCGCTCACGCCATGCCGGCCGCATAGATCGGGCCCTGGGGGACTGCAGCTGAGCTTGCGCGAAAAGGCGGGACAAATTCGCCGACGGCAGGGGGGCGCCGTTGGCGCATCGTGGACGGCCTACACGGTCGGCCCCTTCGTCCTATCGATGGGGGTCGCGGCCTTCCTCGGCTTCATCGGGGCCTTCGGCAGCGAGACAGCGCCCTTCTGGCCCAGGCTCGGCTTTTTCGCATTCATCGGGCTCGGCTGCGCCGTGATGGTGGTGTCGGCGGTCTGGGCCTCCCTGGCGACGCCGTGGCTGCGCGCCCGCCCGGTGGTCCGCCGCATCGCCATAGCCCTGGTGCTGACGCCGTTGACGGCGCTCTGGGTCTGGGCCGCGGTCGGGTTCGCCTTCCTAGGCGGCCCGCGCCTGCCGGTCCTCCCTCACTACCTGGGCTATTCGCTCGGGATGTCTGTGGTCATGACTGTCCTTTCGTGGGCGATCTTCGGAGGACGCAAAGCCGCGACCATAGCGGCGTCACCCTCTCCGCCGAGGTTCCTCGAGCGCCTTCCCTTCCGCCTCCAGGGCGCGGACCTCTATGCGGTGGAGGCGGAGGACCATTACCTGCGGGCCCGCACCTCCAAGGGGTCGGAGCTGATCCTCATGCGCTTCACCGACGCCCTGGCTGAGCTCGACGGCATCGAGGGCGCCCAGACCCATCGTTCGTGGTGGGTGGCGAGGGCCGGCATCGCCGATCTGCGCCGGGCGGACGGCCGCACGGTGCTGCTGCTGAAGGATGGGTCCGAGGCGCCGGTGAGCCGCACCCACGCCAGGCGGTTGCGCGAGCTCGGCTGGCTTTAGCGCCTGCGCGCGCGCCAGTTCGCGGCGGTCTGGCCCCAGAGGTCGACCGCCACGGTGTCATAAGGGGCCGGCAGGGTCCCCTGGCCCAGGCGCGCGCTGCCCAGCCGCCGGGCGACGGCCTGGGAAGGCAGGTTCTCAGGGTCGATGCAGTGGATCACCTCGGTCCATCCCAGGTGATCGAAGGCCCAGTCGATCGCCGCCGACGCGCCCTCGGTGGCGTAGCCTTGGCCCCAGGCGTCCCGCACCAGGCCCCAGCCGACCTCGGGCCCCGGCCAGGCCTCCGGCTTCCAGGGGCCGAGCCTGCCGATCCAGCGGCCGGAGCTCTTCTCGATCACCGAGAACATGGCGAAGCCGAACATGGCCCAGGCCCCAGCGACGCTGCAGAAGCCTCTCCAGGAGGCCGAACGAGGCTGCGGCCCCCCGATGAAGCGCGAGCCCTCGACGTCCTGCATCATCGCCGACCACGGATCGAAGTCTTGCCGCTGCGGCGGGCGCAGGATGAGTCGCTCGGTCTCTACGATGGGTCCGTCCATGCCGGGCTTATAGCTCAGCCTGCGCCGTCCGGAACTGCTTTGCGCGGCGGCCGGTTCAGGGCGCCGACCAGGGGGCCGAAGGTCAGGCCCTGCACTGCGACGGAGAACAGCACCACCGCATAGGTCACGCTCAGGATCAGGGGCTTGTAGGGCGAGGCGGCGCTGTCGAGCGCCAGCGCCAGGCAGAGGGCGCCCCGCAGACCGCCCCAGGCGAGGATCAGGCTGGGTCCCCGCTCTGCGAAGCGGAAGTGGAAATAGGCTCCCCAGGGGAAGACGGTCGCCAGCCGCACGGCCAGCACCAGAGGAATGGCGATCAGGCAAAGGCCCGCGCTCTTCAGATCCACCGGCACGACCAGCAGCTCCAGGCCCAGCAGCAGGAAGAGGACCGCGTTCAGGATCTCGTCGACTAGGGTCCAGAAGCCGCGGACATAGCGGATGGTCGTCTCGCTCATCGCCGTCGCCATGCCGAGCTCGCCGATCAGAAGCCCAGCCGCGACCACGGCGATCGGGCCGCTGAGCCCAAGGGCGTCCGCCGCCGCATAGGTCCCCAGGGCCAGGGCCAGGGAGAGCGCCACCTCGACCGCGTAGTCGTCGATCGCGCGCATGGCCAGAACGGCGAGATAGCCGGTGAGCAGGCCGAACAGCAGCCCGCCCCCAGACTGCACCACCACCGAGACCGCGGCCGCCCAGGTGCTCGCATGCCCCCCCGCGGCGACGGCGGCCAGGGCCAGGAAGACCACGATCCCGACGCCGTCGTTGAACAGCGCCTCCCCCTGCAGCACCGCTTTGAGCCGATCCGAAAGCGCTCCATGGCGGACGGTGGAGAGCACGGCGACGGGGTCGGTCGGGCTGATCAGGGCGCCGAAGGCCAGGGCCCAGGGGAGCGGCAGGTCCAGGCCCAGGGCGCGCGCGGCCAGGAACACGCCGCCGCCGACCAACAGGGTGGACGCCACGACGCCAATGGTGGCCAGGGTCCACACCGCGAGCCGACGACGACGAAGCTCCTTCAGGTCGACCTGCATGGCGCCGGCGAACAGCAGAAAGGCCAGCATGTAGCCGACCACCGTCTGCGGGAAGTCCACGGCGGCTATGGTCCGCACCGCCGCTTCCGCGCCCCCAACGCCCAGGCGCCGTCCGCCATAGAGGGCGGCCGCCCCGATCAGGCCGGCGGCCAGCATGGCCACGCCCGTCGGCAATCGCAGCAGGCGGGCGTTCAGCCAGCCGACCACGGCCACCAGGGTCAGGAACAGGGCGGCGAGCTGAAACGGCGTCATCGGGTAGGGATCAAGCCCCGTGGGGGTCGCCGTGTCCATGCCATCCGGGGCGACCGGGCTTGCCGGACGCGTCCGCCTGCTGGGCGAGTTCGCGCCCTAGCCCAGCATCTCCTTGACGGTGTCGCGCTCGCCGACCAGCTCGTCGTTGGTGATCTTGATCTTCGACCGGGCGAAGTCGTCCATCTCGTGGTCGGTCACGACCTCATAGCCGCTGGCCGTGGTCCGCACCGGCATCCCCGCCCAGACCCCGTCCGAGAAGCCGTATCGCCCCTGGCTGGCCACGGCGACCGAATGCACTGCGCCAGGGGTGACCAGGCCGCGCACGTGATCGACGAGCGCGTTCGCGGCGGAGGCCGCCGAGCTCTGGCCACGAGCCTCGATGATCGCGGCCCCCCGCTTGCCGACCGTCGGCAGGTACTCTCCCTCGAGCCAGGCCTGGTCGCCGATGACCTCGGAGGCCGGCCGGCCGCCGATCTTGGCGTGGGTGAAGTCGGCGAACATGGTCGGGCTGTGGTTGCCGTAGATGAACAGCTCCGAGACCTCGGTGATGGGCGCGCCGGCCTTGCGGGCAAGCAGCGCGCGGCCGCGGTTCTCGTCCAGGCGCACCATGGCGGTGAAGCGATCCTGGCCCAGGCGCCTGGCCTGGCTGGCGGCGATCATGCAGTTGGTGTTGCAGGGATTGCCGGCCACGGCGATGCGCGCATCGTCGGCCGCCACCCTGTCGATCGACTGGCCCTGCGCGATGAAGATCTTGCCGTTGTCCTTGAGCAGGTCGGCCCGCTCCATGCCCGGGCCGCGCGGCTTGGAGCCGACCAGCAGGCACCAGTTCGCATCCTGGAAGGCGGTGTCCGCATCCCCGGTCAGGACCATGTCCTGCAGCAGCGGGAAGGCGCAGTCCTCCAGCTCCATGGCGACGCCGCGCAGGGCCTTCTGGGGACCTTCGACCGGGATCTCCAGAAGCTGCAGGATCACCGGCTGGTCCTCGCCGAACATCTGGCCGGACGCGATGCGGAACAGCAGGGCGTAGCCGATGTTGCCGGCCGCGCCGGTGACCGCCACGCGGATGGGGGGCTTGGAGGCCATGATGTCTGCTCCTGCGGATTGTGCGGTGCGTCCCTAGCCCGAGCGCGGCCGACCCGCAACGCGCATCCCCACGCCGGCGGCGCCTACGGCTTGGGCCGCGCCGAACAGCCGCGACGAAAGGCGCCTCATGAGGTGGACGCAGCTGGGCTTCGTCGCTAGAGAGCCGCGCTTTGCCTCGCCGGAAGGATCTCCGTGGACAAGTTCGCCCTGGCGCCAGCGTTCCTGCAGACCTCCGAGCCGCTGGCTTCCCTGAAGCTTTGCGAGGCGCGGCTCCAGGCCGATTCCCGCTTCCCCTGGATCGTGCTGGTGCCCCGACGCGCCGGCGCGCGCGAGCTCGAGCACATCACCAACGGCGACCGCACCCAGCTGATGGAAGAGATCATCGCCGCCAGCGCCGGCGTGCGCGCGATCGGCGCTGCGATCGGCCGTCCGGTCGAGCGGGTGAACGTGGGCCAGATCGGCCTCAAGACCCCGCAGCTGCACATCCATGTGGTCGGCCGCCGCGCCGACGACGAGTGCTGGCCCGAGCCCGTCTGGGGGCGCGGCGAGGCCCGGGACTACGACGCCAAGACGCTGGAGGCGGCGATCTCCGCCGCGGTCGGCACGCTCAAGGCGATGCAGGCCGCCGCCTAGACCCCGCTGCTCCCCATGGGCTTCAGGCCCAGGTCCGCGAACAGGCGCTGATCAGAGGCCATCTCTGGGTTGGGCGTGGTGAGCAGCTGCTCGCCGACGAAGATCGAGTTGGCCCCGGCCAGGAAGCACAGGGCCTGCAGCTCGCGGCTCATGGTCTCGCGCCCGGCGGACAGGCGAACCATCGACTTCGGGCAGACCAGACGGGCCACGGCGATGGTGCGGACGAACTCGAGGCCGTCGATCCGGTCCTCGTTTATGATCTTGTCGCCGAGCCGTGTCCCCTCGACCGGGACGAGGGCGTTGACCGGCAGGCTGTCCGGATGCTCGGGCAGGGTGGCAAGGCTGTGCAGCAGCCCCGCCCGATCCCGGCGCCCCTCCCCCATGCCGACGATGCCGCCGCAGCAGACCGAAATGCCCTCGGCGCGCACCGCCTCCAGGGTCCGCAGCCGGTCGGCGTAGGTGCGGGTCGTCACCACCGCGCCGTAATACTCGGGACCGGTGTCGAGGTTGTGGTTGTAGTAGTCGAGGCCGGCCGCCTTCAGCGCCCTGGCCTGGGGCGCGGTCAGCATCCCGAGGGTGGCGCAGGTCTCCAGCCCCAGGGCTTTCACGCCGGAGATCATGGCTTCGAGCTTGGGCAGGTCGCGGTCCTTGAGCTCCCGCCAGGCCGCGCCCATGCAGAACCGCTGGGCGCCTGAGGCCTTGGCCCGCGCCGCCTCGGCCACCACCACCTCGGCGTCCATCAGCTTGCCGGCCTTCAGGCCGGTGTCGAAGTGGGCGGACTGGCTGCAGTAGCCGCAGTCCTCGGCGCAGCCGCCGGTCTTGACCGACAGCAGCTGCGACAGCTGCACCTCGGTGGGATCGAACCAGCGGCGGTGGACCTCCGCGGCGCGGAACACGAGCTCGGTGAAGGGCAGATCGAACAGCGCCTCCACCTCTTCGAGCGTCCAGTCGTGGCGGGGCGCGGAGGGGTCGGCGAAACGGGCGGGCGCGTTCATGCCTGCCTCCTTAGCAAGAGCCGGCAGGCGCCGGAAGCTCAGGTCGCCGCGGCCTGGGCATCCCTGCGGATGCGTTCCACCATGGAAAACAGGCCATTGGAGCGCTGGGCGGTCAGGGCGCCCGACAGGCCCAGACGCTCGTAGGCGGCCTTTGGCTCGACGGCGAGGATCTCTTCGGGCGTGCGCCCGGAATAGAGACTGAGCAGGATGGCGATCAGCCCGCGCACGATATGCGCGTCCGAATCGCCGCGGAACCGGAGCGTCTTTCCTGGTCCCGGTTCGGTGACCAGCCAGACCTGGCTGGCGCAGCCGCGCACCTTGTTCTCGTCGGTGTGCTCGCTCTCGGATAGCGGCGCCAGGCCGCGGCCCAGATCGATGATGTAGCGATAGCGGTCTTCCCAGTCGTCGAAGAGGGCGAACTCCTCGGCCAGGTGGTCCAGCGCCGCTTGGGCCGTCTCTGAGCTCATGGCGGCCACTTAGGGCGGCGGGGGGCCCGCCGCAATGCGCGGCGCGGCGCGTGCCGATATGATCCATCGGAGGGCAGCCGATTCCCGCCCCGTCCACAGCTTCGAACCCGGACCGGTCGCGTGGCGAGCGAGCAGCCTTTGGCCTTCCCCGTCCGGGGGATAGGGTTCTGCGGGGGACCCTTGACCTGAAAACGCCGTGACCGACGAGAGCGCTCTTCTGCAGGCGGAAAGGGATCGTCCCTCGGGCGAGCTCCCCGACGTGCTCGTCTGGCATGGCGCCTGGGCTGGCGCGGTCCTGCTCTGCCTCGCCTTCCTGCTGGCGGGCCTGCGCGTCATGCCCTCGACGGCCGCCCTGGCCTTCCTCATCGGGGCGGCGCCGGGCGCCTCGGCCTTCCTGCTGCAGCGCAAGGACAATGCGCGCCGGCGGGCCGTTGTCCTGGCGGTGTGGGGCGGCTGTGGGGTCGGGTCCAGCCTGCTGATGGGCGGATTGTCGGGACCGCTGGCGGTCTGGAGCCTGACGCCGGCCGCCGCGGCGGCCGTGTTCGGCGGCGCCAGCCTCCTGGCGGAAGGCGCGGCCCTGTCGCTGGTCGCTGCGGCCATGACGGCGCTGGTGGGCCTTGCCGGCCTGGCGCCGCCGCCGCCCTCGGCCCCCTTGAGTTTCTGGACCGGCCTGGTCGGAGTGCTGACCACCGGTGTCGGGTTGGCCGCCGGGCTTCTGATGTCACGCCGGCGCGCCTCGGCCCGCGAGACCCAGCGCCGCCAGGCCGAGATGGGCCTGGAACGGCTCCTGGCCGAGCAGCCGCACCTGATCGTCGCCCTCGATGGCGCGGGGAGGGTGTCCTCGGCCTTCGGCTATGCGCCCGAAGGCGTCGACGCCAAGGCTCTGATCGGCCAGCAGGTGGCCGAGATCGCGAGCCAGGCCGATCGCTCCCAGCTTTCCGCGGCCTTCGCCTCGGCGATGATCTCGGGCGCCTCCAGCTGCACCTTCGCTCCCGTGGGGGCGCCGGACCGCGCCTGCGCCATCGACCTGAAGCGGGCTGCGGACGGCCGCGTCGCCGGCGTCCTGCGGGACGCCACCATCTCCGTCGCCCGGGAGGCCGAACTGGTGGCCGCGCGCGAGGAGGCCGAGAGCCTGAATTCCGGCAAGTCGCGCTTCCTGGCCAATATGAGCCACGAGCTCAGGACGCCGCTGAACGCCATCATGGGCTTCTCGGACGTCATGAAGGCCAAGCTGTTCGGCGAGCTGCCGCCCAAGTACGCCGAGTACGTCGAGATGATCCACGACGCGGGCTCTCACCTGCTGGACCTCATCAACGACGTGCTCGACATCTCCAAGATCGAGGCCGAGCGCTACGAGCTGCACCGCGAACCGATGGATGCCCGCGAACCCGTCTCCAGCGCCCTGCGGCTCACCCGCCTGCAGGCGGATCGCGCCGGCATCTCCCTGAGAGGCCTGCTGCCCAACCATCCCCTGGAGGCCGACGCCGATCATCGGGCGGTCAAGCAGATCGTGCTGAACCTGATCTCCAACGCCTTGAAGTTCACGCCCCAGGGCGGCTCGATCACCGTCTCGGCCCAGGGCTATGGCGAGGAGCTGGAGATCGTGGTCTCCGACACCGGCGTCGGCATCTCCGAGACCGACCTGCTGCGCATCGGCCGGCCCTACGAGCAGGCCGGAGACGTGGCCCAGAAGACCCGCGGCACCGGCCTTGGCCTCTCCCTCGTGCGCGCCCTGGCCGAGCTGCACGGCGGCTCCATGTCGATCGAAAGCCGGCTCGGCGAAGGTACCTCGGTCACCGTGCGGATGCCGGTGCTGGTTCGACCCAGGCCGGCCAGCGCCGAGATCATCGCCTTCCCCCCCGCCCGATAGCCGGCCGGGTCTTGAGGCTAGCGGCCGGCGGTGAGGAACGCCTGGCCGGCGGCGAAGTCGCCGACCTCGATATAGGCGCGGCGGGTGCGCACCCCGCTGCGGTCCTGGACCAGGAACTCCAGGGTGACGGCTTCGCGTGGGTCCAGCGCCGTCAGCGCGCGGGCGGCGGCGGCGGGGAAGCGGAAGGCGACGCCGGAGTTGGCGCCCCTCGGAAGCAGGCTCCTGTCGGCCTCGGCGCGGGCCTCGGCGGCGAACACCAGGACGCCGGAGCGCGGCGGCGCGCGTTCGGCCAGGGGCAGCCTGGCCCAGGTGGAAACGCTGACGGCCTGCAGGTAGGGCTCGGGCGCGCGGGCCACGTCGCGGATCATCAGCTGGGCCGAATAGGGGGTCTCGCCGGCGCTGAACCCGCCGACGGCGAGGAGCTGGGCGGGGTGGCCATAGTCGCCGGCCAGGCCGAAGGTCACGGGCGTCGTTGCGCCGAGGGAGGCCTGCGACAGGCGCCAGATCGGCGTGCGTTGCGGCAGGGTGCGGTCCGCCTGCCATCCGGCGTCGTCGCCCGGGAAGTTCAGGCGGATCAGCTTGCTGTAGCCGTCGAAGGCGGCGCGCACCCGCCCGGCGGCGACGGCCAGGTCCCTGGAGCCGCAGGACAGGGCCGCCTGCCGGCTCTGCGCCTGCACGGCCACGGCGGCGAGGCTCTTGTTGGTCGCGCCCGCCCTCAGGGCTGCGCCCCGGGCCTGAGCGGCGGCGGAAGCAAGGGCTGAGCCGAGCGCCGGAGAGAAGAGGTGGCAGCGGACGTCGGCCGCCTGCATCAGGGCGCGCTCGTAGTAGGCTTGAGATCCCGGCGTAGAGGCGTGTGCGCCCCCGGCCGCTGAAAGGGTGGCGAGGAGGGCCAGGGCAAGCCGCTGGCGCCGAGCCGGGTTCGGGGGGATATCTGTGCGCCGCGGCATGGGGGCACCTTAGGGCCCGGCCCTTGCCGGAGCGTTACGCGGAGCCGCTGTGATCCTTTCCACCGACATCTGGGTCGGCGCCCTGATCCGCCGGGCCGAGGGGGCAGGGGCCTTCGCCATGGTGGTCCGCAAGGGCGACCCGCGCGCCGGAGCCGTGCTGGTCAAGACCCTCGACCGGCGAAAAGGACAGGTCCGCCTCTATGCCGAGGCCACCCGCGCCGACGGAGAACGGATCTGGATGCGCCCGGCGAGAGCCGAGGAGGAGGTGGAGCTCGATTCCTATGTCGAGCGGGCGATAGGCCGGGACCCGGACCTTTGGGTGGTGGAGATCGAGGACGCCGAGGGCCGCCACTTCCTCACCGAGACGGTGGACGAAAGCTGAGCCGTACGCCGCGTTAACCTTGCCTTTACACCCGGCCTAAAGGGCGATGCGTCAGGCTGCCGCAGGCTCCAGCCTTTCGGGAGGGCGGTGTGTATTTCCTACTCAACGACGTGGTGCTGACGCTCGAGCTTCAGCTCCTGACGCCGCCCATGATGGCGCGCCGGTTCTCGGCCCTGACGCTCGACTGCGTGCAGAAGCTGGGCCGGGAGATCTTCGCCGAGGAGCCGCGCCTGCAGCACCGCCGCCTGGAGCGGGCGAGGCGCTTGGCCGCGCTGATCGTGACCAAGGCGCCTGAGGTGAACGCGGCCCTGTTCGTCGCGCCCTCCCGTGGCTGCCGATACGAGCAGGTCGCGGTGCGGCTGGCCAGCCTCGACGTCGGCGTCCTCGCCCGCCTGCACAGCGAACAACAGTCGGGCCGGCTGACCCCCGCTCTGGCGGATCGCATCGTCTGGGCGCAGGCCGCGGCCTGAGACCATTTCACCCGCGGCCGTGACAAAGCCGCAGGGGCCCATTACCTGCCGCCCCCATGCCTTCCCAATCCCTCGCGGCAGAGGCCGCCCGGCGGCGCACCTTCGCCATCATCTCCCACCCGGACGCCGGCAAGACCACCCTGACGGAGAACCTCCTGCTGACCGCGGGGGCCATCCGCCTGGCCGGCGCCGTGCGGGCGCGGGGGGAGCAGCGGCGGACCCGCTCGGACTGGATGAAGATCGAGCGCGAGCGCGGCATCTCGGTCTCGGCCAGCGTCATGACCTTCGAGCACGAGGGTCTGATGATGAACCTGCTCGACACGCCCGGGCACGAGGACTTCTCCGAGGACACCTACCGCACCCTGACCGCGGCCGACGCGGCGGTGATGGTGCTGGACGCGGCCAAGGGCATCGAGCCCCAAACCCTGAAGCTGTTCGAGGTCTGCCGGCTCAGGGACATCCCGATCCTGACCTTCATCAACAAGATGGACCGCGAGGCGCAGGACCCCTTCGCCCTCCTGGACGAGATCGCCTCCAAGCTGGCGCTCGATCCGGCGCCGCTTTTCTGGCCGGCCGGCTCCGGTTCGCGCTTCAGGGGGATCGTCGACCTCAAGGCCGAGCGCTTCCTGCCCTTCAGCCGCCAGCCCAAGGAGGAAGCTCACGGCGAGCCGGTGTCGCTGAGCTCCAACGCCATCGTCCAGCACCTCCAGCCGGAGGAGCAGGAGGAGGCGATGGAGGGGGCCATGCTGGTGCAGGAGGCCTCCAAGCCCTTCGACCCGCAGGCCTTCCTCGAAGGGCACATGACGCCGGTGTTCTTCGGCTCCGCGCTGCGGGGCTTCGGCGTCCATCAGCTGCTCGACGGGCTGGCGTCCTATGCGCCGCCGCCGGGGCCGGTCGAGGTCCGGCGGGGCGCCGAGGAGACCCAGGTGGCGCCGGGCGACCCGGAGGTCGCGGGCTTCGTCTTCAAGGTCCAGGCGAACATGGATCCTAACCACCGCGACCGCATCGCCATGGTGCGTCTCTGCTCGGGCCGCTTCACCCGCGGCATGCGGCTGAAGGTGCAGAACACCGGCCGTCAGATGGGGGTGCACAATCCCATGCTGTTCTTCGCCGCCGAGCGCGAGCTGGCCGAGGAGGCTTTCGCCGGGGACGTCATCGGCATCCCCAACCACGGCGTGCTGCGCGTGGGAGACTCCCTGTCGGAGTCGGGCGCGGTGCGCTTCGCCGGCCTGCCGAACTTCGCGCCGGAGTACCTGCAGCGGGTGCGGGTGAAGGATCCGCTCAAGGCCAAGCATCTGAAGAAGGCGCTCGAGGGCCTGGCCGAGGAGGGGGTGACCCAGCTTTTCCGGCCGACCCTGGGGTCCGACTTCATCGTCGGCGCCGTGGGCCAGCTGCAGTTCGAGGTGATGGCGGACCGCCTCTCCGGGGAATACGCCCTGGACGTGCTGTTCGAGCCGGCCCCCTATGCGGAGGCGCGGTGGCTCACCGGGTCCAAGGCCGACATCGAGGACTTCGCTTCCAAGCACAAGACCGCCATGGCGGAGGACATCGACGAGCAGCCCGTGTTCCTGGCCAAGTCCGCCTGGGAGATCGGCTACGTCACCGAGCGTTATCCAAAGGTCGGCTTCGAGCGGACCAAGGAGCGGGCCTGAGCTCTGTGGTGAACGATCCCCGGCGACGGGGGTTTAGCCGGCGCAAGGGAAGGGAGCGGGCGTGACGGAGCCTCTGGACGCCCTGATCATCGGTGCAGGCCCCGCAGGTCTGACGGCGGCGGTCTATCTCGGCCGCTTCCGCCGGCGCTTCGGTGTGGTCGAGAGCCATGAGAGCCGGGCCGCCTGGATCCCGACCAGCCACAACCTGCCCGGCTTCCCGGACGGCCTGCCCGGCGTGGAACTTCTCGCGCGGCTCAGAGCCCAGGCGGAGCGTTACGGGGCCCCTATCCGCCGAGCCCACGTCGAGGGCCTGGAGCGCAAGGACGGCCTCTTCCTCGCGACCCTCGAGAGCGGCGAGACCCTAGCCGCGCGAAAGGTGCTTCTGGCGACCGGGGTCGTCGACAACGAACCCAAGGTCGACGCCTTCAAGGACGGGGTGGCCAAGGGCCTCGTTCGCATCTGCCCCATCTGCGACGGTTACGAGGCGACGGACAAACGCATCGGCGTGATCGGCGCGGGCGAGAAGGCGGTGCGTGAGGCCCTGTTCCTCAGGACCTATTCGAGCGACCTAACCGTGATCCACGTCGGCGCCCCTTCGAATCTGGACGAACAGAGCCGCCGAACCCTGGAGATTGCCGGTATCGGACTGATCGAGACTCCGATCGACGCGGTGGTCATCGAGCCTGAGGACGTCGCCGCCTTCGACTTCGGCAAGGGCGAGGTCCGCCGCTTCGACACCATCTATTCCGTCCTCGGATCCACCCCCCGCGCCACCTTGGCCTGGAGCCTGGGGGTCGAAGCCGACCCGGCCGGCTGCCTGCATGTGAACGAGCACCAGGAGACCTCGGTCCCTGGGCTTTATGCGGCCGGCGACCTGGTGAGGGGGCTCAGCCAGATCGCCGTCGCGGAGGCGGAAGCGGCCATCGCCGCCACCGACATCCACAATCGCTTGACGCGGGAAGCGTTAACTCTGCCTTAATCTTTACCGTACGCGCGGCTCCGCAATTGCTCCTTGGGCGTTAGGCCTTTGAGAGCTGTGCCGGATTGGCGCAGCAGAGTGGAGCAGTGCACGGATGTTCGAGATTGGTCGTGAGCTCAGACGCTTCTTCCATTCGGCGCCGCCGCGCGACGGATTGAGCCTCGGCGACGCGTCGCTGCTCGAGCTTCTCGGCCTGGAGCTGCTCGCCGCCGAAGCCAAGGCCAGTGACGTCGCCGCAGGACGCATCAGCGTCCAGGACAAGGCCGTGCGGCTCCTGGAATCCTCCTTGGTCTGGCGCGAGTTCGCCCGCCGCTCAGGCGACGCGGCGGCTCTGCGCAAGGCGGCCGCGACCGCGGAGCACGCCGGGCGAATGGCCCGCGAGGAGGGCCGTCCGCAGCTGGAGGCCGCAGCCGTCTGCGCCCAGGCGCGGGCCGGCCTCGTGGGCGCCGAACTCTTCGCCGAAGCGGGCCTGCACGCCGCCGCCGATCATCTGTTGAAGCACGCCCTGCCCACGGCCGAGGTGCAGGCGCTGAAAGCCCTGGTCCAGGCCAGGATCGCTCTGGGGGCCGGTGATCCCTTGCCCCTCCATGTCGCCATCGAGGATCTCGCCGCCCTCATCGCCGACCGGCGCGTCCGCCTGTCGGAAGCCGCCCGTACGGAGTTCCGCCTGGATCAGGCCGAGCTTGCCATCGCCGCCGGCGCCCGCCTCGGCGACACCGCCCTGATCGGTCAGGCTCTGCGCGACCTGGCCGGGCTGGCTCAGGCGCTGGACGGCGCCTACAACCCGGTGCTGCTCGCCCGCACGCACGAGCTCCGCGCCCAGGCCCTGCTCAAGCTGGCCGACATGCGGGCCGACGCCGCCGCGGCCCTGGCCGCTGTCGAAGCCCTGGACGCCGCCATCGAGCTGATCCAGCCCGACCACTCTCCGCTCGACTGGGCGCGGCTGCAGCACGGCAGGGGCCTGGCTCTCTCCGCCCTGGCCGAAGCGGGCGAGGACGAGCGTTCGTTCCTCAAGGCCCTGCAGGCCTTCGGTCAGGCCTTGGGAGTGGTCGGCAAGCTCCAGCACCTGGCCCTCAGGGCGCTGGTGGTCCAGGACCGCGTCGCCTGCCTGGTGCGCCGGGCGGAGGCGCGGGGCGACCTCTTCGCCCTGGACGAGGCGGAAGCGGCACTGCGCGGAGAGCTCGCGGCCCTGCCGTCGCCGCCCGAGCCGGTCGCATGGGCGGTGTTCCAGCTCAACCTGGCCCGCATCTACGAGGCCCAGGCCAAGGCCCGGGGCCGCGACAAGGGTGAGCGTGCCAGGGCGGGCGAGGCCCTCCTGGCCGCCTTCGACGTCTTCACCGACCAGGGGCTGCGCAATCTCGCCGACCTTGCCGCGAGCGACCTCGATCGCTTGCGCGAGCGGAGCTGAGCCCAGGCCGCGTCTCCCGACAGCGCGGGAGGATCCTAGGCCGCGACGTCGGCGGTATGGCGGCGCAGTCGCCAGAAGCGGATAGCCCGGGAAGCGGCCTCGCTCGAGAGCTGGGTGTAGATGTCGCCGTACTCCTGGGCGCGGCCGAGGGCGTTCTCGCCGGCTTCCAGCATCAGGACCACGAAGGTCAGGAACAGGGCGCGGTCGAAACCGGCCGCCTTGCAGGCGATCGCCAGGGCGTCGACGCGGCGGCCCTCGAGAATGCGGTGGGCGGTCGCGAAATCGATGTCCGCCATCCGGGCCAGGGCAGCGGTGAAGCGCGTTCGGGCCCCCTCCCGCAGGAAGCGGACCAGAATCTTGGGCGTCAGCTCGCCCTTGGCCAGCAACGCGTCCACATGCGCCTCGGCCTCTGCGAGGTCGGGGGGCACGGCGCCGTCCCGGGCCTCCAGCCGCTTCCTGCCGGCCGCCAGGGCCGCCTCGAGCTGGCGCGGATCAAGGGCGGCGTTGCGCGCCATGATCTGGGCCCGCAGCCGAGCCTCCACGATGAAGTACATCTCGTTGAGCAGGTCGGCGGGCAGGCCCTTGCGCTCGACCACGGCCGCGTGGAGGGCCGGGCTTGTGTGGGCCCGGTCCACTGCCGCTTCGCTGGCGGCGCGCGAGAGGGCGGCGCCGTCGTTGCGCAGCAGCACGCCGAGGGTCGTGTCGTCGCCGCGCTGGACGATCGCCTCGGACACCGCCTCCGGAACCACCTCCCGCTGGGAGATGGCCTTCAGGTGTTCCTGGCCCCGGGTGCGGGCGAGGGAGAGCAGATCCTCGTCGCGAAGCCCCGGCGCCTGGCGAAGCACCGGCTCCGCGACGGCGATGTCGTCGCCGCCGAGGTCGGCGAGCAGGCGGGGCAGCCCGGCGGAGGCGGGCGCCAGCCGGCGTGACAGCTCCGCTCGCACCTCCTCTTCCATGTCCCCCGCGATGCGCTGCATCACTTCGTCGAACAGGGCGGACTGGCCGGCGTCCAGCTGGCCGGGCGGCTGGGCCAGGAACAGGTCGGTGACCTCCCGCAACAGCTCCCGGCGGCGCTCGCTGGAGGGCTCGCGCGCAAGCTCGATGAGGGCGTGGAGCTTGGTGGCTCCCATGACCGGTCTGGCTCCGATTGTGACGCCGGCTCAGCCGGGAACGTCGTCCGGCGAGGGTGACACGGACTGGATCACCCGGCCTGATGAGGTGGTGACCGTGTGCGGCACAGGCGGCGGCGGCTGGGCCAGGTCCGGCGTCGAAGAGGCGAAGAACTGCGGGTTCAGCGGGATGGCGTCGGGCTTCTGACCGTACTCGCTGTAGATCGAATAGAAGTGCGGCGGCTGGTAGTCGCCATCGGACGCCGACCGCCCCTGGGCCATGGCGGGCGGGGCGGCGCGGGCCTGCTGGATCACCGGCGCAGGCGCCGGCGGCGGTGCGGACGGAAGCGGCGGCGCGGCGACCGGAGGCGGCGCGGCGTAGATGCTCGCCGGCAGGGCGGCGCTCCGCTGCACGGGGGCGGCGGACGGGGCGGCCCGGGCCGTCACGGCTGCGGGCTGGGCCACGGGCTCCGGGTTCCAGATCCGGCGGCTCGGAGGAGCGGCCGCCACGGAGGGTTGCGGCCGGGCGCGCGGCGCCGTAACGCCGACCTTTCCGGGCCAGCTCAGCATGCGAAGGCCGGCGGCGCGGGCGCTCGGAACCGAGGCGTCCGATGTCGAGGCGTTGGCCACGGAGGCGGCGAACGCCGTCTGCGCCGAAGCCACGTCGGAGATGGAGAACAGCACCGCGATGGCGGCGAGGAAGATGATCAGGCGCATTGGGCGGACCCCCGGCACGAGAAGTCCTAGGCGATCGCGCTTAACCCTCGCCTAACGCCGCCCCCGCCAGTGCAAAAGAATCGCCCGCTCGCCCGCCTGCAGCAGGCCATGCAGGGCCACGCCCATCACCCCCAGCACCACCACGGCGGCGAACTCCTTGGCGATCTGCAGCCGGTTGGCCGCCTCCAGGATCCGCCAGGCGAGCCCCTGGGCGCTTCCCGAGCCGGCCACGAACTCGGCCACCACCGCGCCTACGATGGCCAGGCCCGCCGCCACCTTGTGCCCCTCCAGGATGAAGGGAGCCGCCGAGGGAAGCCGCAGGCGGAAGAGGCGCTGAGCCTTGGAGGCGCCGTAGAGGTCGAACAGTCGCTCCAAGTCAGGATCGGCCGAGCGCAGCCCGGTCAGGGCCCCGGAGAAGATCGGAAAGAAGGCGACCACCGCCGCCAGGCCGACGACCGCCCGCTCCGGATGGTCGAGCCCGGCCCAGATCACCGCCTGCGGCGCCACGGCCACGATGGGCGTGACCTGCAAGGCCACAGCCAGGGGACGCACCGCGCTCTCCATCAGGCGGCTCGGCGCGACCAGCAGGGCCAGGCCCATGGCGACCGCGCTGGCGGCGACCAGTGCGATCAACGCCATGGAGAGCGTGTTCCAGGCCGAGTGCAGCAGGGCCGGCGCATTCTCGGCCGCAGCGGCGGCGATGGCGCTCGGCGGCGGCAGGAAATAGGCCGGCACGTGCAGCGCCCGGCAGGCGATTTCCCACGCGCCCAGGATCAGGCCGATCAGGACGATGGGCGCCAGGATCGAGAGCAGCCGGTTCATACCGCCACGCCCATGGCCGCAGCCAGGTCGTGGGAGACCTTCTCGGCCGTCTCGCGGAAGGATTGGGTGACGCGGAAACCCGGCGGCCGGGGCATGGGGCCCTCGAGCCTGGTCTCGGCGGCCATGCGGCCTGGGCCGGCGGACATCACCACCAGCCGCCCGGCCATGTAGACGGCCTCCTCGACGTTGTGGGTGACGAAGACGATGGCCGGCTTCAGCTCCGCCCACAGCGCCTGGATGTCGTCGGCGAGGGCGCGGCGGGTGATCTCGTCCAGCGCCGCGAAGGGCTCGTCGAGCAGCAGCAACTTGGGCCGGATCACCAGGGCCCGGGCCAGGGAGACCCGCATCGCCATGCCGCCCGAAAGCTGCGCCGGCTTCGCGGTCTCGGCGCCCGTCAGCCGAACCTTTCCGAGCGCGTCATGAGCGCGGGCCCTCGCCTCCACGCGGGCGACGCCTGCCAGCTCCAGGGGCAGGGCGACGTTCGCCTCCGCCGTCGCCCAGGGCATCAGGGTCGCCGACTGGAACACCACCGAGGTCTCGCCCTTGGCGCCCGACAGCACCGCTCGCCCCCGCGTGGGCGCCTCCAGCCCCGCGAGCAATCTCAGCGCCGTGGACTTGCCGCAGCCGGACGGGCCGATCAGGGCCACCGTCTCCCCGGGCTCCAAGGAAAGGCTGAACGGCCCGAGCGCCTGTCCCCGCCCCGGGTAGTCGACTTCGACGTCCTCCAGGGAGGCGATCAAGCCACCGCCCGCCGTCTCGCACCTCTCCCGCCACCTTCGGTGGGGGAGGTGCAGGATATCGTGCTCCCAATGAGCACGGCTCCTACTTCTTCCCCATGAACTGCAGGGTGTAGGCCGCCTTGTAGTCCATGGTCTTGGGGTAGACCCCCTGGGCGGAGGCGACATCGAAGAAGGCCTTCCAGCGGGCGTCGGTCATGACGCCGACGCCGCCGGTCTTGGCGTCCCCGCTGTCGACGATGCCGTAGGACCGCATCTTTGCGCGGGCCTGGTCCAGCACGTCCTGGGTCATCTCCGGATTGTCCTTGAGGATCAGGGCGTCGCCCGGCTTGGGGTCGCCCTCCAGGTATGACTTCCAGCCCGCGGCCGATCCATCGACGAAGGCCTGCACGGCCTTGGGATTGTTGCTGATCAGGCTGTTAGTGGCCAGCGCCATGGCCGCGTAGCCGGGGTAGCCCTCGTCCGCCAGCAGGAACACCGCCGGCTTCAGATGGGCCTGCTTTTCCAGGGTGTAGGGCTCGGACGTGACATAGCCCTGCTGGATCACCTTCGGGTCGCTGAGGAAGGGGGCGGAGTTGAAGGTGTACTTGCGCACCTGGCCGTCGGTGAAGCCGTGCTTGGCTTTCAGCCACACCCAGAAGGCGGTCACCGAGGCGTCCGAGAGCAGGATCGGGTGGCCCTTCATGTCGGCGATCGAGCGGATGCCCTGGTCAGGGTGCGCGATCAGCACCTGCGGGTCCTTCTGCATGAAGGCGGCGACGGCCTTCACCGGCGCCTTCTCCTGCGCCAGGTTCATGACGATGAAGCTGTTGGAGCCCATGCCCAGGTCGACGGCGCCTGACGCCAGCAGCTGAGGCACGTTCACGCTGGGGCCGCCCTGGATGATCTGCACGTTCAGGCCCCGCCTGGCGTACTCGCCGGTGGCCAGGGCCTGGTAGAATCCGCCCTGCTCGGCCTGGGCGTGCCAGTCGGTGGCGAACTTGATCGCGGTCTGCCCCGAGGCGGCCGGAGCGGAGGACGAACCCGAGGACTTCTGGCCCGGCGAGCAGGCGGCGAGGGCCGCCGCAGCGGCCAAGACGATCAGACGGAACAGCTTCAAGATTCCCCTCCCCGGACGGCGCGGCGAAGGTAGGGCAGGCGCAGCGGCTGCGCTAGCCGCCGAGGCCCTCCCGCTTCTCCTCGAGCTCGAGCCACTCCAGCTCGGACGCTTCGAGCATCGCGCGGGCCTGGTCGAGCGCCTTCATCACCTGGTCGAAGCGCTTCGGATCGCGGGCGTAGAGGTCGGCGTCCCCCAGCGTCGCCTCGTGGCCTTTGATCTCGGCCTGGAGCCTCGGCATCACGCCCTCCAGCTCCTGCAGGCGCCGGGTGTCCTTGTAGGAGAGCTTGGTCGAGCGGGCGGTCGGCGCCGCGGCCGCAGGGGCGGCCTCGCGGCGTGCTGGACCAGGGTCCGGGGGCGGCGCGATGCTCTGGAAGAAGCCGGGGTTCTGCGAGACGAAGTCGCTCCAGCCGCCCGGCGTCTCCACCGCCCGTCCCTTGCCGTCAAGGCCGATGGTCGAGGTGGCCAGGCGCTCCACGAAGTCCCGATCGTGGCTGACCAGCAGCAGCGTGCCGTCGTAGTCGGCGAGCAACTCCTCGAGCAGGTCCAGGGTGTCCATGTCCAGATCATTGGTCGGCTCGTCGAGCACCAGCAGGTTGGCCGGCTGGGCCAGGGCCCGGGCCAGCAGCAGGCGGTTGCGCTCGCCGCCGGAGAGGCTCTCGACCGGCTGCCGCAGCTGGCGTTCGTCGAACAGGAACTCCTTGGCGTAGGCGGCCACGTGCTTGGGGCGGCCGTGGACCATGATCTGGTCGCCGCCGAGGGGCGCCAGGGTCTCCACCAGGGTCTGGCCCGGCTTCAGGGCGGCTCTGGCCTGGTCGAGATAGGCGATCTCGAGGTTCGTCCCCAGCTTCACCTCGCCGGCGTCCGGAGCGAGATCGCCCAGAAGGATCTTCACCAGGGTCGATTTGCCTGCGCCGTTGGGTCCGACGATGGCGAGGCGGTCGCCGCGCTGCACGCGGGTGGAGAATCCCTTCAGCACCGTGCGCTCGCCGAAGGCCTTGGAAATCCCCTTGGCCTCCAGCACGCGCTGGCCCGAGGCGCCGCCGGACGCCAGGCCCATGGAGAGGGCCCCCTGCGCCGAGCGCAGGCGCAGGGACTTCTCCTCGCGCATCGCCATCAGCTTGCGCCGGCGGCCCTCGTTGCGCGCGCGGCGCGCAGTGACCCCGCGGGCAAGCCAATGGTTCTCGCGCTCGATCGCCTTGTCCGCCTTCCGCGCGGCTTCAGCTTCTGCCTGGGTGATCTTCTCGACCCAGGCGTCGAACCCGGCGAAGCCCTGGTCCAGCCGCCGCACCTGCCGGCCCTCGAGCCAGAAGCAGGTCCGGGTCATGTGCTCGAGGAAAGCGCGATCGTGGCTGACGATGAGCAGGGCCGCGCGGATGGTTTTCAGCCGCGCCTCCAAGGCCTCGATTGCCAGGATGTCGAGGTGGTTGGTGGGCTCGTCGAGCAGCAGGACCTCGGGGTCTTCGGCGAAGGCGCGGGCCAGGGCGACGCGGCGCACTTCTCCCCCGGAGAGGCCGGTCGCAGGGCGCAGGGGATCCAGGCCGAAGGCCTCCAGCTCGGCCTCGGCGCGGTGCGGCTCGGCGCCGCCGGCCGTGGCGTGGTCGAGGAGGCGCGGGCCCGTGATGATCGGCTCCTGCGGAACCTGCACCACCCGCGCGGACGGCTGCGCCGCCCGCTCGCCCGAGTCCGGTTCCAGCTTGCCCGCCAGGATGTGCATCAGGGTCGACTTCCCCGCGCCGTTGCGGCCCACCAGGCAGGCGCGGGCCCTCGGCTCCAGCGCGAGGTCGACGCCGTCGAACAGCCGCACCGGCCCGTCCTGCAGGCGCACGTCCTTCAGGGCGAGGATGGGGGGACGACTCATCGGGCGGCCTCTTCGAAGTCGTGGGCGAGGCCCTTGTAGAACCCGGCCCGGTCGGCCTCGGCTCCGGGCGCCTCGCTTGCGGGCGGGGACGGAGCTGCTGCGAGGGGGGCGCCCGAGAAGTCTCGCGCCGGGAGCTTCGCCTCGGCCGCCAGCAGGAAGCGGCGCCAGATGTCCGCCGGCAGGTCGCCGCCGGCGACCTTGTTCATGGGGGCGTCGTCGTCGTTGCCGACCCACACCCCCGCCACGAGGTCGGGCGTGAAGCCTACGAACCAGGCGTCCCGCCAGTTCTGGCTCGTGCCGGTCTTGCCGGCGGCCGGACGGCCGATCGCCGCCCGTCTTCCGGTGCCTCTGGTAATGACGGCTGAAAGCATGCGGACCATCTGGGCGTTGAGATTGGGGTCGAACACAGCGCGCGGCGCGAGCACCGGATGCTCGTAGATGGGGACGCCGGCGGACGAGCTGATCCGGGCGACCAGCCACGGCTCCTGGCGCCGTCCGTCCTGCTGGAAGACCTGATAGGCGCCCGTCAGCTCCACCAGGCTGGTCTCGTAGGCGCCGAGCGCCACGGACAGCTGTGGCCTGACCGGGACCTCGCGGATCCCGAAACGTCCGGCCAGATCGGCGACGCGCTCCGGCCCCACCTCCTTGGTCAGGCGCACGGCCACGGTGTTGATCGAGCGGACCAGGGCGTCTTCCACGCTGACCGGGCCCGCGTAGCCGCCGGCGTAGTTCTCCGGCGCCCACGGCCCCAGGCGAAGCGGGGCGTCGTTGCGGATGTCGGTCGGCTTCACGCCCTGCTCCAGGGCCGCGGCATAGACGAGCGGCTTGAACGCCGATCCGGGCTGACGGAGCGCCTGCACGGCGCGGTCGAAGCGGCTGAACCGGTGGTCGAGGCCGCCGACCAGGGCCTCGATGCCGCCGTCTGGACCCAGGGCGACCAGGGCGGCTTCGGAGGCGCCGGCGGCGCGGCCCTGGCCCTGCATCACCCGGCGCGTAACCTGCGAGGCGGTGGTCTGCATGCCGCGGTCGATGGACAGCTGGACGATGAGGTCCGGCGCCTGTCCCTTCGCCAGGGCGGCGGCCTGGGTCTGGGCCAGGTCCAGGGCATAGCCGAAGTCCTCGTCCTCGGGCGGTTCGCGCACCAGCTGTGGCGGGGCGGCCTCGGCGGCCCGCTCGGCCGCGGCCCCGATCCAGCCCGCCTCCAGCATCTGGCGCAGCACGAGGTGCGAACGGGCCACGGCGGCGGGCATGTCGTTCGCCGGAGAGAGGCGGGAAGGCGCCTTCGGCAAGGCCGCCAGCAGGGCCGCCTCCGAAAGCGTGAGCGCCTCGGCCGGCTTGCCGAAATAGGTCTCTGCGGCCGCCTCGATCCCATACGCGCCGGCGCCGAAGAATACCCGGTTCAGATAGAGTTCGAGCACCTGGTCCTTGCCGAGGCGGCGGTCGAGGCGCGCGGCTAGCACCGCTTCCTGCAGCTTGCGCCGGATCGAGCGGTCAGGCGCGAGAAACAGGGTCTTGGCCAGCTGTTGCGTCAGGCCGGAGCCGCCCTGCACCGCCGCGCCTGCACGAGCGTCCGCAAAGAGAGCCCTCGCCACCGCGAGCCAGTCCACCGCCCCGTGCTGGTAGAAGCGCCGGTCTTCTGCGGCCAGGAAGGCGCGAGGCACATAGGGGGGCAGCTCGCCCAGCGCGACCCGATGACCATGGCGTGGCCCGCGCACAGCGATGATCTCACCCGAGCGGTCGAGGAAGGTCATCCCCGGCGCCCGGTTCAGCGACCAGAGCGCGTCCGCGGCGGGGACCTGCGGCAGGCCCGAGAGCCAGGAGACCTCGATCCAGGTGAAGCCCAGGATGGTGACGAGCACGCCGACGACGCCGCCTACGATCAGCATGCGCAGGCGCGGTCCGACCGGCCGTCTGCGGGGCAGGTCGGCGCGGAAGGTGGCGAACGGCGGATCGGGTCTTTGAGGACGGTCGGTCAAAGGAGCGCGTTGGTGGAAGGGGCCGGAGGGTTTAGGACGGCCCCGGCATGGCCGAAAAGCCCTTCTGGCAAACCAAGACGCTCGAACAGATGACTGCCGCGGAGTGGGAGAGCCTCTGCGACGGCTGCGGCCTGTGCTGCCTGATCCGCTTCGAGGACGAGGAGACCGGCGAGGTGATCCCCACCCGGGTCGCCTGCAAGCTGCTCGACCAGCACCTCTGCCGCTGCAAGGACTACGTCAACCGCAAGGCTCACGTTCCCGACTGCATCAAGCTGACCCCGTGGAACATCGAGGCCCTGGCCTGGATGCCGCCGAGCTGCGCCTACCGCCGCCTGCATGAGGGGCGGGACCTTCCCGCCTGGCACCCCCTGCTCACCGGCGACCCCGAAAGCGTGCACGAGGCCGGCATCTCCATCCGCGATCAGACCATCTCCGAGGACACCCTCGATGATCCCGAGGATGCGCTCGACTTCCAGGCGCCGGAGCTGAACCGGGAGCGCGGTTAGGCCGCTGGGGCGGGCGGCGGGGTCGACCGGAGCCAGGGCGCGGCG